>Ga0193950_1000008_pt1 | contig 111298 bp, 99 predicted proteins | sample BB_1_MG_FD_144485 | JGI IMG/M metagenome (GOLD analysis project Ga0193950, IMG submission 144485) | Microbial mat bacterial communities from the Broadkill River, Lewes, Delaware, United States - BB_1_MG | ecosystem: Environmental > Aquatic > Freshwater > River > Microbial mats | place: USA...
TTGACAATACCTGCACATTTTTGTTTTGGTGCTGTACTGACACTCATACCCGCTTGATCAGTGCCTAAATTTAAGCCCCCTGTAATACGTTGACAAGCCCCTTCAGGTAAGCCTATCCATTCTTCAGGATGTTTATCAATCACCGCAACATCTGCACAGGTATGTTCACTGGTACCACAATCATTTAAATAGGCTTTAACAACCCCCGCACATTTTTCTTTTTGAATCAGGTAGGCTTCCTCTTCTGCTTGCACGGTATTTTGATGCGTTGCTAATGCAAGCAACCCAACTAATGCAGCATGAATACTATTTTTTGTTGTTTTCATCTCTCTCGTCCTGTCTGCAAAATGCTGATCACGTAACATAACATGATGTGATGATATTTTTATGAACATTCACCATTATTATTTTACTTCTTTAATTGAAGTTACGCACTAGTCAGAAAATAATGATATTCATCAAACCGTAGCAGCGTTGCATGCAACGCTTTTCACTGAACTCAATTATGTCATGATTGATGACAGCGGGATGATTGAAAAATAAAAATTTACTTTATTAAATTCAATCATATTCATCTTATGAGTTTTATTATAGTGGTTATGAATCGCTGGTTGCGGGGTGAATGAGATCACAAGGACGTTGTGTGCAACATCACTTGTATATTAATAGATTATCTCACTTTTATCACCTGATTCATTATTATGACTAAAATAAATCGCCGTGATACAGAATATAAGAAATTTATAAGGAAAGTATTTATACTGGCTGGTAATAAATCGTTAAATTATAGAGGCTGAAAGCTAAGTATGTGGGTTAAAAAAGTAATGCTAGTAGGTTTATTTCTACTGGCTATCATTCTTGGGGGAGCTATAGCAGCTATGGAGTTTGTATTAAATACTTATTTACCTCATAAAATAACACAGGCATTACCCCCTCATACAGGTTTTGATTATCAAACAGCACGCTTATCTCCCTTGGCTAATTTGAGTTTTCATCAGGTCTCCGCACACACGCAACAGATACCCGCTATAACCGCTGATCGCGTGACGCTGTACACGGTGCCACAGCTTTATAATATGGAGACCTTCCCAGAATTATTACAGGCTGATATAGAACAGGTGTTATTGCCTTTTCCTGATTTTCCTGTAGCTGACACATTATCAACACTGGGTTATCAGGCGTATGCAATCAAAGAGCAGGTATTAAAAAATCTAGGCTATGCAAGAATAATTGCAGATATAACAATTAAAACCAGACTACAAGATGAAAAACCAAGTATTCATATTTTTATTGATGCCAAAGCATGGGGGAAATTGCGGCTAAATTTATCTTTAAATAAAATTCCCCCTCCCCAACAATGGCAACAGCGATATACCACTATTGAAGTGGCTGCATTAGAGATAGCCTACGAGGATGTTGGCTTACTACCGCGTTTATTTTCCCACTTATCTCGTCGCCAAGGGCAATCACTCGATATTTTTAAACAAAGCTTAATTAATCAGCTAAGCCGTGATTTACGACAAGCAGGTTTACGTATTAATCAAGGCTTATTAGATAGCTTATTTAGCTTTATAAAATCCCCTAAAGTGATGTTATGTAAAGTAACCCCTACGCGTACCTTATATTTAGGACAACTACTGACTCAAGCCCCTTACCATTTATTTAATCAACTTAGTGTGCAATTAACTACCCAAGAACAGGGTCTATGATCTACACTTAAGGGAAAAATAATGATCATATTAGGATTCTATTTTTCCACAATGACAAAGAGGATGTGACTATGTTAAGAAAAAGCCTAACAGGTAGCATTGCTATCATCGCAAGTTTCTTTTTTCTAACTAATGTGCAGGCAGCACAATTTAAAACCTTTGGTGATTATGTCATTCATTATAATGCCATTAGCACTCAAATATTACTCCCTAAAGTAGCGCGTGCTAATGATATTGTACGCAGTAAAAATCGTGCTTTACTTAATATCTCTGTGCGCAAAAAAGCCACGGAAGGGGAAATGCATGATAAAGCAGTCACTGCAGAGGTTTCTGTGACGGCTACAAATTTAACACAGCAATTAAGCAGTGTGAAAATGCGCCGTGTCCAAGAGCAAGATGCGGTGTACTATATTGGTGTTTTCACAGTTGCCAATGAGGAAGTATTAGATTTTAATATTCAAGTTGATCCAGAAGGGCAAGGCACACCACATGTTATTACTTTTAGACAACAATTTTTTGTTGATTAAACAAGAATAGGTCATGGTAAAAGCTGGGATAAAATGACTATAATCCCAGCATTTCCTTTTAAACAGAGAAAAGAATAATAAGGCACTAATAAACTACTGAAAATACACAAGCATAAATAATTAACCCATAATAAATATTGGGGGTAAACTCATTTTATAGCCTATTATCATACTAGAATGTAACGCTTATCCTAATTAAATACCTCACACAATGACTTTCCTTTATATATAGATAGATAAAAGCAAAAAATCAGCTGTATTCGAATACATTTTTATATCGACATATCTTTATATCTTTTGTTATGATGCCTAGGCCATGCATTTTTTATTATATTTATATATGACTAAAATCATCTCTGTATAAATATTTATTTTTTCTAAAAGAGTACAGCGTATTGATTGTTTGAAAATATCAATGAAACACTTTTTTTTCATAAGAAAAGAAGCAATCTGATATGAGATAGGCTAAAAAAATGCTTTAATTGCCATAGCACATTATCACAGAGTGGGTGCAAACACGTTATACTCAAAGTAAGAAGCGTAAAAATCGTTGTCTCATTTTGCCTATTTTTTATACATGGCATGAATTATGTGTTAACTCTGAATATAATAATGATGAGTTTATAACAACAAACAAGCATTACTCTACATTGTTATGCGATATAAAAAAGCTACCTTAAATAAAGCACGGCTTTACAACTATGAAAATTTTTTATTGCAACACAAAGAATATATTTAAGGGCAGTCATTTATGCGGTTAGTACTTATCATCTATTGTTACTTGTTCATAATGATGAGCCACGGCGTGTATGCTGACACAGCACCCTCTGCTTTACCTTACGTAGAAAATACCACTGCAACCAATTACAATACTGTTAAACCAATTATTACAATTGGCGTTATGGTGCGTCGTGATACAGCCCACAGCCAAACACGATGGCAGCATATGATTGATTATTTAAATCTGTTGATTCCTGATTATCACTTTACGATGCACTTGCTTAGTCGAGATGATGTCTATAAAGCCATTGCTGAAGAAAAATTAAACTTTATTTTTACTGACCCTGGAATGTATGTAGAGCTAGAGTTACTACATAATGTTAAACGTATTGCAACCTTAAAGAATAAAATCAAAAACAAGCCTTATACACGTCTTGGTGCGGTCATTTTATATAATGATGCAGAAAATAATGCTATCAATAATATGGTAGAGCTAAAGGGGAAACGCTTTGCCGCAGTAGAGGAGCGTAGCTTTATACATTGGCATATTGTGCGCTGGGAAATGCAAGAATTTGGTGTATACCCCTATCGAGATTTAAAATCACTAGAGTTTTTAGGCTCAGAACTTGCCGTTATTAATGCCTTAGAAAGCAAACAAGTGGATGCAGTTGCCATTTCTACTCATGCTTATTTTTACTTACAAGAAGAGCATCATATTGATTTAAGCCCATACACCATTTTAAATTCCAAACCTCAATTTATAAAATTTCCTTTTCCTCATAGTACTGAGCTCTATTCTGAGTGGCCATTTGCTGCGTCTGAGCGCACATCTAGCGAACTTGCTGAAAAAGTGGCAACGACCTTATTAAATATGACAGAGTATACCCAATCTGTACGTGAAAGTGGTTATGCAGGTTGGACAGTGCCTGATAATTATCAGCCTGTACATGAAGTATTAAAGCAATTACAAGCAGGTCCCTACCAAGGGCTTAATGAATCTAGTTTACGTGTGGTACTAAAACAATACGGCAGCTGGTTAGTCCTAATTATTTGTATTGCCATTATTGGTATCTTTACTAGTTGGCGTTTTAAATCCCTATATCAAAAACTAACAAAAGTACAAACAGTATTAGAAACTGAGTTACAAGAGCGTAAACGTGCTCAAGAGGAACTACAAGTTGCCCGAGATTTCTCTGATGCAGCAAATCGTTCAAAAAGCCAATTTTTAGCCAATATGAGCCATGAGTTACGCACTCCCATGAATGCTATTATTGGCTACACTGAAATCTTGCAAGATGATGTAACCGATGCTAAACAAATGGAGTATCTTCCTGATTTAAATAAAATTCATAGTGCGGCACGCCACTTACTTGCTTTAATTAATGATGTACTAGATTTATCTAAAATTGAAGCGGGGCGTATGGAGCTTTATTTAGAAACCTTTAAACTCCATGAAGTGGTACATAGTATTACAGATACAGTCCGCCCATTAATTGAAAAAAATCATAACCAGTTAGTGGTACACTTTAGTGAAAAAATAGATACGGTTTATGCCGATTTAACTAAAGTACGTCAAAATTTATTTAATTTACTCAGTAATGCCAGTAAATTTACTGAAAATGGTACTATTACCTTGCATATTACCCATGAAATGCGAGAAGGAAAAGAATGGGTTAATTTCAGAGTGCGTGATACAGGTATTGGTATGACCCCTGAACAACTCAGTAAACTTTTTACCCCTTTTACCCAAGCTGATGCCTCCACAACACGTGAATATGGGGGAACAGGTCTAGGTTTATCTATCACGAAAAAGTTTTGTGAAATGATGGGGGGGCATATTGAAATTAGTAGTGAATATGGGGTAGGCAGTACATTCTCTATGTCTCTTCCTTGTGTTGTACACAATGTTGAAATAGAAGAGGTAGAACAAGAAGGGATTCCTCAGGCAACAGCAACTCAAGGACGTATTTTAGTCATTGATAATGATCCATCGGTACAAGAATTGCTTCGACAGTCATTAACAGAACAAGGTTTTCATGTTGCAGTTGCGTCTACAGGTGAAGAAGGGGTAAGATTAGCGCGCAAACTACACCCTGATGCGATTACGGTTGATGTATTGATGCCGGGGATGGATGGCTGGGCATTGTTATCCATGTTAAAAACAAATGAAGAATTAAAAGATATTCCTATTATTATTTTATCTATTATTGAAGATCGTAATATGGGATTCTCTTTAGGTGCATCTGAATACTTAACCAAACCTGTTGATAAAAATCATCTTGCTGAAGTTTTACAAAAATACAAAGTGAATACGCGTCCTTCTTGCCTTGTTATTGAAGATGATATTGCCACACGTGGACTGATGCGTACCTTGTTAGAAAAATCAGGATGGTTGGTACAAGAAGCCCCTAATGGTAAAATAGCACTAAAAGAAATTGCCAAAAAACAGCCTGAACTTATTTTATTAGATCTCATCATGCCCGAAATGGACGGGTTTGAATTTATTAACCATATACGTACACAAGAGCCGTATAAGAATATTCCTGTTGTTGTTGTTACTGCGCGTGATCTGAGTAATGCTGATCGCTTACGTTTAATGGGATATGTAGAATCTATTTTATATAAAGGTGCTTACACGCGAGAAGAGCTACTGGAAGAAGTCAATCGCCTAGTAAGCAGTGTTTCAGCAAGAAAAACACTATCCAAATAGCAGCACAATGAATACAATAGTGCAGTAATAACTACAGAATAAAGGAGTCTGACATTATGTCTAAAATTTTATTAGTCGAAGATAATGAGCTAAATCGAGATATGCTCACCCGACGCTTAAAACGTAAAGGGTTTGACGTGGTCAGTGCCGAAGATGGTGGCACAGGGGTTGATTTAGCCCACTCTGAAAGCCCAGATTTAATCTTAATGGATATGAGTTTACCTGTTAAAGATGGTTGGACTGCGACAAAAGAAATTAAAGCAGCAGAAGATACCTGTAAAATTCCTGTAATCGCTTTAACAGCACATGCCATGACAGGTGATCGTGAACATGCACTGGCTGCTGGCTGTGATGATTATGATACTAAGCCGATTGAATTCCAGCGGTTATTAGAAAAAATAAACGGCTTGATCACTGCATCTTAATGGGTATTTTTTTAGCAGTAGCGATGTCGTCACACTTTACCTAGAGAGCTGCCATGAGTGCCGCAGATACAAATAAAAACGTAACATATGACGGAGATGAGAATAAAAGCGAAGATGTCGCATTAGTCGATATGGGGCAGGATTTGTTGACCCCAACAAGTACCATTATTGCCTATACAGAAATGTTATTAGAATATGTTGAGCAAGATCCTTCATGTGAAGATTTTATCCCTGATTTAGATAAAATGTTATATGCAGGTCGTCAACTTTCTGATTTAATTCGACAATTATTTGCTAAAAAGCCTTCCCCTGATGGCGTGGCAGATATGGAAGCTTTTACCTCTACCATTCGTCACGATTTACGTACCCCAATTAATGCAATTATTGGGTATGGGGAAATGTTGTTAGAAGACATGGATGAAGTCTCTCAACAAGAAGCGTGTACAGATTTACAAAAAATTCTTACTTCAGCAAGACGCTTATTAACACTCATTGGTGACTTAGTCTACTTCTCAAAAACAGAACCCTCTCAAAAAGCACTAGATGATGAATCTGTTATTAATCCAACCTTAATGGATGATGTAGTTCAATCTATTCATCAAGCTGATGATCATCTACAAACCGTGATTCAAGATGCTTCTTTATTAGTGGTGGATGATAAAGAAAGTAATCGTGATTTGCTTTCTCGTCGCTTAGATCGACAAGGTTTTAATGTTGAAGTGGCTGAAAATGGTCGCCAAGCATTAGAAATGATACGTAAGTATGATTATGATTTGGTTTTACTAGATATTATCATGCCTGAGATGAATGGTTATCAAGTGCTAGCTGAAATAAAAAAAGACAGCGATTTGATGAATATTCCTGTCATTATGATCTCTGCACTGGATGAAATTGACAGTGTAGTACGTTGTATTGAAATGGGGGCAGAGGATTACCTACAAAAACCTTTTAATCAGGTTATTCTAAAAGCAAAAATTTCGGCCTCATTAGAGCGTAGACGCTTACGTGCTAATGAGCGGGCTGTACTGCAATCATTACAAGCAGAGCAGGAAAAATCCGAGAAATTACTGTTAAATATTCTCCCCGGACCTATTGCAGATAGACTGAAAAAAGGTGAGCGCACGATTGCGGATAGCTTCTCTGAGGTCACTGTATTATTTTCTGATTTAGTTGGCTTTACTGAATTATCAACAGGGATTTCCCCCGTTGATTTAGTTGAAAAACTCAATGAAATTTTCTTAGCTTTTGATATTCTAGCTGAATTACATGGTTTAGAGAAAATTAAAACGATTGGGGATGCCTATATGTTAGTTGGGGGCTTACCTACACCGCGCCCTGATCACATTGAAGCTGTGGCTGAAATGGCATTGGATATGTTTGAGGCAATTGAGCGTATTAACCAACAAAATAATTCTAACTTCCATATTCGTGTAGGCATTCATACAGGATCTGTGGTGGCTGGGGTTATTGGTAAAAACAAGTTTAACTATGATTTATGGGGGGATGCAGTAAATGTTGCAAGCCGCATGGAATCACATGGTGTCCCAGGACGTATTCAAATTTCTGAACGCGCCTATCTACGTGTAAAAGATAAATTTATTTTTGAGAAGCGCGGTATTATCAGTGTGAAAGGTAAAGGGGAAATGATGACTTATTTCCTTAATGGACGTACCCACAAAAGTAAGGCAAGTAAACTATCATGAGTCGATATCGTGTATTGATTTTCCTGTTATCCGCTTTATTGTCTAGCCCTAGCTGGGCAAATGATGCGTTGTATGTACAGACAGTAAAAAAACCCTTTCAAGAAACTTATACGGCTCTATATGAAGCCTTAGAAGCGAATAAGTTTTTTGTCATATTTGAGCCTCAAATTGGTAAAAATATGGCACGTTTTCAGGAACGCTGGGGAGAGGACTATAATCGCAATAAACTAGAAAATATTCGTTCTCTAGTTTTTTGTAATGTTTGGTATACAAACCAACTCTCTAATTTAGATCCTTATCAATTATCTGTTTGCCCTTTGAGTATTTCTTTATACCATAAAAAAGGGGAATCAACCGTTGTATTTAGAAAGCCAACCACCACAGCAGCTGATAGCCCCGCTCTGCCTTTATTAAAGGAATTAGAAGCCGACATTATCAAGGCTATTAAAGTGGGTTTAACAGATAAAAAATAAGCGATATGACTATACATCGAATTACAGTTCTATAATTCGATGTATCCCTTCCAGTCTATTTCTAGCTATCATCTCCCCCCCCCTAAAATCCTATTCAGATTGATATTGATCATATTTGATAGGATCTTCTTTATTTTTAAAGCATAAACTTTGCTGTAATGATGTTGTATCCCCCCCTTGGCACTAAATTCTATTATGCTATATTCTATAGTTATGGCATGAGTGGTATTACGCAAATCTTGTATACAGTATCACTAGCATATGTAAGATACTTATACCAAGAAGAACATCAATGATAAACCTGTATATTATATATAGTGTCATAGTCTATGCTGTATATGTATAGTACTTAATAAGGAATAAACCAATGGCAATTACACCAGAGCAAATTAAGCTTGTCAGTGATTCTTGGCGTAAAGTTGTCCCTATTTCAAGCACTGCGGCAGAATTATTTTATAATAAATTATTTGAATTAAACCCAGAATATAAAAAATTATTCTCAGGGGATATGCAAGAGCAAGGACGTAAGCTCATGTCAATGATTAACATGGCGGCTACCAGCTTAGATAATTTAGAGGTTATGATTCCTGCACTCAAGAACTTAGGAGCACGCCATATTGATTATGGTGTAGTAGAAGAAGATTATGCTGTGGTGGCTGAAGCCTTGTTATGGACACTAGAAAAAGGCTTAGGGGATGAGTTTACCCCTGAAGTGAAGCTCGCATGGGTAGAAGTATATACTGTATTATATGGCATCATGATGGAAGGGGTGCAAGAAGCAAAAGAAGCTTAATCTTCTTATTTTTTAAGCTATTCTATAGTGATAATTTAGTGACTAACTAGTCATATAGAATTAAAAATTCTATTGTTAAAATATTATATATAACACCTCACTATCATAAAGTTAAGGATTATCTGGTTACAATATACCACATTGTAATAAGGAAAATATTTATGCTCTGTTCACTAAATATCAATAATATCCTTCTTAAGGAAGGTTTTGGTATAACAATGATTACAAAGATATTATCTACAATATAACGCCCCTTACATACCACTAACATCTTGACCTGACCACTTATCACATCAGTAAACCAGTATAAATAAACTGATAAGTTTACCTTTTCACCTCATCGCTTTTTTATCATTATGAAACTAAATTAAGAAATGATTCTTTTATTTAATACTTTATTAGGTAAAATGAACAGGATTTATTTATATTCATATCAGCAGTTAACATACTGCATCAATCATACTATACACATAGTATGTTAACGTAAGGATTTAAGCCATGACCCTTGCTAGCTCTCCCCCCCTTCCGATACGAGAAGAATCGCCCAAAATCCAACATGAGCCACTTCCCTTACATACAACATTTATCTCTTCAGGGTGTTTAATTGCAGGTATTTATGAGGTAGAAGCGGGGCCTTTAACCCCCAGTCATAGCAAAGCGAATGTATACCGTTGTAGAAATAAACAAACAGGGGAAGCTGTTGCAGTAAAATTACGTCAGGATACCCTTAAATCAGAAGCTAAAAAATGCATAACACAGTTATTAAACCTATCACACCCTCATATCTTGCCATTGCAATCTTATGGACAATGGGAGGATTACTTTTATACAGTAACCCCTTTTTGTGAAGGAGGTGGCTGGAAAAACCAAACTATTTTTACAGCCAATACATTATTTAATTACTTGCCTTATATTATTAACGCGCTGGACTATGCACATAAACAAGGCATCACCCATAATAATATTAAACCCTCTAATTTATTTTTTCGGCAACAAGGGCAACATGAAGTATTAGTCGGTGATTTTGGTATCAGTCATTTTATGCATACCCACACTGCCAGTATTCGCACTATTCAATCTATTACTCATTTTACAGTTGAATATGCAGCCCCTGAAATATTAGAAGGGCACAATTTAACGGCGAAAGTAGATTATTATGCCTTAGGAATTACCTTATTACATTTACTCATTGGACACTCTCCCTTTAAAGACAAAGCTCCCAATGATATTTTGATTGCTCATTTATGTGGACGGCTTCCCCTTCATGTAGATTTACCTTTAAATTTTAAACAGCTCATTATGGGCTTAACCTATCCAATTCCTACTGTGCGCTGGGGGTATAAGCAAGTTATTTCATGGCTTAATCATCAAACTATTTATGATGATACAGGGGAAATATGGGATAAAAAAAATGCTGATAAGCCTTTAACACAAACATATCCTTACCCCGGTTATCCTGAGGCAAAAACACCCGAACAACTGGCTGCCTGTTTAGATAAATTTCCCGCAGCACGCCAGTTATTTCGAGGGGATATTCGCCATTGGGTAGTTGATCATTTTGATAAAAAAGTAGCACTAAAAATTGAAGAATTAGAAGAAAATTATACTAATCGGCAAGCCCTTGGATTAGTCAAGTTAAAGTATATTTTAGATACACATGCCCCCCTAATGATTGGAAAACATGCAATAGCTGATTTACAATCATTAGCCTTTATTTTATTAAAACTTGATAAAAAAGAACAACGTTTACTCTTGCAGTTATTCTGGGAGGGGAGTCTAAGCTATTGGATCAAAGTGACCCAACAATCCCGTCATAAGGCAGTTATTTTACATAAAATAAAAGGGATACAAAAACGTTTACAACATAATCAATATAGTAAAATTGTTATTTATGCACTACTGTACACGCTTGCCCCACGTGCCTCTTTACATTTAACGTCAACCCTGAAAATTGACACACCCCAAGCACTGTCTGGCTTATTAACACGTTTTGATCCAAAGCGTTTACTCGCACTTTTTCAGGAAAGCATTAGTACACATCATTGGGATGAATGGCTTATTGCAAGGGAATTTCCTCATTGGCATAAAGATGTTAATTTTATTAACACAATACGACGTTATTACCATGATTCACCACGTATTGCCACTTATGCTATTTTTTGGTATTACGTTCCCCAACTGCCTTTTCCCCTTGAAGATCAGAGTATCAGTACACTCAAACAACTGGCTGAGTACATTGATAAGAATGAGATAAATCATCAAAAAGGCTTACTTTTATTAGAGCAGCAGTGGATACAAGCATGGTTATTAGGCTTACAGCATGTACAGTCCCCAATTGCTTTAGAAGAGTTATTTTTACAACATGAGGTAACAGGATCAGTAAAATTAGAAACTATTTTACATATTCTTGATCCCGAATTACCACAACCTGTCATGCGAGTTAGTCCCACAAAATTAGACTGTGGGCAAGTATTATTAGAAGTCCCCAAGCACTATGTGATTGAAGTTTATAATACAGGACGAGGGTATTTACACGGCGAGGCTAAAATCTTTGGGGAAAGCAATGGCATCACATTGCATCAACATTATATTGAAGGAAATAGAATTTCTTTACATATCACAATTGATGCCACAGGTTTATTAGAAAATAAACCCTATTGCACCTTTATTGATATTAATACCAATGGCGGCACTATGCAGTGTGCTATTCAGTATAGTGTTTGCAGTTTTACAGGTGGGCAACTTTGGCAGTGGTGGGAGCGATTAAAAAATACAGCCATGTGGCAGATGGGGAAGAAAATAATACTTTTATTACATCGTAAATAAAGGTATTTATTTTTATTGATAAGGTGGTCATAGCAATTATATAGACCACCCTATAAAAAATTTAGATATTAAGCCTCATCAGTTTGATGCTGTTGACGTAATTCAACACGGCGAATTTTACCACTGACAGTTTTAGGTAATTCCGTTACAAATTGTACATATTTAGGTTTCTTAAAGGGTGCCGTCACTTTTGCAACATGATCCTTAATTTCTACCGCTAATTCATCACTGGCAGTATAGCCTTCTCCTAATACTATAAAGGCTTTAACCACTTGCCCTTTTAGCTCATCAGGTACCCCAATCACCGCAGATTCAATCACTGCTGGGTGCTCGATTAATGCACTTTCTACTTCAAAAGGACCAATACGATAGCCTGAGCTTTTGATCACATCATCACTACGCCCAACAAACCAGAAGTAACCGTCCTCATCTTTATAGGCTTTATCCCCTGTTAAATACCAATCACCAACAAAGCATTTTTGATTAGCTTTATCATTGGCAACATAGCCATCAAAAATACCAATTGGATGAACAGGTTTAACTTTAATCGCTACATGTCCTTCTTGCTCAACATCGCAAGAATGCAAATCATCATCTAGTACATCAATCTCATAAAGGGGCACAGGTTTACCAATCGCACCTGATTTGGCCTCCATGCCTGGAGAGGTGGAGATCACACAAATCGTTTCAGTTTGTCCAAAGCCTTCATAAATACCTAAATTAGTGCCTTTCTGCCAAGCATCGATTACTTCAGGGTTTAAAGGTTCTCCTGCACTGAGACAACGGCGTAAGCCTGAAAAATCATAGTTTTCAAATTTTTCTAGGATCAGCATACGGTAGGCAGTTGGTGGTGCACAAAATATGGTAATACCGTATTTTTCAATTAGGCTTAAAATGATATCACCATCAAAACGCCCTTGATATTCATATAAAAAGACCGTCGCGCCTGAGTTCCATTGAGAGAACAATGCACCCCATGCGGCTTTTGCCCAGCCTGTATCAGTGATTGTCCATTGGATATCATTACTATTTAAGTCATACCAATATTTTGCAGTGGCGCGGTGTGCTAGTGCGTAAGATTGGCGGTGCATTACCATTTTAGGGTAACCCGTTGTCCCTGATGTAAAATAAATCAGCATTTCATCATCTTGGCGGGTGGTGGGGCGTTCAGCTAATACATGGGATTGTTTATGAATTTCATCATGTAAATCATCCCATGTGGCAGCGGTGTGCTCGTTGGTTTCCATTGCCACAAAGTGCTCAACCATTGGTACTTCAGCACGAATTTCATCAAACTTGGCGACATTGCTTTCATTGGCTATCACCATTTTAATATCACCGCTTTCACAGCGATATTTTAAGTCTTTGCTAGTGAGGGAGACGGCGGAGGGGCAGAAGATTGCGCCAACTTTCATTAAGCCAACAACACAAAACCACCATTCAGGGATACGTGAGAGCATCAGCATCACACGGTCGCCTTTTTTTATGCCTTTTGATAGGAAATAATTGGCATATTTGTTTGATTCAACGCTTAAATCACGATATGTAATGCGTCTTTCTTCACCTTGTTCGTTTACCCATAACATGGCTAAACGGTTACGATCAGTCGTTGCACGTTCATCAATGACATCAAAGGCAAAGTTAAAATCAGCGGGGACATCAATGCTAAATTCTGTCGAGTCCTGCATAACACACTCCTTAAAATAAAAAATAGGGGTTTAGTTTTAACGTTATTTTTAGATAAAAAAGCTATAAGCACGGGGGGAGGTGTGGGAATAAAAAACACACGCGCACAGTGTTATAGCGTTAGATATGCTTAACGCTTGGTGGGTGAGTGGTGCAGGGATTTTTTTGTGTAGGCAGTCATCGGTAATACACAACCCAGCATAGGCTGGTGTGGTAAAAAACGGACTGTATACAACTAAGCTCTAACTGCTATTTAAGCGTATTTTGAAGTAAGATACCAGTAGTTTTTTTTAGAAATAGGAAGAAAAAAGGGGAGAAAGTAAATTATATTTTACATCTAGTTAAAAAATAGATTTTTTTGTAGATTAACAGGTATTTGCTAGTAGTTGGTATTGCTTATTTTGAGCTAGGTTATTTTTATGCTCTTCTCTTAAAAATTTAAATACATCTTTTATATCTAGGTATATAAAGTAAAAAATAGGCTGTTTATATATTAAAATTTCATCATATTTTATACCTGTTGCCTCACATGTTTTTGTACAATTTTCCTCATCTAATGTAATAGAGTATTTTACTATTATTTCAAATTCCTGTGTTTTAGTATTTTTTTGGATTTCTTTTAATATTTGACCATAAAAGAAGTCATTAATGTCAGTTTTTTTAAACTCTATATCAGCAATATCATATTTTGTATTAAGTTGTTCATACTTAGTTATATTTCTATTTAAAAAAAACTCTTTTATTTTTGGATAAATTAAACCATCATAAATTTTTTTACTTTCTTTTAAACTTAAGTGTGCAATTAAATTGCTGTTTATATTTTCTTTTTCTTCAATCATGATTTCAAATAAGTGTGTTGTATTTTCATAAAGTCAGCTTTAAATAATTTTATTCCATTTTTAGAAATACGACTATACAACTTTTTATCATCTACCTGCTCAAATTTAAAAATATCTACTTTATTATCAATTTCTTTACCTGAAAAATATGGAATGATAAATTTATTAATTATTGTAAAATCAGGTTTTGATGCTTTTAGTATTGCTTCATAGCATATTTGCTTAATTAAATATGTTTCTTCTTTTTGTTTCTTTATAAAAAAAGATTCATCTAAATATTTCCAGTCAACTAGATAACATTTTTTAATATTTTCTTTTTTTTCAAAAGAATTTATTATGTGCTTTATTTTATAAGTTAACCCACTTTTTAGATGATTAAATTTCTCTTTTTTTATTGATTGTGCAGCAAAATAATAAGGAACATGTCGCTTTAACTCTTTAAATTTTTTTATTTCCTCCTCTTGCTCTCTTGTAAATATTATACCAAAAAGATTTATTAGGCTATTTATTGAACTTTCTGAAAAATTAATCACCCCTTCTTTTTTTGGTTTTTCAATGGAATAGTAAGAGGCAGGTTGCTTTAATTCTTTAGGTATTTTTATTTTTTCTTCTTTCTGTTTTGTAATTCCTATGTCAGGAATACCATTTACTTGAAGTTTAGAATTTTTTAAATAAATTATATCAGGTTTCATCCATTTTTTTTCTTCTCTAAATTCTATAAAGAATGGATTATCAAATCCATTAGCAATATTTTTACCTTTTATTTTTATTTTAGTATCTGCATAAATAACATCAATTTTTGACTCTGGCATGTTTGAATTAAATAATAAATAAGTATTACACATATCTTCCCAAACTTGATAAAATTGACTAATTCCCCAAAATATCCCATCCTCATCAGTATTTTGCATATCAAGTTCACCATACAAAAACATTTCTATAGCTTCATAAAGTTGCCAATACTCTTCATCTTTATATACTGTTGTTTGGTTAATTTTATTTAATATATCTTTTAGTATAACTAATGTAATTTCAAAAGTTTCTTCATTAAATAATGATTGATCATGATTAAGATGTTGCGCTTTAAAACGTTTAGATAAATCCTCTACATGTGTATCAATACATTCATTTTGCTCTAGCTCACTCTTTAGCTCAGAAACAATAAAACAAAATAAATCAATTAATGAAGTGGCATCACGCTGAAATGTTTGCCGAGGTAAATCCATTTCATCAATATAAATAACATCATTGGGTAAATAGGTGGCTTTATCTAAATATTGATCTAATTTTGAATAATCGACTTCTTCATTTCGACCAATACGCCGCTCTATCATATCTAAAGATAAGTCATTATAAACATCCAATAAATTATCAATCATGGATATTTTGCTATACAGCAATACATCATTATCTTCTTTGTCAGTAAATTGATACGCATCACCTTTTTTCTCAATATTATCTTTAGGTGAATTTTTATTATCATCCTGTTTATTTATAACATTCTTTTTTCCCTTCTGATCTTGTTCAAATTTTTTAAATGTTCGGTACATTCCAAAAAAGAAACGCTTAGTTAATTCAAAATCTGAATCAGGGAAATCCTGAAATCCTCTTGGTAAACGAAACTCTAATTCATGAGTTTCTTGATTTCGCCGAATACCAACAAATGGATCTTCACTCTTTGGATCCTCTCTTTTATCTAGTTTTAATGTCTTAAAATTAAACATATCAACTAATCAATAGAATTCTTATAATTTTTTATTTTTTTGATAAAATGTTCTACTTGTTTAGCAAAATCACCAAAAGTAATTAGTTCATCATGCTCTTTTTGGTTTTCACCATAAAGTAGTTTAATTAATGGTTTTTTATCACGACTAAATACACTGTCCCATAAGAAAAACATCAATTTATTTTGAATACTACTGGCTTTAATAGATTCACCTTGAATAAAGTAATGCCCAACCTGCTTATCCTCAATACCACGAATATAACGATGATTTTGTTTAATAAATTTATTTAGCTTATTAACAAATTCTTGCCATTCTTTTCTTGTTTTAAAGCTGTTTTCTCCCTCCATTTTACAGACAGAGCTACCATCAATATCAATAAATTCCCATTCCCAACGACGTTTAAAGGCACTATCCATATAATAAATAGAACTATCTGAAGTATTCATTGTGGCAATGATAGATAAATTTGCAGGAATTTTTATAGTTTGATTATTTAAATCAAACCCTAACCCTAAAATATCAAATTTTTCTTGTAAAGATTCAATAGATTCAATTATTCCTTCTTTTAACCTATATTCCTTTTTTGGATAAGATTCAACTTTTATTAACTTTAATAATTTGCTAAAAATAATTTCATTAACATTAATATGGTAACTAGAACATCCATCTTTTTCTCTATCTAACAGTTGAAAAATAGACCCAAATATAGAAGAAGAATTACCTCTATTAATTTCATCAATCACTAATACAACATGTTGAACTTCTTCGTTTGTTTCTTCAGCTTCAATTATATTGTTATAGGCTCTAGCAAGTGCTTTTAAAAAGTGTCCTTCATAAAAACTATATTTAACATTACCTTGTTCTGTAGTAATTGGCATTAATTTACCAACAAAATCCCCATAGGTATATTCAGGATGAAAAACAGCCTTAATTACATTTTCAGGTGTTTTTTCAACATTAATATCTAAAGTCTCTGGAATAATTTCATTATCAACTTTATAGCTCTTTCCCGTTCCGGGGCTACCAAATAATATTCTTTGAATGGGTTTATCCATAATTCCTAAAAACCTAAAGTAAACTAAAAAATAACTACATTTATAATACCCCATTTTCAAATCACATTATAGGCAGTATTTAAATTTTATATGCTCGATAAAACAATACGCCCCTCATTCAAGAAAAATCCACTAATTCCACAACAATACTTGATAGCTTTATGCTAAAGTATTTACCTATTACAGCTTTTTTTTATATGTTATAGGTCATGACGACATGAATGCTAAATTGAAACAAGAACTCCCCAGTCCTATTGTGGCAAAAGGGGGGCGGAAAGTTTTATTAACAAAATGGATGCTGAGTATTTTTAGTGTCGGAACAATAGGGTATATGATCCTTAGTGGTTACCAAGGTCAACCTCTCCCTGATTCATTCTATATGAACTTTGTGATGGGCTTAGGATTTATCGGAGGGGCATTTACGGCAGGGAATATTTTTGAACATCGCGCCAAAGCAGAAGTTGATAAAGCTAAAGCAGAAAATGCACCTGAAACAGAATATACTGAGACCCCTATGAACATGCATACCCCACCACCTGCAAACCCAGCTAAACCCCCTGCTTTTGGTTAAAAAAGCTAAAAAAAAAGGGCGTAATCACGCCCTTTTAATCTTTTAAAAAATCACTTTTCTTTGAAAACCTACGGTGATAAAGCAACCGCTTGTAAACCTAGCTTCTCATCAAGACCACAAGCAATATTCATACACTGCACCGCTTGCCCTGCTGCTCCTTTTACTACATTATCAATCACAGACAACACCACAACGGTATCGCCATCTTGTGGACGATGTAAAGCAATCTGACACATATTTGATCCCCGTACACTGCGTGTTTCAGGATGTGATCCCGCAGGTAATACATCTACAAATGCTTCATTCTGATAACGTTGTTCAAACAAGCTTTGTAAATCCACATCTGTTTTTAACAAGGTACCATATAAGGTCGCATTAATACCCCGAATCATTGGTACTAAATGCGGTACAAATGTTAAGCCAACAGAAAATTCACTAGCTGTATTTAAGCCTTGGATAATTTCAGGTAGATGACGATGCCCCGCAGCAGAATAAGCTTTAAAACTCTCCCCTGTTTCACCCATTAACATGCCTACATTTGCTTTACGCCCTGCACCACTGACCCCAGATTTAGTATCTGCGATCAAACGACTGGCATCAATCAAACCTTCTTCTAATAAAGGTAAAAAACCCAGCTGGGTCGCTGTGGGATAACAGCCTGCACATGCCACTAATGATGCTGTTTTTAAAGCATCTCGTGTCATTTCAGGTAAACCATACACCGCTTTAGCCACTAACTCAGGACAAGCATGTTGCATTCCATACCATTTTTCCCAAACAGCAATATCCTGAATACGGAAATCAGCAGATAAATCAATCACCTTAACCCCTGCCTCTAAAAGCTCAGGGGCAGATTGCATAGCCGTACCATTGGGGGTGGCAAAAAACACCACATCACAGCCTGATAAATTTTCAAAGCTAGGCTCACTAAAACAAACATCTGTGTGTCCACGTAAACTGGGGTAGATGTCAGCAACGGGACGACCACTTTCACCACGTGATGTAACAGTTTTAATGTTCACTTCAGGGTGTTGAACTAAAAGACGTAATAATTCTACGCCTGTGTAACCTGTGCCACCAACTATCCCAATATTAATCATTTCTTATATCCTTTTTTATATATTATTGAGCGATTAAAGCTATTAAATACTAAATTTTTGAATTTTACCTGTTAATGCTCGAATACGTTTTTCAATCTCTGAAATATCTTTAATAATACGCCGCAACTCTTGTATATTACTTAAATTACGTAAATCATCTCGATTAACTTGATTTGCCAAACTGGCATTGGCTGCTTCTTGATTGACTTGTGCACTAATACTGAAAAAATGTAATAGTAACAAAACATTTTGTGAATAAACACTCAGCTCTTCTTTTAATGTATGTTGTATGTGCAACAGTGCACGCCATGCGTCACGCTGCTTACCAATCAATTCTATAATTTTTTGATAACCACTAATACTTAATAACTGCGCTTGGCGTTTTATTTCCGTTTCAATGGTAATTAAGTCTAATTCAGTTTCATTTAAAGCACGTATGTAATAATCTTCATTCTGCTTATTCTGCTGTATATAACGCTCTGTTTTATTTATTATTTTCTGTAGTGCATCAAGATGCCTTTTATGCCCTATTACAAGCTGTGGACGTAGGCGAGAAATTTTCTCATAGGTTTGCGCTAATAAGGACAATTCATGAGATAAACTGCTTTTACCACTTTTTGCACTATTAATACGGCTGTTACTGCTGCGCTGTAAATTGCCTAAACGTTTGGTAATATCATTTAAGCCTATCGTAACAGGCTGCGCCCCTTGCTGTAATAAATCATGGGCTGTATTGACACTCTCTACACGAATATCTCGAAATATACTGGTAATACTGCGTGGTTTGACCTCAACATATACACCGCTTCTAACGGTTCGCCCATCTGCTTTAAATACAACCGAGATATGCTGTCCTTCAACATAAAAGCTTCTGGGCTCAATACGTCCTGAGTACTTTTTTATAATACGGTTGCGGTGATTCTTTATCCACAAAAAATCATAATTTTTTTCAGTTTCCCCTTTTACAAATACTTCTAAGGCATAACTATTTGGGGTATTGGGGATGGTTAATTTTACATCGTGGTACTCTTTATTTTTATAAGTGCCAATTAATTCCCCAGAAGAATCTTTCTTTAATAGATAAATACCATTTTTAAAAATGCTTTTTGCTTGACTAAGGGGCAATAAAGCCAACCAAAGAAAAAGAGTAAGTAATATAGTGACACCATTACTGCGTCGATACGTCATAATGTCCTTCAAATAAATGTTGTAAGTAATCTAAATTATCAGTTTTTTGTAAATCAAGTGGCTTTTGGGGGTGAACATGGGCTTCACTTCGCCATAATACCCCACGTACTACATGCCCAACACCTTTTATACCTGTGATATAAACAGGGTAAACAGGGCTGTTTGTTTGTGTTGCTAACCATAGTGCCCCTTTTTTTAAAGGATGGGGAAATTCATCAGGATGGGTAATCCGCCCTTGTGGAAATATCACTAAAATTTCTCCTGCATTTAAGGCACGTAAAGCTGCACGTAAGGCAACTTCAGGACGTGTACTACGATCAACAGGAATACAGCCCATTGCTTTAAATAGCCATTGTAGCCCAAAGCGGTTGTATTCTTCACGTGCAATTAAAAAGCGTAAGGGACGTTCAGAAGCAGCAACCAGTAAACACCCATCTAAACCTGATAGATGATTTGCCAAAATAAGTCCTGAGCCTTGAGCAGGAAGTGGTATTTTTTGATAGTTAAGACGATGATAATAGCGACAAAGAAGATAGTTTAAACCATCTAATGCATTCACCAGTTTATTGTCCCATTGCGTTTTATGCACTTGATGAGCTCTATAAGCAGCATAAAATATACCCATTATAATAAATGTAAATAAAATACATAACATATTTAACACCATTTAATTTACACAAAAGATAAATAGCGTAACATTGCTATAGAACACGCTTAAATTTTTAATAAATCGTTGTATACTTATTAAGTATTGATTACTTGTATAAGGGAATCATTAAAAATATCAATCATTGAAGAAGAATAAACTAGGGTTTTATTCTATTTTATATAGGTAAGATAGATATTTAGTATTTAATTTAATTTGGTATATTTACCTACCTTTTTATATAACTAAAATGATATTGCCTACAGTGATAACCTTGTATCACTTTATTGTAAATAAGATTTTGCAGTGTTCTGTAACCTGACCACTCAGGATCACAAATTATTGCAATATATCGGCTGACTAAACCAATAACACTTTGTACTGAATTTGATCATGTCACGCTTTATTTTATTACTTTTAACTCTATTACCTAATTTCATTTTATAAATGGGTTATTATAAAGTAACTGTTACAATAAAAAACTATAATTAATATGAGCTTAGTAGTTTTATAAATTAATTACCTACTATGTTTTTCTCAAAGGAAAGGATAAGCCGTATGTCAGCACAAACGGAAAAATTACCACTACTAAAACGGCTTTCTTATAAGCAAGCTAAATATGTTATTTTTATAACCTTTACATTGGGGTTTTTATTCAGCATTATCCAAATTAGTTTGGATTACTCCAATGCACGTCGTGATTTTGAGGCACAAAGCCTACAAGTATTAAATATTGTAAAACAGCCTGCTGCTCAAGCAGTGTATACCTTTGATAGTTATTTAGCTGAACAAGTTGTACAAGGCTTATTTGCTTACCATTTTATTTATCAAGTCTCTGTGGTAGATGAACACGGGGAACCTTTAGCAACGAAAAAAAGACCGCTTGCTGAATCAAGTAAACGTTGGTTATCTGAAATTTTCTTTGGTAAAGAAAAAGTCTATAATATACCTTTAATTATTGAAAATAATGAACAATTTGGTTCTTTATTAGTCCACCTAGATACACATTTAATTGCTCAAGGGTTTTTAGGCCGTACAGTAGTTGAAGTGCTATCAGGATTTTTGCGTAACTTTTTATTAGCAGGGTTTTTACTGCTACTCTTTCACACCATGGTTACCCGCCCCTTGTTTCATATCACAAAACGCCTTATTTCAATTGATCCAGAAAAACCTGAAAAAGTACGCTTAAGTTATCCAGAAAAACATAAAGAAGATGAGTTAGGAGTATTGGTCAGTACAACAAATCAATTATTAAGCTCGATTGATCAAAAAATTGTTGAACGGGAACGTATTAATGAAGAGCTAGAATTACGAGTTGCTGAAAGAACACTTGATCTACAAAAAGCAAATAATGAAATTAGTTTGTTAAACGAAGGCTTACGTACAGAAAATGTACGCATGGGAACAGAGTTAGAAGTCACGCGACGTTTACAGCAAATGCTATTACCCAAAGAAAAAGAATTAGAGAATATTAATGGTTTAGAAATTGCTGGATTTATGGAACCTGCGGCAGAAGTAGGGGGTGATTATTATGATGTGCTGCAAAGTAAAGGGCAAGTTAAAATAGGTATTGGGGATGTCACAGGGCATGGTTTAGAAAGTGGAGTATTAATGGTGATGGTGCAAACAGCAGTACGTACCTTGCTTGCAAATAATGTCTCCAACCCTGAAACCTTCTTAAGCGTGTTAAATAGTGCTATTTATGACAATGTACAACGGATTGATTCTGATAAAAGTTTAAGCTTATCTTTACTTGATTACACAGATGGTGTATTGCGTTTAAGTGGACAACATGAAGAAATGCTGGTAGTGCGTGATGGTGGAAAAGTAGAGCGGATTGATACCATTGATTTAGGTTTCCCAATTGGTTTAGAAGCAGATATTTCTAGTTTCATTTCTCAACATGAGATTAAATTAGAAACAGGGGATGGTGTAGTATTGTATACCGATGGGGTCACCGAAGCGGAAAATATGGATAATGAATTTTATGGTGTAGAACGCTTATGTGAAGTGGTGAGTAAAAACTGGCAACACCCTGCATTGGCTATCAAAGATGCTATCATTGATGATTTAACCCGTCATATTGGTGAGCAAACACTATATGATGATATTACTTTACTTATTTTGAAGAAAAAAGAAGACCTTAAAGAAACACTTGTCCCTTCCCTATAAAAATCCATAACAATGGTATAATACCTAAGCATAAATTATTTATGCTTAGGTATGACCTCTATAAATTTCTATAAACTATCCCATATTTATACTAATAGGTAACGCTTTTATTTTTACCATATAAAAAGCGATTGTATGCCTATGCATTGTGTAATGCATTATTATACAAGTATTTTTTATCTATCTATTTAGTTTTTCTAATCAATGGATAAATGCCTGTATGATAATGGTATACAGACCTTACCCTACTATTTTTTATCCAAAATAGGACTGCACATGACTCAAGCATCATTTATGTCAAATTTTGACTTTCCTATCACTCAAGCATCTCCTGTATTAGATGCTGAACAACGTACTTATTACCGTGAGAGAGTAAAACAATTATTAAAAGAGCAAAATGCGGTATTAGTTGCACACTATTATACAGATAATGAAATTCAATCTTTAGCGGATGAAACAGGGGGTTGTGTCTCTGATTCATTAGAAATGGCGCGTTTTGGTAAACATCATGATGCCTCAACATTAGTGGTCGCAGGTGTACGTTTTATGGGGGAAACATCCAAAATCCTCAGCCAAGAAAAACGGGTATTAATGCCTACCTTAGAGGCAACCTGTTCATTAGATGTGGGTTGCCCCAGTGAGGAGTTTTCTGCTTTTTGTGATCAGCACCCTGATCGTACTGTGGTGGTGTATGCGAATACATCAGCAGCAGTTAAGGCACGTGCTGACTGGGTGGTCACCTCTAGTATTGCAGTAGATGTAGTGGAGCATTTACATGATGAAGGACAAAAAATCCTCTGGGCACCTGACAAACACTTAGGGCGTTATGTGCAAAAACAAACAGGAGCGGATCTGTTAGCATGGGATGGCGCATGTATTGTACATGATGAATTTAAGCATAATGCCTTAGCACAATTGCAAGCACAATACCCTGATGCGGCGATTTTAGTACACCCTGAGTCCCCAGAAGAAGTGGTGGATATGGCGGCTGTGGTGGGCTCGACCAGTCAATTGATTAAAGCCGCTGAAACCTTGCCTAATCAAAAATTTATTGTCGCGACTGATCGCGGTATTTTTTATAAAATGCAGCAGCTATGCCCTGATAAAGAATTTATTGAAGCACCAACAGGGGGAGAGGGGGCAACCTGTCGTAGTTGTGCGCATTGTCCTTGGATGGCAATGAATCAACTAAAAAATCTAGTGGAAGTGCTAGAGAATGGCAATAATGAAATACACGTTTCCCCTACTTTAGGGGAACAAGCGATGATTCCATTAAATCGTATGCTGGCATTTGCTGAAGAGGCACGTATGCAAGTAAAAGGTAATGCGTAATTAATAGCAAAAGGGGATAGAATATATAATACTCTACCCCCTTTTTATTTAGTCGAAATATTAGAGATGTGATGCTGTATTATTGGCAAGGTGTCCATGCAATCCCTTCAATATCATTGTAGGGGGTATTTTCAATATAAGCACTGTGCTCAATTTCACAAGATGAAACATTAAAGCTATGTAAGCCCACATCTTTTGCATCATCTAATGCAAATAATAAACGTCCGTCAGGTAACATCTCAATAGCTTCTACCTCTGAGGGTAATGTATTGTCACATAACATGCCTAGTGTCCCTGTATTGGGATTAAATTGATACAAACTCATATCTGCAACAGCATAAAGCATGTCTCCTGTGCTATTCCATGTCATATCACCAATATTCAAGTTTTCAATTACAGATTGATTGGGACGTGTAACGGCTTGACCTGTTTCAGTGTTAATCATCACCACACTATTATCTGCCCACCCCCATAATTTTTTAGTCACAGGATTAAAAGCAATGGCAGAGACTTCATCAAACCCTGTTTCACCAATAGAATCTAATTCACCTGTTTGTTTGTTGACACGGTATAAATGCCCCATTGGTGCAGCTTCTGTATTATCCCCAGAGCTTGCATACAGCTCTTTAGTCTCTGGATGAAAAGCTAAACCTTCAATATCATACCCTGTATGCATATCTCCAAGATCCGCACTTTTAAACCCATTTTCAGGGCTGATAGTAAAAAATTGTGTATCATTTAAGCCTGTATCTTGTACCCCATAGATATGACATACTTTTACCATTTCAGGCTCTTTAGGGGAGAGCTTGACCTCTAAAATTAAGTCATTAAAGTCCCCATCATTAGCATCTTCAAAACCAATAATCATGGCATGAGAAGTAGAGCCATAGACTGTTTTCCATGACCAGCCTGCTTTAAAACGGTATTTACCATAGCTAATTTTAGCATCTTTGGCATCAATAGAGTGGTGTAAACCTGCTTTACCATTTTTCTTTGTTCCCCATAATACAAGCTTGTAAGCTTTATTAGCTTCAAAGATAAAGCTGGCATAAGGAGAGCCTTTTAGGTTTTTAGTTGTCCCCACATAATCGTATTGAGAACCATTATCAGAGCCTTTTTTTTCTGCAAATAATAATGAAGATTGCAGTAATTTCTGATTGGTTTTTTTACCTTTAAAATGCTTTGCTTCAATGATAGAAACATTGGAGGTGTATGCACCATGAGATTCTATAAAGCTTAGTTCTGCTTTGCTGGCTTCTGGTAGTTGAATAATACCATGCTGCATAACCCCTTCAGCATAGACGTAGCTTGTGCTAACCAGTGCAATAAACCCACTTAATAATACATTTTTATATGTTTTCACTTGATGTGCCCCACACAGTGTCGTTGAGAATAAAATGAAGTCACTGTATTTTTTGTACAGTGTTCATTTTACGCCAATACTGTTTAATTTTTTTGACACATATCAAGTTTAGATATAGAAGTTTTCTATCAACAATAAATTATATTTAACTCAATTTAAAATGATTTTATTTCAACAACTTAAATATTGACCGCTTTTAATAAACATCTTGTTAATAAATAAAATTTCTTATATTTTAACAAGCTACTTAGTGTAAAATATAATAAGAATTATGACTGTGTTTTTTATTATTCAACACAGCATACAAATAGCCTACATTTATTGCCCTACAAGGTAACTACCTGTCCCTACGGCAATTAATACCCCTTCATCATTATGTAGTTCCATACGTGTTACCGCAACTTTTCGCCCACTACGTAATACTTGCCCTGTGGCGATAAAATACTTCCCTCGTCCTGGGCGTAAGTAATCAATACGTAAATCAATTGTGCCTGATTTATCAATACCTTGTAGGCGTTCAGAGTCAGATAACTCATCACGGCGTTGAAATAAGGCATTAGCAATGGAAATCATCCCACCTGCCACATCTAGTACCGCAGAAATCACACCACCATGTAAAATACGATGGACAAAATTACCAATCAACTCTTCTCGCATATCAAAACGTAAACGCACTTCTTCTAAAGTCAGTGCTTCAATACGTATGCCTAATACTTTATTAAAAGGCATTTTTTCCTCAAAAGACCCTAACATACTGTTTAATAAATCTTCTAAGGCTTTTTTATCATCATTAGTTTGCAATGTTTTATCGTTCATTTCATATCTCTTGTGTTTAGGTGATGCAAGTTTTTGACGCAACGTCTACAAGCTATGATAAAAGCTTGTTTATTTTTAAAATTTTCCTGTGTTGGATCAAAGCGGTAACATTGATGCTGCTGATATAGACTTATTAACTGCTGCTTATCAAATATAAGGGGAAGCTGTGTTAACCACTGGAATACGGTTTGCCCTAATGGACGCTGATATCCCATTGCCTCCAATGTTTCAATCACTTTGAAAAAAGCAGAGTCGCAGCCTTGTTGAGGAAGTAATAAATCAATACGTTGATTTTTCCTCTCAGCCTTTTTTTGAATACGGGGGCGTAAATATAGCCGCCAAATAAGCAGGGCAAATAAAGGTAATGTTAGCCATAATAAAGGCATATTATCAGTAGAATCATCTGTATGCCAACGCCATACTAACCATTTATAGTGTACCCATGCAAGGGCATCACTGACAGGTTTCCACCATGTTTGACTTGATTCTTCATCTGCTTGATACCACACACTAGGCGTTGTATCTAAATTATGCCATGCACCATTTAGATAATACTCTGTCCATGCATGAGCATGAAGTGCTCTTACTACAAACATATCTTTATCAAAAAAATCCACCTCATTGGCTGCATATCCTGCCACATAACGTGCGGGGATACCTGCTGCACGTAATAATAAAGTGGTTGTGGTGGCAAAATATTCACAGTGCCCTCGGCGACTATGATGTAAAAAATAGCCTAATGGATTTTTTTTAAATTTATTACTGAGTTTAGCTTGAGTTAATGTGTAACTAAAGTTTTGTGCAAAGTAGTGTGCCACCTGTTGCACTATTTGCTCAGGCGGGCGATTTATTAAATTTAATGTATTAGCAAGTTCATGTATCAATGCTTTTTCTTGTTTAGGAATACGTAAATCATCAATAGGGTGATAACTTGCAGCACGGGGGTGGGTGGGGGAAAAATTAATTTGATATTGCATCAAGGGGGGACTGTCTGCAATTTTCAGTGTGTTGAATTCATCATAACTAATATTGATGGGGTAAGGGCTGCTGATATCTCGCGTGTTAGCAGGTTGGGCAATCACCGCTTTTCCTTGTTCAGTATATTGATATATGGTTGTTTTTTGTGCTGAAGCTTGAGGGGGGGAGAGTTGCCAGCTAAAGCTAGCTTTAGTTTCCATAGCTTGCATGGTCAAGGGCTGAAAAGTGGTTGTTTTTGTATACCATGTTTGATTTAAATAGCGATTATAACTTTGTTGTTTAAGCAATAAAGGCATGGGGGATTTTACCCGTAATAAAATGGTATCAGATTGTTTTAATCGCCCAATGCTACCAATAGCCGTTTGTTGTCGATAAGGATCTTTTTCTGTTTTAAACCAACTTGACAACCAATTAAGCATCCACTCATCAACATGTGATTGTAGGGTATACACGCCTTGTTGTAGATAAAATGCACCTGCTCCACAACTTAATACCAGTATTAACCAAAGTGTAAGAGAATAACGCCGAGGGCGAATAATCGCTAAAGCTAAAAAGAATAATAAAAGGATGCCAATAAAATAAGCCGCATGTTTTTGTGTACTACTTGATAATAAGCACAACAACATAAAGATGTAACTAAAGTCCACACTTTTTTCAGCTAATCTATGACTAGATGTTGAAGCTTTACGTAAAGATATAAAAATACAGCTTAATTTTAAATGCTGCTGTGTGCTGTAGTATTGTGCCAATATGAGTGGGTAAAAAACGATAGGCAGCCAATTTAATAAAGTAAATAACCCCCCAATGGATTGTTGAGAAAATAAATAAATGGCAGTAATAATCCATAAAAATGAACAAAAATCTGCAATACGGTTAAATTCTTTATCTTTAAAATGCCAGCGCCATGTAATCCACGGTGCAATGGCGATAAAAGCGCCCATAGGCAAGGCATAAAAAAGCAGTTGGCTTTGCCAGCCCCAAAATAATAAACAAACAGCAAGTAAAAAAGTAGAAGACTTAGTCATAGCACTATATAAATAGTAAAATTAAGAAAAAATAAAAATTTCCTATCGGAAAAATATTTAATGTTGAATAAATTAAATTTAAGTATTTATATGATATTTATCAGTTTATTAGCATATTAAATAGCATTTTTCTCTATTATTTTCTCTTTTACTGAATGATAAAAAATAAAATAATAAGTGTATATCTTTAACATAAATAGTTTACTTATTTCTATTAATATTATATAAATAATCTGCTTTAATTTTATGTGATAAATAATAATTAAATCACATATTTATTATAGTATTTTAAGGTATTTAGTCAGCGTGAAATATAAAGTTGATAGTGTATAGGCAATGACCTTGCTAAAAAGAAAATATAGTGAAGTACACTATAATTAAAATTAGACATCATTAATACACACTAATAAATAAACTATTTATCACTGCTTTACTCTTATAAAATTAAGTAAGCAGTATTGTTACATACTGAATAATCAGTATTTTTTATATAAAATCCCTTTCTTAAATAATCTATGCAATTCAATTATAAACGGGTATCTACATGCTGGAATTAGCACACTACAATATCAGCACAAAAATTTATGAAAGTGATAATTCGCTGGTTTATCGTGGTTACCAAATAAAAGATAATAAATCATTTATATTTAAGGTTCTAAAAGAAGATTATCCTTCACCCGCAGAACTCACACGTTATAAACAAGAATATCAAATTACCCGTGATTTAAAATCAAATGGGGTTATTGCAGCCTATGCGTTAGAAAAATTTAAAAATACCTTAGTGATTATTTTGGAAGATTTTGGGGGCACTTCCTTAAAAATATTACAAGAAGAGCGTTTATTTTCAGTTAAAGAATGGTTGCTTTTAGCGCTACGTATTACTGATAAACTAGGGGATATCCATGCTGAAAATGTAATGCATAAAGATATAAACCCTTCTAATATTGTTTATAACCGAGAAACAAATGAATTAAAAATTATTGATTTTGGTATTTCTACTGTTTTACCTCGTGAGAATATGACCTTAAAAAGCCCTAATCATTTAGAAGGCACTTTAGCATATATGTCACCTGAGCAAACAGGACGTATGAACCGTTCTCTTGACTATAGAACGGATTATTATGCTTTAGGTGTTACATTCTACGAGCTCTTAACAGGGCGGTTACCTTTTGAGACAGATGACCCTATTGAGTTGGTGCACTGCCATATCGCAAAAGCACCTATCCCACCTCATCATATTGATCCAACTATCCCTGAAGTAATATCCTCTATCATTTTGAAGTTAATGAAAAAAACAGCAGAGGAACGTTACCAAAGTATTTGGGGAATACAGGCTGATTTACAACGTTGTCTGGAACAATTAAGTTTACATACAAATATTATCCCTTTTAAATTAGCTGAAAAAGACATTTCTGATCGTTTCCAAATATCACAAAAGCTATATGGACGACAAAAAGAAATTGATACCTTGTTATATGCTGTAGATAGTGTTGCTTCAGGAACCAGTGAGCTGATGCTGGTAGCAGGGTATTCAGGTATTGGTAAGTCTTCTTTAGTACAAGAAATTTACAAACCCATTACGCAAAAGCGGGGCTACTTTGTTTCAGGGAAATTTGATCAGTTCCAACGGAATATTCCTTATTCTGCGATTGTAAATGCTTTTCGTGATTTATTACGACAATTATTAACAGAAGGGCAAGAAGAGCTACAGAGTTGGAAAGAAAAATTATTAAAAGTATGCGGTTCTAATGGACAGGTTATTATTGATGTCATTCCTGAAATGGCATTAATTATTGGTGAACAACCCCCCGTACAATCTTTACCACCAACAGAAGCGCAAAACCGTTTTAATTTATTATTTCAAAACTTTATTCAAGCCTTTTGTACTGCTGAGCATCCCCTAGTTATATTTTTAGATGATTTGCAATGGGCTGATATGGCAACCTTGCACTTAATGACATTAATGATGTCACGCACGGAGTATTTATTACTCATTGGTGCCTATCGTGATAATGAAGTCGGGAGTAGCCACCCATTATTAAAAACCTTGGATGATATCTCAGAAAATGGGACACGTATTAATACAATTACTTTATCCCCTTTAGATACAACCTATACCAGTCAATTTATTGCAGATACCTGTAAAACAACAGTTGATCATGTTCGTGCTTTAGCTGAGTTAGTATTAGAAAAAACGGAAGGCAATCCGTTTTTTATGACTGAATTTTTAAAGTCATTGTACAGTGAAGGTTTGCTCTCTTTTGTAGCCCCTCATGCTAATGAAAAAGGAAATTATTGGGCATGGGATTTAGCTAAAATTCGGGCACGCGATATTACTGATAATGTTGTGGAGCTAATGGCTGATAAGGTTCAGCAATTACCTACTGATACCCAAAATATACTTAAGCTTGCAGCCTGTATTGGTAACCAATTTGATTTAAATACCCTGTGTATTGTTGCACAAACAAATGCAGCGCTGGTATCAAAACGTTTATGGGCAGCGATGGAAGTGGGCTTAATTATCCCACTTGGTGATGACTATAAAGTGATTGCCTTAGATGAACAACATACTGATTTAGAAAATATTAGTTATAAGTTTGCCCATGACCGTATCCAACAAGCTGTTTACTCCCTGATTCCCGAGGAAGAGACAAAAACAGTCCACTGGCAAGTGGGACAATTATTACTCAGCAATGTACCAGAGGATGAACTGGATCAAAGTATTTTCACCATTGTGGATCAATTAAATGTCGGCTTGGAGCTGGCAAAAACAATGACTGAGCGTTTGCAACTTGCTGAGTTGAATTTATCAGCAGGTAAAAAAGCCAAACTCTCTACGGCTTATGAACCTGCATTTAATTATTTAATCAATGGCTTGCATTTATTACCTGATAGCAAGTGGCAATCACATTATCAACTAAGCTTAACCTTGCATGAAGAGGCAACGGAAACTGCTTATTTGAAGGGTGATTTTAATAAAATGGCAGAACTTGCTGCAATTACCTTGGATGAAGCACAAGATTTACTGGATCAGGTGAAAACCTATGAAATAAAAATCCAAGCGTGTATGTCACAACATAAACAACTGGAAGCAGTGCAAACTGCATTAATTATTCTTAAATTACTGAATATTCACTTCCCTGATAATCCCAATCAATTGGATACCTATATTAGTTTAGGGATGACTAAATTTTCATTAGCAGGTAAGAAAATCGAAGATTTTATTCATTTACCTGAAATGACTGATCAAAAAACCATTGCAGTAATGCGTATTTTAGCCAATATTTGGGCACCTGCTTATCAAGCTGTACCCAAATTAATGCCTTTGATCGTCTTTAAGATGTTGAAGTTATCATTAAAATACGGAAATTGTGAAAACTCCACTTTAGCTTATGCATGGTATGGTTTATTACTATGCGGTATTGTTGGTGATATTGAAACAGGGCATCGTTTTGGTAAGTTAGCATTAGAGTTACTTGAAAACTATAATATTAAATCCTTAAAATCTCGCCTATATTTTGTACTCAATACATTTGTACGTCATTGGAAAGAGCCTGTTGATGAAACCTTAGCCCCCTCATTAGAAGCTTATCACTGTGGTTTAGAAACAGGGAGTTTTGAGTTTGCCGCTTATGCTGCATTAGTGTATTGCCATCATTCTTTTTTAGTCGGTAAAGACTTAATAAAACTTGAAAAAGAAATGCCAATGTATAGTGAAGGCTTACGGCAAATAAAACAGGAAATTTCATTAAATTATAATGAAACCTTTCGGCAAGCTGCGTTAAATTTACGGGGTTATGGCAGTGGTGAACCATTTGTTTTAAAAAGTGATTTTTATGATGAAGACAAAATGCTACCGTTCTACTTTAAAACAAATGATCGCACTGCAATTTTCTTCTTATATATTAATAAATTAATTTTATGCTGTCATTTTCATCAATACGAAGAAGCGATGAAAAATGCAGAGGAAGCAGTAAAATACCTAGATGGTGTGATCTCTTTATTAGTGGTACCACAGCTTTATTTTTATGATTCTTTAGCACGTATTGGACTCCTTTCACAATGTGATGATAAGTCTTTATGTAAAAAACAATTTAAAAAAATTACGGCTAATCAGAAAAAAATGAAAAAATGGGCACATCATGCCCCGATGAACTACCAACATAAATATTTACTGATTGAGGCAGAACGGGCTCGTTTAGCAAAAGAAGATAAAAAAGCCCATGAGTATTATCAAAGTGCCATTCGTTTAGCCCATCAACATGAATACTTAAATATTGAAGGTTTAGCCTATGAATTAGCTGCAAAATTTTATGCGGCTAATAATGATGATGTGAATAGTAAGCATCATCTGCATAATGCACATTATACCTATCAATGCTGGGGAGCTATTGCAAAGGTTAAGTATTTAGAAGAGCATTACCCTGAATTAGCAAATAGTGCTGAAAATAATACATTAATGGGTACAAACCATACCATTATTTCTCATAATAGAAATAGTACGCTCAGCCACCCATTAAAAACTTTATCTACAAAAACAACATCTAATGCACCTAATAATGGGAGTAATGTATTAGATTTGGCGAGTATTTTAAAAGCCACCCAAGCCTTAACAGGGGAGATCATGTTAGATCGCCTGTTAGAAAATATGATGGGTATTCTGCTGGAAAATGCAGGGGCACAGCGGGGCTTTTTAATTTTAGATCATGATGGTCAGTGGGTGATTGAAGCAAAAGGGGTGATTACTGATACAGAAAATGATATTCAAGTTTTACAATCCTTACCTTTGATTGTCAATAATGAATCTCATGTTCCCTTTACCCTCATTAATTATGTGGGACATACGAAAGAAGATATTGTTATTCAAAATGCATTGGAAGAGGAACGTTTTAACCGTGACCCTTATGTGGTGAAATATAAACCTAAGTCAATTTTATGCTCCCCTTTATTAAATCAGGGTAAATTGACGGGGATGTTATATGTTGAAAATAACTTAACCATTGGAGCATTTACCCCTGCACGTTTAGAAGTATTACAAGTCTTATCAACTCAAGCCGCTATTTCTATTGAAAATGCACTGTTATACAAAACCTTAGAGCAAAAAGTAGAAGAGCGTACATCGCAACTTGAGCAGGCTAATACAGAAATCACCAGTCTTAATCAACGTTTAGAAGCAGATAATCATACTTTAATTGAGGCACGCCAAGCAGCAGAAGATGCTGCAAAATCAAAAGCACAATTTCTAGCCAATATGAGTCATGAAATCCGTACTCCCATGAATGCGGTGATTGGTATGACAGATTTATTATTGGAAACAGAATTAAGTAGTGAACAACAAGATTATGTGAGTACAGTGCAAAATAGTGGAGAATCACTATTAACACTTATTAATGATATTCTTGATTTCTCAAAAATTGAAGCAGGGAAACTAGATTTAGAGAGTAATGATTTTACCTTAATGGAATGTGTGGAAGCTTCTTTAGAGTTAGTTGCAAATAATGCTGCGAATAAAGAGCTCAACCTAGTTTATAGCTTAGATGATAACTGTCCTGATGTAGTTGTGGGAGATATTACACGCGTACGACAAATTATTGTTAATTTATTAAGTAATGCGGTGAAATTTACCAATAAAGCGCAAGGGAGTGTCACAGTTTCAGTACGCAAATTAAAGTGTAATGAACAATATTGTGAGCTTCAATTCTCTGTATCTGACTCAGGGATTGGGATTCCTAGTGATCGTATCAATCGTTTATTTAAAGCATTTAGTCAAGTAAGCAGTTCTACAACCCGTCAATATGGAGGAACAGGTTTAGGCTTAACAATCTGTAAGCGTTTGAGTGAATTAATGCATGGGCGTATTTGGGTTGAAAGTACTGAAGGGGTTGGCTCAACTTTTCATTTTACAATTAAAGTAGAAAGTAAAGAAGATAAAACTTACCATTATTTAAAAACCCCCCACCCTTTATTGAAAGGTAAACGTTTATTAATTCGTAGTACTGTCACACCTATTGTAGAAAATATTGAAAAATATGCACAATTGTGGGGAATGGAGAGCTGCCATTTTCTTGATAATACCGCCATTGCTGAAGCATTAGAACGGGGCGAGCGTTGGGATATTGCAATGATTGATAATAATACCCCTGAGAAAGAGAATAAGGAGTTTTTACAAAAACTTATTCATAGCCAACAAGAGAAAAATACGGCTTTAATCTTGTTAACCTCTTTATATCGCTCTCATTATAAGCAGTTTTATTTTGATGAATGTTTAGTTAAGCCTATGCGCCCAGTTAAATTACACAAATTACTATGTAATTTATTAGCAACAGAAGCAGAAGGACTGATGGCATCCCCTGATACTTATATGACAACACAAGCTAAAAAATCTAAAAAGCCTTCTTTTTCTGCTGCTGGAAGTAAAATTTTATTAGCAGAAGATAATGTTGTTAACCAGAAAGTTGCCACACTTGTTTTAAAACGGTTTGGGTGTGATATTGATATTGCAAATAATGGTTTAGAAGTGCTGACAGCCTTGCAAAGCAAGCAGTATGATCTAATTTTGATGGATATACAAATGCCTGAGATGGATGGGTTAACGGCAACAAAAGAAATTCGCCGTATTTTTACAGGAAAAGCATCCCCCACTATTGTTGCAATGACTGCCAATGCTATGCAAGGTGATCGAGAAATGTGTATTGAAGCAGGAATGGATGATTATTTAAGTAAACCTATTCGTCATGAAGAGTTAGAACGGGTATTACTCAAATATACGCAAGTATCCACACAAGAAAATATAGCAACACCAGATTAATATCAGTAGTTAATTACTGATTTCAACTCGTTACAACACTCTGCGTTGTAATGCAGCCTTGGATGCTCCGCGTCCTCCCCTCTAAGCTAACACCTTGGTAGCTTTCAGCAAGATGACGCAGAGCATCAGGGACGGGATTCCAGCGCGGAGCGCGTGGAACCAGATAGTCCTTAACTTAATGGCAATGAAGCGTTACGTGCAACACCACTACGGTTTGATGGATATCATAATTTTCTGGTGAGTGCGTAACGTCAGATATTAAGATAACTACACCAATGAAATGCTACCCCACAAATACTCACAGACTCTATTTGATTCTACTGCATAACTTCAATTTTTAAGTATAAAAAGTAATTTGATAAGGTCAGTTGCTTTTATTTTCTGTAAAAGTGGGTATACTAAATGACAATTTTTGTGCAGTGCAATGTAACACTGAGTAAAATCAAGTAGTTAATCTATGACCTGTAACAACAACATCAAGAGGTAGTCCATGGAAAACGTTGTAATTGTCGAGGCAGCTCGTACTGCAGTTGGAAACTTTAATGGCTCATTATCATCTGTACCTGCCAGTACATTAGGTGCAACAGTGATTAAATCATTGTTAGAGCGTTCTGGGGTAAAACCTGAGCAGATTGATGAAGTTATCATGGGACAAGTGTTAACTGCAGGGCAAGGACAAAACCCAGCACGTCAAGCAGTGATTGAAGCAGGTTTACCTGAGCACGTTCCCGCTTTTAACATTAATAAAGTATGTGGAAGTGGTTTAAAAGTTGTTCATTTAGCCGCACAAGCTATTCGTTGTGGCGATGCAGATATTATTATTGCAGGGGGACAAGAAAACATGAGTATGTCTCCTCACGTATTACCTAAATCTCGCCAAGGGGCTAAAATGGGGCCGTGGGCATTGCAAGATTGCATGATCACAGACGGTTTATGGGATGCCTTTAATAATTATCATATGGGGCAAACAGCTGAAAATATCGCAGAACAATTTAATATTGATCGTGATGCACAAGATGCATTTGCTGCGGCATCGCAACAAAAAGCAGAAGCTGCTCAAAAAGCAGGAAACTTTGACGCTGAAATCGTACCTGTTGAAATCCCACAGCGTAAAGGTGATCCAATTGTCTTTGATAAAGATGAATTTATTCGTCTTGGTGCAACAAAAGAAGGCTTAAGTAAATTACGCCCTGCTTTTGTTAAAACAGGAACTGTGACAGCAGGAAATGCATCAGGTATTAATGATGGTGCAGCGGCTATCTTATTGATGAGCGAAAGCAAAGCCAAAGAGCTAGGCTTAACCCCTATCGCACGCGTTGCTTCTTATGCTAATGCTGGGGTTGATCCTAAGATCATGGGAACAGGTCCTATTCCTGCTTCTAAAAAATGTTTAGAGAAAGCAGGCTGGACAGCTGAAGATTTAGATCTTATCGAAGCTAACGAAGCTTTTGCTGCACAAGCAATTAGTGTTAACCAAGGCATGGGTTGGGATACTGATAAAGTAAACGTTAACGGTGGTGCAATTGCATTAGGTCACGCAATTGGCGCATCAGGAACACGTATTTTAGTCTCTTTAATTCATGAAATGGTACGTCGTGATGCTAAAAAAGGCTTAGCCACTTTATGTATTGGTGGTGGTCAAGGTGTTGCACTAGCCATTGAACGTAGCTAAGTGATTGAATAGTTCTATATTCATCCCCATTAATTGGGTATAATATATAAGCCAGCTCTTATTTTGATATACAATTTAAGAGCTGAGCTATGTTATTTAAAAATAACATGAAAAATTAAAAATTTTAATTAAAAAATAACGGTATAAAATTAAAACGTAAAACCTCAGGATACACACGTCATTGATGAAAAAGTGTGAGGTGTATTATTCCATGTTATAACCTGTTAAGCCACGGTATATTGAAGCATTAATGACTACAACTGAACCTCGAATTATTAAAAAATACCCTAATCGCCGCCTTTATGATACGGCTATTAGTAGCTATATCACATTGGACGATGTGAAAGAATTAGTGATGAACCATGTTAAATTTCGCATTCAAGATGCAAAATCTGGACAAAACATCACACGCAGTATCCTCTTACAAATTATTTTAGAACAAGAAGAAGAAGGCGAACCTATTTTTAGCAGCGAAGTACTGGCACAACTGATTCGTTTTTATGGTGATACCTTACAGGGAATCATTGCTAACTACTTTGAGCGCAGCCTTGTATTATTTGCCAAACAGCAAGAAGATGTCAGTGGAAAAGCCTATAATCCTATCTCTTTTATGACTGATATTGCTGAGCAAAACATCAACTTATGGAAAGATATGCAAGATAGTTTTTTTGTGAATCCACATAAAACTCAGCAAAATAAAAAGCCTTCTGAAGACGAAAAATAAATTTTTTATCATCACTTTTTTCTGATTTAAACTTGACAAGACGCATGGGCAAAATTATGCTGTGTGAGGCTGCTTTCTAGAATAAAAATAAAAGCTAGCTTATATTTTGCTTACTTCAAGATTTCTTGTCATAGTATCGCAAACTATACTGAATATACTTTTAATATTATAAGCAATGATTGCTTATAATGTATTTTTTTAAGATACGCTATTTTACGATGGAGAACGTAGCATGACACAAAAAGTTGCATTAGTAACAGGCGGAACTGGCGGTATCGGGACTGAAATTTGTAAAGGCTTAGCTGGCGCAGGCTACAAAGTTGTTGCTTCTTGGTTAGAAGGCATCGACGACGCTGATGCGTGGAAAGCCAAAATGAAAGAAGAAGGCTTCGATTTTGAAGTTGCTGCAGGTGATGTGTCTGATTACGATTCTGCGGCTGCTATGGTAAAAGAAGCTGAGCAAAACGCGGGTGCACCAATTGACATTCTTGTTAACTGCGCAGGTATTACACGCGACAAAATGTTCAAAAGAATGGAAAAAGACCATTGGGATGCTGTGATCAACAGTAACTTAGACAGTGTCTTTAATGTCACTAAACAAGTATTAGATGGCATGGTTGAGCGTGGTTACGGACGTATTATTAACATCTCTTCTGTTAATGGTCAAAAAGGTCAAGCAGGTCAAACTAACTACTCTGCTGCTAAAGCAGGTATGCATGGTTTCACTATGGCATTAGCACAAGAAGTGGCTAGCAAAGGCGTAACAGTGAATACTGTATCTCCAGGTTACATTGCTACAAGCATGATTATGTCTATTAAGGAAGAAATTCGTAACGCAATTTGCGAAACAATTCCTGTAAAACGTTTTGGTCGTCCTGACGAAATCGCATGGGCTGTATGTTTCTTAGCTGACGAACGTTCTGGCTTCGTAACAGGTTCTAACTTATCTATCAATGGTGGTTTATACATGTAATTACATGTAAAACTACACTGTTTTTAGTTTTAAGTGAAAAAAAAGCCAAGCAATTTTTATTGCTTGGCTTTTTTTATGTCTGTACCTTGCAACTACATAAATTTTATCTATAGTTAACAAAGAACCCTTTATCCATTATTGATAATAATAAATAGAAGAATATGATGATATATTTATCATCACATTTTATACAAAAAGGGTTTCAGATAACAAAATATATTCCACTGAATAGCTCTCTGATTTATTTTGATACTTTTAAGGAGTGTCCCATCATGCATAATCCTATGTTGCAACACTGGACAGACATGAATAAAAATACCCTATCAGTGCTTAAAGCATTGGGGGAAATTAATGCGGCTGCTATGACTCGTTTAAATCAACGCCAGATGGATATGATCAATCTGTATGTAGAAAGTGGAGCAAAACAGCTGGAAGTGTTAAGTGAATCCCATAATGTACAAGATGCCTTAACAGCACAATCTCGCTTAGTCTCTGAAATGAATGATAAACTGATCAAAAATGCCCGAGATACAGTAGAAGTTTTGGTGGATACCAAATCAGATTTTTCCTCATGGGTAGAAAAAGGAATTGAATCCACCACCACCAGTGTTACATTACCTAATAATAAATAAAAAGCATCTTTTAAGACAAAGGATCACCATTTATCTTAACCCCTTGATTAAGGAGTATATTATATATACTCCTTCCTCCCCTCTTCTTGTATCATTGATTATTTCCTATTTTTTATCACACTTTATTTTCTCCTTATTTTTTTTGCTGTAAAATAATGCTGTTATTAATAATTGGGTAGAGTGTAGTGTTTCAAAATTTATTTAATACTATTTATGTACATGTACTAAAAGATGCTTTTTTATTACAACATGTACAAGAAGATAGATCTCTAAAAATAACTTCTGATGTTCCTTTTTCAAGTGATCGCTTAGTAGTAGGGAATTATACTATAGCAACTGAAGTACTTTCTAAGGGATTAAAAGAGCTAAAATCTACAAAATTTGGTGTATTAGCACCTATCATTGTGATGCACCCTAAACATTTATGTGAGGGAGGGCTATCACAAATAGAACACCGTGCTATCAGTGAAGTAGCACGTGCAGCGGGAGCAAAAAAGGTGCATGTATGGGAAGGGGATAATTTAAGTCGTGAACAATTATTAAAAGGGGAATATAAAACTAAAAATTAATGCATCAATAAATAATCAAAACTATTCTATTACCTCTTCATAACCCCCTGCTTTATATGTTTAAAAAATACTTTAGTCTCTTCTATATCCAAATTTTAAAAGATGAATTTTTATTATTTGATGCTAACACAGAAGTATCCTTAAATATTACTGGTAATTTTTCAGGGCAACGTACAGCAGTCGCTAATTTTACTATTGCAGAAAAATTACTGTCTCAAGCATTAAAAGAATTAATAAGTAAAAAGTCCTCTCGTTTTTTAGCCCCTTCCCCCATTATTATTATGCATCCTAAGTATTTATGTGAAGGAGGATTATCACAGGTAGAAGAACGGGTACTTAAGGAGCTAGCTTTTTCATCAGGTGCAATGAAAGTCTATATTTGGGAAGGGGCTGATTTGACAGCAAAGCAATTGCTAAATGGCATCTATAAATAACTATAAAAAATCGAGTGCTCCTTTTGTAATGAGAAAAACTATACAAACAAAGTAAAATAATGGCATAATGTTAGGCTTGATTATATATAGTAAAAATAATCTATTAATTACTTTTTTCTAAACTGGCTAGCTTTAATTAAAGAGTTAAAAAGAGTGAATAACACCTTTTTAGATAAAAAGGGGTTGATAAAAAAACAGTGTCTTTTTTTAATTAAACAGTGAATAGAACTATTATTTCTCTTCATAAAAACTGATACAATACATTTATATTCTGAATATTTATTAAAAATAGTGTAAATAATCATGAATATATTTTTAAGTGTGGTGTTCTTTTTTGCCATACATAAGAAAATTAATATACAATAATATAATAACCTAATTAAAAAGGAATATTGAGCAATGAAAAATATCCTAACACTCTGTGTAAGCCTAGCCACATTGGCTTTATCTTTTAATGTTGCGATTGCTGAAGAAGATGCAGCCGTTGCATTGGCACGTAAAAGTGGTTGCTTAGTGTGTCACAGCATCCAGCCTAAAGAAGCTTCTACAGAGCCAAAAGCGGTGTTACCTGTTGGTCCTGCGTATGCAGAAGTTGCACAACATTATGTGGGTAAAGAAGATGCACATGAGCAATTAGTCACAATTGTTTTAAATGGTAGCAACCCATATAATCGTCACTGGAAAAAGAACACCAGTGGTTTAGCTATGCCCCCTAATGTTGCTTTAACAGAAGAGAATGCCAATATTTTAGTAAAATGGATTTTATCTTTAGCTCCTGCTACAGAACAAGCAGAAGCAACAAAGGAAGCTGCTGTAGCACCTGAAAAAGCTACAGAAACTAAATAAATTTTAGTTAGTTTGCTTATTAAAGGGGGATGTGTTGAAACACATCCCCCTTTTTTTATACTATTTTTATAAAATACCTGCACTTTTTATAGTTTGATATTGATTAATCAAATTAATGGCAAGCTGTTCGGGAGGGGTATCAAAAAAACGAATATTTTGTTGGGTAAATTGTTGTTGGCTTTCTGCACGTTGATTTAAATACAAATGAATGGCGCTGTGGCGTAATGCATCAGAAAACTGGGTAATGGGTTTTTCTAAAGTATCCTGTAAGGCTTTTTCTTGTAAACTACCTACTAAAACCAAGTGTTTCTTTTGTAATAACTGTACAGCATGTTGTAAGTCTTGATTATCTTCATCACGTAAATTACTAATTAAAATTACTAATGCCCGTTTTTTATTGTAATGCATTAATTGCTGTGCAGCACCAAGATAATCACTGGCACAATGAGAAGGTTGTAAATCATAAATAGTATTCAGTAATTTATTGACACTACCAATTCCTTTATGGGGAGCAAACCATCGTTGTTCACCACTGAATGTCATCATACCCAATGCATCTCCTTGGCGTAATGCGACATATGCCAATAATAACAAAGCATTTAAAGTATGATCAAAATGAGATAAATCTCCATCTTGGCTACGCATACGTTGCCCACAATCTACCAAAAAAATGATATTTTGATCTCGTTCATCTTGATACTCTTTAGAGACTAATTTACGTAAACGTGCACTGCTATGCCAATGAATTTGGCGCAAACTATCTCCTGCACGGTATTCACGTAACTGATGAAAATGTAAGCCTTCCCCACGTCGAGGGCGTTTATGAATCCCCAATTGTCCTAAACGATTTGTATTCGCTAACAAGGCATATTTAGTTACGGTGGCAAAGTTGGGATACACTTTAATCGCTTCTTGCAACACAACATAACAGGGGCGTTTCCAGATCCCCCACGGTGAATGCAGTAATAAATACACTCCATGATAGTGGATATCCCCCCGTTTATTTGGTTGCAGATGATACTGAATAGCATGTTCAGACCTTGCGGATAAACGTATTTTTTGTGGTAAGTCAAAAATTTGACAACTTAGCGGGTAATCTTCTAATACATCAAGAGTAAGACGGTGGGTACTGGTATTCGTAAAAATGAGCGTAGCAGAAGATTTTACCCCCACTGCCAAGGCATTATTGATTTCTCGTCGTACCTCGGGGGTCACCAAGGTATAACTGCGTAATGCATCAATAAGGCTAATAAATAGCAAACTCATCCCAACAAGCTGCCACTGTAAAACAGTTGCTACCTTCAGTAAGCTTGCAATAGCCACAACAAGCCATAACAGTGCAAAAAGAAGAAGTAAACGATTTGGGCGGAGTAGAGTAGCCATTACATACGAGGAGCTTCAACAGTATCAAGAATGGTATGTAGAACAGTATCGATGGTATGCCCTTCAATTTCTAGTTCTGGTGATAAGCTAATACGATGACGCAAACAAGCTAAGGTAACCGCTTTTATATCATCAGGCAAGACAAAATCACGTCCTGATAACAAGGCTCGTGCGCGTGCAGCACGAATTAAAGCAATACAGCCTCGTGTCCCTGCACCAAGACTAATGCCTGCCCAATTGCGAGTATGGCGTACAATACGCACGGCATATTCATAAATACGATCATCAACCTGTAAACTGGCAGTAATACGTTGTAAATTTAAAATGACATCAGGTTTAACAATGGTTGTCACTTGACTGACATCTAAACTACTGCCTATTTTTTTCTCTGTAATCTGTTTAGTTAATAGAACTTCCTCTTCTTCTTGTGGGTAGTTCATTTGTATTTTTAGTAAAAACCGATCAAGCTGGGCTTCAGGAAGTGGATAAGTACCTTCTTGTTCAATGGGGTTTTGGGTAGCTAATGTAAAAAAAGGCGCACCCACTTCATAAGATTCACCTTCAATTGTCACCTGATGCTCTTGCATGACTTCTAATAAAGCAGCTTGGGTTTTTGCAGGGGCACGGTTAATTTCATCAGCTAATAATAAGTGTGTAAACACAGCCCCTTTACGAATTTTGAACGTTTCCGCTTTCATGTCATACAGGGCATGACCTGTGACATCACTAGGCATTAAATCAGGGGTGAATTGAATACGGGAAAATTGCCCATCAAAAGTTTTTGCCAAGGCTTGTACTAATAATGTTTTACCTAACCCCGGAACCCCTTCAATTAAGACATGTCCAGCAGCCAATAAGGCAACTAATATCTCATCAACAACCCGCTGTTGACCTATTACCGCGCGGCTAATCTCGGTTTGCATTCGTTGCACAATAGTAATGGCGCGTTGAATTTGCTCAGGCGCGGGTAACGTGCTCATATTGTTTTCCTTATTTTTGAGAGTGTCGTCATCACGTGCGTAAATGTCGCTCTATTTTCAATTTTTTTACTGTATAGTGCGTCATAAATATGTGGAATAGGAATGGATAAACGTTGGTTAATATGGTTGCATATTTTTTCAGCTGAGAATGCATGCCATTGAGGCTGTATATGAAAAATATGTTTAAATACATTTTTTCGTGCTGCATCCACTAAAATAATACTTTCACCATAATGCCATAAATAATTTCCGCTGGCTTCAATATGCTCTAATAATTGCCGTCTGTGTAGTGTTGGCAGAGGGTAAGGGCTACCAAATCGACTACTATTTTGCCATAGCCATATCAACAATAAACAAGCCATACTAATAATGATCATCCATGCATTATCCCATAATAATGACCATAAAGTGGGAAAATTATCTAATACAGGAATAAATAATACATCATGAGCAGAAAAATGACTATTTAGTAATGCATATAAAAAGCCTGCATGATGATACTTACCAATATAACTATTTGTAAAAATACGGCTTTCTGTTAATAAACTAATGTAACCTTGTTGGTATTGATAGTGTAAAAAGTAGTTTTTTATTATCTCGTCATTACATTTTTCTTCAATTTTATGCAATAAGTTTGTTGCTAAGGGGGAGGCTTGTTCTGCTTTGTTAACCGAGAAATACGCCGAACTTGAATTGAGTAAAAGTTTAAAGCCTTGAGCTTGCCATTTTGTAGTGATTGTTTGCTCATTTTCTAACTTTATATCTTTATCACAGGTGTAGCCATGATGAATATTAACATTTAATTGTGTTAATAAACTGCCCTCTTTTTCATCAAGATAAGAAATATTTTCATCATTTTTACTGGTCACATAAATTAAATGTCCCCCTTGTGCAACCCACTTTAATAATGCTTTGAGCTGCTTAGGAGGAAAAAAATCAATCTGTTGCTTTATAAATAAAGTGTCATACTTATCAAGTTTTGTTTGCGATAAGCTATAAGCAATATCACTATTTATTTCAAATTTTTTTAAAAAATATTGGCTGGCCAAGAAAGCATTTTTTCCTGCTTCCCCTTGAAATTTTTCAGATTTTTTTATGGTTTCCACATATTCATAGCTGTAAAAAAACCAAGCGGCAATACTGCATAATAAAGTTATTAATAGGACTGGAATGAGGTGAGTTTTTAGCCATACTTTCATAAACGATAGTCACCAAAGTAAAGTTGCCATGTATCGCACAGTTGTTGCATTTCTGTTTGGGTAGGTAAACGTTGTGCGTAGGCCAAATACATCCATGTTTTCACTAATTGCTGGAAATAGTGATGAAGTTTGCTATCTAATTTTGCAGCCTGCACCCGTTGTAAACATTCTTCTTCCGTATGGCTTGTGGCAATATTTACGCCATCTCGTTTTTTTAAAATTAATAAGGTAGCACGGTATAGCAAACTCAGTGCAGCATAGGCCTGTTGTTGTTGCCAAAGTTTCAATACTGCTTTGGTAATATCTTTAGGATAGGTTTCTGTTGTATGAAGTGCCCATTCTTGTTCTGTTGTACTATGTATTCTGTTTAAATTTGGCAGCACCACACGTTGAGGACGAAAATAAATCAGCAATAAAATAAGCGCGAATACTAAACCCGCTTTAATTAAAAATTCAGTGGATGCTGCAAAAAAAGAAAGAATGTCACCAATGGTATTCCAAAAACTGAATAAAGAATTAAATTGCTTAGCCGCATTATCACGTGCTTTCTCTTGTGTGCGTTTTTGCCATATACCTTGTTTTTTCTCACGATTAAATACGTCTTCTTTGAGCACTTCTTCAATGGCATATTGTGCTTGTTGGGGGGGCAAAGTATCCGCACGTAAGGTGGTGGGAGTGAGAAATAAGACACTACATAATAATGTAGTCATCACTAATACAGTATGATGTAAGCGTAAATTCATTTTCTTAAATACCAATTCAATATCCCAAGCCTCTAGTACAGTACGACGATTAAGATACAAGGTAAAGCCTGCGCCGACATAAAAAGGTTCAATACATGACCACGCTGTTGTGATAAGGAGTAATTTAAGAAAATTGACTAAGGCTTCATGTTGCGCAAATGATAAGGATAAGTGGTTAAACCATTGCAGTTGTTCTAATTGAAACAAAGAAAAGGCAGGAATTAAGGAAAGGGGTAAGACTTGTTGTAAAAATAAACATATCAATGTCAGCCCTATTGCATAATTCACATGATTATAGTGCAATATTTTTTTACGTTGCTGTGCGGCTTGTCCATGTACACGTTCTAATAACCAGATAGGTAAGGTAAAAGAGCGTGCAAAATCAAAACGCCCCAAGGTTAACATATAAAATAAGCGGTTTTTTATAAAAATAGGGAGGGCAGTGGTATATAAACTTTTCAAACCAATATGTTCATCAAAAATTTTATAGCTGAGTATATACAACATGGCGTAATCATATAAAGGCTTAAGCCACCAAAGAATAAAAAGCTGCCACCAGAGACTTATGGGCAACATCAGCACAATAATAAAACAGGGGATAAAAAAAGCACACCATGCTAGATACATAGCTTGCCAATGCAGACGAGCAAGACGAAACCCTAAATCAATGGATTCCCACGCAGAACGTGGGCGTAGTGTAAGGGTTATTTTATCAAGCTGCACGAGTACGCCCTATACCAAGAAAATACAAAAGAAGAAGTCCCCACAAACCTGCTCCCACCTGATATTTGATCTCGGCTGCAATACTGGCATCTGATGACCAAAAAGCTTCAATGAATGCGGCAATTACTGTCATTAAAAAAGCACCGTAAATAAGGGGTAAGGCTTCTTTTGCTGCAACACGTAAAGCATGAGTACGGCGATAACGCTGGGGGGCCATTAAGGCAGTGCCTAGTTTTAATCCTGCTGCCCCTGCGATCACCATGCCCAATAACTCAAAACTACTATGCCCTGAGACAAAGGATAAAAAAGAGACATTGTAACCAATAGCAATTAAATAGCCTGAAATAGCCCCTAAAAAAATACCATTAAAAACTAAAAAAAAGACACTACCAACACCAAAAAAAATACCACTGGCAAAAATTTTAAAATCAATGCTGACATTATTAATAATATAGTGTCCAAACATCATAATATTACTCTCTGCCTCACGTTGCATTCCCCAACGCTCCGCAGTGGGATCATACATTTCACGAAAATTATGTAATTGTCTCTCTTGAAAAATACTGTAAATCAATTGATTATCAGTATAAATTAATAATGCCATGACAAAAAAGCTAAGGAAAAAAAATAAACTGGCAAAAAAGACAAACCGCCATTCTTGGCGTACAGATTGTGGAAAATCTTGATAAATAAAACGGGAAAATCTAGGTAGAATGTCTAAACGTCGTCGATAAAAATATTGGTGTCCTTGTAAAACAAGATGATTTAAACGGGCAATTAAATTAGGGCTGTAGTGTCGATCACGCGCCAAGGCAAGATGTTGGCATACTTGACGGTATTCAGCAGGAAAATCAGAACTTTGTTGTCCACGCTTATCAATCGTATGTTTGATATGATCCCAGAGTGCTTGATGCTGTTGTTCAAAAGTATGCTGTTTCATATTTATTTACCGATGAAACCAATGGCTAAACGATGAAGGTGATGTATTGCATCTTGTCCTGTCTGCCCTGTTAACTGAGAAACGGAGTCGGCAAGCTCTGTCACACGTTCTGTTGATAAATGTTCTCGTCGTTCAGCAAAATGAATGATGGCTAATTGTTCATCAGAGGTTAAAGGATAAGGGCTAGACAATGCTTCAACTTGAGGTAAAGCAGTTTCTTTTGTTTCAGTTGGCGCGTAAATAACCAATGTTTCTGCCGCTAAATCCCCCAAACGCTTAAAATCACGTTGTAATACCATACATATAAACCCTGTGATGTATAGAAAAGGTAAAAAATCAACAAAGCGTAATAAATTACGTAATAAAGACATAGACCCTGTGACAGGAATCCCCGTCTCATGCACGACTTTAAGTTTAAAAAATTTTTTACCTAAGGTTGCCCCATCAAAGTAAACTTCAAAAAATACAGGGTAAAACCATTCTATGATAAAAAAAAGTAAATAGTAAATTCCCATCCCCACATCACCTGAGAATAAAAATATAATTGCCAATAGTATGTATAAAGCAATCCGTATTGCAATATCAATACTCCATGCCAAGCAACGTACCACAGGGCCTGCAACATGTAGCTGTAAGGTAACCCCTTCAGGAGTTTCTACAGTGTAAGCGGTGTCTAACATAATCATTTAGCTGGCTAAGTGTTGTGAAAGTAGCTGTGATAAAATAAAGGACATAAGTGTATATCGCTATCATTCCTATATCATGACTTATACCTCTTATTATGCCATTTTATATGTATTTAATATATACGTTTATTGTAGTCAAGCTATTCATTAAAATATAGATTATTTAACCGAATTTAGAGAATAAATGATAGATAAATATATAAGATACATTTATTATTTTAGATTCTAATATAGAAAAATGGTGTACTTTCAATACAGTGTTATAAAAAAATATGCTGAAAACTATTCCCTAATAAGCATCATATACTAGTGTATATCACTCTTTTTTATCATATTACTCAATTGAGACAGTTTATCTCTATGGAATTTATTCGTAATTTACAACAGCTCCGCCCTCAACACCGTGGTTGTGTTGCCACAATTGGTAATTTTGATGGGGTACACCGTGGACATCAAGCAATTATTGCGCAACTAAAAGATCATGCACGCGCATTAAATGTCCCCGCAACAGTGATTATTTTTGAACCACAGCCACAAGAATTTTTTAGCCCTGATAAAGCCCCTGCACGGCTAACACGCTTACGTGAAAAATTAAATGCTTTGAAAAATTGTGGGGTTGAGCGGGTCTTATGTTTACATTTTAACCCTAGTTTAGCGAATTTATCTGCTCAAGACTTTATTCAGCAGATTTTAGTCACAGGTTTAGGAATTAAGCACCTTGTAGTGGGAGATGATTTTCATTTTGGGAAAGCCCGTCAGGGAAATTTTCAACAGCTACAAGCAGCAGGTGCGCAACATGGGTTTAATGTTGAAAGTCAGCATACTGTGATTGATACAGGAGAGAGAATTAGTAGTACCCGTATCCGCCAAGCTTTAGCAAAAGGTGAGCTATCACAAGCAGCTCATTTATTAGGACGAAAATATACCTTATATGGACGGGTATGTTATGGCTATCAGCGTGGGCGTACCATTGATTTTCCCACTGCTAATATTGCATTAAACCGTCATCATTTACCTTTACAAGGGGTGTTTGCAGTACGCATTCATCAATTAGGAAATCAAGTCCTAACAGGGGTGGCAAATATTGGCGTACGTCCCACTATTGGTGGTACAAAACCATTATTAGAAACCCATATTTTTGATTTTTCAGACACCATTTATGGGCAGTTTATCGAAGTGGAGTTTGTACAAAAATTACGTGATGAGCAACGTTTTGATTCATTTGATGAGCTTAAGCAACAAATTATCACTGATGCCGCCCAAGCACGCCAATTATTTGCAGCAGAAAAATGTATATAAACTCTAAAACAAATAGACAAAATAAGCCGTTACTATCATGAAAGGTACTCCTTATTGGCAGCTCTCTAGCTTATATTTTTTCTATTTTGCGGTGATTGGGGCACTGATTCCTTATCTTGGTTTGTATTTACAAGAAAAAAATTTTTCAGCACAAGAAATTGGGCAGTTAACCGCTTTTTTGCTCATTACAAAAATTGTTTCTCCTGCATTGTGGGGATGGCTTGCTGATCATACAGGACGACACATGTATTTTGTGCGTCTGGGGAGTGTTTGTGCCTTTGTTTTTTTCACAGGTTTTTTATTTGGAGAAAGCTATGCATGGTTAGCAGCAGTAATTTTATGCTTTAGTTTTTTCTTTAATGCCGTGATGCCACAAGTTGAGGTCACCACCTTAGTTTATATTGCAAAACAAACACACTTATACTCAAAAATTCGTCTGTGGGGGTCAGTCAGTTTTGTTGTCATGGTACTTATCTTAGGTGTGTATTTTGAGTATTACTCTGTACTTTTTTTACCGTGGTTTGTGATCGCTTCTTTATTTGCATTAGTGATTTGTAGTTTTCTAACACGTGAACATACAACAAAAATTGTTGAAGCTGAAAGTAACTTAAGTTTATGGGAGAGTATCAAACGTCCTCCTGTATTTGCGTTATTAATTGCCTGTTTATTACTACAAGCTAGCCATGGTCCTTATTATACTTTTTATTCTATTTATTTAGAGGAGTATGATTATTCACGTAATATTATCGGTATAATGTGGAGTGTAGGTGTAATTGCAGAAATTATTGCCTTTGCTTACATGCCCCGATTTTTACAGCGTTTTAATTTACGCCATTTATTTATGCTAAGCATGGCATTATCTGCTTTGCGTTGGGTGATGATTGCCTATTGCATTGAATCCTTTGTACTTTTATTTTTAGCCCAATTACTTCATGCAGCCAGCTTTGGCTTATATCATGCGGTTGGTATCCATTTTATTCATCACTATTTTCCTGGAAAATTAAAAGGACGTGGACAAGCTTTATATGTGAGTTTTAGCTTTGGAATTGGGGGAGCATTAGGAAGTTTTTTAAGCGGCTACACATGGGAATTAAGTGCATCACTGAGTTATATTTGGGCAAGTGCTGCCTGCTTACTCGCTTTTTATCTTGCTATGTTTAAAATGGAAAATTTATATTTACCCAGTGAAGAAAAAAGTACGAATACATAACTAACTCAAGTGACGCACTCACCAGAAAATTATGATACCTATCAAACTGTAGCGGTGTTGCATGCAACGCCTCACTGCCATTAAGTTAAGGATTATCTGGTTCCACGCGCTCCGCGCTGGAATCCCGTCCCTGACGCTCTGTGTCATCTTGCTTAAAGTGCCACGGTATAAATTCAAGAGGAGGACGCGGAGCGTCCAAGGCTGCATTACAACGCAGAGCGTTGTAACGAGGGGAAAACTCCCTTAAACCTTATTCAAATTGATATCAACAATTCAAGTGTAGGTTGGGTAGACGTAGGAATTCCAAAAAAATCACTGCAACTTAAGATATTGAAAATATTGGGTTTCCTGCATCTACCCAACCTACTTTTGAAATTTATTAAATAATCAGTTTTGCCACAAAACCCAGTACATTGCCTGCATACTTCATGGCTTGCTCCCCTTTGGCAGCTGATTCAATTGCACGGTTTAAATTACTCACCGCTGCTTCCACTTCAATGGCACTGAGCTGATTATTTTTAACCTGCCCAACACTCATATCACGATTTAAACTACTGACTAAGGCTTCTGTACTAGCAGTATTACTGTCTGCTAAAGCATCAAGCTGTGCTTGTAACTGAATCATTTGCTTAGCTTGTACAGTGACTAGTTTTAATAACTGTTCAGTCGCTTGCCAATTAGGATCCCACTCAGGAGCAGGACCTTGTAACGCACGTTCAAATTTCTTAATCTCTTCCTGACTTAACATAAAACAATGTCCCTATTTGCTGGCGATAAACTTATTGACACCTTTAGTAAGCAATGTAATTGCAGTGTCACGTAAATTAGGATTTTCAATATTTTTCTGGGCTAATGATGCCAAGACTTGATAAAGTTGATTTTTATCTACCCCAACTAAAGCCGCATCAAGTGTTTGTTTTACACTGATATCAACCTTTGCAAAACGGCTGATGGCTTGGCTATGGATAGTGGCAGTGGTTAATTGCAGATTCAGTTCTTGTTTTAATGCAGCTAATAAAACACTGGCTGCGCCCACAGTTTGACGATATATGACTAATATCGGATCAATAGGGGAAAGTAAGCGTTCTGCTTCAACAAAGTAGTTTGCCCCTTTGGTGGTTCTGCGTAATTGGCGCAAGGATTTTAATACACCATGTACTTTTTGAGGGGTAAAACTGGGATCGCTGACAGTTAAATAAATCCATCCCTCTTTATTTTTTAAACGTTCTTGTTCTGCTGCATCAATGCCACGGGCTAAGGCAGAATTAACAAATTGATAACGCTCTAAATATTTTTCACGACGTGGTAGAGGTGAACGTGCGGCATTAATAAATAAAGCTTCCCATGATAGATCTGCACTGGGAGCGGGCAATGCAGGGGCACCCACAACAGCAATCATCTCTTGCATGGCTTTACCAATACGTTGATTGATTAATGATTTACTACTAGCGGCAAGCAATGGCTCATACAATTCCATTAATAAATGTACATTACTGGATAGTGCCGCAATATTTTGTTGATTTTGCTGAGAAACAGGTTTGAGTGAAGAGGGTGTGGGTGCACAACCTTGTAGTAATACACCCAGTACTAAAATAAGCCAAACCTGCTTCAGGTAAGGAAAAACTAACATGAAATAAGATACTCCTTTATAAACTTATTGTTTTTTGGCATTCTACTAATAACTTTATACCTTAGAATATTTTTACACGTGTTGACAGGGGAAGAGAAAAAATAATTTTTTTAAACAGCTTTTATTTATGCTGCAATAAAGTAATCTATTTATATTATGATTAAATAAACTAATTAACATATTGATATAGCTCATATCAGCCTATCTGATATACTGTTATATTACTGACATCATACAAGCAATTTTAGTTAACCTAGGTTATCTAAACTTTATATGAAGCAGTGGTATGATGGTCATAACAAATAAAAAAGACTGACAACACGCTTAAAATACAATAAACTCAATCACAACAATGCATAGCACCCCCTATAATATAAAACTAACCGCTGCTGCTGTATTGCGTGATATTAGATCATATTACCAAAGGTTAGCACTTTTTAATGAGGATTTATCATGGTAGACAATACTCTGATTGAAATGAAGTTAAAAAAGCTTGAAGAACACTTAGAAAAAGAAAACCCAGTTTTAAGTGGTATTGTTAAAAGCTTTCGTGAATTAGACACAGTTGCTCATCAAATCGGATTCTTAGATGAAAATGAATCCTATACCAGCCGTGTATCTTGGTGGCCAATGATTTCTGTTCTGGGAACATTTTCATCAGGTAAATCTACATTTATCAACTATCATTTAGGCAAAACTATTCAACGCACGGGTAACCAAGCCGTCGATGATAAGTTTACAGTCATTTGTTATAGTGGTGATGAACAAACTAACGCATTACCTGGGATGGCATTAGATTCCGACCCACGTTTTCCTTTCTATCAAGTGAGTCGTGATGTTGAAGAAATCGCTCGTAGCGGTGGACAACGTATTGACTCTTACTTGCAGTTAAAAACAGCCTCTAGCGAAAAATTACGGGGTAAAATTCTGATCGACTCTCCCGGATTCGATGCAGATAAACAGCGTACTGCAACATTAGGTATCGCTAAACATATTATTGACTTATCTGATTTAGTTTTAGTTTTCTTTGATGCACGCCACCCAGAACCCGGTGCCATGCATGATACGTTAGAGCATTTAGTGGCAGCAACAATTGATCGTGCTGATTCTAATAAATTCCTCTACATCTTAAACCAAATTGATATCACTGCACGTGAAGATAATCCTGAAGAAGTTGTAGCAGCATGGCAACGCTCTTTAGCACAAGTTGGCTTAACTGCAGGACGCTTCTACCGTATTTATAACCCAGATGTATGCATGCCAATTGATGATCCTAATGTGAAAGAACGTTATGAGTCAAAACGTGATGCGGATATGCATGATATTAATACGCGTATGGAGCAAGTCAGTACAGAACGTGCATACCGTATTGTGGGTGTTTTAGAGCAAGCAGCAAAAGATATTGAATTCACAATGATTCCTCAGCTTAAAGGCTGGTTACAACGCTGGAAGCAAAGTGTTTTAAAACTTGATGTTGCAGTGTTATTTGCTTTATTAGTTGCTTTTGTGATTGCACAACAAGTATCGGGTGTTGATTTTATCGGTATGATTCCTAAAGATGATGTGGGCATGGGTGTTTCTGCAGCCATTGCTGTAATTGCATTAGGGTTCATACACATGAAGATTCGTGGATTTGTTGCAGCACGTTTACGTAAGACAATTGAAGAAAATACAAAAGACGAATTTGTTCGTGGCTGTCTATTACGTGCCTTTGATAAAAACACTTCTACACGCCCTATGATTTTCTCTAACCCAGCAGGATGGGGAACTGGTGCACGTACAGGTTTACGCAATATCCTTAATACTGCAAACTCCTACGTACAAAAATTAAACGACCGTTTTACTAACCCATCAGGTAAAAAAATGGTTGAAACAGAAGTATAAATAACTTCCTGTTTGAGATTTTAAAAAAGGCGATCTACATCGCCTTTTTTTTTGGAAAAATTATTCTTTACCATAGATTTCATAGGCTAAGTTAAGGGATAATATGTACCTAACAAAAGTTAAAAACTACGTTATACTTTATAATCATTAATATATTTAGAAAAATAAAATTATAACTATTAAATTAATCATAGCCTTTAGGAGAGGGGATATGTTAAGAAAATTCCTACTATTTAGCTTATTTGTGATGGGGGTACATACCGTCACAGCAGCTCCACTTTATACCATGCGTTATTCCACAGCAAACCCAAAAGGGAGTTCTGCTGTCGTCTATGCGGAACGTTTTAAATTGCTTGCTGAAAAATATTCTCAAGGAAAAATTGAGGTTGAGCTGCATATTGATGCAGAATTGGGGACAGAGCAAGATAATGTGATGATGACAGCAGATGGAGAGGTACATATGGGTACCTGTGCTGCTAATAATATTGCCCCTTTTGCACCTGTAATGGGAATTTTAGCCCTTCCCTATATGTTTCCTACTGAAAAATCAGCTAATCATTTTGTTAGACAACCCATCGTTGATAAATTGAATAAAGAGGTTATTGCCAGTACTAATATTCGTATTTTGTCATGGATGCGTATGGGCTACCGTACCTTTACCAATGCTGAAAAAGTGGTAACAAAACCCAGTGATTTAAAAGGTTTGCGTATTCGTGTACCTGAAAATGACATTATGGTTGCCACCTATCGAGCATGGGGTGTTGAGCCTATTCCTGTTGCATGGGCAAAAACCTATAATGCCTTAGCCACAGGGCTTGTTAATGCGAAAGATAACCCTTTATTAAATTCTATTGCCATGCCTAATATGACAGGCACATTTTATGATGTACAAAAATATATCACCAATATTCATTTCTTACTGTTATTTCACCCCCATTTTATTAATGAAGAATATTATCAAAGCTTACCTGATGATATAAAAGAAATTGTTAAAAAATCTGCATGGGAAGCTTCTGAGTATGCAACAAAATGGGTAGATGATCGTACTCAAAAAACTTTGGATGATTTGATTAGTAAAGGGATGAAATATACTGAGCCTGCTGATAATGAAGAGGAATGGATAAAATTAGCTAAAGAAAAAGTATGGCCACAATTTTATGATAAAGTGGGTGGGAAAGCCCTTGTTGATGAGGTTGTAAAAGTTATCGAGAGCGCGAAATAATGCGTTGTGGTTTTTTATCCCTTGTAATTTATTTGTTTTCATTACCTGTTGTGGCGGAAACAGTATCATTACAAGCTGTCACACGCTGTCCCTATGTCTGTGATATAAAAAGTGATAAAAAAGGTATCTTGATTGATATCACTGACTATATTTTTACACGAGCAGGGTATAAAGTTAATTATCAAATCCACCCGTGGGCGCGTGTTGTTAATGCAGTAAATAAAGGTAATATTGATGGCATTATTGGTGCGACACGTAAGAATGTGCCTGATTTATTATTTCCACAACATGCTTTGATGTTATCAAAAATTGAATTTTTTGTTCGTCATAATGAAACATGGCAATACAAAGGTTTAGCCTCTTTATTTAAAAAGCGTATCGGGGTGATTAATAATTTATCTTATGGAAAAATGGATAGTTATATACGTAAATATACAAAAAACCCTAGACGAATTTTAATTATTTCAGGTAAAAGGACTTTATCACGCAGTACCAATATGCTGCAAGCAAAACGTATTGGAGCAGTATTAGAAGATAAAATAGTGATGAGTTACTTTTTAAAGCAGCAAGGCTTACAAAGCAAAATCCAGCCTGCAGGTGGAGTCAGTGGAGAAAATATTTATATTGCTTTTTCACCCTTAAGACCTTATGCACAAAAATATACTGATTTAGTGTCTACATCACTAGAAGAGAATGATGTACAACATAAAATGAAGGAAATTTTAGCCGCTTATCAACTCTCTAGTGAGAACTAATATACTTAGGCATTAAATCTTATCTACATTATATTCATGATTACGCGTTGACTCATGTAATCTAAACTAGATTTAGTCTTTTACTATAAATAAAGCGGGGGAATTTTAATAGGTAACCCGCTTTATTTATAAATAAGCACTCAGCAAAGAAGCAAACAATATTTAGTGTTTGTTTTCACTTTCCTTTATCTTATAAATCACCATTTACGCCTGCATTCATAATCTCATTCATTGAATCACGTACTTTACTTCCCAATACTTTTAAGTTTTCAGGTAACTGCGCTGCCTGTAAAAATAAATCAATATTCATCATCACTAACCAGCCTTGTCCTTTCTCATCTTCTACAAGGGTAATTCTACAAGGTAGGTAAGCTGCAAAATCCATACTGTACTCTACAATTTCTTTAGCAATTTTTGGATCACAGAATTGAAAAATCTCCATACGACGAACATCTTTCATTCCTTGAGATTTTAATTCACGTGATAGAGGTTGATGAGCAACCAATTTCATATTCAGTGCATTAGCACGTAGCTTCATGGAATCAATGGCATCATCCATAGAAATATCTTCGACTAGGGGGTGTTTAATGACTGTTTTAGAAATATCTAATGCAGGGGGATTTGCCCATGCACTGGATACACCACACAAGACAATAAAAATTCCACGAAAAATAAGTGACATTTGGATGCTCTCCATAATAAAACAAGGGTGTATTAGTATATAACGGTAAAGTAAAATTTTAGCATGAAATACACTGTGAATATATCTTTGTATTGATACCCCATAACAAGGGTATAAAAACATGTATTTTTTCTATAAAAACTAAATAAACCATGCATTTAAATATATAGGTATATTTTTTGCTTTAGCTTAAATATATCTATACACCTCATTTATTTTAATCTCAGGAGAAAAATAATGAAATCTAATAATGCAGGGTTTACATTAATTGAATTAGTGATTGTTATTGTTATTCTAGGGATTTTAGCTGCTACAGCAGTACCTAAATTTTCTAATCTTGCTGCTGATGCCCGTGCTGCTGTCATGCAAGCTGTAGAAGGCTCTATGCGCTCTTCTAATATTATTATCTATGCACGAGCTGCCACTGATCGAGTTGAGGGTAAGCAAAGTGCAACAATACAACTCAATGGGCAAACTATTAATACCGTTTATGGGTATGCAGCAAGTATGGCAGATTTACGCAAAGCCATGGAGCTTAGCCCAAGTAGTGATTTTGTCACTGTGAATAACCGCATTGATCATGTTGGTGCAGATACACAAGGAGGCTTATGCTCAGTCAATTATGCCAAAGCAGTCCGTATTGCCGCAGCAGGCGGAAACCCAGCTTATATTCAAGAGCCTGTGTATACACTAAATATCACAGAATGTGCTTAATTATCCTTTTTTTATAAGTACAAAAATGCAGTATACTTCACGGGGTTTTAGTCTATTAGAGTTGATACTCGTTTTATTATTAATGGGTATTATAATGGGGTATTTTTTGCCCCGCTCTCCCATTAATACTTTTCATCTTTATACTGAAACACAAGCAGTATTACATTGGTTACAACGTGCCCACCGTCTTTCATTACAACTTGGCTGTCAAGTAAGAGTACAACGTACTAATAATCAACTCAGCTTACACTATAATGGTACACCAACTTATTGCAAGGTCAGTGATGTTGTTGATCCGATAACAGGGCAAGTTATAGACATGACAGTACATTATGCCATTTTATCAGGGACAACAGGTTGGACATATACCACATTAGGAAAACCTATTGAGGGACAGCAAGCCCTTTTCCTAAATGAGCACACTATACATATTGAAGCAGAAACTGGGGCTGTTTGGATAATTGATAATGAATAAAAATCAAGGTTTTAGTTTAATTGAATTGGTTTTATCATTGGTTATCTTAGCAACTGGCGCAGTCGGTATTTTATCTATTGTTGCGCAAAGTAGTCAACGCAGCTTAACCCCCTTATTCACACAACAAGCACAAGCTATAGCGCAAGGGTATTTATCTGAAATTTTGGCTAAACCTGTTAATGATCCAAACCAAACAGAACAAGGTTTAATCAGTAGTGAAGCAGGAGAGACGCGCTCTACTTATGATGATGTACAAGATTACTATCAACTCAGTGAAGCCCCTCATGATGCATTAGGGCAAGCTATATTAGATTTAGCAAACTATCAGGTAAATGTTGACATTATACAAGATAGCTTTGGTTTTCCTGCTGTGACAGCGTTACGTGTTGATATTACAGTCAGCCACAATAGTGATCTGAATGCACAAGTAACGTTAAGTAGTTATCGGAATAACTTTTAATGACTATAAGATTTCAGCAAGGTATGAGTTTAATAGAGACTATCATTGTTATTCTATTGCTTGCACTATTAAGTGGTGTGATCATATTGCTGATTACTGTTCCCCTCAAAACCTATCATGACACCCAAGATAGAGCTGAGTTAATTCAGCTTGGTGATGTAGTATTACAACGTTTTAGTAAAGAAATAAAGCAAGCTGTACCGCGTAGTATTCGAATAGACAGCACAGGGCAACGTATTGAATTTTTACATGCTACACACGTTGGACATTATCGCGCTATCACAGAAGGCAGTGAGCTAGCATTAAGTTTTACTGACTCTAGCCAAACATTTTATAGTTTATCTCCCATCGATATCAGTACAATCAAAGTGGGTTCAGGTAGCCAAGCCTGTCGACAAGCAGAAGCTGATTGTTTAATCATTTATCATCCTGATTTATTTGCCAGTCATGCTTATCAAGGTAATATCGCCACTGTTTCACAGGTTGAGGTAAATAGCGGAAAAACGACAATTAGCTTTGATAATAGCGATCTCGGTGGCTGGCATTTTACACAACCGTTTAGCAGCTTCCCGCACGTTCAACAGCTTTTTTATATTACTGATACAGCGATTAGTTATGACTGTTCTACTCAATTATTTATGCGTTATGCACAATACCCCATCACAGCCACACAGCCCACGGGATTTAGTACAGACAAAGGCAAACGTTTAGCAGATAAAATAAGCCACTGTCAATTCAGTCTTATACCTAGTGAAAAAGGTGATATTGTAAAATTATCACTCCGTATTCTTAGTTATAGAACCTATCAACGTACTGAGCTTGTTCAGCAGATTTTAGTCCCTTATCCGTTATGAAATATTTAACACAACAAGCAGGTTCAAGCCTAGTGATGACATTAGTTATCATCATGATTATTGCTATATTAGCCACTTATATTCTGTCATTACAAGCAGTGCAATACAGTGATACCAGTGTATCACGCTACAGCAACCAAGCAGATTTTGCTGCCTACAGTGGGATGCAATGGGCAGAAGAAATGATTAAAACAGGGCAAAGTAATCAATTAAAATGTAATACTGATACAGTAAACTTTGCATTATCAGGCGGAACAACAGCAGATTTTCATATTAAAATCACATGTTATAGCTTTTCTATTCAAGAAGGTACGAGTAGCTATATACTTTATAAAATTGACGTTATTGCAACAAAAAACTTAATTGCTAATAGTCAAATTACCTCACAAATATTTAGTAAAACGTTTACAAATTTACCTTAATTCCTCCTCTTTTCCTTTAATTGTAAACTTCCTACGTTATCAAATTCTTTACATACATATGTTTTACATTTAAAGCATGGTTTATAATGTGACACATGTCATTCAATAACGATATGCCCTTATTTACGCGACCTCCTTTTGCTATAAAAACATATGGATAATAACAACAACTATGAAGAAAAAATTGTATTGGCTCAGTCATAACTTAGAAGAAGTATTAGGGGCAACACTCTTATTTTCTATGGCAACACTTGCCTTTTTAAATGTACTCACCCGCTATTTTATTCAATACTCCTTTGCTTTTACTGAGGAAATTGAAGTTGCCGCAATGGTATGGTTAACCATGTTAGGAGTTGCCGCTGCTTTTAAACATAAGCTGCACCTACGTTTAATGTACTTAGATACCCGTGTCAGTATTAAAAATAAACTGCGTTTAGAGCTATTTGCCTTATTATGTAGCTTATTTTTATTTAGTTTAATTGCTTACTTAGGCTATCAGCATGTTGTTGATTTGATTGAATTAGAAGTCACAAGTGAAGCCTTGGAAATTCCTGAATATATTTATGTACTCATTATTCCAATTGGTTGTGCTTTAATCAACCTCCGTATTACTGTACTGCTCCTCGACATTATTAAGCAATTGAGAACATAAATGGGCTTATTACTTTTTTCAATTTTTATTATATTACTTTTATTAGGTGTCCCTATTGCGGTTGCAATTGGATTAGCTGCTGTGGCTGTTATTTGGCAAGCTGATTTAGGTATCTTAATTGTTTCACCTAATTTTTATGCAGGAATTGCAAAATTCCCCTTGCTCGCCATTCCGCTGTTTATTCTGGCTGGGTATATTTTAGAACGCTGTGGTATTTCAGAGCGTCTCGTTACACTGGCACATGTACTGGTTGGTGAACGCCCTGGGGGACTGGCTATTGTTGCTGTATTAGTTTGCGTTTTCTTTGGGGGGGTATCAGGCTCAGGGCCTGCGGATGCTGCTGCCATTGGGGCTATTTTAATTCCTGCTATGGTTGCAGATGGCTACAGTCGAGGATTTTCTGCTGGCTTGATTGCAGGCGCGGGATCAACTGCCATCATTGTTCCGCCCAGTATTGGACTCATTATCTACAGCTCATTAACCAATACCTCCGCGCCCACCTTATTTGCAGCAGGTATCATCCCTGGGTTACTCGCAGGTTTATCACTTATTATTCCAGCATGGTATATTTCTCGTAAACGCGGCTATGGGTTGAATTTTAGCGCAGAGAAGAAAAAAGAATTACCTTCTTTAGGGAAAGCCTTCCGTAGTGCCTTATGGGGGTTATTTGCCCCTGTGATTATCTTAGGGGGATTATATGGCGGTATATTTACCCCAACAGAAGCCGCTGTAGTGGCTGTATATTACGGCTTATTCTTAGGGTTTGTTGTTTACCGTAATCTAAGCTTTAAAGGCTTTTATAAAATATTGGTTGATGCGTCCATCAGTTCTTCTATTGTGATGTTAATTGTCACCTTAGCAGGTTTATTCTCTTGGGCTGCCAGCACATTAGGCACATTAGATGCAATTTCAAACTTTTTGATTAATCTGACTGATAATGGCTATATGTTACTTTTCTTAGTCAATGTCTTGTTATTTATTGCGGCGATGATGATTGATGCAGTGTCTATTTATTATATTTTCCTACCAATATTTATCCCCTTAATGGCACAATTTGGCTGGAATCCTGTTTGGTTTGGGGTGATGATGACCTTAAACTTAGCTATTGGGCAATTTACCCCACCTGTGGCAGTGAATTTATATATTACCACTCATTTAGCAGGTATTAATATTGAAGATACTTTTAAAGAAGTGATTCCTTTTATTGCTGCCATGTTAGTGGCTCTTGCTATTGTTGCCATCTTCCCTGATTTATCTTTATTTTTCCCACGTTGGTTTGGGATGTCAATTGATTAAAAAGCTTTAATCACATGGATGTAGCAACAATTATTTTTAGTGTTGCTACACTCTAAAATATGTATTTCTGTGATTTTATAGAGAAATGCAGAAAAAATTTAAATTTTACTTGATTTAGAAAGTAAAATTTATGGGGGTGAGGTAAAAGGAATAGGTGATTGAACCCTTGCAGTATGAAAACATGTCCTAAGGAACTTTATTTTTTTGTGATAAAAAGTTAGCTACATTTAGCACCATTGTTTACAAACTCTTCTAATCTACTAGAATAGTTCGGTCTTGTTTTTTCTTGCTCTTTTAACCAAGGTCTATATAAATTATAAAAACTTCTAGCAGAGCTTTTTAAAAAAGATTGTGCAGAGCAAGCATCACAAATTTCATAGTGTATACAAGACTGTAAATCATTGAAAAATGAAATTAATAATTCAATTTCTTGGTTTAAGTTTTCTTTCTCGATAGTTGATATTATAAATAATTCATCATTAAGTTTATTATGATGTTTGTCCCAAGTTGTGACTAATTTTAGTTGTGCTTTGTTTAGAACACCACTATTAAGGGCTTTGACTTGCTCTATTGTTTCTTTAATCCGCTTCTCTTGCTTTACATCAAAATATTGATAAATTGCACCCAATGCACCAATAATTAATACAAGTTTAACTAATAGCTCCAACCAGTTAATTAGATCTTGTGGCCAAAAATATTTATTGAGTTTATTATCACTCATAAGGAATCCCCATAGTTCTAAAAAGCTAGTTTTTCAAGGAGCTACTATTCTAAGCTCTTATTGTTTATTTGGACTTGGATAACTCATACTTCGTCCTTTGCTGACTTTATCATTTGTTGCTTGATTTGATGCTGTTTTAGAGCTTGGGTAGTGCATACTTCGTCCCTTACTGACTTTATTATCTGTTGCTTGTACCTTTGCTTCTTGTGACTCATTAGCTTGAGTAATAGGTGATAAGCAAAAAGAAGCCATTGTAACCATTGCAAAAATAGTAGTACGTAACATTTGTATTCCTCTTAATTAAATACATTGACAGGGTTTAATAATCAAAAAGTAAAATAATAATCTTACTCTTCTAATATATTCACTGTTTCAAGTTGGAAGGTAGCTTTATCATCGCTGGATATAGCTTGTAATGTAGCGTTATAACGTGGGTGGTTTTCAGCATCTAATACTAAACGGCTAATAGTTAGCTGCAAATTTTCGTCTAATTCTGCACTGGCTTGATTATTTCCAGATGCAATAAAGCCGTAATCTTCTACTGTATATTGGCTTGCTATATTTTCTTTTTGTTGCAGCTTTACCCAAATAAACTGTACAGGATCGGTTTGCCATTGAACTTGAGGTAAATAGATATGTTTCCCATTTGCAGATGCATGTGCTTCACCTACAGGCAAACTTGCAAGACCTTCAGTAACATGTTGTTTAATAAAATTATTATATTCAGATAAGCGTGTATACACCCCATAATGTCCTTGGTTTGCACAGGTATCAGAAGTGCCAGTACTAACAATACCAATTTGTACCCATTTATTTCCATACTGAACAAATAAAGGTCCACCACTGTCCCCTTTACATGAATCTTTACCTCCTATAAAAATACCTGCACAAATATGCTTATTTGTAATATTAATTCCACCAGCAGCATGACATATTTCATTGCTCACTAATGGTAAACGAACTTGTTTTAATACATTCACCTCAGGTGCTAATATCTTTTCATTCTCTATAGCTCCCCAACCTATTACCATTGCATTATTTGGTAAATTATTTTTATTTGTAGAGCTATTAAGAGCAAGTGGTTTTACAGTAGTAATAGGTTCTTCTAATTCTAATAAAGCTATATCATTATCATTATTTTCATTTTTCTTCCAGTTAGGAATCCAGTCAGGGTGCACAACTACTTTTTTTATTGCTTTACTCGATTTATCAGAAAAAACTTTGTTATCATACGTGGTAAAACGTACACTTATTTTTTCTATTTTATTTTGATAGTCTCTTTCATATCCTTTTTCTCCTTTTTCTCCTTTTTCTCCTTTTTCTCCTTTTTCTCCTTTAACAGTTTCTTTAATACAATGAGCAGCAGTTAGAATCCATGTCGGGCTGATTAAGCTTCCACCACAAAGATGTCCCATATTATTTCCTGAATCAGCTTCAAAATAAATAGAAACCATCCAAGGATAAAGGGACATTTGAACATTTTCACCACCAATAATACGTAATTGACGTGTAGGTTCTGCTTGTAATGGATAAGCAAAAAAAGTACTTAAGCACGCAATAATAAAAATAGTATTTACATAGCTTGAAAAAAGTGAGGGGGATTTGTCTGTTTTTATATTCATAGCGTTCTGTCATTGCTTTTGTGAAATAATAAAAACAATACTACCTCATGATTTTATTTAGTGGAATAGCACAAAAGTTGTATGTTGTTTTAAAAATAAGGTTATTTGCTATGGATTTTATAAAAAACTTTAGCAGGCTTATTTCCCACGTTGGTTTGGGATGTCAATTGACTAAAAGGCTTTAATCACATGGATGTAGCAACAATTATTTTTATTATTCTCTTATTGTTGCTACTTGCCAGCTTGATTGAACCGCTTGCTAATCGCCTGCACTTGCCTTTTAGTGCAGCACTTGTCCTCACAGGCTTTATTGGCTCTGAATTATTAGTGCGTAATGGCATTGATACAGGGTTACGCTGGCATCATTTCCACACCATTATCTTTTATATTGCCCTGCCTATCCTGATTTTTTCCTCTGCTTTTACTCTTAAAACCAAGCAGCTACGCCAACATAGCTTACTTCTATTCCTGCTTGCTATTCCTGTTGTCATGCTCTCTATGATACTGTTAAGTGTATTTATTTACTGGGGAATTGGGCATGATATTGGTTTTCCTTGGCGTGCTGCATTACTGACCAGTACATTATTGGTTGCCACTGATCCCAGTGCCGTGATTAATTATTTATATGCCTCTCGTTATGCCCTACATGCAATGATTTTAGAAACTGAAAGCTTATTTAATGATGTCTCCGCCATTGTGATGTTTACCGCATTATTACAACTTGCCTTAATGCCTGAGCAAAATATTAATTTATCAACAGAGCTATTTAAATTTTTTATCAATATCATGGGGGGCTTAGCAGTTGGGGCGGGTGTGGCGGCATTCAGTCATTACTTATTTAAACATCAATGGTTTACAGGTAATACAACGGTACACGCTCTATTTACCCTTATTGCTGCTTACAGTAGTTTTTTTATTGCTGATCGTTTACAGGTCTCGGGTACACTTGCCATTTTAATTGTTGGGCTTGTATTAGGACATACCTGCACACAACTTGCTGATAAAGCCCATTTGTTTATTAAAAATTTATGGGCATTCAATGCTTATATTGCTAATGCGCTGATTTTTCTATTAGTGGGTGTCACCATTAATATCGCTATGTTTACCAGCCAATGGCTTGCCATGTTAATTGGTATTGGTGCCGTCTTGGCTGCCAGAATCATCAGTATCACCTGTATCCAGATTTTTTTTAAAACATGTACAAAACGCCAGCCACCTTATACAGAGTATGCACCTTTTTTACTTACATGGGGCGGATTACGTGGCACGGTTGCAGTCGCGCTTGCCTTATCCTTACCAACAGAATTAAGCTATTGGTGGACGATTCAATCAATGATTTATGGTGTTGTATTGTCCTCTTTATTACTCCAATCCCCTAGCCTTAGTCTATTTTTACATTATACTAAACAAGATAAAAATAAAAATTGACCTCATAACATCACAGTACCAAGCAGTTTTAATCACTACCAAGGAGGTAGTCTTTATGCGCCATTGGTTTATTAGTTTTTTACTCTTTTTTATATGCCAGCAAAGTTTTGCAGCCCCCCCTGCCATTTTAAGTAAAAATGCCATTTATTCCCCCACTGTTGCTAAACAAGCGATGGTTGTCACCAGTGATAAAATTGCCTCAGAAATTGGTTTACAAGTATTACAACAAGGCGGTAATGCTGTTGATGCAGCGGTGACAATTGGCTTTACCTTAGCTGTTACCTTACCCCGTGCAGGGAATATTGGTGGCGGAGGATTTATGCTGATTCATGATGCGAAAACAGGTAATGTGATAGCCGTTGATTATCGTGAAAAAGCACCCAAAAATGCTCATAAGGATATGTATCTTGATAAAGCAGGTAACCCTGACAACCAACTCAGCCGTTTTAGTTATTTAGCTGTTGGTGTCCCCGGAACAGTGGCAGGTTTAGCCCTAGCCTTAGAAAAATACGGGACGCTTTCGCTTGCTGATGCATTACAACCTGCTATTGAATTAGCTGAAAAAGGCTTTCCTATGCATCATGTATTACGTGACAGCTTGTTACGGGGTGAAAAGCGTTTAAAAAAATCAGCTGAAACCAGCCGCTTATTTTTTAAAGAGGATGGCAGTGCTTATGCATTAGGAGAGCAATTTGTACAGCCTGAATTAGCCAGTACTTTAAAGCAGATTGCAGAGCAAGGTGTTAGTGCTTTTTATGAGGGAGAGATTGCTAAAAAAATTGCCGCTGATATGGCAGCCAATAACGGCTTAATTACCTTAGAAGATTTAAAAGCCTATCGTCCTGCTATCCGTCAGCCTATTCATGGCACATACCGTGGTTATGATGTGTATTCTATGTCTCCTCCCAGCTCTGGTGGCGTGCATATTGTGCAAATTCTCAATATTTTAGAGCAGTTTTCTATTAAAGAATTTGGACATAATAGCCAAGCCAGTTTACATGTGATGGCGGAAGCAATGAAACGCGCCTATGCGGATCGTTCTGAATATTTAGGAGATACGGATTTTGTCAAAGTACCGTTAAAAGGCTTAACTTCTAAAGCTTACGCCAAATCCTTAGCTGCACAAATCCCATTAGATAAAGCGACACCTAGCAAAAGTATTGCCCCTGCAAACCCTATTCCCTATGAAAGCAATGAAACCACCCATTTTTCAGTAATTGATAAGGCAGGTAATGCGGTTGCAAACACCTATACTTTAAACTTTAGCTTTGGCTCAGGTTTAACTGCAAAAGGCACAGGATTTTTATTAAATAATGAAATGGATGACTTTAGTGCCAAAGCAGGGGTACCGAATGCTTACGGCTTAATTGGGAATGCTGCCAATGCGATTGCACCTGAAAAACGTATGTTAAGCTCCATGTCGCCCACCATTGTGATGCACAATCAAAAACCCTTTTTAGTCACAGGCAGCCCTGGGGGATCGCGGATTATTACCACCACTTTGCAAGTTATTATGAATGTGATTGATCATGGTATGAATATTCAAGAGGCGGTGAATGCGCCCCGTGTACATCATCAATGGTTACCTGATGAAATTCGTATTGAAAAAGGCATTAGCATTGATACACAACGCTTACTCACAGAGATGGGACATACAATGGTCGAAAAAAATCCAATGGGGTCAGCAGCAAGTATTTTAATTGATGCTGCTACACATACCTATTATGGTGCCGCCGATCCACGTCGCCAAGGTTTTGCTGTAGGTTATTAATTTAATTATTTAATCTGTAAAATGGGCTGTTTTTAAGTTAAGCAGCCCACTATAGAAGCAATATTATGCCATTACCACCTTATCGAATGATTATTTTTTTTCTTTGTTGTGTTGCCGTATTATTGTGGTTAGCCTTCACAGCCCCCCCTACTAAAGCTCCTCCCGCTTCCCAAAAAGCAGCGCAGTTTTTTGCAAAAGGCAACTATAAACAAGCTTTATTACATTACGAGCAGCTTTTACAGCAAGATAAAAACAATGTGATGGCATGGCGCGGTAAAGCCTTATCTTTATTTCAACTCAAACAACATCAAAAAGCCTTAGCTGCATTTAACCAAGCGATTAGTCTTGATCCTAATTTTGCAGGCACTTATGCCAACCGTGGTATTGTTTATGATTATCAGGGCAACTATCAGCAAGCTCTTGCAGATTATGAGGAAGCCTTACGCCGTGATCCACATATTTCACGCACGCCCAACTGGTGGCAACGCTTTTTATATTTACAAGCAGATACCCCTTCAACCATTGCCAAACGTACTGCTTATTTAAAAATAGAACTCGCCAAACCAGCTTCAGAACGTTTATTACGTGTACCTGAAAAAGATGCACAGCAACAGCCATTTCAACAAAAACTACAACCTTAATAAGTTTTTGCTGCCCCACGTATTTGTACAAAATAATAGCGACCTAAAATAACACAGGCAATTCCCCCTAATATCATGCTTGCTGCAATAATTAAACGTATGGTAATAGCTTCTGATACAAAAATCACCCCACCCATTGCGGCAATAACAGGAACAAGCAATTGTAAAACAGCGGCTTGCATAGCGGTTAATCCACGTAATGCACTATACCAAATTGTATACCCAATCCCAGAGGCAATACTGCCTGACAAAATAGCTAAAATAATACCTTTTGTAGAAAAATGCTGTGAATTAAAGCTTAAACTTAAGATAACTAAAATAGCTAATAAAGGAAGGGTACGGGTAAAATTATATGTAGTATCAATCAGTGGATTTTTTGAACCTCGCCCTTTTAATGTGTACAACCCCCATGCAATGCCTGAGATTGACATGAGCACAAACCCCATCATTGAAGGCGTTGCAATATCAGGTAAAATTAAATAGATAAAGCCAACAAATGCCAGTATCACTCCTATCCATTCACTACTATGCAATCGATGTCCTGTTACAATGGAATAAATAATCATGGTGATTTGTACAGAGCCAAATAAGATTAAGGCACCTGTCCCTGTGGTCAGGGTAACGTAAGCAAAAGAAAACGTAATGGCATAAAGAAATAAAAAAAAACTTGCTGACCAGCTGCCTTTTTGTATAGCTTCTATATTATTATTTTGTTTGGTTATAAACAGAATAATTAATAAGGTGACAATACCTGAAAAAAGCCGTATTGCAGTAAAACTACTGGCATCAATAATACCCTCTCCTAAAGCAAGACGACATAATACCGAGTTGGCAGCAAAAGCAATTAACGCCAAACCTGTAAAAAAAGCTATTTTAAATAATTGTGTGTTAATTGAACTATCCCTCTTCTACTCTCTCTAATATATAGCTGAGTAATGAACTAAGTTAATACTGAAATAATACATTAGGTATTAACTCAGTAATAGATTGAAATTAGTGTGAAATAATATTTTTAATGCTATTTATTTTATAAAAAATAATAGGTATGATTTATTTTCCATTTTTTTGCCATATTTTGCCTTTATATTGACATGCCTTACCCTTTCCTGTGCCTTGTTCTTAAGCTTTAATATAAGTTATAAAAATGATAATAATAATCTGTATAGGTTTAAAAAATTTTATCCTGATAAAAAAGGTGATGCACAAGGAAAGGCTTGGCAATTAAATTGCTTAAAGTATACAGGGAATTTAGGTATAAAATTTTTTACTTTTTAGAGAGGAGCACTCCGTGTCAACAACAAAAACATCTACACAACCATCTGCAACTTTTTACTTTTTAGATTTATTAGGAAGCAGTGTTGTCGCAGCACTGTCTTCAGCAATTATATTGTCTGCATTAGTATTGCTCGTATCGTCATTTAATTAAATTTTTTATCCTAAAGGCATTGTGTTTTACGCCTATGAAAAACACTATACATTGGAGCAGCATTATTGTCGGTTGCCTCATTATGATAGGCATTTGGCAATATAACAAAGGTAATCTAAGTTATGTACAAGCCAGTATTGCACATGGTTTATTAGATAAAGCATGGGTACGTTCGCAAATGAGCGGTAAAACAGCACAGCCGTGGCCCGGTTCAAATACATGGCCACTTGCTCGCATTAGCGTACCAGAAAGAGCAATTGATCAAGTTATTTTAAAAAATAAAAATGTTTCAATACCTAGTTTTGCCTTAACACATGTTGAGTACAGCGTTTTCCCAGGGGAAATGGGAAACAGTGTGCTCAGTGCTCCTAAACATATTTACAATGCTTTTTTAAAACATTTAAAAATAGGTGATATTTTAGTTCTTGATTCTTTACACAGTGGACGATGGCGGTTTCGGGTCTCACATGTCAAAATCACCACTAAAAGTGATACGGCATTACTAGATGTGAGTGCTGAACCCCGTTTAACTTTAATTAGTTGTTACCCCTGTGTAAAACCTCAGGATGAATTACGTTATGTCATTATTGCAGAAACAATGGAACGTGTAGAAAACGAAAATGAGCCGCCACAGCATATTTCATAATTGTAGCTGTGCTTGTTTATTGGTATAAAGTACCCCATTTTTTAATTCAATATGACTTTGATAGTGCTGCTGCTGTTGTTGCGCTAACCATCCTTTTTTTAACCATTGTTGTATCGCTTGTTGTGTCATTTTTGGTGTTTGTACACCACTCAATAAGCGGTTTAATAATGTTGCATGTGAAGACCATTGAACCTCTGCATTGATTTGACGTACCAATGATAGAGGGTCAAATAAAAAAACAGGCGAGGCACTTGGAAAATTAACAGTAAGTGTACTGTGTAATTGCTCAGGTGCTTCTCCAATAATCAATTCATCAATCGCAAAAGTAGGTTGATGCTTTATCAAGCCCATTAATGGCGGTAAAAAACTGCTTAATGCAAGCAAAGGTTGCTGTATTGTCTGTGTTTGATAGCTTGATATCACAGCAGTTTGTAGTTGCTTTAAACTAGGTGCATCTAATTTTTTAATTGATGCATGTAATAAAATGGGCTGATAGTACTCTGTTAACCACTGTACAGCTTTCATTTGACTTGCCGCATTAATAGTTAATTGATCACCCACTGTTTCATGCGTTTGTTGCCATGCTAGTTTATTGACAGAAAAGAAAGGGGCTTGCCCTTTAATAGCGACTGTTAATTTAGCCACTGAAATATCCATTTTTTGTAACCAAAATACCTGTTCAGGGTGTAAATCAAAATCCAATATAACCCCTGTTAGCTCCCATACGATACCTGCTTGCTCAAACCGTACTGTTGGAATAGAAAAATGCCCTTTCCCTCCTTGAGTCATCACTTCTGCTTCATAATTTTGGGTTAATTTTTGCCAATTAAGTTGTCGATCAAACTGAATATTTCCTTGTATCGCTTCTATTTGAATATTTTGTGTTGCTTGGCTGACACTGAATGCAGGTAAATTGACATGACTTTGACTGCTTCCATCTGCATGAATAGCTGTTTTTATAGCGAGTTTAGGTATCTCTCCCCAATAGTGTTGTACCCTTTCCCCCATTTTTACCGTCGAATGAATTAAAGTTTCACGCACAGGTAATAAACCATGCTCAATAGTATGATGTAACTGGATTTGTGCATCAGGTATATTTTTTAAAGGCAGTTGATAGGTGCTATTAATTTCAGAACTAAACCATCCTCGTTGATAATTTTCATCTATAATAGTTGCGGTTTTTTGTGTTTGCTGTAGGGTGGTAAACTGCTTTTCAGCGCCAACACCTGTCCAATAAGGAATGGCAACGGCACTGATGGCAGTGACTATAAACAGTAAAAAAATCATTATTTTCATGGTTTTTATCATTATACCTTTTAAAAATATCTGACTATGTAACGTATGAATTTTTTACATAAATCATTAAATTTATTATTTAATCTCATTTTATCACTTTTAATTGCCGCACTGGTGACAATTGCTTTTCATTTTTATGAAAAACAACAACTACACCAAGAAGCTCTATCTTTTATCAATACCAGTATGTTAGATCTGTTTACAGATTGGCAGGTATCAAGCTTAACACCTTATATTAGTAAAGAATTTAGGCAGGCTTTTACACAGCAACCCCAGCAAGAATTTTTACACATTGGCAAACAACTAGGGGAGCTTTATTTTTATTATGGTGCAACAGGGACAATTCAGCGATTTAAGCATTCATGGTGGCATTATTCAGCTCAATACACAGCACGGGCTGTGTTCCAATATGGAGAATTAATCACCCATATTACCTTGATTAAACAAAAAAATAAGTGGTATATAGGCAAGTTAAGCTATGAGTACCTACCACTTCCCACTCAAAATTATCCAAATCGTTTACAACGTGCTTAATTATCAGCGATATAAATAACACTAGCGCATTTTGATACTTATCAATGTATAAAATTACTAATCTAGCAAAATGTTAACTCTAGTCTGTAAAGTTTTTTGAGGGTCATTATGCGTTATCTGTCCTTATTTTCACTGCTTTTATTTGGCAGTTATCCCCTATTAAGTTATGCCGATACAGCACAAGTTTATCAAAAAAACTGTGCAAGTTGTCATGGTGAACACCGTCTTGGTGGAACAGGTGCCGCACTACTCCCTGAAAATCTAAGCCGTTTACGTCCTAAAAAAGCGTTTAAAGTGATTAAAAATGGACGCGCTGCCACACAAATGCCTGCTTTTTCTAAAACCTTAGATGATAAAACAATTCAATCATTGGTTGACTATATTTATACCCCCTTAGCTAAAATACCTACATGGGGTGTAAAGGAAATGTTAGCCACACAAGTGATACATCATGATGAGACAAAGCTGCCCACAAAAGCAAAATATACCGCTGATCCGCTTAATTTATTTTTAGTCGTTGAGTTAGGTGATCATCATGTAACGGTATTAGATGGGGATAAATTTGAGCCAATCCATCGTTTCCCTAGTCGCTATGCTTTGCATGGAGGGCCTAAATATACGCGTGATGGACGCTTTGTTTATTTTGCATCACGTGATGGCTGGGTCAGTAAATTTGATATGGTCAACCTGACCTATATCGCCGAAATTCGTGCAGGGATTAATACACGCAATATTGCAGTATCTCCTGATGGACGCTATGTGATGGTAGCCAACTACTTACCAAATAGTTTAGTCTTATTAGATGGGAAAGATTTAACCCCTATTAAAGTAATTCCTGTGAAAGATAAAACAGGTAAAAGCTCTCGTGTGAGTGCTGTGTATACCGCTTATCCCCGCCATAGTTTTATTGCAGCATTAAAAGATATTCCTGAAGTATGGGAGATTAATTATGAAGATAATCCCCCCCCTGATTTTGGGCAATGGGTACATGATTATCGCCCTGATTCAGGCGAAGTCAGTGAAGTAACACGCTTTCCTATACGCCGTTTATTTGTTGAAGATTATTTAGATGATTTCTTTTTTGATCCTGAGTATATTTTTCTCATCGGTGCATCACGCGATGGAAAAGCACAAGTATTAGATTTAGATACAGGGCGAGTGAATACCACTTTACAACTGGCAGGTATGCCTCACCTTGGCTCTGGGATTACATGGGAATATCAAGGTAAACAAGTGATGGCAACCCCCCATTTAAAACAAGGTGTTGTCAGCATTATTGATACCAGCACATGGAAAACAATTAAAAAACTGGACACTTTAGGGCCTGGTTTTTTTATGCGTAGCCATGAAAACAGCCCTTATGCATGGGTTGATGTATTCTTTGGTAAAAATAAAGATGCCGTACACATTATTGACAAGAAAACCTTGGAAATTGTTAAAACTTTGCGTCCTGTTGCGGGAAAAACAGCGGCACATGTAGAGTTTGATCGAGAGGGTAAACATGCTTTATTAAGCATTTGGGATAATGATGGGGCGTTGATTATTTATGATGCAATAACTTTAGAGGAAGTTAAACGTCTACCTATGCGTAAACCATCAGGTAAGTATAATGTCTATAATAAAACCCGTCTCTCCACAGGAACAAGTCATTAAATAATCAATTGCTCTAAAAACACATGATTTAAGCTCTTAATCTAAGGGCTTAAATTACTATAGGGAAGTGTTCTTCAATATATCAATCATTCCACTACCCTATACACTAAGGTAGTGCATTTAATACCATTACAGCAAAATAAATACATCATCAATTAATCATTTCTTATTATCCATTATCTTAAAAATAATCGATTTACACACTATTATTTTAGTGTGTGTTTTAAGGCGACAACATTAATAATAAATATTGGTTAGTTTTTTGCATCATACTTATTATGTTACTCCAATATGATAAAAATTTGGTTTAAAGAAGGATTTTATAATGATTACACGTAGTTTACTTGTTATGAGTTTAGCACTCTTTGCTCACTCTTCTTTTGCGGTCCTACCTGATGATGATAAGTTAAAGGTAGCAAGAGAGCACTTGTTAAATAAAGCCTCTCGTAATTTGGTGAATACTGGGGGAATGTGTTTAGATGTATCAGGTGATGTGAACAGAGCCGGTACACATGTTAAAACATTTAACTGTAACAAAGCCGTAAATCAAAAATGGAAACTAAAAAGTGGACGTTTAGTGAACAAAGCAGGTAAATGCTTAGATGTAGCGGGAGATGTAAATCGTGGGGGGACTATTGTACAAATTTGGGACTGTAACAATGCACCTAACCAAAAATGGCGTTTAGAAAAACAACGCCTAGTTAATGGGGGAGGAAAATGTTTAGATGTCTCAGGAGATATTAAGAAAAGTGGCAATAAAGTCCAAATCTGGGATTGTAATAATGCACCAAATCAAAAATGGTCATTTAGATAGCCCACAACACAGAATTTAAATTAAAAACCCCCTAAATAATTTTTTATTTAGAGGGTTTTTAATTTGTAATGATGACAGTATGATGTTGAAAAAATAGTTTATGATTTTTCAGTCAGTGATTCATTATTTTCAAGCTTTTGAGGTAATATTTCCTCTTTTGTTGGCTCTTTTAAGCTATTAACACTTTCCTGCATGGTTTCAACCCAGCTACTGAATTCACTTTTTAAAATACCTTCCGCACTGATCACAAGCTTATCTATATTGGCTTGATTAGCTTGCTCATCAGCAGATAAAGCCACCCACCAACTGCGTACATTAATTAAGCCTGAAGCTGCCTGATTATATTTAATCAATTTATCATCAAGTCCTTTATATTGGATATAGGTACCAATGGCAGCGGTAATAGAAGCTGTTAAGGCAATCCAAAGCTCTAAACTTAAAGCGGCAAGTAAGGTTCCCACCCCCCCAATAATATAAGCCATCCACTGTAGGAAATAGAGTTGCTTTTCAATTTTCTTAGTTTTACCTCGGTAAAAGTTTAATTGATTTTCTAAGCGTACTGTTACATACCGCTCTGGGGATAAATTACAAAAGCCATCATCATCTTTTTCTGTACTATCTTTAGGTGGAATTTCTTTATCATAACTTAGTAATGCTGCGGAATTAACTTCTGTTTGCATGAGTTGTTCACTAAAATTCTTTAGTTTTTCAGCTAAACGCATTTCACGACTATCTGCTCTATCAGGGTGTAAAAAACTATAGGTACTGGCACGGGCACGATAACAATAAATTTCACTTTTAATCAACTCAGCACTACTACGTAATAAAATCCACTTGTTCCCTGCATTAAAATTCTTAATTGCAGCCCATAATGCAGTGATCATAATAGGGATAAGCATAATAATATAACGTAAAAAAGTATTAATATTGTTAATAATATCAACAACAGCTTCTTTACCACAGAGTTTCTGTATAAAATATAAACAGATTGTATTATCAGGTGAGCTATTACTTATATCTTTAACTAAATGTTCTAAACTGGTTTGAGTTAGGGCAAGAACTGTCCCAACCACCCCAAGAAGCAAAATATAGCTTTGTAAACGCTGGTATTTAGCTTGTTGGCGGGAGGCATTTTTATCCATAATGCCAAACTGCTCCCACGCTAAACGTAAGGAACTATCAGCCCGTAATTGCCTATAAATTAAACGCTCTAAGCCTTCCACATTGCTGTTTATATCAATAATTTGAAGTTTACCATCTTCAATAATTTCAGCTAAATCAGGATCATCAATAATATCAGGGCGTTCTTCCATTAATTTAGCAATATCATCAGCAAGGCGACCACTGCCAGCGACTACAATAATGGGCCAACCCAACCGAACACTGCGTAATACTTCTAGACGTGATAAACAGCCACCATTCACTAAAATAGTCACTGCTGGAATACTTTGCCCCTCAGCACGCGTAAGACTATCCCCTAAATTATACATTACATTTGCTTCACCGCCCCAGTTAGGGGTATCCACTAATACAAAATGAGAGTGATGCTTATCTAGTGGTACACGTTCAGCATCAGGACTTATTTCCGCACTTTCCTCATTAGCAGGATAGCCCTTATAACAAATTAACGGTGCAGGAGAAACACCAATTAATGGGGTTTTGTAACCTCGATCAGCGACCCCTTGCCCAACCATTTCCATCACACCAGAACAAGTACCCCCATCAATTAATACCGCATTAATATCAATGGCTGCCCGTGCCACACCACGGCTAAAGAGTTGTGTTAATCGGGGTTTTAGTTTTTCATCAAGCTTTCCAGCCCCACCTGAAATCATAATCAAGGCTTTGGGCTTAGGGCTTAAGTTGAGCTGCTCGACGAGTGCATTGCCTGTAATATCAGGGCTTGCATGGATGATCTGTGCAGTACGATCAGAGAGCAAAGAGACCTGTTTTTTTTCTAGCATAGTATTGGCTTACAATAGACGTTTGGTGATAAGTTAAGTCCATACAGGCTTCCTCTTATTTTTTGGGGTATAAATTATTATTGTTATATCCCCGCTACTTAAAGCGTATAACCACTAAAAAGGTATCATCAAGTAGTATTTATTTTTTAAGATAATAGAGTAAATAGATAGATGCTAGGAAGCATTAAAACACAGACTATTTATCATATTAAATTCCATATTAATCCGTTAACTTAATAAAAGTATAACAAATGATGGAAAACAGTTCTTCTATTAATGTGTATAATCCAAAGGGGTGACTTTTGCTGGTAGGCGCATACTAAAGATACTACCTTTACCAAATTGACTTTCTACAGAAATATCTCCCCCCATTATTTCACAGAATTGTTTTGTGATAGCCAAGCCTAAACCACTGCCTCCATATTTTCGAGTTGGGGAAGTATCTGCTTGCATAAAGGCTTCAAATAATCGCTCTATTTGCTCAGAAGTCATCCCAATCCCTTTATCAATAATACGGAATATGACCCAATCAAAACCATCAATAGAAGTACGTGTGACCGTTAACATAATGGTGCTTTGTTTAGAAAATTTATTTGCATTACTGAGTAAGTTAAGTAGATTTTGGCGTACTTTGGTTAAATCTGCTGACATAATACCTAAGGCACTATCACACTCTACTTTTAATATATTAGATTGTTTTTCTAATAGAGGCATAATACTACTGGTCACATCTTGAATCATTGGAGCTAAATCAAAGGTTTCGATATAGAGATCCATTTTGCTAGATTCAATGCGCGACATGTCAAATAAATTATTGATTAAATCTAGTAAATGATAACTTGCACCATGAATTTTTTGTAAATCAGAGATAAATTCTAAGTAACCTTGATCTTTTGCATCTTCTTGTAGAATTTCAGTGTAACCAATAATCGCATTCATAGGAGTGCGCAATTCATGGCTCATATTCGCTAAGAATTGTCCTTTAGCTTGATTTGCAACATTGGCTTGCACTTTTGCACGTTGTGATTCAAGTTTATAGCGTTGAATTTCCACACGTGCTTTTTGTACTTGTAAACGTGCTCGTTGAGCTTCATTACGAGAATTTTGTGCCACAATATTCATCTTAGCTAACTCAGCATCCCGCTGCTCTAATTTTTGCCCTTGTTCCGTACGCGCGTTATGACACACTTGTAAACGTTTTAAGCATTTGACTTTTTCTGTATTCAGTTTGTTAAATTTATGAGAAAGCTCAAATAACAAAGTAGATAAGTACTTTAATTCTGCCACACTAATTTTTGGTAAATAAGTCACATTTGAAGGATTCATATGTACTTGTTTAACTAGTAAATTTAGGTGTTTTAACGGTTGAATAAATGTTTTAAATATAATAAATAATAGAATGAGTGTGATTAGGAAGATACCTGCCATACTCAAAATAAAACTATCTAAACTAAACTGCTCATTATCATGCAATTCACTTGTTTGTTGAAAAGCAACCAGTGTCCAAGGTAGATTTTGTAACTGTTGAGAGGATAGCGTATATTGCGCTTTATTTTGTCCTTGTACAGTTATATATTCAATATTTCTTGTGAGAATATTTTTCCAGTAAGGTTGTTTTAAATCACCACTATAGAGTGTAAAAGGCATCCGCTCAGTTGCATTGAGAAAACCAAGGCGAGCACTACCACGTAAACCAATACGGCTTAATAACATGCCTGATTTATAATCAACAAGAAAAATTCCCCCTGTACTGCCTAACATTTTCTTTTCAATATCTTCAAAAAAACTATCAATTAAAATATTGACCCCAACGGTGCCATAAAAATTACGTTGACGATATAAACCTTGTGTCACACTGAATACGTGTGTTTTCATATAGTCATCATCAAAATAAATAGGCGTAATTTGGATATCTTGGGTTTTTTTACTGAGGTGATACCAAAATTTACGCGGATCATTAACATAATTTGAGCTCGCCCATGTTTGAGTAATCATGTTTTGGGGTTTGTTGTAACGAGCAGTATCACGTTGGGCAATATTTTTATGAACAGATAAAACATACCCCGGTTGATTAAAATACTTTCGGGCTTTACGTGGTTCTAAGGCGATATAATTACTATAGTGATTGGTTTCAAACTGTAAATTTTCTGCCATCACTTGTTTTAATAAATTGAGGTTCTTATCAGGAACAGGGGTAGTCATATCTAACAGAGAAGCATAGCCTGTTAAACGGGTGACACTACGTTTAGCAAGATCAACCTCTTTATCTAAACGTGTTGCAAAATTTTGTACAGTATAGGTTAAGTGTTGATAGGCAAGCTTATCTTGTAGTAGACGATGTTTATTAAAAAACAAATGTGATGCTAACAATAATAATGCACCAATAGATACAAGAAATATAGCCAATATATATTTAATATTTAAGGCTTTATGATGCATGCATACTATCCTCATTACTGACATAAAGCAGCCAAGATCGACAGCAACATAACCCTAACACACAATATTCCATAACATATTTTTTTTAATTGAAAATAAAATTAGTGTATAAAACATGAAAAAATATCCATTTTACTCATGTATCGATGTAGCTTTGCTGCACAGTATATAGCGTACCATTCTATAACTTTCTTTTACTCATGTACTCAACATACAGTGATACACATAGTGTATAACTTTTTGTTTTATATATTGTGCGACATTTATGCCATTTTGTTCTATTTATAAACGATGCACGCTCATATAAAAATGATACTCTCAATAAACCCTATGAGAATATTTTGTAATGATGACATTTTTTATCTTTTCTAATCACATATTTGGTTTATTTATTTCTATTGTATCCATTTAATCATACATGATGATTACATTATACAGTAGTGTTGTGATGAGTTGCTTATATGACTAATTAATACAGTGATGTATAGTTTTATTCTAGTATTAAAAATGAATAAATCTTTATACCTGCATTTTTTATCAAAATAGGGTTATAGCTTAAGTATATTTCATCTCTCTTATAAATGCCTAATTCTGTTTTAATACATTTTTTATTCCAGAGTTTATTTATACAGTATTCAGATAAACTTAAGGGGCTACTATAAAACGTCTTAGGGTTGTATGTAAATTCTTTAGATCACTTATATTTTCTATTTTACCTATATTCTTGCCTGATTTATCAAAAAATAACAGGGTAGGGGTAAAGCCAATGTTTAATTTATCCGCCCATGCTTTTGCTGTGGTGTGCTCCCCTGTTGGTGTAATTAGAGGTATTGTCTGCCAAATATCTAAATTAACAACTTCCATTTGTGCCAATAGCCTTTGTGTCTCATCAGCAGGGATAAATTCATAAAGTAGGCGTTCACAGGCATGACAAGCAGTTTGTTGAAAAATAACAGCAAGTAACTGGGTACTGGGTATTTGAGAGCGATCTAAGTGATAAGGTGGACGACTAAAGAAACGCCCCTCTATAGAGGCACGCGTTAGATCTTTTATGGTTTTATGTGATAGATAAGATTTAAATTCATCTTTATTGTTACTTTGATGGCTAACAAAATCTAGGGCGGCACGTAATGTATAGGGTGGGTAGTAGCCACGTAAGCGTAAAACCTCCTCACCTGCTGGATTATAAAAAATTAATGCAGGGGTTAGGTGCATTTTCTTTTCTTCAGCAAAAGCGCGTTCAGTGATACGTTGGTTATCACGTGTTGTAACAATCAGATCACCCCAAATATCAAAGGCAAGCACAGTAAAGTTTTTTTCAATATAACGACGAATATCTGTGCGTTGTAATGTCAGGTTAATCAGTGCATCACAATAGGGGCACTCTTCTTGCCCAAAATAAAAAATAATACCTTTATTATTTTTTTTCGCCTGCTGAAACTCTTCACTTAATACAAAATTACTTTCTTTAAACCAATCAGGGTAGCTTAATTTACGTTGTTGACGTGCTTGTGCCTGATAATCAGGCGTATCCTCAATAGCTGTAATTGTTAAGGGGTATACGTCTGTATTATTTTCTGCATATAAAGGTGTCAAAAAAAGACAGTACACACTGACTGTCATCACTATACGTAATAAAAACATGATATCCCCCATTGGTGACCTTTTATTATCTTTATATTTCATTTATTTTTTATTCTAAATAGTAGGCTATTTTTTCACTCTACTCACTTATAATTTTAATGGTATATTTTATATAGTGTGTGGCAGTAACATCATTAACCCAGTAATTTTTTGACCAGCCATTTAACGCCAAAAAATAAAACTAAACCAATTAAAGCCAGTTGCGTCAGTGTGCCCCAAAAACCAACAAAAATATGGAGACGGGTGAGTAAAAAAATACCAAAAAAGCCAACAAATAATAAAATAACAACTCTTATTAACTGCTCTACCCATAGTAAACGACTTAATACTACTTTGCGTTTTACAATAGAAAGGGTAAATAAAGCCGCAACAATGGGTGCGAAATAAATGAGTACATTCACATTTAATAAATTTTGACGTGTTAACAGTAAGGCATACAACACCAGTAAACAAGAAAAAATACAAGGAATAATAACACTATAAAGAATTATGCTATAAAAATATTGCAAACCTTTAGGTAAAACAACCATTCTAGGATGAAAAAAACCAGCAAAAATAGCTAACAAGGCGGGGATAAAGAAATAAATTAATACATGTATAGGATGTTGAGTAATTGATTGAAAAATAGAATTAAACGTTATTTGTTTATGTTGCTCTACTGTAGAGCTAGGAGCTGCTGCATGATTATATTGTAAGGAAGATGAGCAATTGTAAGGATCAGTCTTATTACAATCTATAGTATGTGAAGTCTCTGCATAAGCAGCAAAAGAAAATAAACAACATAACACTATAAAAATATAACAGCGTGTCATTAAAAAATGATGAAATTGCCTTAACACAAAAACTCCCTATGCATCATAAAAATTATTTCACATTATTTATAACATATCTTAACAAGCATAATGCCTTATTTATTTAACTGTAAAAAGTGATGGTCAAAAAAATGAAGCAAACGATGAAAAAATGACAGATGGGATAATAAAAAACTGAAAGAATAAGGAAGAGGGAGGGGGATGCCAAGTATGGATACATTATCATTATAATATATCCATACTTGCCCCCCTTTGGAAGAAGATGAAAAATAAATGCTTTATTTACTGATTAAGCTATCCATCTGCTTTAATTTTTGTTAATAATTCTTGTAATACATCATCTGCTTTTTCATTCTCAATTTGGCAAGTCCCTGCATTGGCATGTCCACCACCATCATAACTGAGCATTAGCTCACCAATATTGGTTTTTGCTTCACGGTTTACAATAGATTTACCTACAGCAAATACCGTATTTTGCTTTTTCAATCCCCATAAAACATGAATAGATATATTGCACTCAGGATACATGGCATAAATAATAAAGCGGTTTGCAGCAAAGATTTCTTCTTCATGACGCAAATCAAGCACAATGACGTTACCATGTGTTTTTGCACATTTTTCGATTTGATGCATAGAATCTTTTTGATGTGTCGTATAGAGTTCAACACGCTCTTTCACATCAGGTAAATTTAAAATATCATCAATATCATGTGACTTACAGTAGTCAATTAATAACATCATTAAATCATAGTTAGAGATACGAAAATCTTTAAAACGCCCTAAACCACTACGTGGGTCCATAATGTAGTTTAATAATACCCACCCTTGAGGAAATAAAATCTCTTCACGACTAAACTGTGCTGAATCGGCTTTATCCACTGCCACTAACATTTCTTCACTGACATGTGGAAAACTAGCCTCCCCCCCAAAGTAGTTGTATACAACACGGGCAGCAGAGGGGGCATTAGGATCAATAATATAATTTTCTGGAATATTACCTTCATTACGAAGTGTTTCACTTAAATGATGATCAAAAACTAAGTGAGCCCCCTCTACATAAGGTAAGTTCGTTGTAATATCAGAGGCGGTAATCTCTATTTTACCATCTTGCATATCTTTAGGATGTACAAACTTAATTTCATCAATTAATCCCTTTTCTTTCAGCAAGACGGCACAAATCAAACCATCAAAGTCGCTTCGTGTGACTAAACGATACTTCTGAGCTGCCATGCGTTAACCTCCATAAAAAATACAAACACACTATTTATATAAAATTAAGATGTTGTGTATTTTAAAATATTTGATGTAATGATATATAAAATAATAATAGATAGAAAAATGTGAATAATCACTAAAAAAAATACTAAAGTAAGTAATATTCTATATGTTGATAAGTGACAGGATTGTATTATTCAATTATTCCTAAAAGCACATTACCGCTATTCTATATGTAATGCAACCAGTCTATATAAGCTATTTATGTCTATTTTTTGATTAAAATAGAATGATGAACCAATGATATAGAGCACAAATCATACCAGCCTTTTCTCTTCAACTCATGTTTAACGCTTGGGTAATTGTGCAAGACGTTGGTTTGCTAAATGAGCTGTGGCACTTTTAGGAAACTGCTCAACGACTTTAGATAACCAAACACGCGCAGCATTATAATCTTTCATCTCATAATAGACATAGCCTATTTTTAATAAGGCGTGAGCATATTTTGGACTATTTGGATAGGCGGTTGTTAAAGTGTTAAAAGCAGCTAAAGCATCATTATACTTTTGCATAGCCAAAAAAGACTCTCCTAACCAATATTGTGCATTATCTGCATATTCACCTGTTTCATAGTGAATAATGACTTGTTGAAAACCTGTGATAGCTGCTTGATATTGCTTTTTTTGCAGTTGGGCAAAAGCATGTTGGTATAGCTCACTATCAGTACCACTGGGTTTGGCTGTTGTGGCTAATGCTGCTGTATTGACGGGTAAACTTATTTGCGCATCATCACCAATGGTTAATATTTTACCTGTATTAACAGGTGCAGGAGGGGCGTTAAGAAGGGGGATTTTTTTTAAGCGTTTATCTAAATCTAAATAACTTTGTTGCTGCTGCTGTTGTAATTGGGTGAGTTTATGTACTAAGACCTCATTTTCACCCCGTAAGCTTTGCAATTCAGTTTGCTGTTGGGAAATTTTAAACTCTTGATCAACAATTGTTTGTCGCAGTTGCAACACTTGTCGCTCCACTTGATTCATGCGTTGAGTCAGTGTGATAGCATCTTCTGCATAAACATGGGCAGTATTGCCAGCAATAAGTAAAACCAAGGCTAAGGTATTTCGCAACAGCATTATTAAATTCCTAAATATAAAGTGTAATAAAGACTAAGGATAGACTAATTCAACACGGCGGTTACGCTGCCAAGCTGCTTCATTTTGAGAAAAATCTAAAGGTTGCTCTTCCCCATAACTTAGTACACTTAATTGTTGCTCAGAAACACCTAAGATTGTTAATAAACGTTTTACTGCATTCGCACGTTGTTCACCTAATGCAAGGTTATATTCACGTGAACCTCGTTCATCAGCATGTCCTTCTAAACGGATTGCCACATCAGGACGGGAAGATAAAAAGGCAGCATGTTGCTCTAAAATACTGCGAGCTTCCATCCCCACATCACTGCGATCATAGTTAAAATAAATGGTTTTCACTTCAGGAATCGCCAAGCCACCACTTTGTGTATTCGCTGCATTCAACTGATTGCCCTGTAAACTATCCTGATCAGTGATACCGCTGGTCTCAGCATTCTCATTAATAGTAGGTTTAGGGGCTGTGTTCTCTTGTTTTTTTGCTGTACCACACCCTGTTAGAGCCAATACAGTGCATAAGGCTAAGCCATAATGCTGTAAAGTCATCATCTCATCATCCTTTGTTTTGAGTAATAGCGTCATCATACCGAGAACTGTTTATTTATTAAAGGGTGACCATGCAGGCTCTCGAATTTCTTCACCTAAATCAACCATTAATCGCTGTTTAACCCCGCCATCAATGGATACCGCAGCCAATTCTTTCCCTGTACTGTATAAAATCATACTGCCGTTGGGTGCAAAACTGGGGGATTCATCAAGTGATGTGTTAGACAGTGCTCGTATTTGTCGATTTTCTAAGTTTAGCAGAGCAATACGGTATCCGTTGCCACCGTTGTGTAATAATGCAATTTTTTTACCATCAGGGGAGAAGCGAGGACGGGCATTATAGCGTCCATCAAAAGTTAAGCGTTGTGCTTGTCCCCCGTTAACACTGACACGATACACTTGGGGTTTACCACTGCGATCAGAGGTAAAAGCCAATGATTTGCCATCAGGTGCCCATTCAGCTTCAGTATCAATAGCAGGATTATGCGTTAAGCGTGTTAATTTCTTAGTGGCTAAATTTAAAAGATAGATTTCAGAATTACCATCTTTAGATAAAGTTAGAGCAAGGTGACGACCATCAGGTGACCAAGAAGGGGCTGTATTTAAACCTCGCCATTGTGCTATCACACTGCGCTGCCCAGTTTGTAAATCTTGAATATAGATGGCACTACGTTTATTTTCCAAGGAAACATAGGCAATACGACGTTTATCAGGTGACCATGTGGGAGAAAAAATAGGCTCATTGGATTTGAGCATCATATGTGGATTTGCCCCATCGGCATCAGCAATATAAAGCTTGTAGGTACTACGACGCGCGACCTGATCACGTTTAACAGTAATATAAGCAATACGTGTACTAAATACCCCACGTTCACCTGTTAAAGCTTGATAAATAGCATCACTGATACGGTGTGCAATATGGCGTAAGTTATGATTATTGGCTAAATAACTTAAACCAATCACTTGCCGCCCAGTGAAAATATCAAATAATTGAAATTCAATGGTATACCCACCAACGCCCGGCATAATTCGCCCTATCACAAGATGTGGAACACCTGTCGCCTGCCACTGTGGAAAACTAATTTGTTTTGATTCAGCAGGACGAGCAGGTAATTGAGCTAATTTAGTCGGACTAAAACGTCCGCTACGATATAAATCTTCACGTATGATTTTCCCAATATCTTCAGTAGGAGGCAAAATCCCTTTATATTCTGCAAAAGGCACAATTGAGATAGGCTGTCCGCCTTGCTGCCCACCTGTAATTTCAATCGTTAACACAGCATAAGCAGGAGAGAGACTTCCCAACCAAAGCAGAAAAAATAAGCCATGACGTAATAGCATATAAATACACCTTTTTAGTAAGTCGTAAAGCTAGAAATAATATTTTATTCTATCTTAAGGTATCAGAGATTCTAAAAATCATCTAATTCAAAATAGCATTTTATGCTTAAGCTGTATCACTTGCTGTGTGTTCAGAGTCAGCAATACAACGTAAATAAGCTGTTTCTAAGCTATTTGTATTAAATTTTTGACAACACGCTGTCGGGCTGCCAATAAAGCACAGCTTACTATTATGTAAAACAGCCATCCGATCACACAGCTCTTCTACATCATTTAATAAATGTGTGGTAAAAAAAACACTGGTTCCTGCTGCTTTTAAACCCAGCAAATACTGTTTTAATTGTGCGCGTGCTTTGGGGTCTAAACCACTCATTGGTTCATCAAGCACTAGCAAAGGTTTATCGCTTAATAAACAGCTCATTAAGCCTATTTTTTGTGCCATGCCTTTTGAATAATGACGAATAGTGCGTGTTAATGCCGCTTGTGGAAAATCAAGTATGTTACATAATTGATGTAATTTTTTTTGCTCATACCCTGTGCCATGCAAATGGCGCATTGCCTGTAAAAATAGCTGACCTGTTAGATAATCAGGGGCTTTAAAACGCTCAGGTAAATAGGCGAGGTGAGTCCGTGCATCTGGCTTTATATGGGGAATCCCTGAAATATATATTTCACCATTATCTAGTGGAATAAAATCTAATAGGGTTTTAATTAAGGTGGTTTTACCTGCTCCATTAACACCCACCAATGCTATAAACTCCCCAGCATAACACTGAAAACTGATATCTTTAAAAATAGCGTGATGTTGATAATATTTACTAATATTTTCAAATGTTAAGCATTCTATTTTAGACATATATTAATGATTCTTTTTATAAAAATCAGACTCACCTTCAGGGCGATCTTTAAAACGACGATGTGCCCATAAATATTGCTCAGGTGCACACCGTGCATGTTCTTCAATTAAGTGATTAATACGTTGTGCATCGTGTTGATCATCTCCTGAAGGAAAATCAGTTAAGGCAGGAGAGATCACAACCCGATAGCCTTTTTTATTGGGTAAACGCTGTGGAAACAAAGGCACAACTGCTGCCCCTGTTACTTTGGCTAAGCGTGCTGTGGCAGTATTGGTTGCCGCTGGAATAGAAAAGAAATCAGCAAAGACACTATTTTTATGTCCAAAATTTTGATCAGGGGCAAACCAGAGTACTTTATTTGCGCGTAAGCTGCGGATCATCGTCCGTACAGCATCCCGTGGGACGGCTTTTTCAGTACGAGCATGGCGATTTTTGCCCATAAAATATTCAATAACAGGGTTTTCATGTTGGCGATAGGTCACATGTATTGGTACATGAGGGGTGAGGTAGCGTGTACTCAACTCTAATGATGAAAAATGCCCACAGAGTAAGATCACACCATTACCTTTTTCTAAAGCTGTTTGTAAATGCTCTAAGCCCTCAATATATCCATATTTTTCCACCCGCTGTTCTGTTGTCCACCATGCATTGAGCATTTCAAATAGTCCCATTCCCAAAGACATAAAATGCTGCTTAACAAGTAATTCTTGCTCTTTGGCTGTATAGTTGGGGAAACAATGCTGAATATTCACCCGTGCAATGTGGGTACGGCGTTTTGCAATACGATAAACAAGCGAGCCTATGCCTTCTCCAAGGCATAATTGCCAAGGTAAAGGGAGGCGGGTCAGTAGCCACAAAAATCCAAAAACTCCCCATAGTAGCCAATAACGAGGGTGGGCACGTTGGATAAATGCATCAGAAAAATTAGTCATAATCATCAAAATAATAAATAAACAGGGACGCTATTATAAGCCTAAATGCACTATCAAACTGCTGAAGTGAAATAAATAGCGTCTTATATTTTGAATCGGGTTAATAATGAGGAAAGAGGATGGTCATTGTCTTTATAGGCTAAATACGGCATTCAATAGGTAAATATTGATGTATGACAGTGGTGTTATTAATACCTTGGGCTTGCATACGAGGCACAGGGGCTGCATAGCCACAATTCCATGCTAAAGGTGTACGTGGACTTTCAGCCAAATAAGCAGGACGTAAAGTTAATACTTTACCTCGTACATGTGCATTAATTTTATGCCCCAAATAAATATTGATTGCCCCCTGTTTAACTGTAATTTCTGTCACATAATTACCAATTAAATCTGTTGATTTCGGTAAACCCAATGTGTTGTTATCTTCTGGGAAATGTTGGTTTTCTTGGTAATAAGCACTAATTTCTTGCTGTATTGATTCCGTTAATACCAATGCATCTTTAATTTGGCTACGGATAATAATATCTTGATAAGTGGGCACTGCCATCGTCGCCATAATACCGATGATAGCAATTACAATCATCAATTCAATTAATGTAAACCCTTTATTCCATTTATTCAATACAGTATTTTTCATCATCTTATCCATCCATTGAATACACCTATACACAGTGATTAGGTAGATATTGAGTTGGTAAAGTCGTTTTATTTTCTCCAACGGCTTTGGTCGGTGCGACAAGCTGTGTGTCTTCCCCACATAACCAATATAAATAGGGTAAAGCCTCAGGGGATTGTACTGGACGTATACTTAATATAAATCCCTGTTCTGGCTGCGCTCCTTCTGCTAATGAGGAGAGCTTAAGTGTGATATGTATTGCCCCGTGTTCAATCTGTATTTGGCTTACATAGTCCCCCCGTATCAATGAGGCGGCGGGGAGTGCTGCGGCATGATTATCCGTTGGAAATTCACCTGTGTGCGCGTAATATGTTGCCACTGCTTTTTTTATGGGAGGCAGTAATATAAAAGCTTCTGCAACCCGTGCCCGATTTAGATAAACTTGATACTGAGGTATCGCAACGCTTGCTAAAATACCAATAATTGCAATCACAAACATCAGCTCTATAAAAGTAAAACCCGTTTGTTTACACTGCATGACGTGCATTAAAAGCTTGCTCCAAATTGGAAAATAGGTAGGTACATTGCCATCACTAATAAAGCAATAACTAAACCAATCCCTAATGTTGTCAATAAACTTACCACTTTTATACTAGGTTCAATGGCTTGTTGTATCTGTTTATTATAAATATCGGCAAGATGTGAAAAAATACTTTCTAATTCTTCCGCTCGTGTGCCCACAATCGCAGCATGAATCACTTTTTTAGGAAACACTTTATAACGTGCAAGAGCTTCAGCAAGGTTTGCACCTTTAGCAATATGTTGGCTAACTTGAGTTAATAGATGGCAATAAGTGGAATTATGAATACTTTGTGCAGCAGTATGAATAATTTTATCTAAAGGTTGTTGAGAGTCTGATAAATAGGCAACACTACGTAAAAAGCGTACCAATACAATCTGATGATATAAACGCCCAAAAATAGGCAAATTTAAAATAATCCATGCATTACTACGTGGGGAACGCCATGCAATAATGATTACAATCATTAATAATATAACAATCATCCCCGCTGTCATATTCACCCATTCATAGAGCTGCGTCACCCATTGGGTTAAAAGCGGCAATTCCCTATCAAATCCATAAGAAATATCAGCAAAAACAGGAATAATAAAATGCACCATTAATAAGAAAAAAGCAAAGGTCAGCCCTGTCAACAATATAAAATAGAGAGAAGAGGCTTGTAAGCGATGGTGTAAATCGGTTTCTTGAAAATCAGAACGATGGTGATAAGTGGTAATTTTTTCTAAGGAATTTAAAAAAGCAGGGGTATCATCCACCACCATTTTCAGCTTATCAACCCAAAATTTTTCAAAAAACTGTGGATGCTCTGCTAATGCATCAATAAAACTCTTTAAAGAATGGCTACGTGATTGTAGCGTGTTAATTAAATGTGAGAAAGTAGGATTTTCTTGTCCTTGTTGTACAATCACTAACACATCTTGAATAGATAAACCTTTTTTTAATAGAAGGTAGACTTCATTTATAAAATCGCCAATATCAGCGGGTGTAATTTTTTTACTCAACACGGCTAGACCTTAAATAAAAAGTGTTAGTGACGTAAAGTAGAACAGGCATAAGACTGCAAGCTTGGAGGTAAATGTGTTATATTTTCACCTATTGCTTGTGCATTATTATTAATAGTAGATGATGTATAGCCACATTGCCAAAGTAAGGTTTTAGGGGAATTTTGATCAAGTAAAACAGCTTGCAAGCTTAGGCGGTAATCAGCCCCTGAAAATGTTGCATCTTGCTTAAAGTGTGCCGTGAGGGTGCCATAATCTAAGCTTATATTTTTAACATATTGCCCTTCAGTTTTAGCTAAATTTAGCTCTGTAGCAGAAGGTGGGAATGTGCCAAATTGACTGTAATACAAGGCAAGTGCACTTTTTTGTTCACTTAACAAAACAGTTGCTTCTGTCAATTTTGCATAAGCAATGGTCACTGTATAGTAACGACTACTAAATAGTATTAATATCGTAATAATTACCAAAGAAATGAATACTTCAAGTAATGAAAATCCTCGAGAGAAATAAAAAAAATAATTTCTTTGTTGATTGCTCACAATACTGTACACCCTACTGATTCACGTTAATATATTAAAACGACATACCACCCTGCTACTGAAAATGTATGGTTTTATATTGCATGACAATAATAATCATCTAATTATTATTATAAACAATAAGGTGTATTATATTTTTCTCTTATTAACAATACATTATCTTAAGTTAACGCTTATCCTTATCAGAGGAAATAAAGCGACTATCTCCCCCTCGAAATGCCTCTTCTTGTGAAGGTCGTCCTGTTTCATAATTCAGCATTTCTAAAGCTTGGTCTTCTAAACCTACCACTAATGGATACATACGTGGAAAAAGTTGTGCATCCCATTTATCCAGTTCTTTAATTGCAAATTCAACAGCAGGCTCTACTTGTGCTTTAACTGTTTCTGTTAAACTTCCCCCAAAATCATCTAATAATGCAGGCTGTACACCAATTAACGTCAGTTTTTCAGGGTACTTTCCTGTTATTTTGGCAGTGGCTAACACATCTTGAAACCCTGTTTGATGCAAACTCATCTTTTTTGCCCCCATAAAGGCAGGTACATCATCATCATAGAGCACTTTCATTGTGCCTGCAGGTAACCCATAGTCAATGGCATCAAAAATAATAATCCGTTTAGCTGTTTGTACATAATGTAATAAGTATAGTCCCTGTGTCCCCCCATCTAAGACTTTAACATTATCAGGAATATGATATTCTTTATATAATTTTTCAGCAGCACGTACCCCAAAGCCTTCATCTGCCCATAAAATATTCCCAATTCCTAACACTAATATTTTTTCAGTAAACATACAAATAGTATCCTTTAAACAAACAGTTATTAATTATTAAATATCGTATTTTATTTTTTTATCAAGGTAACATAGACAAAATGAATAAAAAACTGGATTTATCGTACTGTCATGAATATGCATTATAATAAGCGATTTTACCCCCCTAAAATTTATGCAATAAATAACTTCACTCCATATTTTATGAGGCATTTTTTATGTTTTTACTCAGAGGTATAAAGAAATACTATGATAAACAACCTATACTAGATTTGCCTCATTGGCATAGTGAAAGGGGTGAGCATCATCTTATATTGGGTCCATCAGGCAGTGGTAAAACCAGTTTATTACATATCATGGCAAGTTTATTAACCGCTGATGAAGGGACAACGATTATTGCAGGGCAAGATATTAGTCGTTTAAGCTTGGCGCAACGCGATCAATTTCGTGGGCAAAATATCGGTATTGTTTTTCAAAAATTACATTTATTACATAATTTAACAGTCAGTGAAAATTTACTTCTAGCACAACATTTAGCCAATATTCCACAAGATAAACAATGGGTATTTGAAGTCTTGAATCAATTAAATTTGGGTAAATATGTCCATGCACGTTTAGCCACCTTAAGCCAAGGACAAGCACAACGGGTTGCATTGGCGCGTGCAGTAATTAATCAACCACAGATTATTTTGGCGGATGAGCCCACATCAAACCTTGATGATCGTCATTGTTTGCAAGTATTGGATTTATTAGAAGCACAGGCTGATAAGTGTCATGCTACCTTAGTGATTGCCACCCATGATAGCCGTGTTAAACAACGATTTTCTAAACAACTAAACTTGGATGTTCCTGCATGAACCTCATGAAGCTAAGTTGGGCTTATTTACGTACACAGCCTTTAAATACAGTACTAAACTTAACCGTGTTAAGTTTAGGCATTGCCATTATTGTGGTCTTATTATTGTTTAATCATCAACTAGAGCAAAAACTTGTACGGGATGCAGAAGGCATTGATTTAGTGATTGGGGCAAAAGGCAGCCCACTGCAATTAATTTTATCTAGTATTTATCACACTGATATTCCCACAGGTAATATTCCATTAAAAGATGCTGAAGCTTTAATGCATCATAAAGCAGTAAAAACAGCGATTCCTTTAGCATTAGGGGATAATCATCATGGGTTTCGTATTGTCGGCACAACCTATCAATACTTAAAACATTATCAAGCAGAACTTGCAGCAGGGCAGGTCTGGCAACGCCGTTTAGAAGTTGTTATCGGTTCACATGTTGCCGAATCATTAAATTTATTATTAGACAGCACTTTCTCAGGTGCACATGGTTTAGTGGGGAATGATGCCGTCCATGATCACAGTCGTTATCATGTGGTAGGAATTTTAAAACCGACTAATACGATTCTTGATCAATTAATTTTAACCAGTGTTGATAGTGTGTGGCATGTCCATCAACCACATGAAAAAGAAATGGTTATGGATCAGCCTGAGCCTAAAGTCAGTGAACTATCTGAGCATAGTGACGCAGATCATGAACATGAGGCACATGATGAAGCAGATCATGAGCATGAGAAACATGATGAAGCAGATCATGAACACGAGGAACATGAACATACTGACAAAGATGTAAAAGAAGAAGAGCGTGAAATTACTGCATTATTAATTCAGTATCGTAGCCCATTATCAGCTCTAATTTTCCCCCGTTTTGTAAACAGTCATAGTAATTTACAAGCGGCCGCCCCTGCATTTGAAACAGCACGATTATTAAAATTAGTTGGCTTTGGTATTGAAACTTTGCGTATTTTTGGTGCTTTACTCATTATTACTTCAGCAGTCGGTGTTTTTGTCAGTTTGTACCACTCTTTGCGAGAACGGCGTTATGATTTAGCCATTATGCGTACTTTAGGCGCGTCAAAAGCCCAATTATTATGGCAGTTGCTATATGAAGGTTTATTAATGGCATTGCTTGGAACCTTGTTAGGCTTATTGTTAGGACATATTGCAACAGAATTATTAGGTTACTGGTTAGAAGATACACAGCAACTCTATTTAACAGGCTGGATTTGGGTAGAGAGTGAATTTTTACTGTTTATTTTAGCCATTGTATTAGGCAGTTTATCCGCACTAATACCCGCTATTCAAGCTTATCGTACTGATATAGCAAGTACCTTAGCGGAACGTTAATTTTTTTTACTTGAAAATTGCAGGTCGGCTTGATAAAGGAAAGCCGACTTGCAATTGAGCTTCTTTTTCATAGAATGAAACTATCTCAAGGGATTTTTAATACATTCTACTCTTGTATTATTCACTATTTAGTTATAGATATAAGTCTGCATTGTAAATTATCGTTTATAATGAAATAACACAACGCCTCTTTCCTATCATTTTATACGATAATTAAGACAATACGCTTAATATCGACTTCCTTACTATAGTATATCATTATGAAATTTATGAATTATATTATCACCTGCTTGTTGCTGTGTTTTTCACTCACAAGTTATGCCGCCCCTATGCCTATTCCTACCCCGCCCTCTGTTGCAGGAACGGCTTATTTATTGATGGATTTTCATAGTCGCCAAGTGATTGCAGAAAAGTTAGCAGATGAACCTATTGAACCTGCCAGCCTGACCAAATTGATGACGGCTTACTTAGTCTTTCATGAACTCAAAACAGGTAATATAAAACTAGAAGATAAAGTATTAATTAGTGAAGCTGCATGGCGCATGAGTGGTTCACGTATGTATGTGGAAGTGAATACACAGGTCACGGTTGAAGAGTTGTTAAAGGGGGTGATTATCCAATCAGGTAATGATGCCAGTGTTGCCCTAGCAGAGTTTATTGCGGGTAGTGAAGAATCATTCGTCACCTTAATGAATCAACGTGCACAATTATTGGGCTTAAAAAATACCCATTATGTGAACAGCACAGGATTACCAGGGAAAAATCATTACAGCAGTGCACGAGATTTAGCATTAATGACCGATGCCTTAGTGCGTGATTTTCCAGAGTATTATTCATGGTATTCTCAAAAAGAGTATACCTATAATAATATTAAGCAAAATAACCGTAATTTATTATTATGGCGTGATAAAACGGTTGATGGGGTAAAAACAGGACATACAAAAACAGCTGGATATTGTCTTGTTGCCTCTGCAAAACGAGGAGAAATGCGCCTAATTTCCGTGATACTTGGGACAGAAAATAAAAAGGTACGTGCAGATGAAAGTCAGAAACTATTAAATTATGGATTCCGCTTTTTTGAAACCTACCAACTTTATGGTAAAAATAAAGTATTAAATAGTGAGCGGGTGTGGCATGGCAATCAAAATACTGTCAATGTCGGTTTAGTTGAGCCTTTATTTGTCACCATACCTAAAGGGCAATATGACCAGCTTAAGCCTACCTTGCAAATAGATAAAACGCTTATTGCACCGATTACTGCAAAACAAGTCTATGGAAAAGTTAAAATCAGTTTAGGAAATCGCTTAATTATTGAGCGTCCACTGGTCGCATTACATGATGTAGCAGAAGGGAATTTATGGCAACGCTTTGTTGATTACGTATTATTACAATTTGAGTGATAGATAAATCACTATAACGTTATCTCTTAGAGCAAGAAAATCACTCTTGCTCTAGCGATGAGGACATAATAGCTTTAGTTTTCTGCTTTAATGGCAGCCAGTACTTCCGCTACATGCCCATCAACTTTTACTTTACGCCACTGTTTGACCAGTTGACCTTCCGTATTAAAAATAAAAGTGCTACGCTCAATCCCACGCACTTTTTTACCAAACATATTTTTATTTTTCATGACTGCAAAATGCTGACATAAAACTTCTTCAGGATCGGCAAGTAAATCAAATGGAAAAGCATATTTTTTCTTAAAATTTTCATGTTTACGCACGGTATCACGTGAAACACCTAAAATCAGAACATTTTCTGCTTCAAATTCAGCAAATTTATCTCGAAACTCTTCACCTTCTTGTGTACACCCTGGGGTATTATCACGAGGGTAAAAATACAGTACTACAGTTTGTCCAGTTAAAGAGGCTAAATTAATATTCTGCTCTCCTGTTGCTGCTAAGGTAATATCAGGTAAACATTCTATCTCTGTAGTCATATGACGTGCCTTTAATCATCCTTTTAATCATACAATTGTGTTATGATACATGCCTCACACCTTGATGAATAATGAATTTCATAAACGATGAAGCAAAAAAAACTGGTGACTGCAAAAAATCACAGCACCAGCAATGTGTCATCCTATATCATGACGTAATACCTATAGTATTGGTTCATTTTTACAAATTAACAAGCATGCCCCAAAGATAAAAAAGGGTTGAAATCGTTTAATGGTCATCTCACACCACTATCATACGAGATGAATGCAGGAAGTTAACATGCAAGATGTTTTTATTGTTGGTTGTGGTTATGTTGGCTTACACGTCGCACAATCTTGTTTAGCACAACAACAACGTGTTATTGCCCTAGCACGCTCTACTGATCGTAGTACCACACTACAATCTATGGATATCACCCCTGTTGCAGGGGATTTGGACAAACCTGAAACACTGCGCTCTCTTAGTTTAAAAGAGATGAGTGTATTTTATTTTGCCCCACCGCCTTCTGAAGGGATCACCGATCCACGTTTAAATCACTTTTTAAGCTCCATTAATCCTGAAGCACTGCCTTCACGTATTGTATTAATCAGTACAACAGGTGTTTATGGGAATTGTGGGGGCGTTTGGATTGATGAACGTTGGGTAGTGAACCCGAAAACAGATCGGGCATTACGTCGCATTCAGGCGGAAAAAATGTTGGCAGGTTGGTGTAAAGCACAGGGGGTAGAGTATGTGATATTACGTGTCCCAGGGATTTATGGTCCTTACCGCCTACCTATTAAACGTTTACAGAAAAAATTACCTGTATTGCATCATTCAATTGCCCCCTTTAGCAATCGTATTCATTTACATGATTTAACCCGTGCATGTGTTGCAGCGATGGAAAAAGGGCACAGTGGTGAGATTTATAATGTTTCAGATGGACACCCTACCACCATGACAGATTATTTTAATCAAGTGGCTGATGCAGTAGGTTTAGAACGTCCTCCCGTCATTGACCGTGCGACTGCACAAACTCAATTAAGTGCAGAGATGCGCAGTTATTTAGCCGAATCGCGCCGTTTAGATAATCAAAAAATGTATCATGATTTAGATATTGCGCCTGATTACCCCACGCTCTCCGCAGGCTTGGCACAATGTATTCAAGTCATGCGACGTGATGTAGGGTAAAGACTCAATAAATTTCTGGTAGATACAAGGGTGGTAATAGCACAGCGTATTCCATCCTATAAATTATACAGTTTTTAGTTTTTTATAAATTTATTAAGGTTTGCTTAGTAAAATTAACTACTGAATACACACCCTCTAATTGTTGTAAATCTTGTCGTGTTGTATAAATTTCATCTGCTATAAAAATATACACATCATGGCTTCTAATAGTTTTAGCTTTTTCTAATGTTAAATCAACACCGAGTGTAATTTCTATCATAATATCTATAGGCGTTGTATTAGCTGTTTTAATAAATTGCTTATAGCGTTCTCGCAATGTCTTTTTTGCACTAATACCATAAGCGCGATTATGTAATGTGAAAAAGAAGTCATACTCTGTGCTGGCATCATTATCATCATGTTTTTTTTGAATATCTTCTGAAGAAATACCTATTTCATCTGTGAGTACAGATAAAATACGTTCCTCATAATTAACCCCTGATTCAGAAATAATAGATTGATTAATACTTTCATTAAAGATCAACATAAATATTTGATTGGCTTCAAGTCCCTTTTTCTGTAACTGCTTTGCATTTTTTACCAATTGCTCTAAAAAAACAGTGCTATCTGTAGATAAAAAATCAGTGTCTTCATTTTCAATAAGAGAGAAAAAAGCTAAGGCTAAAAGTGCACCATTAACCCGTGTTGAATAAGGTGTAAAAAGAGATAATTGATCATACTCTAAAGATAAAGGAGGTAATGTAGCCAGCTTTTCCTTTATCATAATATTTTTTAGCTTAGCTTCAACTAGTAGTAAATCTTTAATTAAAAAAAGCTTTAAACTAAAAAGAAAAAGTGATAAATCATCATTATTTTGTATTTGCTCAATAACTAATAAAAAATTATCTTTTTTCTTTTGCCCTTTAATTGTCAGAATATATTGTTGAATTGCTTCTACAGTTAATAAATAACTTTTATTTTTGTAACGTTGACATATAGAAAATGTTTCTTCTGCCTGTTTTTCTGTTAAATTTGTTTTTACTAAATGTTTTAGTAAAAAGTAAAACTTAAGGTTTATAGCAAACTTTTTATCTCCAATCGTAATTTTTTTAATATTCATGTGTTAATAAAGCCTTATAAATTGCTTCAGCCAATGCTGAAATAACAGGAACAGAAACGCTATTACCAAATTGCCGATAAGCTTGTGTATCACTGACAGGAATCACAAATGAATCAGGGAAACCTTGCAAACGTGCAGCCTCTCGTGGAGTTAACTTTCTGGGATTTTTATTTTCTTGGGCAATTAAAATCTCTGAACCATCTTTATAATACCGAGCAGAAATTGTACTGGTATAACTTGATTCTGCATTAAATAAGCAATAACCAAAGCCATTCCCTTTACGCTTATGCTCTTGTTTGCGCCGCTGATGTCCTGACCATAATTTATCTGAAATAGTATATTTTTCAGCAGGGGTAGATTCTAAAATATCACCTAATTTAACAGGTATCTTAGGCGGTTTAGGAAAAGTAAATGTAACCTGATCTAAAAATGCAATAATATAAATCCGCTCACGATTTTGAGGTACACCAAAATCTTTTGCATTTAACACTTCAGCATAAACCGTATACCCAAATGATTCTAAGGTTTGTTTTACAACTGTAAAGGTATTACCCTTATCATGGTTTTTAAAGCCTTTTACATTTTCTAAAAAAACAACGCGTGGCTTGTGATATTTTATAATACGTGCAATATCAAAAAATAAAGTACCTCGGGCATCATCAAAGCCTTTTTTTAACCCCGCATTAGAAAATGGTTGGCAAGGAAAGCCTGCAAGCAAAATATCAAATTTAGGAATGGCTTTTTCATCTACTTGCGTGATATCCCCTGCAGGGATATCAGAAAAATTTTCAGCATAGGTAATTTTAGAAAATTTATCCCACTCAGAAGTAAAAACACACTCTGAAAAAAAAGGCTTAAACCCAAGTCGAATTCCGCCTATTCCTGCAAATAAATCAATTAATTTAAAGCTTGATATATCACGAGGGGGAGAGATTTTTTTTAATACAACTGATGCAGGATCAAAATCTAAAGAAAGTTGGCAATTCATGCTGATGTCTAAATAAAATTAAAGATATAAATAATGTAAAACTATTCATTACCAAGGAATTTCCATTTTATCACGGAAAAATTTTCCTGATTCGGAACCATTTGGTAAAGTCGCTAACCAGACAATAGTGGCAACCCCTTCCTCAACGCTACGCGCAGCATTCACCCCGCCCATATCAGTACGAACCCAACCAGGGCAAACAGAATTAATGAGAATATCTGCATCATTTTGACATTCCCCTGCAAAGGTTTTTGTAATCGTATTTAATGCCGTTTTTGACATCCGATAAGCAGGGAACCCACCGCCCATATCGCTAAGTTGCCCCATACCACTGGAAATATTCACAACACGCCCATAACCATTTTCTTTCATTAAAGGAATAAATGCTTGGCATAAACGATAGGGGGCATACACATTGGTTTCCATCGCTTCACGTAATACTTTCACTTCAATATCAAAACAACTAACAGGCGTTTCAGGATTAGCTGAATCAGGAAAAATACCTGCATTATTAATTAATATATCTAAGCGTCCAAACTTAGTGTGTATATAGTTATATAAGGCTTTAATGCTGGCTTCACTGGTGACTTCTAAAGGATGATAAATGGCTGTTACCCCATGTTCTTGTCCTAAGCGTTTAACCGCTTGCTCCCCTTTTTCTTGATCGCGACAAGTTAAAATAACCGTTATACCTTGTTGTGCCAATTCCACACAAGTTTGAAACCCTAAGCCACGATTTCCACCTGTAACAAGTGCAGTATATTGTCCCATGATACTTCTCCATCACAGTAAATAAAGATTAGATACTAACTAAGTCTTGCATACTCCAACGCGGTTGTACATGAAAGGCTAAAGAAGGATTTGCTTGATTTTTTAAACGTAAATAGCCAGCATAGGCAATCATTGCACCATTATCAGTACAAAATTCAGCACGTGGATAATACACATCAATATTAGTTTTTTGGGAAAGATCAGCAAACTGTTGACGTAAACGACGGTTTGCACTGACTCCCCCTGCCATCACTAAACGGCTTAAACCTGTTTGCTTTAAAGCACGACGACACTTAATTAATAAAGTATCAACCACGGCATCTTCAAAGGCACGGGCAATATCAGCACGGGCTTGATCAGTTTGATCACTTTTTTGCCATGTATTCAATGCAAAAGTTTTTAAACCACTGAAACTAAAATCTAAACCGGGGCGGTTCGTCATTGGACGCGGGAAAGTATAGGCTTTTGCATCCCCTTGTTGAGCAAGTTGTGATAAAACCACGCCCCCAGGGTAACCCAGCCCTAACATTTTTGCCGTTTTATCAAAGGCTTCACCTGCTGCATCGTCTACAGATTCTCCAAGTAAGTGATAATCCCCTACGGAATTCACTTGAATCAACTGTGTATGCCCTCCTGAAACAAGTAAAGCAATAAAGGGAAATTCAGGAATATCATGTTCTAACATTGGGGCGAGTAAATGCCCTTCCATATGATGTACACCAATAGCTGGCACTTGCCATGCCCATGCTAGACTGCGCCCCACTGAAGCCCCTACCAATAATGCACCAACTAAACCGGGCCCTGATGTGTAGGCAACCCCCGTAATACTAGAAGGATTTGTACCTGTTTGTTGGAGCAATTCATCAATTAAAGGAATAATTTTTCGTACATGGTCACGAGATGCAAGCTCAGGAACAACCCCACCATATTCAGCATGTAATGCAACTTGGCTATATAGGGTATGCCCCATTAACCCTTGTTCACTGTCATACAAAGCAATCCCTGTTTCATCACAGGATGTCTCAATTCCTAATACACGCATAAACGTTACTTTTCTTCCTAGGCTACATTTTTGCAGCGGGGCATAATTTCATCAAAGGTGTGAATGGCCTGAAAATCACCAACAGGACGTTGTGATGCTTGGCTATCAGGGCAATAAATAGCATATAGATAAGCAATCCCATACTGACGTGCAGAACGTAATACAGGCAAACTATCATCCACTAATACTGTACGTGCTGGATCAAAGCTTTCTAGCTCTTGCAATTGAGACCAAAAATCAGGCTCTTCTTTAGGTAAGCCTAAACTGTGTGAGCTGATAATATTGTCAAAATGAGGTTCTAAATGCGTTAAATTCATTTTAAACGCCAAGGTTTTATGATGAGCATTGGTCACAAGTACCACCCGCTTACCTTGTTGTTTAAGCCGTGTTAAAAATTCGGGGACATGTGGATGAACGGCAATAAGATGCATTAATTCTTTTTTTAAATGCATAATATCTAATGATAATTTATCACTCCAATAATCAACACAATACCATTCTAATTTGCCTTCCATTTGAGCAAAGCGAGGAACAAGAATCGTATGTGCTTCATCAATACTAATACCTTGTTGTTCAGCATAGCGACGAGGAACGTGGTTTTGCCAAAATTGGTTATCAAAGTGCAAATCCAGCAGTGTACCATCCATATCTAATAAAACAGTATCAATATTTTGCCATTTAATTTGTTTCATTATTAGACTCGCTGTGTGCAGGAGGGTGAATAGTAATCATATTGGGGTGATCCTCCTCTGCTTCAAATAGATCTGTTTGCTCTAAATCAGGCAATTCTTTTAATTCTGCTAAGCTGGGTAATTGACTTAAATTTTTTAAATTAAAATGATCTAAAAAACCGCGTGTAGTGCCATATAAAGCAGGTTTTCCAGGGCTATCCTTATAGGCAAGAATCCGTATCCATTGGTATTCTATTAAGGTTTTGACAATGTTACTGCTAACACTCACCCCACGAATACTTTCTATTTCACTGCGAGTGATGGGTTGACGATAAGCAATAATTGCCAAAGTTTCCAATAATGCGCGTGAATAGCGTGGATTTCGTTGTCCTGATAAGCGGCGAATCCACGGCGCGTATTGGCTTTGGATTTGAAAGCGGTAACCACTGGCAACTTGAATCAACTCAATACCACGCGGTTCATAATCAGCTTGTAATTGCTTTAGTACATCACGAATTTCTTGGCGACTGGGAAGGCTGGCTTCAGGAAATAAAGCCTGAATATGATCAACTTTTAGTGGACGTTGTGCAGCAAATAACGCTGCCTCGATAATAGGTTTAATATCTGTTTGCATAGCATTGCGTTATACGCTGTGTTCAGCGGTAGTACTGAGGTTTTGGACGCTGATTTCCCCAAAAAGCTCACTTTGCGTAAAGTAAATCATACCTGTTTTAGCCAGTTCTAATAAAGCTAAAAAAGTGACTACTGCGCCTGCACGCCCTTCTTCTAGGGTAAAAAAGTGAGTAAATGAAAAGATCTCTTGTGTTTTAAGTTCGGCTAACACTAAACTCATGCGCTCACGTACGGATAAAGGTTCACGGCTGATTTGATGGGCACTGAACATATCCACTCGTGATATGACATCCTGCATCGCAGCCAGTAGTGCATTAAAGGGAATAGCTGGAATACGAATTTCTTTAGGCAGCTCACCAATATCTGTTTGTGCTAAAAATACATCCCGCCCAACTTGGGGTAAAGCATTCAAATTTTGCGCTGCTTTTTTGTAACGGGCGTATTCTTGTAATTGTTGAATCAGGCGTGCACGCGGATCAACAGCTTCGCCTTCTTCTTCATTAACAGGTAATAGCATACGGGATTTAATCGACATTAACATAGATGCCATGACTAAATATTCAGCAGCTAAATCTAGCTGTAAATCCTGCATCAATTCAATGTAACGAATATATTGCTGGGTAATCTCTGCAATAGGGATATTGATGATATCAAGGTTTTGCTTTTGGATCAGATACAAAAGTAAGTCTAAAGGACCTTCAAAAGTATCTAAAAAAATATGTAAAGCATCAGGGGGGACATACAGATCATCAGGCAGTGCCACCTGCTCACCCTCAATGAGGGCGGACGCTAAGGCGGCATCTGTCTCCTGTGGAACAATGTCAATTAAGTCATCGTCACTCAACGGTAGTGTAACCCCATAACCTGACGGACTTCATCCAGCGTTTCACGTGCGACAACACGGGCACGTTCACAGCCTTCATTCAGTACAGCACGGACTGTTTCAGGTTGTTCAATATAGCTTTTCATCCGCTCTTGAATCGGTGCAATTTCTGCTACAACACCTTCAATTACAGGCTGTTTACAGTCAATACAGCCAATGCCTGCGGTTTTACAACCTTCTTGTACCCATTGCTGTGTACTTTCATCAGAGTAAATTTTGTGGAATTGCCAAACAGGACAGTTTTCAGGATCACCGGGGTCAGTACGACGTACACGCGCGGGATCAGTCGGCATACGACGTAATTTTTCTTCTAAAACCTTAGGCGGTTCACGTAAAGAAATCGTATTGCCGTAGGATTTAGACATTTTTTGTCCGTCTAAACCGGGCATTTTTGAAGTCGGGGTTAATAAGGCTTCAGGTTCAGGTAAAATAGTGCGTGCATCACCTTCTAAATAACCTAATAAACGTTTTCTATCACCCAATTTTAGGTTTTGTTGCCCTTCAACTAAAGCTTGTGCAGTGGCTAAGGCTTCATCATCCCCAGCTTCTTGGTAAGATTTGCGTAATTGTTTATATAATTTCGCATTTTTCTTACCCATTTTACGTGCAGCTTCTTTGGCTTTTTCTTCAAAATCAGGTTCACTGCCGTATAAATTATTAAAACGACGCGCAATTTCACGGGTCATTTCAACATGTGCCACTTGATCTTCACCGACAGGTACCATCCCTGCTTTATAGATTAAGATGTCTGCACTTTGTAATAAAGGATATCCTAAGAATCCATAAGTGGCTAAATCTTTTTCTTTTAATTTAAGCTGTTGATCTTTATAAGTTGGGACACGTTCTAACCAGCTTAAAGGGGTCGACATGGACATGAGTAAGTGAAGCTCAGCATGTTCTGGTACACGTGACTGAATAAACAAGGTGGCTTCACTGGGGTTAATACCGACAGCAAGCCAATCAATGACCATATCCCAAACACTTTGCGCAATACCACCTGTGTTGTCATATTCAGTGGTTAATGCGTGCCAATCTGCGGCGAAAAAGTAGCAGCGGTGTTCATACTGCAATTTTAACCAATTTTTTAATACGCCGTGTAAGTGTCCTAGGTGCAGCTGCCCAGTGGGGCGCATACCAGATAATACGCGCTGCGAACCAGATGAAGTCAAACTTGTCTCCTTACTACATTATTCATGTGTAACTGTAAATAGAATAAACGCTCTATTGTAAACCAACTAGTGCGCCAATCATACCGATCATCAGTATCATCAATGGAATTAATACCTTTCCTAATAACCCTGATAGTAATAATAAAATTAATAGAATAGGACTATAGGCTTCAATACGGCTAAATTTTAATGCCATATGTACAGGTAAAACACTTAATAAAATACGTCCTCCATCAAGTGGAGGAATGGGGATTAAATGTAGAATAAATAAAGCACTATTAATAAATAAACCTGCTTGACCAGCATAAACCAAAAACATTAATGGGTCGCTACTTGTTTCCACAAATAGTAAACCAATTTTCATAATGATTGCCCATAAAATCGCCATAATGATACTTGAGACAGGACCAGCACAGGCAACATAAGCAGAATCACGGCGAGGATTATGTAAATTATTAGCATTAATCGGAATTGGTTTTGCCCAACCAAATAAAAAACCTGCATTAAAAACAATCATTGATAGTGGTAAAACGATAGTCCCAATCAGGTCGATATGCTTAGTAGGGTTTAAGGTGACTCGCCCCTCACTATATGCCGTGGGATCGCCTAAGCGAAAGGCAACTAAAGCCTGTGCTGCTTCCCGCCATGTAATTGCAAAAATAACAGGCAATGCCCAAATGGCAATTTGTTGTAATATACTTAATTCATTCATAGTTTAGTATCTTAAAAAAAGAGGGGCATTAATCTAGCTCAAGCATATCAGTCGCGCCTTTTCCTTGGCGGATAAGCTGTGGGATACCTTCAGTGAGATCAATAACGGTTGTTGCATCAAACCCACAATGCCCTCCATCAATGACAACATCAAGGTGTTTACCCAGTTTATCGTAAATCACATCAGGTTCCGTTTCAGGCATATCTGCATCAGGTAAGCTTAATGTTGCACTCATTAATGGCTCGTTAAGCTCTGTTAGTATCGCTTGAGCAATCACATTATCGGGCACACGTAAACCTATGGTACGGCGTTTAGGATGTTGTAAACGGCGCGGGACTTCGCGACTGGCTTTTAAAACAAAGGTATACGCCCCAGGGGTTAAACTTTTCATTAATCGAAAGGCAGCATTGTCTACTTTTGCATAAAGGCTTAACTCAGATAAGTCACGACATACCAAGGTAAAATGATGATTACTTTCCATTTGTCGAATACGGCAAATGCGTTCCATCGCATTTTTATCACCAATATGACAGCCCAAGGCATAACAGGAATCAGTAGGGTAAGCAATGACTTCACCACGTTGTAAGCGTTCCACAACTTGTTTAATCAGTCGTTTTTGTGGGTTTTGGTCATTAATATGTAAGTATTGGCTCATAGGTAAATAAGTAACTTTTTAATTTAAATAAATATAAAAATATACAAGGGTATTACATGAATACCCTTATACAGTTTTATGCGTTATCCCATACTGACATCACGTCGTGCAGAGGAGATACTAATAGTAAACCCTGCGATCACGTCTAATAATGACATCAACGTTAAAATGAAAAATGTGGGGGTGCTGGCTTGCTTGACCACGATAAATTCAACTAAGAAGGCAATGAATACTAATAGTGATAAAACATGTTCGATAATAGAAGCAACAGAGGTACCTGTTGCTTTAATAATTTCAATATAAAGAAAAATAATTCCCAATGTAATCAGTAGACTACTAATATCAAAATCAAAGTTACCTTCTGAAACAAGCGGTATAGTGACTAAAACAGTTTGTAAACCAGCTCCTTCAGTAGAAAAAATAATTAAATTATAAGTGATCAATACAATCGCAAATAAGGGAATGACACGTAAAAGAAACATAAATTATCCTTTTAGTTAGTGAAGATAAGGCTCTATTTTACATGCTGGGGTATTTAAAAAGGGGGAGATTGAAATATTTTTATTATTAATTGCTGTGATTCAGTATAAATCGTGTAGGATACGATAACTCTATCTCTTAAATATGTAATCTTTATTTAACAGTGTATACAGTGATGAAATTTGCAATTTTAGTTAATGCCAGCCCTTATCAACATCAAGCTGCCGATACCGCCTATCATTTTATTACTGCTGCTTTAGCCGCAGGGCATGAAATCATGCGCGTATTTTTTTATCATGATGGGGTTTATAATGCAGTGAAATTATCCGTGCCACCTCAAGATGAGCGGCATATTATACAGCGTTGGCAAACTTTAGCAGCAGAATATCAAGTAGACTTAGTCATTTGTATTGCCGCAGCACAACGACGTGGGGTAATTGATGCAAAAGAAGCGACACGTCAGCAATTAGAAGGGGATAATGTTGCAGATGGATTTCGGATTGCAGGTTTAGGGCAATTAATGGAGGCATGTATTCAGGCAGATCGTTTTGTGAGTTTTGTCGGAGATTAAAATGATACAAAAGAATTTTTTATATGTAAATCGCCGCGCCCCACATGGCAGTATTCATGCCTTAGAAGCTTTAGAAGTGGTATTGATTGGTGCTGCATTTGATCAGCATGTATCCGTGTTATTTATGGATGATGGCGTGTATCAACTCAAAAAAAAACAAGACCCACGTACCCATTTAGGGATTAAAAACTTTAGTAAAACTTTTCAATTATTTGAAGATTATGAAGTAGAAGTGGTTTATGTAGAGAAAGAGGCATTACAACAGCGTGGGCTTAATGAGGATGATTTGATCATCCCCGTTAATAGTGTGTCAACAGCAGAAATACAACAAATAATGAAACAGCAGGATTGTATTTTTAGCTTTTAGCTATTTTTGCAGAGGGGGCGAGATGAGTCTCAGCATAATCAATCCACTGTTTTTCCATATGTTGTGCATCACGGGGTAGTAATTCCATTTTATCTAAAATAGTATTAAACATGTGTTGGGCTTTTTCTGTATCCCCTAATTTATGCAGCAATAAACCATATCGCCCTAAAGCTTCTAATCCAGGGTAGTAAGTCACCAAGATTTCATACTCTTCTAAAGCAGAATCATATTCTTCTAATTTAACCAAAGTACGTGCATACAATAAATGTCCTTCTTTTGATTTAAAATCAGGGTTTTCAGCAATCAATTCATTTAAGGTTTGTTTGGTTTGAATATAGTGTTCTTGTAAGAAATAAACCCGCGCTAAACGCAGCATAATATCAGGAGAATGCTCATTAAGACCTTGTAAACTTTCTTTTAACAGACTGATGGCATCCTCATACATTTCACGTTCAATACATTCATCAGCAAGTTGTATACGGTTCTCAATAGTATCTGCAATACGTAAGTTACGGCTTAAGCGTCTTAGTTCACGTTGTGGATCAATCGTATCATTAAATTTCTTTACCACCCGTCGTCCTGTACGGGTTTTACGTAAATCAGGCAGCATTTCCACTGCAAAATAGGTTAACGCACCAATGACAGGAAAGAATAAGATCACACTAATCCAGTAGCGTTCTCGATCTGTTTTTATCACATGAGCAATAGTAATTAAGTCTAAAAATCCAAGCAAAACAGCCAGTACGGGCATTCTTCTCCACCTCTTTTTAATTATTACCTTAATTAGTTAAGTATAGCATAGCCCTCTATTTAGGCTAGTTATTAACTAGTTTTTATAAAGTACTTCGGATATCAAAAAGATTTAAATGAAACTCTTGAGGGTTAAGTTGCTCTATAGTATTGGAATCAATAGGATTGTTATAGATAGAAAACTGATCTAATTTAGGTAAACTAAATAGTTCATCAGGTAAATAACTAAATTTATTTAAATCTAAGTTTAAACTAGAGAGGTTATTAAGCTGTTTTAAGTCATCTGTTGTTGATAACTGATTCCACTTCAAATTTAAAGAAGAAAGATTGTGAAGTTGCTCTACCCCTTTCAGGGTTGATAATTTATTACTCTCCAAGTCTAAATAAGAGAGATTATAAAGTTGTTCTATACCCTGCAATGTTGATAAGTGATTAGCCCTCAAACTCAAATAAGTGAGATGATTTAGTTGCCCTAAACCTTTTAATGTTGATAGTTCATTATTTTCTAGGCTCAAAGAAGAAAGCTTTTTAAGCTGTTCTAAGCCTTCCAAAGTTAATAGCTTATTCCAATCCAGATTTAAAAAAGACAAGTTATTAAGTTTATCTATGCCTTTCAATGTTGATAATTGGTTATCACTGGCACTTAAAGAGGACAGTTTATTAAGTTTTTCTATACCTTTTAATGTTGATAATTGGTTATTGCTGACATTTAAAGAAGACAGCTTATTAAGTTGTTCTATACCTTTTAATGTTGATAATTGGTTGTCACTGACATTTAAAGAAGATAATTTGTTAAGTTGCTCTAAGCCTGCCAATGCTGATAAATTATTCCCGCTGACATTTAAAGAAGATAATTTGTTAAGTTGCTCTATACCCTCCAATGTTGATAATTGATTATTGCTTACACCTAAAAAAGAGAGATTACTAAGCTGCTCTAAGCCTTTTATTGTTGATAGCTGATTGTCTCTTAAGTCTAAAGAAGAAAGCTTATTAAGCTGCTTTAAACGCTCTATCTCTAGTGTTGATAAATTATTTTTACCCAAATCTAGATAGGTGAGGTTATGAAGTCGCTCTACTCCTTTTAGTGTTGATAATGGATTACCTGTTATATATAAAACTGAAAGATTATTTAGTTGCCCTAAACTTTCTAGTGTTGAAAGCTGATTAGCACCCGCAATTAAACAGGAAAGCTTACTAAGCTGATCTAAGCCTTTTAATGTTGATAAATTATTTTTAGTCAAATATAAACACGAAAGATTACTAAGTTGTTCTATACCTTTAAGTGTTGATAGTTTATTAAAACATAAATTTAAAGAAGAAAGCTTATTAAGCTGCCCTAAACCTTCCAATGTTAATAATCCATTAGCACTTAAATCTAAAGAAGAGAGATTACTAAGCTGATCTAAACCTTCCAGTGTCAATAATTGATTACTACCTAAGTTTAAAGAAGAGAGATTGCTGAGTTGCTCTAAACCTTCTAATGTCACTAATTGATTACCATCTAAATTTAAAGAAGAGAGGTTACTTAGTTTCTCTAAACCCTTCAGTGTAGAAAGCCTATTTAACATTAGATTTAAAGAAGAGAGATTAAGCTGTTCTAAGCCTTTCAGTGTTGATAATAGATTATTTTTTAAATCTAAATAAGAAAGATTATTAAGCTGTTCTAATCCTTCCAAAGTTGATAAATCATTATCTCTTAAATCTAGGCTAGTAAGTTGCGTCAGTTGGCTCAGCCATTTTAAAGGTTGTTGTAAATAATGATTACGAATTTCAAGATGGGTTAAGTTGGGGAAGTTAAAAATATCTTCAGGGGCATCATAAGAGGATAAGGTGAGTTTTAAACCACTGATATTTTCATAAGGAATATTTAACTTTTTTACATCAGCATAGTGTACAAATAAACCTTTAATATTTGCTACTCTCTGCAATGGATTATCAAAAAGGTTTAATTTTTTTAGGTTTGGAAGTTGCTGTATCTCTTCAGGGATAACTTGAATAGCATTGTCACGCAGGTTTAGCTCTTCTAAATGACTTAAGCTAAATACCTCAGGAGGGATAGTAAGAAGTTTACCCCAACAACAACTTAAATCTAAAACCTTAGCTTTTTTCTTTCTACACTCTTCTATTTTTTCTAAAGTAGTTAGGGGGGGAGAAAGTCGTGCATTAACGAATACCTTTAAAATTATTCAATATTGATTTAAAGATGTAATTCTAAAGAATTTCGAACACGAAAAAGATTAACTTCACCTACCCTAGCCTGATCTTTTTTAAGATCAAGTATTTCTATAGAAGGAAATATAATAGGATTTTCAAGTACACAAAGTGTTTCTAATTTTCCTAAAGTAAATAGCTCATTAGGTAAATGAGTTAATTCATTTTGGTTCAAACATAAATAGGATAAGTTATTTAGCTTCTCTAAGCTTTTCAGTGTTGATAATTGGTTACTCCCCAAATCTAAGAAATCAAGGTTAGTAAGCTTCTCTAAACCTTCCAGTGTTTTAAGCTTATTCCTGCTTAGATTTAAATAAAAAAGATTTCTTAGCTTATCTAAGCCTTCTAATGTCGATAAACCATTAAAATCTAAACATAAATATAAGAGCTTATTAAGCTTTTCTAAACCTTTTAATGTTGAAAATCTATTAGCATTCAGGTTTAAATATAAGAGATTGTTAAGTTTATCTAAGCCTTTAAATTCTGGTAATTTATTACAACTCAAGTTTAAATATAGAAGATCTTTAAGTTTATCTAAGCCTTTAAATTCTGGTAATTCATTACAACTCAAATCTAAATATAGAAGATTTTTAAGGTTTTCTAAACCTTCAAGTGTTGATAGTTTATTTGAATGTAAATTTAGAAAAGAGAGTTTATTAAGCTCTTTTAGGCTTTTTAGTGTCAATAATTTATTATTTTTTACATATAGATAAGAAAGGTTTTTAAATTTTTCTAAGCCTTTCAATGTTGATAAATCATTTCTATTTAAATTTAACAATGAAAGGTTATTAAGTGGTTCTAAGTCTTCCAATGTTGATAAATGATTCCAGCTTAAAGACAAAGAGGAAAGGTTGCTAAGTTGCCCTAAACCTTTCAGTACTAATGATGGATTAGCTCCTAAATTTAAAGAAGAAAGATGAGTAAGTCGTTTTAAACCATCTAGTGTTGATAATTGATTATTATATAAATTTAAATAAGAGAGATGCTTAAGCTTTCCTAAGCCTTCCAGTGCCGATAACTGGTTAGAACTTAAATCTAAAGAAGAAAGATGAGTAAGTTGCTCTAAACCATCTAGTGTTGATAATTGATTACTCCCCAAATTTAAAGAGGAAAGGTTGCTAAGTTGCTCTAAACCTTTTAGTGTTGATAATTGATTACCATATAAACTTAAATAAGAGAGATGGTTAAGTGTTCCTAAGCCTTCCAGTGTTGATAATTGATTCCTCTCTAAGTCTAGAGAGGAAAGGTGTTCAAGTTTTTCTAAATCTTTTAATTCCGACAGTTTATTCCAACTCAAATCTAAATAAGTAAGATTTTTCAGCTGCCCTAAGTTCTCTAATATTGATAATTGATTACCTCCTAAATTTAAAGAGGAAATATTACTAAGTTGTTCTAAACCTTCCAATGTTGATAGTTCATTATAACTTAAATCCAAAGAAGTTAGCTTGCTTAGCTTATCTAGCCCATTTAATGTTGATAGTTTATTAGCACTTAAATTTAAACAGGAGAGAGTGTTCAGCTTATCTAAACCTTCTAGTGTTGATAATTGATTTGCACTTAAATCTAAAGAAGTTAGATTAGATAAATACTCCAAACCATTTACATTAGATAATTCATTATTATGTAAACTTAAGCTAGTGAGTTGAGTCAGTTGATTTAGCCAGTCTAAAGGCTGCTGTAAACGATGCTTACTAATTTCAATATGTGTTAAATTAGGAAAATTAAAAATATCTTCAGGTGCATCATAAGAGAACAAGGTCAGTTTTAAACCACTAATATTTTCGTAGGGAATATTTAACCTTTTTACATCAGCATAATGTAAAAATAAGCCTTTAATATCTGCTACTTTTCGTAATGGGTTACCACAAAGGTTTATTTTCTTTAAATGAGGAAGTTGCTTAATTTCTTCAGGAATGACTTGGATAGTATTATCAAGTAAATTTAATTCTTCTAAATGGCTTAAATTAAATACTTCAAGAGGAATGGCAGGAAGTTCTATTTTATGATTTGTAACACTATCCCAGCAATAACTTAAATCTAAAACCTTAGCTTTTTTCTCTCGGCATTCTTCTATTTTTTTTAAAATTTCAGGTGGGGTTTTAAAATCGTGCATTGTTAGTATTCCTATATTTTAATAAGTTAAAGGCTATTATAAAAAACTATGAATACCAAGGATATTAATGTTACCATTTTTTAGCTTGAGCTGTTCAATAGGGGGGGAAGTGATAGGATTCCTATCCACATATAACCACTCTAATTTCAAAATACTAAATTGTTCTAAACCCTCCAGTGTTGATAATTGATTAGAACCTAAACCTAAAGAGGAAAGCTTGTTAAGTTGCCCTAAGTTATCCATTTTTGATAAATAATTAACACTTAAATCTAAAGCTGATAGATGGCTAAGCTGCTCTAAATTATTTAATGTTAATAATTGGTAATAAGTTAGATTTTTAAGTTGATCTAAACCTTCTAGTAAAGAGGAGCTCTTTAATTATCCTCGGTAGCTCAGTATAGGAAATTAAAGCTTAAATATGAATAAAGTGCTTAAAAATATATTAGACCTCTTTCATAAGTATATTTATAATCTAAAAATGAAATATGAAACAGTAAAATTATTAAAAAATAGTGATTTTAAAAGGCTAACAGGAGTACATCATTCTACTTTCGAGAAGATGTTGAAAGTTGTCCAAACCAGTTTAAGGAACTTTGGGCGACCTCCTAAGCTAAGTCGTGCTGATCAACTATTAATGACATTAATGTATTGGCGTGAATATCGAACAGAA
>Ga0193950_1000009_pt1 | contig 109206 bp, 100 predicted proteins | sample BB_1_MG_FD_144485 | JGI IMG/M metagenome (GOLD analysis project Ga0193950, IMG submission 144485) | Microbial mat bacterial communities from the Broadkill River, Lewes, Delaware, United States - BB_1_MG | ecosystem: Environmental > Aquatic > Freshwater > River > Microbial mats | place: USA...
ACCACAAGGGTTACCCCTACATTTTAATTTTACATTTCCCCGTAGGGTGTGGCGAAATCCGTGCAATAAAATTAATTTTGTTGTTGAACTTATTACGGATTTTGCCCACCACACCCCGATTTATTTCATAGGGAAAAATAATATAAAATTCACCCCTAATGTATTGGGATAGGGTGAATTATATATTTTATTTGGGGTGATTTGATATCGGGGTGCGGTGGGCAAAATCTGCGTAAGATGGGAGACAGAATAATTTTTATTCACAGATTTCGCCACACCCTACAAGAAGATAAACACTTATTTTTATTACATTCACATTTTTATACTTTTGGGTATAAAGAATTCTACGAATAGCTACGGTGATTTCTTTTTTTGGTTCGGTAGGATTCTGTGCTGCAATACCTAAGACTACCTCTTAAGATTACTTTTTAGATTACGACTAAGTACGGGGGGTTTTTAAATAATGATGTATTGTTTGTCAGAGAGGGGCGTATGAGAGAAAGTATAGGGAGAAATAGCAGGCTGTATTCCTCCTAATATTAAGCCATTATTGAGGTATGAAGTTAAGTATTTTAACAACGGGTGATTTTTTTATTGGGTGTGTGTTAACTCACCTTTAAAAGCACGTTGTAATAGGCTGTTAAATAAATCCTCTGATTTTTTTAGGCTTTGCTGGGCTAGTTCTTTTTGTTTTTCTATTTCTTTAATTCTTTTAGAAAACTCATTTTGTAATAAAAAAGGGGGGCAGATACAGCTAAATTGCCTCAATTGAGTTTTGTTAGCTTTTGGGATATTTGTCCGATTACTATGTTTAGAGATAAAATCTAAAAAATATGCTGACCTTAAAGTATATGCAATAAATGCTTTTGTTGCTTTATTAGCTTTAGGAATAATTGGGTATGAATCAGCACTTGCTAAACCATGAAATGAGGGGGTAGCTACTTTATTTAAATTAGGTCGAATTTTGCTATAGATAATATGCTTTGGAGTGAAAATATATTTCCCACTTTTTAGCTTTTCATCTTTAACTAGCTTGTAATTAATTAATTTACCTGTATTTTTTTCTATATTTGCTACACCTATATGAGGAAATTCTGCATACTTCTCAAAGTCACGGGTCATATTTGTATCAATTATTGCAAAGTGATCAAACTCTTGAATATCCCACTGTTTTGGGTTGGATTCAATATCCCCAAACATATCCAAAAACAATGACTGGCTCAGGCGGTCGTAATGCTCAACAAGTTGCTGGTCTTTTTGTCTTAAGCTATCAGCCGCATCTAAAATATCAGCAATCTTTTTTTGTTCTGGGAGTGAAGGCAAGCAGATTGACATTTTTTTTATATGGCTTGGTCCAAAATTTAACTGAGCTGAACCAGTAATAAGTTTTCTTAGCTGGCTTATAAAGTGCTTTGTTTGCAAGAAGTATTTGAAATAGTTTAAATCAATTTGATTTTTATCTAAAACTTTAAATCTCATCGTGCTAGTATTCATACAAAGGGGCAAATGCTCTTTTTTAGCAAATGTAATTTTGTTATGGAAATTACTAACAACAATCCCCGAGCAAGCAATTAGTAAATCTCCATCATCAACTAAAAAATGGGAATATTTACCATACGCCTCTTCTTTCGAAAGATGGATCTTTGTAGTGGATAGGTTGAGTTTTCCCCCATTTATATTTCCAACATTCAGTAATTTTACACCTTCATCATAAAACTGCCATTTCCTAACCCCCGGACCTTCTTGAAAAAATAATACTTCGGCAATACCTTTAATTTGCCAATTTTGGGGTATATTATTTAATGAAATCATTTTTCTAGTAACTCTTTTAATAAAAGTATTGCCTCAGCTCTTTCATTATCCAACAACTCAATATCCGCAATAATCTTACTCGGCGGATCATACACCACCTCCTCGTAAACAATCTCCTTATAACGATTAATACTTAAATCCCAATCATTCCCCTTAATCTCCTTAAACGGCACTAAAAAACTCTGATCCGTCCGCGCCCGATCCTGCTCAGCCCCCAACTCAGCAAACCGCGCCACAATATCCGCAATATCATTCTCTTTCACCTCAGCCCGCTTATCATCCAAACTAAAGCCATCAGCCTGCATATCATAAAACCAAACCTGATCCGTGCCCCCGCTATTCGTCTTAGTGAAAAAAAGAATCGCCGTACTCACCCCAGCATAAGGCTTAAACACCCCACTCGGCATAGAAATCACTGCATCCAGCTTATGCCCCTCCACAATAGACTGCCGTATCGTCTTATGTGCCTTTGACGAACCAAACAACACCCCATCAGGCACAATCACCGCACACCGCCCGCCGATCTTCAAAATCCTCAATATTAACGACAAAAACAACAACTCCGTTTTCTTCGTCTTAACCGTCTTCAACAACGAAGGCTCTACCGTATCGTAATCCAGCGACCCCTTAAACGGCGGATTCGCCAACACCAAATCAAACTGCTCCCGCACATCTTGATTCGCCTCACTCAAAGCATCCCGCCCAAGAAGCTGCGGTCTATCAATCCCGTGTAACTGCAAATTCATCGCACCAATACGTAACATCGTGCTATCAAATTCAATCCCCGTAAACATCTTACTATTAAAATGCTCATGAAAATCTGTATCATTAAACCACTCTTCATGATTGTCATGTACGTACTCCCCCACCGCAACAGGAAAACCCGCTGTACCACAAGAAGGATCACACATAGCATCGTATTTTTTCGGCTGTACCATATCAACTATCATCTTAATAATATGGCGAGGCGTTCTAAACTGCCCATTCTTCCCCGCTGTCGCAATTTTTGACAGCAAATACTCATACAAATCCCCCTTAGTATCCCGATCATCCATTTTGATTTGATCAATCAATTGAACAACCTGATCTAATAACCTAGGGGTCTGAATCATGAAAGTCGCCCCTTTCATATATTCCGCAAAAACACCCGCCTCAGCCCCTAACTGCTTCATATGTTCAAATACAGTTAAATTATCAGCCTCTTTCTGTGGCATCGTAAATAAATCATAAATAACTTCAGGATCTTTATCTTTGAAATGATGCCAACGAAACTGCTGATGTGCCTCTTTATATAAAGGATTAACCATAGGTATCTTCATCATATTGGCTTTTTTCTCTGCTAAAAGCTGATTTTCATCAATACGACGTAAAAAAATCAAAAAAGTAAGCTGTTCAATGACAGTTAACGGATTACTGATCCCCCCTGTCCAAAATAATTCCCATATCTTATCGACTTGGCTCTTCAATTCACCTGTGATCATAATATCTCTAACTGGTTTAATTTATACTGAAATATGAAATAAAAGGGGATAATAAAACAATGCTTAACCGCTTATTATGCCATTTCTACAATTTTAACGATATCTTTTAAAACTGTAGCCCTGTGGCAATATACCCCAACTGCCTACATGAGAAAAAGCAGGGGTTATGCCTTATCAGTTGGAAAAGCAATCACTTCCTGAATATGCTTAACTTCTTGTTGTAGCATCAACAAACGATCAACCCCCAAAGCCACCCCCGCACAATCAGGTAAACCCGCCTCTAAAGCAGCTAAAAAATGCTCATCAATGGGTAAAGCAGGTAAATGCTCTTTATCACGCTGTACACAGTCAGCTTCAAAACGTTGGCGTTGCTCTACAGCATCGGTTAATTCATAAAAACCATTCGCTAACTCAATGCCTTTTACATAAAACTCAAAGCGTGCCGCATAACGTGGATCATCAATACATTTACGTGCTAAAGCCGCTTGACTGGCAGGAAACTGCCTGATTACACAAGGGGCAGTGTGTCCTAATTGAGGTTCAATTTTGATTGCCATAATAAATTGTAAACACCCATCACGATCAAATATTTGACTGTCCTGTAAACCTAATTGTTGTGCATAATCTTGTAATGTTTCCAAAGGGGAAAACAAAGGATCTAGAGGCGTAAATTTTTGGAAAATGTCAGTATAGGTATAGATTTCCGCTGGGGAAGTATTTAATACTTCCTGTAATAACTGATCAACCTCAGCAATCAAATCCATATCGTCAAAATCAGGGCGATACCATTCTAATAACGTAAATTCAGGATTATGAAATCTGCCTATTTCATCATCTCGGAAAACTTTACATAACTGATAAATTGCCCCACTGCCCGCAGCTAATAAACGCTTCATGGGTAACTCAGGCGAGGTATGTAAATATAACTTCCCGAGTTCAGGATGCTGCCCCTGAGTTGAAAAAGGCGTAATACTGCAATCAGGTACAGCCGCTTTTGAGAGTGCAGGCGTTTCCACTTCCAATACATCACGCGCTAAAAAAAAAGCACGAATCTGTTGATAGAGTGCTGCTCGTGCCTGTAAATAAAAAAAAGAGGTGTTAGGCTGCCATTGTAGGTTTTTTGTCATATTTCTTTGATACACTTTCGATGTGCAATAAATACGCATAGAGAATACTCTCTATACAGGACAGTGAGAGAGGGGATTATCAGGATTATTATAATCATATTATAAAACTGATTTCTCATAATTATAAAATATGTGTCGGTGATAATAGGAACAAGGAAGCCTATTTTTTACAATTACTATAACGACTTATTTTTTTATAAAAGACTGATATTAAACAGTTTAAGGCGATATAACTCGCTATTTATTTTATATTATCAAAAGATTAATTATGTTAGCCCAACGTATTTTATTAGTGGAAGATGAATCCGCAATTCGTGAAATGTTAGCCTTATCACTACAAAAATCAGGCTTTATTGTTGATGAAGCTGCCAATGTACACCAAGCTAAAACAGCAGTATTTGACAAAATACCTGACTTAATTTTATTAGATTGGATGTTACCTGATGTCAGTGGGATCGAATTTGCGCGTTATCTAAAACAAGATACTCAATTACAAAAAATACCCATTATTATGCTTACCGCGCGCAGTGAAGAAGGTGATAAAATTAAAGGTTTAGAAGTGGGTGCAGATGATTATATTACCAAACCTTTTTCACCACGAGAATTAATAGCACGTGTACGGGCAGTCTTACGCCGTGTGATGCCAGAGAGTAATGGCGAGCAGCTAGTAGTGAATGATTTAACGCTAGACCCTGCTGAACATCGTATTACGATTTCTGAGAAAGAAGTGCAAATGGGGCCCACAGAATTTCGTTTATTACATTTTTTTATGCGTCATCCCGAACGCGTTTACAGTCGCACCCAAGTACTTGACCAAGTATGGGGACACAATGTCTATATTGAAGAGCGCACTGTTGATGTGCATATTCGCCGTTTACGCAAAGCACTCTCTACCTATAACTACGAACACCTCATTCAAACAGTACGAGGGGTGGGGTATCGTTTTTCTGTTCGTGAGTAATCACTATGTCACAACCTTGGATACAAGAAATTTGGCGCATTGTGCGTCTTTTTATTCTCGCATTACTTATTGGTTTACTTGTTGAGCAAGTACTTGCTCTTTTGCTACTCGCCTCGACTGGGTACTTAGCATGGCATTTGTATAATTTATATCGCCTTGAATTGTGGTTGCGGGAAAGTAAAAAATTTTACCCACCTGAGGCAGCAGGGATTTGGGGAGAGGTTTTTTATCACTTTTCTCGTTTACAACAGCGTAATCGTAAACGTAAGCGTAAACTTGCCTCGATGTTAAAACGCTTTCGCCGTTCAACGTCTGCCATGCCTGATGGCGCAGTGGTATTAGGCGCGGAGCAAGAAATTGAATGGATGAATAAAGCCGCTACCCAGCTTTTAGGCTTGCGTTCTCCGCAAGATAAAGGACAACTGATTACGAATTTAATTCGTTCTCCTGATTTTTGCCGTTACCTCGCAGAGGTTGAATTAGGCGACTATCACAAGAAAAAAGGGGGGTATAATCCTGCTGCATCGATTACATTGCACTCACCGATTAATAATAAATTGATTTTAAAAATTACCGTTGTGCCTTATGCAGGGAATCGGCATTTAATGCTAGCAAGGGATGTCACCCATATTTATCAGCTAGAGCAAATCCGCAGTGATTTTATCGCCAATGTGTCACATGAATTAAAAACCCCCTTAACGGTTGTACATGGTTTTATTGAAACACTCTTAGATGATATTACTTATGAGCAAGATGAAAAACTTACAGAATGGCAACGCCCCTTAGAGTTAATGTCTCAACAAAGTACACGTATGCGTAGTATTGTGAATGACTTATTGCTGTTATCACGTTTAGAGTCTTCTGAAGAACAAGTGATTTGTGAACCCATCCATATTGCAGAGTTACTACATACTATTTGTGATGAAGCAAAACTGCTAGGCATGGATAAAAATCATACAATTAAACTAGATATTGATGAAAATTTATTATTAGATGCGCGTGAAGAAGAAATCCGTAGTGCCTTCTCTAACCTGATTTTTAATGCCGTGCGTTATACGCCTGAAGAAGGTAATATTTGTGTCTGTTGGTATGCAAATAAAACAGGGATACATTTAGCGGTCAAAGATACAGGAGAAGGGATTGCCCCTGAACATGTGCCCAGATTAACAGAACGTTTTTATCGTGTAGATGTGGCGCGATCACGCGATCAAGGGGGGACGGGTTTAGGCTTGGCGATTGTAAAACATGTGTTAAGTCGTCACCAAGCCCAGTTATACATTGAAAGTGAAGTAGGAAAGGGCAGCCTTTTTCGCTGCGACTTTCCTAAATCAATGATGGCGCGTGATTAGTGCAACATAATACCGCGAATAGTGAAGTACAACATCGCACTTAATAATGCTGAAATAGGAACCGTAATCAGCCATGCTGCAATAATTTTTACTAGCATATCTTGGCGGATATATTGCTCTTTTTCAATTTTCTTCAAGTACTTACGTTCTTTCTTAGTCATCTCCACATTGCCGTCATGGATATCTTGTAAATGTTCTTTACAGTCTTCTAACTCTTTTAGTAACTCAGGGTTAGGGGTATCCGTGGCAGCAATTTGGGTATTCAGCTCTTTAATTTCAGCTTCAGTATCAGCTAGATGGCTTTGTTTAATTTCACTTAAGCCATATTCATATTTACGATAAATATAGATACGTAAGAAACCAACACCAAACACCCCACCAATCGCAATATGGGTTGAACTAACAGGCAGCCCTAACCATGACGCAATAATCACCACAATCGCAGAAGAAATAGCAATTGACCATGCACGTGCTTGATCTAATTCCGTGATTTCGCTACCCACAGTCCGAATTAATTTAGGACCATACATGGCTAAACCAATAGCAATCCCTACCGCACCGACTAACATCACCCACAATGGAATATTGGCTTTATGACTGATTTCACCATGCATAATCGCATCATTAATAGCTGCTAAAGGTCCAATTGCATTCGCCACATCATTCGCACCATGTGCAAAACTTAATAATGCCGCCGCAAAAATTAAAGGAATTGTAAACAGTTTATTAATATCATCACGCGTATTATGTAATTTCTCTGCTGCACGCGCAATGATTGGTTTAACCACAACATATATAAATGCACTACTTGCCATACCAATTAATAAAGCGGTACCAATATTAATTTTGACTATTTTCTTTAAGCCTTTAATGGATAAATAAGTGACAAAGGCCAGTGTCATAATCGCAATCAGGATGGGTACCACTTTTTTAGCCGCTGCACGCATATCTGGTTTATGCATAATGGTTCGCTTAATTGCAAACAAGAAGCCTGCCGCAATCAATCCTCCCAGTACAGGAGAGATCACCCAGCTTGCAGCAATGGTACTCATTTTAGACCAGTTAACAATATCCCAACCTGCTGCGGCAACCCCTGCCCCCATCACGCCCCCAACAATAGAGTGGGTTGTAGAAACAGGTGCACCAACAATTGTCGCAATATTCAGCCAGAGTGCCCCACCTAATAAAGCCGCCAACATTGCCCAAATGAAGACATCTGTATCATTTAATAAAACAGGATCAATAATCCCTTTTTTAATGGTGCTGACAACATCCCCCCCTGCAATTAAAGCTCCACTGGCTTCAAAAATAGCAGCAATGATAATTGCACCCATCATCGTTAAGGCTTTAGAACCTACTGCGGGGCCAACGTTATTCGCCACATCGTTGGCACCAATATTCATCGCCATGTAACCCCCCACCATGGCGGCAATAGCTAAAAAGGTTGCTTGTGGGACTTCACCATTTCGTATAAAGGTGTAGACCATGACAATGACCATAAAGAGTAATGCCGCCCCTAAGCGGTAAAAATCTTCACGTGAATGTTTATTTGCTTTTTTTGTTAACTTATTTATTGTTTCGACTTCCATGAAGCCTCCTAAAATAACCTGTCCAAAGGAAAAAATGTTTTTAAGCTAATTTTCAACTAAATAACGCAATGTACGAAACACCTCCTTGTTAATTATTTTTCTTAGCTGTTTATTTGAAAGAATACCGTCAGTTTTTGGTTATAACCTTGGTATCTTTAGTTTTTAAAATTGTTAAAGATATATAATTTTTTTTTATTAAAAGTTGTTTAATTTATACCTCAGGATGGATACCTTTTAACATAGCTATCTAGCGATGTACAGGAATGAAATAAGGGAGGAGGAGGGGGATTTTTAGAGAGTTTGAAGCAGGAAAAAGGTTTTATTTTTTATTTGGTATGAGCCGTATTAAGATACGTGATACTGCACACACTTTATAGTTTGCTAACGCTATAACTTTTATGACTTATTTGTTTTTTTTAGACTTAAACTAAAAAATTTATAGTTTTTATAAAAATGGTTTGCTAGTTCATCAACTAAAAAATTAATTAACACAAAAATAAGCGTTAATTTTATCAAAGGTTCTCTTATATTTTATATAGATATTAATAAATATATAAAAAGAAAAATATACTGTGTTGTAAACTAAAGAGAAATTTAAAGAGGTAGTCTAAGGTATTGCAGCACAGAATCCTCCGTACTGAAACGTAGAAAAATGCTAATGTAATCATTTTCCGTAGGTTGGGTAGACGCAGGAAACCCCCATACGCATCAACTTAAATGTGAATATCTATGTAAATAGAAGCTTGAGGGGTATGGAATGGATGTTTTTGCAACGGCAGCCCAAGCTATGCAATCTGTTTTTCCCTGACGCGTTGCGTCATAAACCTGCCCATGCTCTTTACATTTTCAGCATTAAAAATAGAACAAGAATATTTAGTACAGAGGCAGCTTAAAGAAGAGGACGTAACACGTCCAAGAAAGCATTCCCACGCAGGCGCGTGAGGAACGAGAGGGATTTTTATTGATAGAATAATTTTCCGTAGGTTGGTGCTGACGTAGGAAGCCCAACAAAAAACCACCGTGCCTTAATTTATCTGGTTCCACACGCTCCGCGTTGGAACTCCATCCCTGACGCTCTGCGTCATCTTGCTTAAAGTACCACAATGTAAGCTTAGAGGAGAGGACGCGGAGCATCCTTAGCTGCAAGAATAGTAACTAAGCGTGAGTTAATATCTCTCATAAACCCTTATAGGGAGTCGTAACTAAAGGTAAAACACCAATAAAACTTGCTGATTTAGGCTCATAAACCCTTATAGGGAGTCGTAACTATGGGTTTATCGGCAACGCTCGAAGCACGATTCGGATTTACACTCATAAACCCTTATAGGGAGTCGTAACTTTATCAACGACCGCCATTAGCCCCTCTAATACGTGCACTCATAAACCCTTATAGGGAGTCGTAACGACATTCCCAGCAGCTCCCAAAAAACCTGATGCAGCACTCATAAACCCTTATAGGGAGTCGTAACAATAAGGACTAAAAATGGACGCATGGAGGCATTAAACTCATAAACCCTTATAGGGAGTCGTAACCAGTATGGCTATGGGTGGGCTAGCTAAACCTTCACACTCATAAACCCTTATAGGGAGTCGTAACCTTTTCCTGTGAAGGCGTTTTGTAATGCTGTGTAAGCACTCATAAACCCTTATAGGGAGTCGTAACAGGTATAGAGGAAACTAATGAATTTTATCGATTAGTTCTCATAAACCCTTATAGGGAGTCGTAACATGTTAACGTAACGCTAACCAATGTACCATCTGGTTCCTCATAAACCCTTATAGGGAGTCGTAACGCTGTAATGTGGCTTGTGTTGTTGCGGTATCCATATCTCATAAACCCTTATAGGGAGTCGTAACGGGACGGTTCTACAAGAACAACTAATGAAATAGAGCGAGACTCATAAACCCTTATAGAATCCATTTGATATCTTTAGAAAGTTAGTTTCAAATATACTTTTTAAAAGCAAAGATATATAAATTATCTCTTTTTAGAGATAATTTTACCTAGGAAATATCTTTAGGTAAGTTTTTAAAAAAGATTTCAAACGGGTTCTATAGGGAGTCGTAACTTAAAGCCCTTACCTGTGTATCCGTCGTATGATTTATCTCATAAACCCTTATAGGGAGTCGTAACCTATAAAAACAAATAAATCAGGTGACCCACGTACCCGTCTCATAAACCCTTATAGGGAGTCGTAACTCCGTATCTGAAGTGAAGTTACAACATGATGCGGTACTCATAAACCCTTATAGGGAGTCGTAACGCGCTTAATACTCGTAAGCTCTAAATCCTTTTCAGACTCATAAACCCTTATAGGGAGTCGTAACACCCCTGTTGCGTGACGAATGTATACATTCAACACTCTCATAAACCCTTATAGGGAGTCGTAACGAAAAAATAGATACTTATAACAAGTCTACGCAAAGCCTCATAAACCCTTATAGGGAGTCGTAACTTCTGCTGAAATTGTTGCTGCAACAAAAAGGGTTGACTCATAAACCCTTATAGGGAGTCGTAACCAGTGCGTGGGGGCATAGTGGCGGGAAAAATGCTCAAGCTCATAAACCCTTATAGGGAGTCGTAACCCTGTTTGTTGCAATGTCTTGCCACGCAATCAATTTTGCTCATAAACCCTTATAGGGAGTCGTAACCAACACCCATATGACACTTATTAACAGGTATATCAAGCTGCTCATAAACCCTTATAGGGAGTCGTAACCTATACTAGTATTAAACATTCTATTATGTGTTATTTTTCTCATAAACCCTTATAGGGAGTCGTAACCCTTACAATCACGGTTAGTTGCATAACCATGTTTATCTCATAAACCCTTATAGGGAGTCGTAACAATATTCCACCTCCTTTTCCATCACCAGTGAATAGTCTCATAAACCCTTATAGGGAGTCGTAACCTGTTGGGCTTGTGGAAAAAGGGCGGGGGGTTGATGTCTCATAAACCCTTATAGGGAGTCGTAACTTAAATGTTTTTAATGTATCAATAGGTATATCAAACCTCATAAACCCTTATAGGGAGTCGTAACCGCTATAATTTCATGTTTATTTTTGATTCTAGGTATTGTTGTTCTCATAAACCCTTATAGGGAGTCGTAACAATGCAGCTAGGATAACTAGGCTCACCTCTAGTGTTTTCTCATAAACCCTTATAGGGAGTCGTAACAATCCATGTTAAATTTATCATTAAATTTCACTAAGTCTCATAAACCCTTATAGGGAGTCGTAACACCTATTTGCGAAAAACGCGAACTAAAACAAGACGTTCTCATAAACCCTTATAGGGAGTCGTAACAAATTTGTTGAAAATATAGGCACATCAGAACCAGATCTCATAAACCCTTATAGGGAGTCGTAACCTTTCATGCTCATCACGTCAGCTCAATTTTTCCCTCTCATAAACCCTTATAGGGAGTCGTAACGGTTAAATTTTCAGGTAAGAACATGGTCACACATGACCTCATAAACCCTTATAGGGAGTCGTAACTATAAAGATGAACTATGGGAGAGCGTCAAAAAAAGCCTCATAAACCCTTATAGGGAGTCGTAACCGGGCAATACGTGCAAGCAATTCGCGCATCATTGAATCTCATAAACCCTTATAGGGAGTCGTAACGATGGGGTCTGCATCTTTTCCTACAGCCGTAACAGTTTCTCATAAACCCTTATAGGGAGTCGTAACACTGTTAAAAAACCATTGATAATGTGTCTTTATCAATCTCATAAACCCTTATAGGGAGTCGTAACACGCTAAAAATTATAAAAACTTTCCTCAAGCAACAACTCATAAACCCTTATAGGGAGTCGTAACACCATTTGGCTATCACTGTGTTAGCTAGAAAAATTCAACTCATAAACCCTTATAGGGAGTCGTAACCATCAAAAAACTTCAGTGTTAAAAGTGAGACTAGTGATCTCATAAACCCTTATAGGGAGTCGTAACCAGTATAGAACTAATCTATTACCTAACTCAATATGCACTCATAAACCCTTATAGGGAGTCGTAACAGTGTCGTCAAGTGTTCGTAAGTGTTTAGCTAGACCCTCATAAACCCTTATAGGGAGTCGTAACTTATCGCTTGCTAACAAACACAGCTAGAAATGACAGTCTCATAAACCCTTATAGGGAGTCGTAACATATGCAAACACAGTTTCAACTTATTCACAAAACAATCTTGGGTATCTCATAAACCCTTATAGGGAGTCGTAACCTTATCGTAACAAGACACTAGCCATTTTTTATCAGCACTCATAAACCCTTATAGGGAGTCGTAACATATGACGAACTCCTCAGATTGTTTTCAGAGTGGCGACTCATAAACCCTTATAGGGAGTCGTAACTATAATTGATTACTATGCAAAAAAGGATAAATCACTTCTCATAAACCCTTATAGGGAGTCGTAACAAGCTTTTTATTCTCTATAATTTCCAGTATGTTGTCTCATAAACCCTTATAGGGAGTCGTAACCCCAGTATTCATGGGCATCTACGCCATTTTAAGCCTTTAACCAATGACTCAAAACACAAAAAAACGGTGTTTTTTGACTTCGACCCCCTAGGGTTTTGACCATTCTCCCGATCGAAGTCAGCCCAATTACTATAAATCACGTCACCTCCTTTGTTAAAAAATACGCTTATCATTATATATAAAAATGATAAAAAATAAAGTATTTAAAGTAAAAATTATTTTTAATCAAAAGCTTAAAGTTGAAAAAAAACAAACAGAAAACCAATGAGTTCTATATTTAACTTAAAAAATACTTATTTTACTCTGCTGACTTCGACCTACTTCGATCAGCTTCGACCCTCAATATAAAAAATCAAAATTACTTAAAACACATCAAAATCACTACAATGTTTCCGTGATTTCTCTTTCGTCACGCGCCCACGATTTGCTGCATTCTTTACAAAATGGGTCACTTTTACATTATGTCTATTCTCAGTCACCAACTCCGTAATTTTATCACCAATCTCTACAACAGCCTCCAACTCAGCACGCAATGCCAACCACTTAGACTCCGACAAATCACCTGAAAAAACGGAAAACTGAGAATGATCTAAATAACGCTTTAATAATTTACGAAAAATATTAGTACGTTTACCTTCCACATCATACATCACCAAAACAAACATGATTAACGCTTCCTCCTAAACGCCTTATAAGTATCCATACCTAAAAGATGCCGCTCAATCGCTAACCCCTCCTTATATACCCATGCCCGAAAACTCCGCCCCAACAAAACCTCCTCCAAACGATCACTAAACCGTTTAGATACCTCTGTTCTCCCCAACTCAGTTAATAAACATACGCCCTCTTTTTGTTCAAACCATTCATTTGTATACTCATTACGCCGTACTAAACGAAAAATTAAGCTATGGCTTAATACGGGCTTAAAAGGTTCCGCTACATCCAAACTTAAAGACGCACGCCCAGAAGATACCGCATGTAAAAAACTTAAACTATCATCTAAATGGGTTTTAAACAGCTCATGCTTCACAATGCTATACACAAGCTGATTTAAAAAAGAGATTAAGCAATTAATTGGATTATTCGGGGGACGGCGTACACGTTTACCAAAATCTAAACGGGGATCAATCTCTTTCCATGCTTGGTAATACACCTGATGTGCCTGTCCTTCAAACCCCATTAACTGCTCCACACTCTGGCACTGAGCAACCTCGCCATAAAGAACTTCCAATTGCTCAATAGTTGGCTTGAGTGACTGACACCCTCGATAAAGATAATAAGCTAAATTTCCACGCATATTAAACATAGCACTGGCAACAAACTCGCGTGCTAATACCATACGTTTATCATTATCTAAAATATGGGCAGCCTGTAATAACTTAATCCGCCCCGCAGGATTGCGATCAATCGGCTCAAATGTGCCCTTGAAATAGCCATAATAATCAAAAATTGAAACCCGTACCCCGTGATGACCGCATAATGTCAGTAATTTTGTGGTCAGTGTGCCCTCATGTAAAACAACCAAATGACGAACTTTTTCAATCGGGATAGATTGCTTCTTCTTCCCTGCTCGCAACTGCAAAGTTTTATCACGTTGTGTCATTTTGACATCACGCGCTATAAATAAAGTTTCCATTTTATTTCTCAGTCATGACCACAAAATTGACACAATGCACACTTATCACACAATGGAATACGTTTTACATCAGGTACATCATGCTGCTTTGCTAATGTGACAAGCTGTGTTGATGCATCCCATAATTCCTGTAAATTTTTGGGTGTTAATTCAATGGTACGTTCTTTATGTGTTGATAAAATATGTACAACTGCTTGCCATTCTTCTTGCGTTGCAATGGATAACATCACGGCATAGAAAAGTGTTTGCATTGTTGCTGCACGTCGTGCTCCTGATGAACCTTTATTTTCATAAACAATACGATTGTTCCAATCTAAACGATCAGGACTAATCCCGATTAAACCAACAACAGAATGATCACGCTGATAACTACTCTCATGCTTTACAAGACCTACATTGACTCGCTCATACCATTGTGCAAAGTTGATGTTATGTAAGTACATCCATGCACGCCGTGGGCATAGCATAATATGTTGAAAATGTAGGCCGTGTAATTGATAGTGTTCTACACGATTAGAAAATGCCGCTGACTGTGTCCATTTCCACATTTTCTTCATACTCGCTGGGTATAATGCCTGTTTTTAATACTAAGAACTCTGCCCCTTTAATAGCATCATGGTACCGAGCGTTGTATTTGTCATACTGGCGATTATGCAAACAGCTTTGCCATTGGCGGGTTAGGCTAATAACCCCTGTGTCTTCTAAAACCTCGGTATGATTGATATGCGGAAAATAGACTGTTTTGCGCTTAGTTACATGCTGACGTTCATCACGGAAATAGTGCCCTAGAGCGTTGGGAACTTCGACAATAAGCTGTCCTTTTTCATCACAATAAATATGCCCTTGCTCAAAAATAGAGGTTTCTCGCTCTATCCAAGAGCGGGATACTTGAATGAGTTCACCGTTTGTTTTAACAGTAATACTTGGCTCAATATCACGTAAGATGTGCGCTTGCTGTACAAAAAGATCACACCATTTTTTGCAAGCATCAGCCACGCGCTTAAACTTTCTTTCTTGTTGAAAATGATATAGTTTATTTAGGCAGCCTGTAATTTTTTTAAAACTTTCAGGGGCAGCAGCAATTAATTTATCTTTGTTATCTTTTGATAATAATTTGCTGTGTACTAAAGCATACCAATATAAACCTGTGGTATAGATGGCACGATCACCTAATGCCCCAAATACATTTTCCTCTAGGTTTTCTTTTAAATTAGGTGGATCAAATTCTTCTGCTAAGCCTTGGCTTAGTTGCTGGGTAAGCTCTGTAATATCACAACATTGCCCTTCTTTGCTTTGTACCCATTTTAATAATTGCTGAAACCAAAATAAGCGTTTGCTGTCTTCTTGGTTCCAACTGACCACAACATGCCCTTGATGATCGCCTCGTGCTGCTCGCCCATAACGTTGTAAAAAGTTCATGGGTTCAAAGCCTGATTCCATAAACAATAAATTAGCTTTAAAGGTCACCCCCATTTCAACGCTAGAGGTAGCAATCAATACATTAAATTTTGTTGGATCTTGTCCACGCCCAACTGCAAATGTACCTTTTTCATTTTTTTCCTCTCGGCTATCATCTAAGCTATTAATTCGTAAACAGCGTTCTAAATCAATATTATATTCTGTGAAGAGTGCCTCCAACTCTTCTACAATATGGCGTTGTAAATCTCCAAGGCGGTTATAAATAATAACAACTTGTCGATTATTATTAATTTCAGATACGACTTCATCCATGTGAAAACGTAAGGTCTCTACCATGCTTGGTGATTCATTAAGCTCTAAACATACATCACCATGAATCACGCGCCCTTGATCACTAATGTTATCTTTTAAAGTTACAAAATGATCTTTTTCTATATCTAGGCTTTCTAATACATTAGAGAGTTCTAAAGGTGTGGCAGATAAAAAGCTCAGTTGTGCATGATTATTATGTGTTTGCATACTAATCAGCTTGGCAAATGTACCCGCTAAACCAAAACCACGTTCATCAATGGTATGAAACTCATCAAATACAATGTGATCAAAACTATGAATAAAATCTAAAATACTTTTATCATTCAGGTCTCTTAAATGATGATTTCTGAGTATTAATTGACTCACGGCTTCAGGCACAGCAATGATAATCTCACTTTGCTCACGCGTACGATCTAGTAATTCAATTTCTTGTAAGCGTTCAATATGTGCCTTGCGCCCTTTTTCTTTTAAACGCTTTGTTTCATCAGATGTCCAAATGCGTAAGTTGTCTTTTATGGCGGCTTCACTTTTTTTTGCTTTTTTTAAATCCTCTTTTAATCCTCTTTCTAAGTTTTGCGCGAGTCGTCTTGTGGGGACAATAAATAAAATCCGCTTTTTCTCTGTTTCAGCTTGTAGAATACGTTGGAATGCATAGGATTTTCCTGCCCCTGTGGGGGCGTGAGCAATCCGTATTTTTGCTGGATTGGTAATCAGCTGTTTTTGCAAAGGGGATAAACCAGATAAAGTAGGATTCTCGTCACTACATTCTTCTACACAATGTTTTTTAATTGTTAGTTTCATTATTGACCTTTATACGTTGTTTGAGTTCGTCGACACTCAAGGTAGTATTTTTTACACGATGTATCATGGCATGACAGTTAGGACATACTGGAACTAAGTCCTTTATCGGATCGACTTCATAGCTTTCTTGAATGGTATGTAGGGGGGTAATATGGTGAACATGAATAAACCCTTTTCCTAGGTCACCATATTGTTTGTGAAAGTCCATACCACAGGCTTGACATACTGCACCATAGTGATCAATACAAGCTTTACGAGCAGTACCATCACGCTCATAGCGGTTCACAGATACTTTTTTGACTGTACCTTCTTGATAAAATTGTTTTTTTTCAGGAAGGATAATAAGCTCATCTGTATTATCAGTGTATTGACTATTTGATACTGGTTTATCACAAGGATCTTCAAGACTATAGCCAAGCTCCTCATGAATATAATGTACTAAATTCGCATTATGTGTATTTCTTGATTTAGAATTTAATTTTGTATATTTTTTGTGGGCAGCTTCAATTGCTCGAAAATAGAGCGGCTTAATACTAGTCTCCCAATAACTAAAGTCAGCACAAGAATAACTTCCATTTCTTGAATTAATACTTGAATATTCTGCAAATTCATATTCATCAGGTGACCACTCCCAATTCGTATTATCTTCTAATAGGGGTGTGCTTTCTTCCATTGCTGCTTTATCAATAGCTAACCAAATAGCAGGATTTTTAGCTTCTTCTGGATCTAGATGGAGTGCAAGTAATATATTGTTTCCTACAATAAATTTAATGTAGTTCACATCGTTAGCACAACCTATACACCAATAGCGTTGACCACTTGGAAGATTATTAATATAAGCGATTGAGTCAAAAAGAATTTTTAAAATATTCTTTCTTTTTTCTTCATCAGGTAAAGCACGCTTAAAAGCTTGCTTAATCTTAACATACCCTACTTTCTGTTTATGTTTTTTGGAAGGTGTAGGCGTATCTGCTTTTACCTTTTGAGGTTTACTTTTTGAAGTAGCCGCAGGAATATCATCATAACAAGGCTGGGCTAAATTTAAGCCGAGTTGATCATTGATATAATCAACTAGCTTTGGATCGTGTTTATGTCTTGAGTTACTATGCAAACCTTTTGTGTATTTAGCATGTGTATTGTCAATTGTTTGAAAATATAAAGGTTTAATTACTTCATACCAGTAACTTAAATCAGGGCAAAGATAATATCCATTTCTTGCATGAATACTTGGGTAATAGGGGTAAAAACTTCCTTTATCCCAGTCCCAATAATCATTATCCTCTAGCTGGATAATTTCATTCATGGCACTATCAATACTTAACCAAAGCCTCCCTCTTCGCTCTTCCCCATACATATTAAAATTAATTAAGATATTGTGCCCTACATGAAAATGGGCGTGATAGGGGTTATTACTACAGCTTACAGACCAGTAACGATGACCATTTTCAAATTGGTTAATATAAGCAATAGATTCTGCAAAAATAGTTAGTACAACTTCTCTTCTTTTTTTATCAGGAAAAGTTGTTTCAAAAGCTTCCTTGATTCTTTCATAACTTACTTCCTGTTTTTTCTTACTTAAAAATTTTCTTGGTTTTACTATCATTGTTCCATCTGCTCCTATAGATATAAAATTTTGGTAATTAGGCTCTGGTAACTGTGTAGAAAGTTCTTGATTGATAAGGTGAGTAACTTCTGGATGGTGGGTGGCTTGAATACTAATAGGTAAGCCTTGGTATTTTTCATAAGCTTTATCTATAGAGATAAAATGCAAAGGTTTTATAGTTTCTTTCCAATACACAAGATCATGGCTTAAATAAAAGCCATTACGAGAATCTATATTTGTATAATATTCATGTGTCGCATGATGATCCCACTGCCATTGTTCACCTTCCTGTAAATGTTGGGAGGCTTTACGATCAACACTGATCCAAATTACAGGGTAGGGGGTTTTTCGCATATATTCCGCGCTAAGAATATGATTGTTTCCAATAGTTAGCACGATACGAAATGTAAGAATCTTATAAGTGACTTTCCAATAACCTTCCCCTCCTTCAAGACTATCAATATAGTTAATGGCATCAGCGAAAATTTTTAATACTGTATGTTGTTGAATAGGATTAGGAAAAGCACGTTTAAAATTTTCCTGTAATAACTCATCTGTAATATACTTTGGAATTGTTGAGCTAATTGATTTTATTTTTTTGAATGCTGCAATTTGAGGATCACTGTGACTAGGTTCAGGGAGTATGATATTCAGCGCATGATTAAAGTATTGAATAATAGCCCTATGATGAGGAATAGTGATATTTTGAGGAGAGGCTATACACTTTTTTGCTATCTTTTGAATAGCTAAAAAGTGGAGAGCTTTAATCGTTTGCTGCCAATAGGTTAGATTAGAGCTTAAATAATAATTATGATGTATATCCCAATAGGAAGTATCTAATAATACTTGATTTTTATCGTTATCAATATTAACCCAGAAGACTAAATCATTAGCTTTTTTATCATATCCAGCCTTTAATACAGCAGTATTTCCTATATAAAGAATGAGCTGTTTCCCATAAGATAATCTAACAAGCTGTATATCAAATTGCTCACTATACTCTATTGATTCAGAAAAAATTTTTATAATACAGTGCCGATGATTGACATCTGGATATAAATGTTCAAATAGATGTTTTACATCTTGAAAAGTGATAGGGTATTTAGTCATTTTATTTCCTCTAGTTAATTAATACAGTAAGGTATTAAATTAATACCTTACTGTTTTTAATTTTACTGCCAGTTACTTACGTACTTGCTCGCCTCATCTAAAGAATAAGCGGGAGTGAGCTGTAAACTATGTAAACAATAACGTTCTACAGGTAACTCTTGATCAAACAATGCAGCAGTTGACGCATTAAGCTGTATTGCTTTCTCTTCATCAGTGTCCTTCTCTAGTTTGACCATCCCGTTACGATGCAAACCAACTCTTATAACGAGCTGCTTTTCACCTGTTTCAGCAAAGGGATCAAACCCGAACAAAGCACCATGAAAAACTTGATCATGAGGCACTTCCTGTATTTGATGAAAGCCGCCTAAATTCCCTTTTTTTACTGCATCTTGAATGGGTTTTTTATACCCGCCTTCCTCTTCCAAATTCATACGACGAAATAAAGGCGGCAGTAAACGCGGTTTATCTGTAGTAAATACAGAAGCTTTAAATGGCATCGCCTGTAAATGACCTTTATAGTCTTTCTCAGGTAAAACAACACTGGCGCGTAACATCCCTAAAGTAGATGCTAGCCCGAATGCAATCGCTCGATCACTGATCAGCTCTGGTAAGGTGGCTGTCCCGCTTTGTATCATTAAACTGTGATAACAAAACGGGGTTAAGGTGGTCGCTTTGACCCGAATCGCTTGCATTATTTTGACCCAAACCAGTTATCAAAGTAATCATCAATAATAGGTTTTGCTGCCTGATAATCTTTCTCTAAACTATTATCATCAAAGCGTTGCAGTAAACCCTCCATATATGCCTGTGCCTCCTCTCCTGTCATCACTGTAGGGTAAGCATCATTTAATAAATCATGTAAGTGCTCACTGACAGCGGTGACATCTGTGCCTTTTTCCTCATCATTTGGATCTAAAGTTTTAATCAACTCATAAGGAGAACTGAGTGCATTCTCATAAGCTCCCCCATAAATCCCAACAATATGGGTTTTAATATTGGTGCCTGTGACAGAAGTTTGCCCACCGTATGCACCCGCCACGCCGATACTGAGCAATAAATGATCTAAACCAATTTGTGGTAGTAGCTTGCCACGGGTTGAAAGCACTTGTACCATCAAACTCCCAGGGCGGATAAAGTGACGAGTAAACAAGCTATTACTGTTTTTCTTGGTATCTGCATCAAATAAACTGCCATCTTCCATTGCTGCATTGTGAAAACTACTGTCTACACATAATTCTTTACGTAATACACTCAGTGCATCAGAATAATTTACTGCGGCTTTAACAGATAAAACGCGCCCATCTTGTACCACTGAATCCCCAAAAACGAGCGTATTTAAATCATAAGCTTCAGAAGGCATTTTTTTAGGTTGTAAGGTTGTTTTATTTTGTGGGTGTTTTCCTCCCACACCTAAAGCACGTAAAATCTGTAAACTACGTCCTTTTTCAGGGTATTTAAATTTATTCGGTACACCGCGTATATAAGTAGTATTTTTTACTTCAATATCAGTAATTTCTTCTTCTGCATTACGAAAAATAACGGGCGCAATGGCTTCACGAATTAGTACCAGTGATAAATTACCCACATTTTTTAAGGCAGGTTGTACATATTCTTTTTTAGCATCTACTTTAACAGTGCAAGAAAGATTATTAATATCAGCTAGGTAGGGGGTAAAACGTTCCATAGTAAATCCTTGTATATAAAATTAAATTAGGCAGTTTGTTCTGTAGTTAAGTTTTCTTATTCTTATTCTTGTTCTTTCTCTTCACGACGTGCAATGGCGTTTTCTTGGTGCTTGCGTAAAAATGCCATACGGTAAATACTGCGTAAAATACGGGCGCGGCGTTGGCTGGGTAAATTCTCTTTTAATACCTCTAACCAAACACGTTCAACAAAGTATTCTGCAAAAGCAAAGCATTCATTAAATAAGGTATGTTCATCACGTTGCCCTTTAGCAGCCGCCAAACCTCGGCGCGTTAAGTTTTCCTCTAATGTGCCTGCAATGGCGTGAACTAAGCTTTGTTTATCCGTTTGGTTGACGTGATAGCAGGCTGAGACAGTTTCTAAACATAAATTAAATACAGTGATTTGTTGGCTACTGGAGTCAGAAGGACGGCTATACTTTTGAATTCGCGTCGCTTTTTCACCTAGCGTGACTAAAATGGCATCCTGTTTATCATCCATTGTGTTGATTCCTTCTGGAGTTAAAAGTTGATCACGTTTTTCGATAAATTCTTGTTCAAGTTGAGTACGCACTTGATTGATATAATGAACTGAGCTACTGGTTTCTGTAAGAAATTCACACCATGCAAAACAAATGGCTTTAAAACGTGTATGAGGGTTTACATACAATTGCACACTGTCATGACCAAGATTGTGATGAGCTAATAAAGTTTGTATAAATTGGAGTTTCTTTAGTGCATCAGGGATTTGTTCAATACGCAGCCCTTCCCCTTCTAATACTTGTTTTAGTGTGCTGGGTAATGCGTCGTAATAGAAAAATTCAGGGCGTTGGGTGGGTAAACCACGAAATACATGTACAGGGCGACCAAAGCGTAAGGTGGCAGTGAGCAGTAAACGTAAGCGATCCACTTGATCGGCTAGTTTGACAGGCATGACCTCAAAGCGTGCAATTCGACAACGTTTTGTATAGCTCTCTTCTCCTTCAAAGACAGTACCCTTTTTCTTTTCTTGGCGACTCAGGTCAAAGACTGAGTAGCTGGTGATCTCCCTTAACTGCTTTTCATTTTTAAGCTGTAAGCCTGCAAATAAGCCTGAAGTTGTTGGGGAGGAGATTAAGTTAGGAATCCCATCATTTTTTCCCCCTTGCTGCTGATGTGCCTCAGCCCGTAGACGGTATTCTGCAATGGATACATGTCCTACATTGGTATGTGCTTTGGCTGAGTTGAAGGCTTCTGGGCGGTTTTCACGCCCTGAAAAAGCGGAAACTTTAACTGCATATAATCCTGATTTACTATCAATGGTTTGCTTAAAAGGCACAGGCTCATCAGTAAACACACAGCGACCTGTTGCGGTGTCATCTTCTGTTACCATACGTTGATGAGTTAGCAATTGCTTAAAGTGGCGATGTACTGCGGCAGAGACCTCTGCACCAATCCCTTCTATGGCATAACGTAAGCCTGAATAATTGTCAGTACCCTCTAACCATGTGGTAAATAATTCATCAAGTAACTTTTCTAATTCAGGGTTATTTTTAGTCTCAATCACTGCCCACATGGCTAATACAATACGTCGTGATCGGGCTTCTTCACTGTCCTTGAACCACGCGGGTGGTTCGCCTAATAAATTAATTAAATCTTGTTCACGTTGCTCAAAATTGATCACTTTTTTATCATTAACCAATAAGTTAACCAGTAAAGCAGCACAAGCTAAACGTGAAAAAAGAGTACGCTGTGTGTCTGTAAAATTGGCAACATCTTTTGTGCTATAAAGATATTGGGTTGCCCCTGATGCATTAGGGTATGTCGGTGCAAGTTGATAAGGAGAAAGTAGCTCTATAAGTGGTTCTTTTATAGCTGATGCAACAGCAAGATTAAGACGAAATAGATCACTTAATGCTTTTGGTGTGGGGGCAGGTGATTCTGGGGTTTTAATAAAACTATACAGTTCTTTTAAAGCAGGTTGTCCATTACTTAAGCTAGGAAACCCTTTTGCTGAAACCATCATTTCTAAACTAAAAGGTAAACTATGCTGACATAATACTTCTAAAGCATGTTCTACAATCTCATCATAATGTGCTTCAGGGAGTAACATGAGTAAACGACCATCTTCATGTACCTCTATTAAAGGGTAAACTTCTGCATAAATATCTGAAGCAATAGAAAGTTCTTGCTGTAAGGCATCTAGTAAAAAAGGATGGTGGGGATCAAAAATATCAACGATTTTCCAAGAGAGAGAAATATCTGTTAATAATTCAATATTATCAGCACGTAAGGCATTATTATTTTTTAAACGATTAATCACCCCTAATGCACCTGATGTATCCTCTTTTTTAGTAGATGCCCAAATACCATCCAATTTATCAGCAAGACGAGGGTAGTTATAAATATCATTGTATTCTCTAGGCAACCTAATAGAGGGTGGATTTTTATTGGCTTGCGTAACTTCTACTTTTTCAATTAAATAAAGGAGCTGTTCTACATCTAATTGAATATTTGCTTGGACTAAATATTGATCAATCCCATAACGCTTACAACGCTCTTCAACCTGAGCAATAGAGATTTTTTGATTACGTTCTATCTCTAAATCTTTATCAATATCATGTAAAAAAGCAATCACAGCAATGGCAGATAATTTACGCTTTAAAAAGTTCTCCTCCATTTCAGGGTTTTTAGCTAAATAATCCATTGCAGCAAACACTAAGCTACCACGTGTGACTGATAATAAATGATCTAGTAAGCTGCAATTTTTATAGTGTGCATACTTTTCATTTAATTTAGGCTGTTTAAGGTTGTAACCCCCTTTACCACTTATTGTCATTAAACGTACAAAACGCGGATCAATATGTGTGCCTTTATCAAGTTGTTGTTGCTGTTTATCTGATAATGCTTTAGTTTTATCTCTATCTTCAATAACATACTTGGCAACAACTTGCTGAAAAAAATCCTCATAAATGCTATTGGCGGTATCTGTGGCGCGCCTTACCCATGAATTAGTCATTGTTTTGTTCCTTATTATTTAATCAATTAAGCCTAAGCAGCCAAATCCATTGCGGTTTTTTTCTCCAATGCCTGCATACCAAGCAAAACGTAAATCTTCTTCACTGCCTTGTAATACCAAAGGGGCGGACATGCCAATCACAAAGCCCACTCGCCCCCGCTTATCTTTCTTAATAGGAACTAAGCTGCTATGTTCGGGGGTACTGCGTAAATACAAGTTATCTGCTTGAATATCTAAATTAATCTTACGTCCTGCTAAGCGAGATAAACGTGTGTTGATAGCAGTATTTAAATCACAGTCATTAAGGTGTTGATGCCACCGCTTCCCTTGTTCAGCTCTTTGAGATAACGCAAGGGGAGATAAGCATAAAGCGGCAAAAATAGATTGTTGCGGTAGTATCGGGTCAGGCTCAGCTTGAATTTCAGCCTGTTCAAAATTAACACTTTCTAAGGTACTGACTCGTGCATACTTAATCATGTCAGGTGTAATTTTGAGTAAATGTTTTGCTAATTCAGGCGAAGGTGTGGAGATAACAAGACCTTGTGCAAAGTTATAAGGTTGTTTATCTTCTTTTTTATGCCAGCCTAAAACGGCAAATGTCCACGGTTTAGCTGTATATCCATAAATCTCTTCTTTTTTTGCACCTGCTGCTAACCATGCTGTAATCAATGCATCATGTATGATGTCAAGATATTGATAACGTACAGATTCTTGTTTAGGTAGTTGAACAATAATTCTTAGCATAAAAGTTAATAATCCATAATAAAAACTACGTTTGATTTAGGTGTATCTTATATAGGTATAAATACTATAGACATAAAAACTATTTGGCAATACCATAAAGGATATATATGTGGGGTCAAAATGGTATATACAATATAACTAATTATATTATCGTAATAATTTAATTTTTAATTGATTGAAATGAAAGAACAAATAAAAAACAAATCCATCTATTTTTCTTATGTTGAAACTTTGCTATGTTGGGGAGATGGCGTTAATACAACAGATTTAACTACTGCTTTTGGTATTAATAAGAAGACTGCCCAGAAGGTTATTACTGCTTATTATGAGGAATATGCTGATAATATAGCTTATGATCGAAGCAAGCGACGGCATGTAAAAAAAGAAGATTTTAAGAGTAAAAATAAGGCAATTGCAGAGAGTTTAAAATTTTTAAACTATTTGCGTGGTAAACATTTATGTGATCAATATTATGATAATGAGGTGGGAGAATGGAGTGATGTGAGTGTGAGAGACTTTAATCGATTTATGAGCCCAACATTAAATTATGATGTGATACATCCTGTGATTATTGCATTACGTCATCATTATACTTTAGAAATCGAATACTTAGCAAAAGATCCACAGGATACATTAACCAGTCGTATTATTTCACCTAATCACCTTATTTTTGCTAAAAATCGTTATCATATCCATGCTTATTGTCATAGCAAAGAACGCCATTTAGATTTTGTTTTATCACGTATTATTAGTGCAAAAACTTTAAATAAATATGAATACGTCAACAGTGATCAGAGTGAGGAATGGAATACAAACGTTAAACTCACCTTACAGCCTAATCCAGAAACAGATCAAAAAGCACGTGATGCACTGCTCATTAATTTTCCTCAGGTTGTGGAAGGTAAGCTGATCATTACATGTCGTAAAACAGAAGCTTTTTATATTAAAAGTGAACTGGGGGTGAAAGAGGGTAATAAAGGACGGTGGGTATTATTAGAGGAAAAAATACTTTAAAACCATTTTTTAATCCTTCTTTTAACTATAAAAAATAAATATATAAATATTCTTTTAAACTTAATCTAAATAAATTTTATACTTTGACTTTTCATTTATTCCTATCTATAATTCTATTCGAACAATATTCGAATGAAGTTACAAGAGAACATTGATATGTCACCTGCTGCAAAATACAGCTTACAAGAACAAGAAAATATGATTCTCAATGCAGCAGAAAAATGCATTGAAGAAAGTTCTTTGCTGGATTTTTCTATGGCAAAGCTGGCAAAAACCGCCAAGCTTTCTATGGGATCAATCTATAAACATGTACAAAGTAAAGAAGATGTATGGATTGCACTCGCCAGTAATATGTATCGACATCAATTAGAGGTATTTCGCACAATATTGGAAATGCCTTTTACCACACCTGAAAAAATAGCCGCTATTAGTTTGCTTGATCATAACAAAATACGCTCATTTAGTTTTGATGCGCAATTGGATAATTTAGTCAGTAATCCTGCACTGTTACAACGTGGTTCCTGTTATTGGTTAGAGCGTATGTTTAAGTACTCTAAACTAATAACAAGTATTTTTAATCAATGTCTTATGGATGCGGTACAGTCTGGGGAATTTAAATCAGGTGAGGTATATGTTGAAGAATTTAATGTTGCTACGTGGTCTCTCATTGCAGGCTACTTTCGGCAGGTACAAGAGCATTTAAGCTGGGACAGTGAAGATAAAATCTTGCTCAATGATATTAAACCACTTGTATCTATCGATTCGATTCATATTCGTAGTTTACAGCGATTAGTCAATGCTTATGAGTGGGCAACACCCTTGTCAAAAAAGGGCTTAATGAAAGTGTGTAAACACTTGGAAACAGTAGGCTATCGATAATTATTATTTTTGGGGGGGGATTACATGAAATCTTTTTATCGTTGGGTTATTAGCATAATTTTAATCAGTTCCGCTGTATTTGGAATTTTTTATTATAAAGAACTGCTTTCCTCTGCAAAGCAACATAGTTATGCAGAGGAACCTATTATGACCGTAAAAGCCACTACAACAAAAGTGGTAAACCATCAAAAAACTATTAATGTTAATGGAGAAGTACAGGCGTATAAACAATTGCAACTTAGCAATGAATTAGCAGGGAAAATTACTGCTGTGAATTTTACATCAGGGGCAAAAGTTAAAAAAAATCAGTTGCTGCTTGAATTTGATCATGCACAGGAAAAAGCCCAGTTGATTGCAGCAAAAGCTCGTATTACTTTAAATAGAAAAACATTAAAACGTTATAAAAAACTACAACAAAATAATCAAATTAGTCGTGATCGGGTGGATGAGGCAAGTGCTAATGTATTGATTGCTCAATCTGAGGTGGCAGTATTAAATTCAATTATTAATAAGAAAAAGCTAATCGCGCCTTTTGCTGCTCATGTAGGAATACATAATTTAGAAGTAGGGCAATATCTTGATAGTAATACAGCAATTACCACTTTAATTGGTATTCATGATCGAACATGGATTGATTTTTATTTGCCCCAAACCTATGCCCATTTACCACTTGATACGGTGATTAATATTACACAGGTTAGTCATCAAAAACAAAGCTATGATGCACGTATTATTGCTGTAAACCCTCAATTATCCAGTCAATTACGCAGCTTAAAATACCGTGCAGAAATTATCTCGGATGAATTATCTTTAAAACCGGGGACATTTGTACAAGTCACTATTCCAGTTGCTAAAGCAGCCACTGCCATTTCAGTGCCTGATTTAGCCATAACACGTGACCACCTTGGGGAATATGTTTTTATTTTAACTGCTGAAGAAAATGGCTTTTATCGTGCCCAACGTCAAAAAGTACAGCTTGGTGATCAGAAAAATAATCAAGTATTGATACATGATGGATTAAAATCTGGGCAACTTATTGCCACAACAGGCGCATTTAAGCTGTATTCAGGATCAAAAGTATTTATCGCAGAAGATAAAGCTAAAAATAATATATCTGCAACGGCTCAAGCCATTAATTAAGAGGAATAATAAGTGAGTATTTTTATAAAACGCCCTGTTATTTCCATAGTATTATCCTTGGTTATTTGTTTGGCAGGTATCTGGGCAGTGATGAAAATCCCTGTATTACAGTTCCCTAAAATTGAAAGTGCATCATTAGTGATCACAACTAACTATACAGGGGCGGCTGCCAGTGTTGTAAAGGGCTTTGTCAGTGAACCGATTGAACGTATTGCTGCCACTGTACCGGGGGTGGAGTATGTGGATTCAAGTACGGTATCAGGTCAAAGTACCGTTACCGCATGGCTTAAATTAAACCAAGACAGTACACGTGCCTTAGCAGAATTAACAGCAAAACTGAGCCAAATACGTTTTGAACTTCCTGCTGACATTGAAGATCCTGTGATTTCTATCAGCCGTACTGATAGACCTTTTGCCGTGTTCTATTTAAATGTTCATGCAAAAGAGATTACCCGCTCTGCACTAACCGATTATCTCACTCGTCAAGTTAATCCAATTCTGAATACTATTGAAGGTATTCAGCGTGTTGGTATTGAAGGAGGGCGAACTCCTGCCATGCGGATATGGTTAGATACGGCTCATCTGGCTGCTTTTAATTTAAGTGCACAAGAAGTCTATGCGGCATTACAGACAAATAATACTATTGCTACAATTGGTTATGCAGAAAATAACCGCCACCGTATTGACTTAACCGCTACCACGCAATTAAAGCATGTGGATGAATTTGAAAATCTAGTGATCAGCAAACTAGGTGATAGCATTATACGCTTAAAAGATGTGGCAAAAGTGGAATTAGCTGCGGAAGATTCCAATACAACAGCACGGTTAAATCAAGATGATACTGTCTATATTTCAATCTGGCCGCTCCCTGGGGCAAATGAAATTGCAATTGGTGATAAATTATACGCAACAGTCGAGAAGCTTAATCAGTCATTACCTGAAGGGGTGCGTATTGATTTTGCTTATGATGGTACTTTATATATGCGTGATGCCTTAAAAGAGATCATGAGCACTTTAGCCGAAACTATTTTATTGGTGGGCATTGTTGTTTTATTACTCATGGGCTCATTTAAAACTTCTCTTGTTCCCTTGGTGACTATTCCTATTTCAATTCTTGGTGCCATTGCAGCCATGTCATTAATGGGTTTTTCATTAAACCTATTAACTGTTTTAGCCATTATTTTATCTGTAGGCTTAGTCGTTGATGATTCCATTATCGTGGTTGAAAATGTTGCCCACTTCATGCGACAAGGTATGTCACGTACAGAAGCCGCATTACGCAGTTCTCGCCAGTTACTCATTCCTATTATTTCAATGACTTTAACTTTAGCCGCTGTGTATTTACCTATTGGTTTTTTAACAGGATTAACAGGTGTTTTATTTAAAGAGTTTGCTTTTACATTAGCTATTGCAGTACTGATATCAGGCGTGGTAGCTATTACATTATCTCCTATTATGAGTGCTTATATTTTACCAAAAGGGGGGGAAGAGGGCTTTTTTACAGTTAAGGTAAATAATGGTTTTGATTCATTACGACAAGGCTACGCAAAATTATTGCAGCATATTTTTAATTGGAAAAATCAGATCTTATTGATGGCGGTGGTTTTTTCTGTTTTAGCCATGCCTTTTTATTTATCTTCTGCAAAAGAGCTAGCTCCCACTGAAGACCAAAGTAGTATTATCTTAATATTACAATCTCCCCCTGATGCATCATTAGCTTATAATGTTGAAAATACGCAGGAAATTGTTAATAATCTTCTAACTATTCCTGATAGTACTGAGATGTGGCAGGTTGTACAAAATACGGGGGGATTTTCAGGCTTAGAATTAGTCAGCCCTAAAGAGCGTGAACATACTACACAAGAAATGTTACCTAGTATTTATGAGCGTTTATCAAGTATTGCAGGATTAAATCCATTACCTATTCTCCCCTCTTCCTTACCGACTGCTGGACAGTTTGATGTGGAGTTTGTGGTGAAATCCAGCGCATCGTATGAAGAAATGAAACCCTATGCAGATAAATTGGTTGAAGCAGCTTATCAAAGTGGTGAATTTTTATTTGCAGACACTGATCATAAAATCGATTTACCACAAATAAAACTGACATTAAATCGTGAAAAAATTGCTGATTTAGGTATGAGTATTTCTGATGTCAGTAAGCAATTAGAAATACTTTTATCTAATAACTATGTAAACCGCTTTGATGCAAAAGGTAAAGCCTATCGGGTGATTCCTATTATTGATGGTGATATTCGAAAAAAACCTGAAAATATCATTAATTTAAATATAAAAATTCCATCAGGAGAGTTAATCCCTGTCTCAGCAATTGCCAAATTAAATTGGATTGCAACCCCTAGAAAACTGGGCACATTTGGGCAACAAAATGCATTTCGTATCTTTGGGGGGATTACATCCAATACAACCAAGGAAAAAGCACTGTCTGCATTAGAACAAGCCGCTGCGACTATTTTACCTAAATCTTATAATATTGATTATGCAGGAGAATCACGTCAATTACGTCAAGAAGGGAATACCTTAATTATTGTTTTATTAGTATCTTTGCTGATTGTTTATTTAATTTTAGCAATACAATTTAATAGCTTTCGTGATCCGTTTATTGTGCTAGTAGGGTGTGTCCCCTTAGCTTTATCTAGTGCCTTATTATTACCCTTTATTGAATTGACGACGATTAATATTTATTCACAAATTGGCTTAATTACATTGATTGGTTTAATCACTAAAAATGGGATTTTAATTGTCGAGTTTGCAAAAAATTTACAAGAGCAAGGATATAATAAATTAACCGCTATCACTGATGCGGCAACCAGTCGACTCAGACCCATTTTAATGACAACCGCCGCCACAGTTTTAGGGCATTTTCCATTAGTATTAGTGACTGGGGCAGGAGCTGAAGCACGCAATAGTATTGGTATTATTTTAGTATCAGGTATGTTAATTGGTACTATTTTTACTTTGTTCGTCTTGCCTGTGTTTTATCTATTATTAGCTAAGCAGCAAAAAACAGACACTGAAGAAAAAACTTCCCAAGCTTCCAGTATTTCTGAACCTATATTATTAACAAATGGCTAATTTTTAAGCTTATGGCTTTTTAAATTTTAATTTAGGGATAAGTATAATGAAACAATTGTACCCTGATTTATGGCAAACAAAACAAGAGCACCCCTTTGCAGGGCTTAATACACATGCTTATTTTTTGCAACGACCAGAAGGTAATGTATTATTTTATAATACGGGTTATCAAGAAGAATTAGCACATATTATTCAATTAGGAGGGATCAATTACCAGTACTTGAGCCATCGGCATGAAGTGGGTTCATCATTAAATGAGATAAAAAAACAATGTCAGGCATTACTATGTTGCCATGAATTAGAAGCCTCTGTTATTACTGAAAAATATGAGGTAGATATCAGCTTTACAACACAAGTAATACATTCTGAAAATATTCATATTATACCAACTCCCGGTCATACAAATGGTAGCTTAAGCTTTATGTATCAATCACCTTATGGTAAAACATACCTGTTTACAGGGGATACACTTTATCAAGATAATGGTATATGGAAAACGCTGGTATTAAAAAATCAGGGTGGCTGTCGTAATGATTTAATTAACAGTTTGGTTTTATTGCATGAATTAGATGTGGATGTAGTATTGTGTAGTGCATCAGTAGGTGAGTTAAGTACTGCTGGTGTTACACCAGAAGAGTGGAAAGATGAGCTTGAGAAAATTATCAAAGATTTAAGGACGTGAACACCCCCTATCTTTCTTTTACTCTTTTACATAAATAGTTTGTTTTAATAATGTAAAGCGTTGGGTTAATTGGAAAAGGCTTTCTGAATGCCCAATGAATAAATAGCCTTCATTATCAAGAGTATTCGCAAAACGATCAAATAGGACACGCTGTGTTGGTTTACTAAAATAAATCACCACGTTGCGACAAAAAATAATATCAAATGTCCCTTTCATTGGCCATATATGCATAAGGTTGAGCTTTTTAAATGCCACCATATTTTGTAATTCTGGGCTGATTTGCACAAAGCCTTCATGCTTGCCTGTACCGCGTTTAAACCAACGGTGTAAATAATGATCAGGAAGATGCTTCACTCGCCCTGCTTCATACACCCCTTTTTTACCAAGATTGATGACATTAGAATCTAAATCTGTGGCTAAAATTTTAACATCCCAATAAGGTGGAAAAAATTCTTTGGCAACCATTGCTAAAGAATAGGCTTCTTCACCACTGGCACAGCCTGCTGACCAAATACGAACACGCTGACTTTCTTGTTTTTTAATTAATAATTGCGGGAACAGGGTTTCACGTAAAAAGGTAAAGTGATGCGGTTCACGAAAAAATGCGGTTAAATTTGTGGTCACTGCATTAATAAAATGTACTAACTCCTCACTATCACCTGATTGCAATAACTTGTAATAATGTGAAAAAGTATCAATTTCTAATGCACGTAATCGTCGTGATAAACGACTGTATAACATCTCTTGTTTATGATCAGAAAGAGAAATACCAGTGTGTTCATTCACTAATTTACGTAAACGCTCAAAATCATGCGTAGTAAACTTAAATTCTCTGCCCATAGTATGTATTTATAATAATTATTATTTAATGTGGTGAAAGCTGAAGTAACTCAGATAATCCTAAAGACTCCGCAGTATCACATAATATGATTGAAGGGGATATCCATTCGACTTTTTGTACTTCTGAATGAATAAAACACAGTAATAATTGTAAACTGGCGGTATCAATTTGCTCGACATGCTCAGCATGTAAGCGCAAGTGGCATTGCTCAGGAAAAGCTTCTAGTTGTGCATACACGTCAGATAAATTACTTAAGTTAACATGAGAATCTAAGTAAATATCATATATTTGATTTGTTTTTTCTGTCTCTTCTTCTATTTCTGTTTCTTCTACAGGTGTTGGTGTACTTGCTTCTTGAGTGGAAGAATCCTCTTCTACCATCCACGCCAGTGGATCATGTCCCATATGTTCAGTCATGACATAGTTCTCCTATGCAATAAATCTTGTGCTAGGTGTCGATAGTCTTCTGCACCACTGCTTTTGGGTTTGTATTCAAAAATAGTTTTGCCAAAACTAGGAGACTCTGCTAAGGCGACACTTTCACGAATTGGTGTTGCCAAAATACGCTCAGGAAAATAAGCAAGCAAGCGATCTTTCACGTCACGCGCAAGACGGCGACGTTTTTGATAGCGTGTCAATATAATCCAAAGCGGAATGGATTTATTAAGGGTTTTCTCAAACTTACGAAATGTTGCCATCAAATGAGATAAACCGTGTAAGGTAAGATAATCTCCCACCATCGGTACTAATGCAGTATCTGCTGCAAACAGCGCATTGACAACTAATAAACCAGAGGCTGGCGGACAGTCAATGAGCACACACATTTGATCATCAAATACCCCTTGTAAAACTGTTTTTAAGCGATCGTGGGGGATATTTACATTTTGCTCAATTTCATTTAAACGCGCCCCTGCAACAACAAATTTTAGGTTTTCACGTATTTCAATTACATTTTCACGCAGTGCCTGTGTACCCAATAAGGCGCGATCAATTCCCCCTATTTTTGGATCATGAATCCCAAACGAGGCACTTAAATGCCCCTGTGGATCAAGATCAATAACCGTTACTTTTTGCCCTGCTAAGGCTAAGGCATGGGCTAGATTTAAGGTTGTGGTGGTTTTTCCCACACCTCCTTTTTGATTAATAACAGGAATAATCAGCACACAGTTTGCCCTTTTTACGTAATTGCACTAATAGCATTAAAAATCTTCCCAGTCTTGATTGTCATCTTTATCATGGATTTGTGGTGCGACAATACTGGAGGGGGTTGTTGTTTTAAGTGAACTTGTACGAGCTTGTACTGTTACTATAGGCGGGGGGGAAGGAGGTAAGCTTTCATTTTCCTCTTCACCTAAGTGAAAAAACATGACCTGTTTTTTCAAACCTAAAGCTTGTTCACGCATAGCTTCACTGGCTGATGTGGCTTCTTCTACTAAAGCAGCATTTTGTTGTGTCATCTCATCCATTTGGGTGACGGCTTTATTTACCTGATGGATACCTGCTGATTGCTCCTGACTGGCGGCGGCAATTTCTGCGACAATATCACTGACTTTTTTCACTGCTAACATGATATCTTGCAAGGTTTCCCCAGAGCGATTTGCCAATTTTGTCCCATCTGAGACTTTGACTACACTTTCTTGAATAAGCGTTTTAATCTCTTTTGCTGCTGCTGCACTACGTTGAGCAAGATTGCGTACCTCAGAGGCAACGACTGCAAATCCACGTCCTTGCTCTCCTGCTCGTGCAGCTTCAACCGCTGCATTTAGGGCAAGTAAATTAGTTTGGAAAGCAATATCATCAATGACACCAATAATATCGGCAACTTTTTTACTACTGCTGGCAATCTCTTGCATTGCATCTGCGGCATCTCCTACTACTGTGCCCCCTTGTTCAGCATACTGCTGTGCTTGACTAGCAAGCTTTTTAGCTTGTCGAGCATTTTCAGCATTTTGCTGTACCGTACTGGTCATTTCTTCCATACTTGCCGCAGTTTCTTCTAGTGAGGCAGCTTGTTCTTCAGTACGTTGGTTTAAACTAATATTACCTTGTGAAATTTCCATGGCAGCAACATTCACTGCATCGGCTGCTTGCTTGATCACTTTAATAATTTTAGTCAGTTGTGCAACCGTTGTATTGGCATCATTTTTTAGCTGCTCAAAACTCCCTAAGTAATGGCTGTCAATACCTTCAGTTAAGTTACCTTTTGCCATAGCAGAGAAGACACGCATCGTATCATCAAGCATGCCTTGGTTAATATCCATAATGCCGTTAATGCTTTCACTAAAGTTTTTGAAAAACCCTGATTTACTGTTATCTGCAATATTAATACGACGGCTAACATCTCCTTGTGAGGCAGCATGCATTACTTGGTTAATTTCTTCTTCTGTTGCTATTTCAGCTGTACGATTCATAAATTCAGCAACAGACCCTAAACGCTCCCCTTGCGCATTAATAACAGGGTTGATAATGGTATCAACAACCATGTCTCCCATGTTAATCGTGATACGAAATGCAGTGGTTAGATTACCAATTAAGTGACGTTGATGTTCAGGGTTTTTATGAAAAATATCAATTGAACTACCTACTAGTGTGGCAGCATTAAAATCAGGTAAACCTTTGCGGATTTTATCTTGCTCCGTACTAAATAAAGTCATGGCAGCTTCATTAGCATAAATAACTGTGTAGTGATTATCAATAATAAGCACATTAGTGGATACACTGTCTAAGGCACTACTGATTCGTAAGGCTTCATCTGCAATTCGTTTGTCATTTTCAATCCGCTCCCGTAGTTGGGTTTGCATACTATCTAATGATAAAAGTAATTGTCCTATTTCATTTTTACTGTGAGTAATAATTTCATTATTTAAATTCCCTTTAGAAATTTCTTGGGAAATAGTAATCCCATGCGCTAAAGAATTATTGATTAATTTTGAAATTAAGCGGGTAATAACAATGCTAATAATTATAAAAAAGCCCATACAGTAAAGAAGAAGCTCTTTACTACTTTGTTTTTCAACCTCCACCTTAGCCATAAAACTAATGGCTTTATTATTGGCAAACTCTTCTACTTTATGAACTTGTTCTTCTAATTTTTGAATATGAAGATAACCTTTATTTTTTGTAATAGCAGCAGCTTCATGACGCTGGCTACTGTTTACCAATTGTATCACTTGATCACGGATTGGCTTCCAATCAATAAATAATTCTTCTAATGTACTGATATCTTTTTTATCACCTAAAAAACGCTCATACAAGATCTTAAATGACTCAAGTGTTTCTTTTTCATAGCTGTCAACTTTATTAGTGGCGGCTGTCAGTTCTTCATGTGTTGTAGAAAGTGCCACATCTTTCATGCTACGGTGCATTCTGACTATATTTAAATTAATATCACGTATGGTATTACTGACAGTAAAAGGGTGTTCATAAAGCTCTTCAGTGAGTTCTGATAAGGTCTTCATTTGATAAATAGCAAACAAACCCACTAAAATAATAAATGCTGTCATCATTCCAAAACTGAGAAATAACCGCATACGTATTGTCATATTATGTAACATAATTTTACCCTTGATAACTCAGGTATTTTCATTATTATTGAGTATAATAATTTATTAAAAATTAAAGATAATGTATGCATTCATTCAATGTGTTTTCTATACTGCTAGAAGAAGATAGAAAACACGAATTTTTAGGTATATTGCATCATGTCTTAAACTAAAGTGACTTATGAATTATTCTATACACTGGTTGTATTAATAATACATGAATAAATAAAAATGCTGTACAGTTGTTTTTATCAATTTCTTTAAAAATCTTTCCAATCATCTTCATTATAAGTTTCATCTGAAGCTAAAAGGGGGGCTTTTGCAAAAGGGTTAGTGGCTTTTTTTGCTGCATCAGGGGCAGAATAAGAGGGTTGTTCACTACTAGATTGTGTATTTTCATACTGCCCTAAATAAAAGAAATTCATTTGATCTTTTAGTGAACTGGCTTGGCGACTCATTTCTTCACTGGCAGCTGTTGCCTCTTCAACTAAGGCGGCATTTTGTTGGGTCATCTCATCCATTTGCGTAACAGCTTTATTGACTTGATGGATACCTGATGATTGCTCTTGGCTTGCTGCAGCAATTTCAGCAATAATATCACTGACTTTTTTTACTGCTGTCATAATTTCATTGAGGGTATCTCCTGATTTATGCGCATATTTCACCCCCTCCTCTACATTGATGACACTATCTTTAATTAAGGCTTTGATCTCTTTTGCCGCTTCTGCACTACGTTGTGCTAAGCTACGCACCTCTGTTGCCACCACAGCAAAGCCACGCCCTTGTTCCCCTGCTCTGGCCGCTTCTACAGCAGCATTTAAAGCTAATAAATTAGTTTGAAAAGCAATATCATCAATGACACTGACAATATCAGCTACTTTTTTACTGCTTTCACTGATATCGTTCATTGCTTTAACAGAACTACCCACAACACTACCTCCTTCTTCAGCACGTTCACGTGCACTGGCAGCGAGTTGCGTGGCTTGGGCTGCATTTTCAGCATTGCGCTGCACGGTACTTGTCATTTCTTCCATGCTTGCAGCAGTTTCTTCTAAGGAAGCAGCTTGCTCTTCAGTACGTTGGTTTAAGCTGATATTACCTTTTGATATCTCACTGGCTGTATTGGTCACAATATCAGCTGTATGTTTAATGGTTTTAATAATCTCAGTGAGTTTATCAATCGTTGCATTCGCATCAGTGCGTAATTGTTCAAATGAACCAACATACTCATGAGTAATTTTTTGGGTTAAATCCCCTTTTGACATGGCAGAGAAAATACGTACATTATCCTTAAGTACTTGATGATTAGCACCCATCACTTGGTTTATACTTTTGCTAAAAACTTTAAAAAACCCTGTTTTATTTTCATAAACAATACGTTGACTATAATCTCCTTGTGAGGCAGCTTGTACAACTTGATTAATCTCTTCTTCCGTTGCGACTTCTAGGGTGCGATTAGCAAATTCAAATACAATCCCTAAGCGTTCGCCTTCTTTATTAATCACAGGGTTGATGACAACTTTTAATGTTAGCCCCCCTAAGTAATGCGTCATACTGTGGGTAGACTGTAAGTCATCTAAAATTTTATGCTGTTGAAAAGCATCTTTAGATAGTTCATCAATTGGGGCATGAAGCAGCTTATCTGCTGAGAAATTGGGGAGATCTTGATGAATAATGGTTTCATTTTCAGAAAAGAGTTGATAAGCAGCAGTATTAATATAAATAATTTTGTAATCTTTATCAGTAATAATAACACTGGTGCTTGCACTGTCTAATGCATGGTTGATACGTAAAGCACGGTTTGCAATGCGTTGATCTTCTTCAATTCGTGTATATAATTGTTGTTGCATTGAATACAATTCTTTTAATAACAACCCCGTTTCATCTTTGGCTGTAATCTCAATTTTATGCCCTAAATTACCTTGAGCAATAGCTTGTGCAACATCTACAGCATGTTTCAAACGTTGTGTCACACCGCGTGTCACAATGAATATAAAAAGTAATGTTAAAACTGTAGAGAGAATGATAATAATAAGAGTATTGGTAAATTCATTTTTTGCTTGATGATGAATTTCTTCTGCTTTATCAAAAAGATCTTGAGAAAGCATATCTTCTAATTCTTTAAGAATATCAATTTTTGCTGTTTGTATATCAAACCAATATTGTGGATCAAGATCTTGTAATAAGCCATCAGACTCTGCTTCATAAAGGCGTTGGCGTACTTTATTGGTTTCTTCTATATAAGGGCTATTTAATTTTTCTTTAAATATCGCTTTTTGTTTATCTGTTAAGTAAGAATAAATATTACGATTTAAATATAGTTTTTGCTCAGCAACCAATTCAATAAAATAACGAAATTCCTTAGTTTCAAAATATTGCTGACTGAATACTATACCCAATAAAGAGCGTTCTTCCCCTGCTTTTTCTTTTGCATTAATTAAGCTAATAAAAGAGCGTTCATAGGATAAAATTTCAGTATTAATACTAATAGTAATAATTTTGGTGATAAAGTTAATAATTTCGGTATTGATATGTGTATATAATTTAACCGCTTCATATTCATCAACTTGACGTTTAGATATTTTTTCTCGTAATGCGGGTAATGTGGCTAGCAATTGATTGACAGTTTTAAGTGATTGTTGAAATTTTTCTCCATACTGAGTGATTTTTGTATTTTGTAAATAGGTATTAAATTCAGCAATCATTTCATTGGTACGCTGGTATTCATGATTAAGTTGTTCTGCAAACCTACTTTCACCTGATTTAAGGTAAATAGCACTAATTCCACGTTCACGCTGAATTTCATGGAGATTATTATTAAGCTTAATTGAAAAAATAACCAGTTCTTTTAACTGCTGCATATCTTTCATAACATCATATTTATGCGGCACAATGATATATGCAAAATATATTAAACCTAATAGAGGAAAAATTAACATCACCCCTAATTTATTTCGTAATCGTAAATCTGCTAAATAGTGCATTGAATTTTATCCTTACTGGTTTCAACAGTCCCTAGTTATTCAACCAATCTATCTACAATAGCAAGTTCTGCTGAATTTAATAGCCCATCAATATCCAGAACAATAACCATTTTTTCATCCACAGTAATTAAACCACGAATAAATTCTGTACTGATGACGCTCCCAAATTCAGGGGCAGGTTTAATAGCCTCTTCTTCTACATCATAGACATCTGATACGGCATCAACAACAATCCCCATTACTCGTTCTTTATGCCCTGACAAGACTTTGACAACGACGATCACAGTTGTAGTACCGTATTCCATACGTGATAAATTAAAGCGTAAGCGTAAATCAATAATGGGTACAATGGTTCCACGTAAATTAACAACACCACAGATATAATCAGGTGTATTGGGGATTTGTGTGACTTTTGTCCAACCTTTAATTTCTTGTACACGAAGAATATCTACAGCATATTCTTCAGTTGCTAAGACAAAAGTTAAATATTTATTAGTTGTTTTGTTATTGGTATCACTCTGCATTATCCACTCCTACATTCAGCGCGTTAGGTAAGGTGTGTTGTTGCTGGAATAAATCAATTAAACCGACAATATCCAAAATTAATGCCACACTGCCATCTCCTAAAATTGTTGCGCCTGAAATGCCTTCTACTTGCTTATAATTTGTTTGTAAACTTTTAATGACAATTTGTTGTTGTGAAAGTAATTCATCAACAAATAAGCCAATTTTACGCCCATCCCCTTCAACAATAACTAATAAGCCTTCATCTAACTCAGTTGTGCTAGGTTGTACATTAAAGAGTTGATACAAACGCAGAACAGGAATGTATTCGTGACGTAGGCGGTATACTTCTGCTTTACCTGTAATAGAGCTAATGGCATCTGACTTAACACGTAGTGATTCAACAATTGATAAAAGTGATAAAATATAAATATTATCTCCTACTCTCACTAATTGCCCATCTAATATGGCTAATGTAAGGGGTAAGCGTATACTGAATGTAGAACCTTTTCCTTGTTGGGAGCGTACATCAATCGTCCCTCCAAGCTCACGAATATTACGCCGTACAACATCCATCCCTACGCCCCGCCCTGAAATATCACTCACTTCTACAGCAGTAGAAAATCCTGCCTGAAAAATAAAGTCATAAAGCTGCTCTTCAGTCAAGGTATCATCCGTACCAATGAGATGGCGTGCTACGGCACGTTGGCGGATTTTTTCTAATTCAAAACCTGCCCCATCATCAGTGATTTGAATAATAATATTTCCCCCTTGGTGATAGGCATGTAGATGTAAAACACCTATTTCATTTTTACCTGCTGCACGTCTTACTTCAGGTAGCTCAATCCCATGATCCAAAGCATTACGCACTAAATGTACCAGTGGATCACTCATTTTTTCTAAAACAATTTTATCTAATTCAGTATGCTCACCTGATAGTTTGAGCTCTACTTTTTTACCTAATTGAGTGCTTAAATCATGAACAAGGCGAGGGAAACGATTAAATGAATAACTAATGGGGAGCATGCGTACTTGCATGACACTTTCTTGTAGTTCACGTGTATGACGTTCTAGCTGGGCTAAACCATCTTGCAAGAGAACAATATGTTCATTTTCAATACTTTTACTTAATTGTTCTAACATTGATTGAGTGATGACTAACTCCCCAACAATATTAATTAAAGCATCAATTTTATCAATATTAACACGAATGGAACTGCTTTCATTGGCTGAATGGCTAGTCCCCACCTTGTTTTTATGTTTTATAGGAGGGGATAAAGCAGGAGGTTTGCTCTCAGTGGTTTTAGGGGCAACCTCTTCTTTTTTATCTTCTGTAGGTAAAGAAGAATCTGAGGGTATATTGTCTGCTGTCTTTGAGGAGGCTACGGCTGTATCAGAGCATTCTATATTTATATTTTCAGCTAATTTATTATCATCAGCATCAGGTTCTAATGCTTTGTTTTCTTTATTAATATCTAATGATTCTGTATTAGAAGAGATATCAATAGGAGCTTCTGCTTGTACTTTTGTTAGTGATAAATCACATTCACTCTCTACCCAGTCAAAAATATCAGTAATCATTATTTCAGAACAGCTACTGATTAATTCTAGCTCCCAGCTTAAATAACAATTATGTGGCAATAATTCATCAAAAACAGGTAGTTTTTCAACATTAACCCGTACAGATAAGTTTCCTAAACGTCTTAATTCATTAAATAAATTAATCGGGTCATTTCCCGTTTTTAATAAATTTTCATATGGTTTAAAATGAATATGCCATGTATATTTCTTAGTTTTTAGGACAGGTGTTTTATCTTCTGCTGCTATATTTTCAATACTGTAGATATCATCTTGTGGGATTTCTTTTATTTCATTATTTTCTTCTTCATCAACTAAGCTACTTATTTCATGCGATGGTTCAGATAATTCAGCAGGAAAAGTACTACTCCCTGTTGCTTCAACAGGAATTTCATTAAGTGGTGCATACTCTACAGGGGAATTTATAGCTTTTTGTAACGCGAGTTGGCAATCAATAACTTGCTGAATATCACAAGTTTCATCTTGTTGCAATGCGGTGAGCATATTACGCAACATATCACCAGAATGTAATAATAGATCAATTAGATCTTGGCTGAGTACATGCTCATCATTACGAATTTCATCTAATAATGTTTCAATCACATGTGAAAAGGCAACAACTTGCTCAAATTTAAAAATACCCGCAGCACCTTTAATAGAGTGTGCTGAACGAAATATTTTATTGATCAGTTCACTATCAATTGTACCAATTTCTAAATCAAGTAACCCTGATTCCATTACATCAAGATTTTCAATACTTTCTTCAAAGAAGAGTTGACGCACTGCGCCCATGTCTATACTCATAGATATTATCCTAATACCTTACGTACAGCAGCGAGTAACCTATCAGGATCAAAAGGCTTTAAAATCCAGCCTGTCGCACCTGCTTCTCGTGCAATTTTTTTCTTTTCAGGGTCAGTTTCGGTAGTTAATAATAAAATGGGCTTATAGCGATATTCAGGTAATTTACGTAATTTTCCCACTAAGGATAAGCCATCTAATTCTGGCATATTGACATCCGTAATGACTAAATCAAATGCTTTTTGTTTAGCCTTTTCTAATGCATCTTTACCATTTTTCACATCTGTTACATCATGATCTGCGGAAGATAAGGTATACACAAGCATTTGACGCATTGCAGTTGAATCATCACTGATAAGTATACAAGCCATTTTTATGCCACCTAAACATACTTTATTACAAATTTTTACTCATATAGGTTAGTTGTTTACCAACTGTACACTAAACAAATCCCATGCAAGTTTTGTATCATATAAAAATAAGACTAGTTTACCATACTCTTGTTTTGTTTATTTCTTGGATTAAATACAAGTATAACGATTATATAAGTGGATAAAAGTTACTTGGTTTATTCGGTTAACTAAGCTTTATCATCGTGCATGTTTTATTACATATTATAAATATATCTATTGTTACTATAGTTGATGAAAAGAAAGATGTAAGCGTATTGAAACAATGGAATCCATTTTTATTTGAAAAGATATCAAAAAAAGGGGGGCTAAGAAAAAGCTATAAATGAGGTGTTTAGAAATTAAAACAGAGTAGACTGTGTTCATCTACTCTGTTGTGGGGAGCTAAAGAGCTATCAATATTACGACAGCAAAATGATCATATCACTTCAATTGATTAAAAAGGTAAAGGCATTTCTTTACCATTTAGCATAAGCTTACGCTGGGCTAATTTAGCCTTTAATACATAAGCATTACCTTGCTTAGTAAATAGGTTTTGAGCCACTAAGCCTTGAATTTGCTGTTGTGCAGCTTGCTCTGCTTGTTTACGTAAATCAGCTTGTGCTTTTGCATCAGCTGCCTCGTCTTTCATATCTTCATAAATACCTTGTGAAATAATTAGTGTTAACAAGGTTTCATCAATTGTGATATGTGCGTTCCCTGTTAATGCTTGTATGAAAGGTTCAGGGGTTTTCAAATCAATCGGCTTAGAGCCATCAACAGCCAACTGAATATCCCCAACAAGGTTTCCTTTAGGGGTTGTTAATGCAATGTTAGAAATAGCTATTTCTGGTGATTTAGCTAATAATTGTGGTGCTAATTCCATGAGCTTGCCAAATAAAGCAAACCCTAACATATTAGAGGCAATATTTTGCTTCTCTAATTCAGTCAATGTGTTTTGAATATCTAACAATGCGGCTGCATCAATATTTTTCACACTGATATTGTTATGGTAACTGACAGTACGGTCATCCCCTTCCATTAACTCTTTAGGTAAAACCAATTTCTTAAGAGCTAAGGTGACTAATGTGTCAATCGTTTCTTTATTGTCTTTATTGGCTGTTGTGACATTAAGTGTTTCTAAAGAAAAAGTATCCCCTTCACTACTTAACGATGCGCTATCAATATGGAAATTAGAATCAGTTAATGTGACCCCTGAACTAGCTTTACTACGTGTTGCAGTCGCTTTTGTACCTAATAAAGCAAAATTAATATCATCTTTTTGTGCTTTAAAAGTGACACTTGGAAAATCTAAAACCCCTTCTAATGGGACAAATTGATTATTCACCACACCTTTAAAGTCCAAGTGACTAACTGTTAATTTGTCCTTTCCTTTTGTTAATACCAACCCTTTTGCTTTTAGATCCGTATTAATTTCTGTGCTGTCTTGTGCAAAATCAAAAGTACCTGCTAACCCTTTCCAGTTTAACGTCCCTTCTTTTTTCGTTATTTCAGCTTCAACGACAGGGCTGTGAACTGTTCCTGTTGTTACCCCTGTGTCAGCAGTATTAGCTGCTACTTCAATGAATAGTTTCTTTTCTAACCCGCCTGCTAATTCTTTTTCAAACACAGGGAAAATAGTGGTAACAGTGGGTTTTTTCACTTTAGCGTTATCAATAATAAAACGCATGATATTCTTAGCTAAAACATTCACATCCCCAAAAGGTAAATATTCTTTATCAACCGCTTTTTTGTCACTTTGGTAAACAATATTAAAACCACTTTTACTCTCAACAGCTTGTGCTGTTTCAGGTGCAGCTTGTGTAGAAGGGGGGGGAGCTGTTTGTGCTTTTTCTTCAGCTAAAACAGAGGAGGATGCAATAAATCCTGTGCTTAATACACTGGCAATAGCTAAAGAAAGTAATTTTTTCTGCATTATGATTTCCTTATAATGGATTTGTCCAATACAATAACAGTAGATGATATGTGATAACACGTAAAGTAAAAAATACATATTATCCATAGTGACGATTTAACAGGCTGAGAAAGTCCATAAAAAAATAAGATAGGCTGAAGGATATGACCGAAGAAACTAAAATTTTTTTAGAAGAAAAAGAAATCCCTACCCATTGGTATAATGTGGTCGCGGATATGAATAATCCACCCGCACCGTATTTAAGTGCAGATGGTAACCCCCTTGCACCTGAGCAAATGGAAGCCATTTTTCCGCCAGGGATTATTCAACAAGAGATGTCTGCTGAACGTTGGATTGAAATTCCTGAAGAAGTGCGTGAAGTATATAAATTGTGGCGACCTGCCCCCTTATGTCGTGCCACACGCTTAGAAAAAGAATTGGGCACTCCTGCAAAGATTTATTTTAAGTATGAAGGGGTCAGCCCAGCTGGTTCACATAAACCTAACTCTGCGGTTGCACAAGCCTATTACAATAAACAAGCAGGTATTACTCGCCTAACCACTGAAACAGGGGCAGGACAATGGGGGTCTTCCATTGCCTTAGCGGGCAGTATGTTTGGCTTAGATGTCCGTGTGTACATGGTTAAAGTCAGCTATGGACAAAAACCATTCCGTCGTTCCATGATGGAAACATGGGGGGCGGAAGTCCTTGCCAGCCCCACAAACCTAACAGAAGCAGGTCGCCAAGCTTTAGCAGCAGATGCAGACTGCCCAGGATCTCTAGGCTTAGCCATTTCTGAAGCGGTGGAAGAAGCGGCTTCACGTACAGATACTAATTACACATTAGGCTCTGTATTAAATCATGTGTTATTACACCAAACTGTGATTGGTTTAGAAACCCAAAAACAATTTGCTAAAGTAGGTGATTCACCTGATGTGATTTTTGCGCCATGTGGTGGGGGGTCAAATGTGGGGGGGATGATGTTCCCTTATTTAGCAGATAAAGCTGCTGGTAAAGATATTCGCCTTGTTGCTGTTGAACCCACTTCTTGCCCAACTTTAACCCGTGGGCATTATGCTTATGATTACGGAGATACCGTTGGTTTAACGCCATTAATGCAAATGTATACTTTAGGGCATGATTTTATGCCACCAAGTATTCACGCGGGGGGCTTACGTTATCATGGTGATTCTGCTTTAGTATCTCAGCTTTATCATGAAGGTATTTTAGAAGCGGTATCTGTTCCACAAGTGGCAACATTTGAAGCAGGAGTCTTATTTTCTAAAACACAAGGGATTATTCCTGCACCTGAATCTTGTCATGCAATCCGTGCAGCCATTGATGAGGCTTTGCGTTGTAAAGAGTCAGGAGAAGAAAAAACAATTCTGTTTACTTTATCAGGGCATGGGCATTTTGATATGGCATCCTATGATAAATACTTCAGTGGTGAACTAGAAGATTTTGATTATCCTGAAGAGGCATTACAGCAAGCTTTAGATAATTTACCTGATGTAGCAGCTAATAAAAAATCTGCAACGGAAGCTTAATTAAATAGCTTATATCAATCGGGTTACATTCTGTTAACCCGATAACTTCCCGCTTCTTTCATTATCTAAATTGCTGACTAATTTTTGTAAGCTCATCCACCAATATCGCCGTAAATTTCTCTGTTAATAAAGACGCTGGACGATGTGCAGGGTGTAAAATAGAGACTGACAAAGGAATCACAGGGGTAAAAGGTTTAAACACTAAAATAGAATTGTGTTCACGATAATCAAAATAACTACTGGCAGTCATCGGATCACAAATACAATAACACAAACCTTCTTCAACCAATTTTAAAGCAGGCTGATAATTACGTAATTCAAAACGCTGCTGTAAACGCGCCCCTGCTTTTTGAAAAGCCACTCGTGTTGCTGTTAAATTAGGGTGTCCTTCTTGCAAAGTGGCTAAAGGCAGCCCATCCAAATCTTGAGCTGTTATCATCGTTTTTTCACTTAATGGATCATCACGACGTACTGCACAGGTACAGGGAAGCTCAAACGTTTGTATGGCTAGCATTGGATTAGGAGGCGGTGTTTCTGCTAAACCAATATCATATTGTTGTGATGCAATCCATTCCTCAATAATGGCTGAGGCACGCATCATTAAAGATACTTTAACGCGCGGTTTATCACGCATAAAATCTGCTACCAAACGCGGCATCATAAACTGTGAAGAGGCAGGCATACAAGCAATACGTAATTGCCCTTCTTGTAAATTACCAATCTCTTGCATAGTGCGTGTCGTTTGTGCTAATCGCCCTAAAATAGCTTCCGTTTCTTCAAAAAAATAATGCGCTTCAGGTTTACATACTAATCGCCCCCGTTGCCGCTCAAACAAGACCACACCTAATTCTTCTTCTAAACTTGAAATCATACTGCTGACAGCAGGTTGTGTCCGATGTAATGCGCGTGCTGCATCAGAAATAGATCCTGTACGCATCACTTCTCTAAATGCTTGTAACTGGCGAATGCTAATATTCATGCTTTGCTAACCATCTGAATATGCGTAAATAATTAGCTAAGTATAAGAAAAATTTATAAAATTATCAATTTAATCGTTTTGATTTTATGGGCTGTACACGCCATCATTTAACAAAATAATAACTACTTATATCTTTTGTCATATAAGCCAAAGGAACAACATATGAATCGATTTGTTAGTATCCTACTAACGGGGCTGATTTGCTTAGTGGCTTTAGGACAGTTTGTCCAAGTCATGACACGCTATGTTTTTGAAATTCCTATCATGGGATTAGAAGAAACTTTACTCTATCCCACTTTATGGTTATACGCCTTAGGGGCGGTCAATGCCTCCCGTGAAAATACTCATATTCGCGCCAATGTATTAGAAATTTTTCTTAAAACCCCACGCCAATTTTGCATTCTTGCTGTCATTGGTGAAGTGATTAGTTTAATTATTGGTTGTTGGCTCACCTATTGGGCATGGGACTTTACTAAGTATTCTTGGCGCGTTTGGAAAGAAAGCCCAACCTTATACATTCCCACCTTTTATGTTGATATTGCATTATTAACAGGTTTGGTATTGATGATGCTTTATACCGCCGTTCATCTTTATCGCCACCTCCGTACCTTATTAGCGACTAAAAAAGAGGAGCATAACGGATGATTGAAGTAGCTTTATTTGCAGTCGCTGTACTGGTTTTATTATTAACATTAGGTGTTCCCCTTCCTTATTGTTTTGGCGGGGGCTTAATGGTGATGTATTTCTTTGGTGACGTGGTCATGAAAGGCAATATGTTATGGGGATTTCAACAGCTAGGTAATCCCGTTTTATTGGCAATTCCTCTGTTTGTATTGGCTGGTACGATCATGAGTGTCAGTGGTATCGCTGCCAGCTTACTGCGCTTTGTCAATATTTTTGTCGGTCATTTACGTGGTGGTCTTGGGGTGGTGGCAACAATTAGTTGTGCACTCATTGGTGCAATTTCTGGCTCTGGTTTAACAGGGGTTGCTGCTATTGGCCCTTTATTAATCCCTGAAATGGAAAAGCAAGGTTATCCTCGTGAATATGCCACTGCTTTAATTGCCAATGCCTCTTTATTAGGTTTACTCATTCCGCCCAGCGTCACCATGATTGTTTATGGTTGGGTCACAGATACTTCAATTCTTGCCTGTTTCCTTGCTACCTTAGGGCCGGGGCTACTTATCATGACCAATTTCTCCGTGGTCAATATTTGGTTAGCACGTAAATTCCCTTTAGTGCTAGAAGAGCGTCCTAAAGGGAAAGAATTTAGGCTAGAAATTAAAAACCGTGGTTTTAAAGCAACACCTGCTTTACTGATGCCTGTGATTATTTTAGGGGGTATTTATGGGGGGATTATGACCCCTACAGAAGCAGCAGCGGTTGCGGTGATCTATGCCATTCCTGTTGGGTTCCTAATTTATAAAGGTTTAAACCTGAAAAGCTTTTTATTAGCAGGTAAAGAAGCCTCTACTTCAGTGGGTGCGATCATGTTAATGATTTTATTTAGCATGATTTTGTCACAAATGTTTGTATTAGAAAGCATCCCTCAAGCCATTGTTGAATCTATTTTTGCAATCACTGATAACAAAGTACTATTACTTATTTTAATTAATGTCCTGTTATTTTTAGTTGGGATGGTAGTCAATGATGTTACTGCAATTATCTTAATTGCACCTTTATTACTGCCATTAATGGAAGCCATTGGGATCAGCCCAATTCAATTTGCTGCCATTATGGGTGTCAATACAGCAATGGGTGGTGTCACCCCTCCTTATGCTTCTATTCTTTATTTGGGGGCGCGTATTGGTAAAGTTAAAGTGACCAAAATTATTCGCCCTGCGATGATATTAATTATCACAGGTTATTTACCTGTGGTCTTTTTAACCTCTTTCTGGTCAGACCTGTCCTTATACTTGCCCAAATTATTTGGCTACTAACCTTATTTTACTTGTGAAAAACAGAGGGGATACACCCCTCACTAGTACGATACCATCCGAGGAGGATTTTTCATGTCATTACCTAGCTTACGTTGTTATTTAGGTTCTGCCTTACTTGCCACCACATTACTCAGCACTGCTGTCGAAGCAGTGACTTTAAAAGTCAGTCATATTCGTCCACAAGGGGCGATTATTGATATGGAATTAAAAGATTTCGCTGATAAGGTCAAAAAAGTGACTGATGGGGAAGTCAAAATTAAAATTTTTGCTGCCAGTGCTTTAGGTGATTACACCACTGTACAAGAGCGGATCTCTGTGGGTGCGGTGGATATGGCAGTGCAACCAGCTGCTACAGCTGCCTCACGTAAAATGCAAATCAGTGCTTTCCCTTATATTGCTGAGAACTGGGCACAAGCACATAAAATTTATGGGCCGGGGGGAGCTATTCATTCAGCAATGAAAGAGCTATATGCCAAGCAAGATATTACGATGTTGGCAGCTTACCCTGTTTATTTTGGAGGGGTTGCCTTAAATCGTGCGCCTGTATCCGCAGGTGATCCCAGTGTGAAAAAAGGGATTAAAGTGCGTGTCCCAGGGATTAAAAGCTTCCAGTTAACCAGTGATGCACTGGGTTATATCAGTTCACCTATTCCTTTTTCTGAAGCGTTTACAGCCGTACAAACAGGGGTTGTAGATGGCATTATTGGTTCAGGGGCTGAAGGTTATTATGCTTCCTTTCGTGATGTGACTAAAACCTATATTCCAGTCAATACGCATTTTGAAGTGTGGTACATGATTATTAATTCAGGCACTTTGGCTGATATGGATGATAAAGCCCGTGCAGCATTAGAAAAAGCCGCCTTAGAGTTTGAAAAACAACGTTGGGTTAAAGCAGAATCTGATCAAACTGCTTATGAGCAAAAATTAGCGGATTACGGTGCAACGATTGTTAGCTTAACTGATGCTCAATTAAAAGCGGCTGCTGAAAAAGTACGTGCTGAAGTATGGCCACAAATTTTAAAAGATGTAGGGGAAAAATGGGGGCAGGCATTACTTGACAAAGTTTCACATTAACTAACAAGGGAATAAACAATGCAAGCACTTGAGCATGCTACCATCATTGAATATGTAACTTTTGAAGTACACCAAGATGTTAAAAAGGAAACATTGATACAAGCAATATCTGAAACAGATACTGTTTTAGCAAGTACTGAGGGCTACATTCATCGCTTTCTTGCATTGCAAGAAAAAGGTACATGGACTGAAGTTGTTTTTTGGCGTGATAAAGCTGCAGCAGAAGCTGGGCTTCAAAAATTTATTAATGCAAAAGAAGCTCAACATTTATTTTCTTTAATTAATAAAGACTCTATCACTATTACCTATTCACTTATCCAACCCTAAACTATAAGTTTATATTTATAGGGTGATATAAGCATCCAATTTTACAACCATTTAGCTGATTATCTGCATTTATTAGGCAGATAATCATGCTATGTCATGTATCTTCAGCGGAGCTCATTATGTTTCGTCATCTATCTTCACCCTCTCTTATTCAAATTTACCTCAATGATCAACTTATCTCCGTCCCTGAAGGTATTTCAGTGTGGGCAGCTATGGCATTAGCAGGTGAGACCACAACACGTATCGCACCTGTAACTGAACAAAAACGTTCCGCTTATTGTGCAATGGGGGTGTGTTTTGAGTGTCTGGTTGAAATTGATCAGCAACCTAATCAACAAGCCTGTTTAACACCTGTTAAAGCAGGGATGCATATCAAACGCCAAGTGATTACTGAAACCACATCCGCCTCTGTCACAATGAAAAAGGAGGCATAACATGAACAGTTATGATATTGCCATTATTGGTGCAGGTCCTGCGGGTATGTCAGCCGCGATTACCGCCACACAATCAGGGGCATCAGTTGCCATCTTGGACGAAAAACCTCAAGCAGGGGGACAAGTTTATCGTAATGCTTCAGGCAGCCCCCTGGAAAACCCCAGTATATTAGGAGAAGACTATACAAAAGGGGCGGCACTGATTACACAGTTTAATCATTGTGGCGCAAAGCACTACAATGAAGCAAAAGTATGGCATGTGGGGGATACAGGTGAAATTTTATTCTCTCAAAATAATGAAACACAACGCTTAACCGCACGTGAATTATTACTCACTACTGGTGCAATGGAGCGTCCTTTTCCTGTCACAGGGTGGCACTTACCAGGGGTGATGTCAGCAGGCAGTGCACAGGTGATGCTGAAATCTGATGCGGTGGTATACGATGGAGCAGTATTTGTAGGTACAGGGGCATTACTTTATTTAATCGTTGCACAATATATACGCTTAGGTGTCAAAGTAGCTGCGGTCATTGATACCACCCCTAAACGTAACTATCTTCATGCTTTGCCTTATTTAATCGGTGCTTTATCAGAATATAAATTACTATTTAAAGGTTTGGAGTTATTAAAAGAACTACGCCAAGCCAATATTCCTATTTATCATCATGCACATAGTATTAATATCACAGGAAAAACTCGTGCAAAAGGGGTGTGTTTCATCAGTAAAGGGAAACAGCACTGTCTTGAAACAGAACATATTTTTTTACACCAAGGGGTGATCCCTAATTTAAACATTACGCGTGCATTAGGCGTTGCCCACCATTGGTCAGCACAACAGCTATGTTGGACACCTACCTTAAATGAATGGGGACAAAGTTCTATTGATATGGTGTCTATTGCAGGAGATGGACAAGGTATTGTTGGGGCTGATGGGGCGATTGTGACAGGGCAGTTGGCAGCATTAAACCAATTATATCGATTGGGTTTTATTTCTAAAAAACGACGCGACCAAGAAGCACAGACTAAGCATAGTTTATTGCAAAGCTTACACAGATTTCGCCGCTTCCTTGATACATTGTATCGTCCTATTACGACTCACCGTATTCCTAGCCAAGATAATGTAGTGGTATGTCGCTGTGAAGAGCAAACTGTTGCACAACTAAAAAAGGGATTTGAGCAAGGAGCGCGTAATCCAAACCAATTAAAAAGCTTAACCCGTTGTGGAATGGGAGCTTGTCAAGGGCGGCAATGTGGGCATACAGTCAGTGAATTATTGGCTACATGGCGAGAGGAGCCTGTGGAAAATGTAGGGTACTATCGTTTACGTTCCCCCATGAGGTTAGTTAATTTAACAGAATTAGGGCGGTTTACCGTCACTCCCTCCTCTAAATCTGGTTCAAAAGAGGATGTCGCATGAGTAACAGTGATGTCGTGATTATTGGCGGAGGGATTCATGGTTGTTCAGTAGCCTACCATCTTGCTAAAGCAGGGGTAAAGGTGACCGTGATTGAAAAAGACGTGGTTTCACGCCATGCTTCAGGGGTGAATGCGGGAGGAGTCCGTTTACTTGGGCGGCATTTTTCTGAAGTCCCATTAAGTAAAGAAGCTTCTTTACGTTGGTTGCAATTAGATGATGAATTAGCTGCCGATACAGGTTTTCGAGCCCGTTCTTTAATTAATATTGCAGCAGATGAAGCCGATATGGAAACCTTGTATCATCGCCAAAAAAATATGCATGCCCTAGATTTTTTTCATGAAAAAATTATTGATCAGCAGGAACTACGGGAACGTCTTCCCCATGTTGCGCCTCATTGTGTCGGGGGGGTGGTCTCTGAAAATGATGGGTATGCAATTCCTTATAAGGCAACCTTAGCGTTTCGCAATGCCGCAGCACGTTATGGAGTAAAATTTATTGAAGGGGAAGCTGTTCAGCAAGTTCGCCGTGTTGGTAAAACTTGGCTTATTAACAGTCAGTACCATCAATATGAAGCCTTACATATTGTTAATTGTGCAGGGGCATGGGCGGATCGTATTGCTGTGATGATGGGGGATAATGTACCTTTGTCATACAGTGCCCCCATGTTAATGATTACCACAAGAATGCCCCACTTTGCCACGCCTGTTGTGGGTGCAGTCAGCCGCCAACTTTCTTTTAAACAATTTGAAAATGGGACAGTATTGATTGGTGGTGGTGCAAAAGGATTTGCTGATCGGGATACTAATACAACACGTTTAGATTATAGTAAATTAGCCTTGGGGGCACGTACCTCAGCTGAATTTTTCCCCATTATGAAAACTGCTTCAATTAATCGTATGTGGGCAGGTTTAGAGGCATACATGCCTGACAATTTGCCTGTTATTGGTTGCAGCCCTGAGGCTGAAAACGCTTATCATGCCTTTGGGTTTTCAGCACATGGGTTTCAATTAGCCCCTAGTGTTGGGCAAGTGATGGCAGATTTAATTTTACAAGGACAGAGTTCATTTTGCTTAGATGCATTTAAAATTAATCGTTTTGAACGAAAAATCCTTTAATTTTTTATTTTACAAAGCATATCTACTATTAATAGACACCGTTGTGGTGATTGTTAATATCCTTATTTATCTTTATTATTTTGGAGTTTACTCGTTTTATGACTATTGAACGTATTGAGTCAACAGAGCGTATGAGCCGTATTGTCAAACACAATGGAACGATTTATTTATGTGGACAAACAGCAGGAGATGCTGCGTGGGATATTACAGAGCAAACACAGCGATGCTTAGATAAAATTGATGATTTATTAGCCAAAGCAGGCAGTGAGCGGGATAAATTATTATCTGTCACCATCTATATTCGTGATATGAAAGATTTTGCTGCGATGAATGCAGTCTGGGATGCATGGGTAGCAGCAGGAGAGAAACCTGCTCGAGCTTGTGTAGAGGCGCGTATGGCACGCCCTGAAGTATTAGTAGAATTTTCTGTTGTCGCAGCACAGTAATCTATAAGTCATGTTAAAAAACGGCGTGGTTTATATTTTGATTTAATTATTATCTATGATAAATACATTAGAATACCCGCTGTTTTTAACTTGTTATAGGCAAATACAAAGCTGCTCCAAATAAATACCATGACACATGTGCCTATTTTTTACTACACTAGCTAAAAAATGAATCTATTTATTTTATGTGGCTTATGACAAAATGAACATAAAATGCCTTGAGCTATTACACGCGAACTAATAAAGACGTGATACTATAGCGCGAAAGGCGAAATATAGCTCGGAGCAGTATTTGTGAATAATAAATGTTTAATGAAACAAATTGGTATATTTTTCTTTGCCAATTTACTTTATGGCTGTGCAGGACACACGGTGCACTCTAGCCAAGTTGTTGATGATGATAAACTGACTATCCATGCACAAAATGCTTCATTACCTGATTACAGATTTGTTTCAGCTGAACAGGAGCATATGTATAAAATATTATTAGCTGAAATTGCAGGGCAACGTGGCAATTATATTTTATCCGCTGAAATTTATTATGATGTGGCAGAGCGTACACGTGATGTACAGTTAGCAGAACGTGCAACTAAAATTGCTGCCTTTATTGAAAATTATCAACTAGCAGGTCGTGCTGCGAGCTTATGGTTAGATATTGATCCTGATAATAAATCTGCTCGCCAAATATTAAGCTCTGTGTTATTAGAACAACAACGCAGTGATGAAGCTATTCAGCAACTTAGCCAAGTTTTAAAAACACTGAGTACACAAAATGATAAAGCAGCCCATCAAGAAGTTAATATCTTAGTTGAATTACTCAGTCGGCATAAAGAACAGGGCTTACAATTAGCTAAAAAGCTAACTGAAAAATTTCCTGATGATTTAATGGCATTATATATCTATGCTCGCTTACAACTTGCTAATGAGCAGTTAGGAGAAAGTTTAACCACCTTAGATAAAATTATTGCTAAAGACCCGCGTTACCCTAACGTGGTATTGTTATATACACATATCTTAGAAAAACAAAATAACATCAATACCGCACTAAGCTTTTTACAACAGCATATTAAGCAACATCCTGAAGAGCTTGATTGGCAGTTTATTTATGCTCGCATGTTAGCTGGGATGAAAAAATACCCCAAAGCAATTGATGCATTTAAGGCTTTATTAGACAAAGATCATAAGCAACGTGATGATATTCTATTTGCTATTGCTGCTTTATATTTACAAACAGAACAATACAGTGATGCAAAAATCTATTTTCAACACTTAACAGAAAGTGAACAGCAACAAAATACGGCTTACTTTTATTTAGCAAAAATTGCTGAACAAGAAAAAAACATCACACATGCTATTGTGCAATATCAAAAAATCAAGCAAGGAGAGCATTACCTTGGAGCACAAACCCGTATTGCAGTCTTAATGAGTCAACAAGGCAGTTTAGAAGATGCCTTAGCCTATTTACGCTCCGTTCCTGTAGAAAGCAATAAAGAAACCTTACACCTAAAACAAGTAGAAGCCGAGCTATTAACCGAACATAAACATTATGCACAAGCCATGTTAGTGTACGATGATATCTTAAAAGCAGCCCCTGATACGGTGAGTATCTTATATATGCGTGCTTTATTAGCTGATAAATTAGGGCAGCAGGCTGATGTAGAAAAAGACTTACGCCGTGTGTTAAGCCTTTCTCCAAATCATGTTGATGCACTCAATGCACTAGGCTACAGTTTAGCGAACAATACCACCCGCTATCAGGAAGCACATGAGTTGATTAAGCAAGCTTTAGCAGCGCGCCCTAAAGCCCATTATATTTTAGATAGCATGGGCTGGGTATTATATCGCTTAGGGCAATATGATGCGGCAATTGATTATCTTAATAAAGCACAAGCTGCTTTAGATGATCCTGAAATTGCTGCTCACCTAGGAGAAGTATTATGGGTCAAAGGCGACAAACAACAAGCCAAGGACATCTGGGAAAAAGCACAAGAAAAATTTCCTAATGATGAATTCTTACAACAAGTGATCCGTCGTTTCCTACCGTGATAATTCAGCGTTTTATTTTAATACTCCTTACAGGGGGGGCACTGTATGCGTGCACCCCTGTTGTCAAACCTGTTTCCCACAGTCCTGCCCAATTACATAGCTGGCAACAGCATCAGCAGGCTATTGCCCAATTAAGTCATTGGCGTTTACAAGGGCGTATTGCCATGACCACAGCAGACGAAAATTGGGTGGCTAAACTAACATGGGTGCAAAAAGGGGATAGATACCAACTGCGTTTTAGCGATCCACTCGGACAAGGCGCGTTACAATTAGAGGGTGACCCACAAGGGGTACAATTGCGTACTGCTGATGGACAACGCCACTATGCAAACTCCCCTAAAGAGCTATTTGATCAAGAATTAAATATTCCGTTACCTGTTAATGCTTTATTATTTTGGGTGCGTGGTATTCCTGCAACAAAACCAGCATTCACAAAGCTTCAATTAAATAATACAGGGCAATTACAACAACTCAGCCAACAAACATGGCAAGTGAATTACCCTAGCTACCATACAAACACCCCATTGCCCTTACCTCGTAAAGTATTTGCTCAATATGGGGAAGATATAAACGTAAAACTCATTATTTCTCAGTGGACATTGTATGACACCAACGCCCGCCCCCATTAGTTATTTAGCCCCCGCAAAAATCAATTTATTTTTACATATTACAGCATGCCGTCCTGATGGGTATCATGATTTACAAACGGTATTCCAGTTTTTAACACTTTGCGATGTGCTGCATTTTCAACTCAATGATACCAATACCATTCAGTGTCATACTGAGACCGATATTGCGCAAGAAGAAAATTTAGTCTATAAGGCTGCGACTTTATTGCAACAAAACTATGCAGTAAAACAAGGTATCACTATCCAAATAGATAAAAAAATTCCGATGGGGGCAGGTTTAGGAGGGGGTAGCTCAAATGCTGCAACCACCTTACTTGCACTCAATACACTATGGGCACTCAATCGCCCAACAAATGAATTAATGCAATTAGGCGCAAAACTGGGTGCAGATGTCCCCATTTTTATTCACGGGCAGGCTGCATGGGCAGAAGGAATTGGTGAACAATTACAAACGATTAGCTTGGATGAACCTTATTATCTGGTTGTCTATCCAAATTGTCATGTCAGTACACAAAAAATATTTACCGATCCCCACTTGACAAGAAATACACCACCTATTACAATGCCTGTCTTTCATTCAGGGGACGTACATAACGACTGTGAAACAGTGGTTATCAAACACTATCCTGAAGTGAAACGTGCACTAAACTGGTTAAGCCAATACGGTCATGCAAAAATGACAGGTACTGGCGCATGTGTTTTTGCTGCCTTTGCAACACAAAAACAAGCTAAGCATTGCTTAGAACACTTGCCCACAACATGGCAGGGATTTGTGACACAAGGACAAAATCAAGCACCTTTTGAAATGTAAAAAAACATCTCAATTAGGCACTTGACAACAAAAACACAACACTATACATTATGTCGCACATTTGGGGTATAGCCAAGCGGTAAGGCAACGGGTTTTGATCTCGTCACGCCCTGGTTCGAATCCAGGTACCCCAGCCAAATGCTTTTAAAAAACTGATGTTATTGGGGTATAGCCAAGCGGTAAGGCAACGGGTTTTGATCTCGTCACGCCCTGGTTCGAATCCAGGTACCCCAGCCATATTTATATCAGTAACTTATCCTATCTACCACACAAACTCAAGAAGCGGAGTTCTGGCGTGTCTAACCGAATGGTTGTCTTTTCTGGTAATTCTAATCCAGCCTTAGCCCGTGCTATAGTCGGTTATTTAAATATCCCCTTAGGTCGTTCAACTGTTGGCTGTTTCAGCGACGGTGAAATCATGATGGAAATTCATGAGAACGTTCGAGGTAAAGATGTTTTTGTAGTCCAACCGACCTGCGCCCCGACCAATGACAACTTAATGGAGTTGCTCATTCTGGTTGATACCTTACGTCGCGCATCAGCAGCACGTATTACAGCTGTTATCCCCTACTTTGGCTATTCTCGACAAGATCGTCGTTCACGTTCTGCACGTGTACCGATTACAGCGAAAATGGTTGCCAATATGATAGACAGTGCAGGGGCTGATCGTATTTTAACCGTAGACTTACACGCTGATCAAATTCAAGGTTTCTTTGATCTTCCTGTAGATAATGTGTACGCCTCTCCTATTTTATTAGGTGATATCTGGCGACATGAATATAAAAACATTACCGTTGTTTCTCCTGATGTAGGGGGGGTTGTACGTGCCCGTGCTTTAGCTAAACAACTGGATGATGCCGATTTAGCTATTATTGACAAACGTCGCCCGCGTGCTAATGAAGCGCAAGTGATGAATATCATTGGTGATGTCAATGATCGTACCTGTATCTTAATTGATGACATTGTTGATACAGCAGGTACACTTTGCCATGCTGCCGATGCATTAAAAGAGCGCGGTGCAGAGCGTGTTGTTGCTTATTGTACTCACCCTGTTCTTTCAGGTAAGGCAATCAGCAATATTGAAAATTCAAAATTAGATGAGTTAGTTGTCACTAACACCATTCCTTTAACTGAAAAAGCAGTGGCATGTGATCGTATTCGTCAACTAAGCCTAGCGGAAATGCTAGCAGAAACGATGCGTCGTATTAGTGATGAGCAATCTGTCAGCTCACTCTTTATTGACTAACTAAAAACGTATTTTATTGCATAGAAATGGGCATGTTTTGGTCGCGAAACATGCCCATTTGTTGTGTAGAACGATCCCTTTTTGGGATTTTTTAATTTTTGGAGAGACTATCCATGTCCGCTGAAACATTTGAAGTTAATGCTACTGTGCGTACTGATGAAGGGAAAGGTGCGAGCCGCCGCCTTCGTCACGCAGAAAAAGTACCTGCTATTATCTACGGTGCAGGTCAAGAACCTGTTTCTTTAACATTATCTCAACATGAGATGACACATCACTTAGAAAATGAAGCATTCTACTCTCATATTCTAACTGTAAATATTGACGGTAAAGCAGAACAAGCTGTATTAAAAGACGTACAACGTCACCCTTACCGTGCAATCACTTATCATGTTGACTTCTTACGTGTTGATGAAAATGCAGCCATTACCATGAACGTTCCATTACACTTCATCAACGAAGAAGTATGTGTGGGTGTTAAAACAGGTGGGGGTGTTATCGCTCGTCAATTAAGTGATATTGAAATCCGTTGTTTAGCTAAAGATTTACCAGAATTTATTGAAATTGATTTAGCTGAAGCTAAGTTAGGTGAAGTGATTCACTTATCTGACATTAACTGTCCTGAAGGCGTTGAAATTATCGCCTTATCACATGACTCTGACTTACCTGTTGTGGCAGTTAACGCGCCGCGTGGTAGTGAAGAAGAAGAAACAAGTGCAGGGGAAGATGCAGCAGCAGATGCCTCTTCCGACGCTGAATAATTTAATAGCGTGACCATCGCGCTTATTGTTGGGCTGGGAAATCCCGGCCCAAATTATGAAGCTACTCGCCATAATGCAGGTTTTTGGTTTGTTGATCGCCTTGCGCAACGCTGTGGTGAAAACTTCCGCTCAGAAAGTAAATTTCATGGGGCTGCCTGTCGAATCAAAACAAGCTCATTTAATTGCTGGCTATTAAAACCAACTACCTTTATGAATCGTAGTGGACAAGCAATTAATGCATTAGCTCGTTTTTATAAAATATCTCCCGAACAAATATTAGTGGTTCACGATGAACTGGATTTACCCGCAGGTATTGCACGTCTAAAAAAAGGCGGCGGTCATGGGGGACATAATGGTTTACGTGATACAATTGCACATCTTGGCAATAAAAACTTTATGCGCTTACGTTTAGGTATTGATCACCCCGGTAATAGTAAAGCTGTGGTTGATTATGTATTAAAATCACCTTCACGTATCGATCAAGATGCTATTGACGCAGCAATTGATAATAGTTTGCAGGTCATTGATGATATTTGTACAGGACAATTTGATCGTGCAATGAATACATTACACAGTCAAAAAGTTTAAGCTTATAAGTTTTAGGTAACAACGGTTATGGGTTTTAAGTGTGGAATTGTCGGTTTACCTAACGTAGGTAAATCAACCTTATTCAATGCATTGACCAATGCAGAAATTCAAGCGGAAAACTACCCGTTTTGTACGATTGATCCCAATGTTGGGATTGTCGCAATGCCTGATCCACGTTTGGATGCTTTGGCAGATATTGTACAACCACAACGTGTACTACCCACCACAATGGAATTTGTCGATATTGCAGGCTTAGTCAAAGGGGCTTCACAAGGTGAAGGCTTAGGGAATAAGTTCTTAGCAAATATTCGTGAAACACAAGCCATTGCCCATGTTGTACGCTGTTTTGAAGATGATGATGTAATTCATGTCTCGGGTAAAGTTGATCCCCTTGAAGATATTGAAATTATTAATACTGAATTAATCTTATCAGATTTAGAAGCCTTAGAGCGTGCAGTACAACGCACAGCTAAAAATGCGAAAAGTGGTAATAAAGATCTGATTAAAAAACGTGAATTCTTAGAAAAAGCTTTAGCCCATGTGGGAGAAGGTTTACCTATTCGCAGTTTTGAAGCAGATGAAGAAGGTAGTGCATGGTTAAGTGAGTTGCAACTTATTACCGCAAAACCAACCTTATATATTGCCAATGTTGATGAAGATGGTTTTGAAAACAACCCCTTTTTAGATAAAGTGATCGCTTTAGCAAAAGAAGAAAAAGCAGAAATTGTAGCGGTATGTGCTGCGACTGAAGCAGAACTTATTGCACTCTCTGAAGAAGAACGTGATGAATTTTTACAAGATTTAGGCTTAGAAGAAGCTGGTTTAAATCGTGTTATTCGTGCAGGTTACCGTTTATTAAACTTACAAACCTACTTTACTGCAGGTGAAAAAGAAGTCCGTGCATGGACAGTTAAAATTGGTGCCACAGCCCCTCAAGCAGCTGCTGTGATTCACACTGATTTTGAAAAAGGCTTTATTCGTGCTGAAGTCATTGCTTATGATGATTATATTAGCGGTAAAGGTGAAGCTGGAGCAAAAGAAGCAGGTAAATGGCGTTTAGAAGGTAAAGAATACATTGTTGATGATGGCGATGTGATGCATTTCCGCTTTAATGTCTAAGATATAAATCCTCTTTCACATTACAGTTTATAAAAAAGGGATGCATTGCATCCCTTTTTTTTACCTTTTTTTCTCATTATTTCACGCTAAACTGTTTCTTTTTACAGGAAAAATACAATGGATACAGTGATAAAAAACATTGAAATCATCCTTGCCGATTATTTAGATCCTGAACAGGCACAACATATAGGTATACTGCTTAATGATTATGCCTTAGACACAATGGGAGGCGGGAAAGCTTTAGCAAAAGATGTGATTGAAAATTTAGCCTCAACCTTAGCAACAATACCTCATGCATTTACTATTTTAGCGTATGTTGATAATCAGCCAGCAGGCATGATCAATTGTTTTGAAGGATTTTCTACATTTAGTTGTAAGCCATTAATTAATGTTCATGATGTAATGGTTGTTGCTCATTTTCGTGGTTTGGGACTGAGCCATATGATGATGGAAAAAGTGGAAGAGATAGCTAGAAAACGTAAATGCTGCAAAATTACTTTAGAAGTGTTAGAAGGCAATAAAATTGCGCAAAATTTGTATTCTAAGCAAGGGTTTGCTGCCTATGAATTAAACCCTGAAATAGGCAAAGCCTGTTTTTGGGAAAAAACATTAAAGTATGCATAAAATAATAAGTATCATTTATTTACCTTCATGAGGCGTTTTCAATCAGTTTAAGCTACGAATACCACAGGCTATTAGTAACATTAAATATTACCTCTTAAAACTCCCCAATCATCATTCTAGCTTTTAATTAAAGCTACTGTTTCAAAGCAACTAAATTTTTCAATTGGCTTATTGATTCAGGTAACTCCTGTAATGGGTTTTGACTAATATCCAATTTACTCAAGTTTTCTAGCTTTTCAAATGAAGTAGGTAATGTAGTGAGTTGATTATTTCGTAATTGAAGTTCCTTTAAGCTTGTTAACTGCCCAAATGATAAAGGAAGCTGTTGTAGTTGGTTATTATTTAAATATAATTTATTTAGGCTTTGTAGTTTTCCAAATGATGCTGGGAGTACTGCTAAATTATTACTGATTAAGCCTAAGTTGCTTAAAGTCTTTAGATTCCCAAATGATTCTGGTAATTTACTTAGCTGGTTTTTACCAAGATACAAAGCCTTTAACTTTAGCTCTCCAAGTGATATTGGTAATTCCTGTAATTGGTTATTTACCACGTTTAAATACCATAAGTTTTTCAACTGTACTAATGCACTTGGTAATATTTTAAGCTTGTTATGAGCTAATGATAGTTTTTGTAAGTTTTTTAGTAAAAAAACTGTATGAGGAATAGTTTTTAATTGGCTAGTATTTAAATTTAAACCAATAACTGTATTCTTTTCATCTACAGCATATCCCTGAGCTTTCCCTTTAGCACTGATATTTTTTAAATTAATCTTTACTAGCTTTTTACCAATTTCTTGCTCTAATTGACTAATGACTTCTAAATCAGAAAGTTTATCTAGACTTTTAAAGTAGTCATGAATAGCTTGTTTCCCTTTCATGATAACTGAGGGGGGTGGCGAAGTTAAAGGGTTACCATCCATAATAATATATCTTTCATAATCACCAACAAGTTCTCCCCATCTCTTTTCCCACACTATGCCCCTTTTAAAATCTAAAAATGCATATAAGGTATCTTTTGACAGCATACTAATTTTATTTTGTCGTAAATGTATTTGTCTTAGGTTTGGCATATGTTTAAAAACCAAAGGAATGGTTTCTAATTGATTCATTTCTAGCCCCAGTGTCTCTAAATTTTTCAATTCTTTAAGAAAAATAGGCAAGGCTTTAATCTGGTTGCTATGTAAGCCTAACATAGTTAAATTTTTTAACTTCCTAAGTGGTTCAGGTAACACACTAAATTGGTTATTTCCTAAATTTAGCCACTTTAAATTTTGTAGTTCCCCAAGTGATTCAGGCAATACATTTAATTGGTTACTCTCTAAATTTAACCACTTTAAACTTTGTAAATCGCTTAATTGTTTAGGCAATGTATTTAATTGGTTATTCCCTAAATCTAATCTTTCTAAACTTTTCAGCTTTCCAAATGATTCAGGTAATGTATTCAATTGGTTATTTGTTAAATTTAAATACTGTATACTTTCTAGCTCTCCAAATGATGTAGGTAATATAGCTAATTGGTTATGCTTTAAGCTCAAACTATTTAAATTTTGCAATTTTCCAAATGATGTTGGTAGTGATTCTAATTGATTTTTATCTATATTTAATGCTTCTAAATTAGCTAATTCTGCTAATGAGTTAGGAAGTGTTTTTAGCTTATTTTTACTGAGATTTAAGTATCTTAAGTTTTTTAACTCTCCAATCCATTCAGGTAAGAGTTTTATCCCAATACTACTTTCTTCAATGCTTAAAAATTCTAGTTTTTTAAGTTGAGCAAGATTAGGTAATTCTGTTATTTTAGTGCCCTCTATAGAGAGTTTTTTTAGATTTTGCAGCTGTCCGATTGATATAGGCAACTTATTTAAGCTCTCTCCCCAAAAGCTTAAAATTTCCAAGTTTTTTATTTTTCCAATTGATGAAGGCATACTTTCAAGTGAATGACTAATAATCTCTAAACAATATAAATTATCTAGCTTATCAAATGATTCTGGATATGTTTTAAATCCACTCTCTAGATCCAGTAATGATAATACTTGTAGTTTGTTGAATTTTAGAAGAGAAGTAGGGAACGAAGGTGCTTTAGTATTAGTGTTTTCACCTGAAAAATGCAATATCAAGCCAATTACATGATTATTTTCATCTATAGCATAAACATTGAGGCGACCCCCAGTAAAGTTAGGGATTGAAAAAGAAGAATTAGCTCTTTTTAGTTCATCTTGTATACTTTTGAAGCTAATTTGATTAAGTGTTACTCCCATCTCTTGTTCTAATTGCTTCAGAATTTCTAAATCAGTGAGTTGTTTTTCAGCAGCAGGGACAGTTTGCCAAGAAAATAATCCTGCAATAAATAATGCAGCAATAAAAATGTATTCAAAATAGGGTATTTTAATGGATTTATTAAAGTTTTTTTTCATACACTAACCTCTAAAAAATTACTGTAAAAAACTAAATAAGTATGAGCTTATTTTCTAATGATTTAAAATCATACAGTATAGACGAGGTTAAATAAAAAAAGCCTTAAAATTTTAAAAAGTTATTTTTTATCGATGATAACTATCATCAATAAAATAAATAATATAATCAAATATATAAACATTAAAAAACCAACTAAATATGAATTTAAAAATTTTAATCTGCCAGCTTCTAACTGGTGGTTATTCAATCCATATTAAAATTAGCCAATTCTTTAGGCTGACCCTATATTAAAAGTATTGAAGAATGAAGAGGGGAGCTTGCTTGTAAGGTCAGATAATTAAAATAGCTAATCATCTGTTGTTCCTAAAACTTTACTCATTAAAACCCAGTTTATTGAGCTACAATGGTGGCTAGGTATAAGAGTAGTTAATTGTTTAAACCATTGTTTTAATAAAAATTTAATGCATAATTCAGGGTATATTAATGCAATATTTTTTGCTTTTAATGCCACAGCTTGTTGTATTTTTATTTGATTCAGGTAGGTTGATAATTTTATATTTTGATAGTTGTGAAAGACAACAAGGTGATTAAATGAGGTGATGGGAACAGGAAAATGATCCTGATATTTCTCATAGCTTAAATAGTCAGGAAGTAATTTAAGATTATTATGATAGGTCAAACGTGCAGAAGCAACCAGTTCCTTTTCTTTATAAATTGCCCATAAATAAGCATGATTATCAATATCTTCAAGCCATGCTTGTTCCTGTAGGGAATTGGACATATCCATACCTTTACCCTACCATATCTTATACCTTAATTGTGCAATATCCTGTGATACATCTTTTTTATTATTATCCACTGGCGTTATTGTTTTAATGGTAAAACCATTTTCTAATAAGAGTTTAAAAGGTTCAGTATAATGTTTTGGCATAATCTTAAAATATAAAGGTGATTTTTTCTTTATATTTTTCAGCCTAACTTAAAATTTTTTTATATCACTATAAAACAAGTTATAACGAGTAATAAATGCTTTTATCACTCGTTATTTACATAAGTTTACAATGTAATCAGCACCTCTATGCATAATAGCTGTGCATCCGCTTTTGCTGTTAAATTAATCTGCTCAAATTGTGATACCTCTACCCCATCTCGTGTATTTAAGCACATCTCTCCAAGCATGACTTGCCCGCTGATAACAAAAAGATACACACCATTATTACGGCAAAATAATGGATAATTTACAGTTTTTTCTTTATCTAGATTAATACGTGAAAAATAAGCATTTTGATTAATAGCAAGACTACTGTCTCTGCCATCAGGAGAAACTAATAATTGAAATTGATTTTTCCTTGCTAAAGAATCAAAAGAGCGTTGTTGATAATGAGGCGTTGTATCAATTTCTTTAGGCAACACCCATATTTGTAAAAAATTAACCTCTTCTATGTCTGAATGATTATATTCTAAATGTGTGATACCCGTACCTGCTGACATCAATTGTACTTCACCTGCATGAATTACTTGCTGATGTCCCATACTATCTTGATGGCGTAACGCTCCTGATAAAGGAATAGAAATAATTTCCATATTTTGATGAGAATGCTCACCAAAGCCTTTTGAGGGTTTAACATGATCATCATTGATGACGCGTAACACCCCAAACCCCATGCGCTCTTGATTATAATAACTTGCAAAACTATAGGTATGGTGACTGCGCAACCAACTATGCTGAGCTGTCCCACGTGAATCAGCAGTATGCTTATTAATGTTCATATTTTACATCATTTGTTTTTGTGTCCATGTTACAAACCCTTCTATATAGCGTTGTAAACGTTTTTGTGCCACCTCATCAATCAATACTCCCTCTGTATCAAATTTTTCATGGGCACTTGCCACGCTACATTCCACAGAAGGGTATAAAACACTTAAAGTACAAGCGAGTACATTTTTTAAATCTGCTTGGGCGCGGTTTCCCCCTGCGGGGCTTTTTGAAGCAGTTAAAATGCCATAAGGTTTAGCCACTAAAGGTGAGTTAAACGCAGGGCGTGAAGCCCAATCAATAGCATTTTTTAACACCCCTGACATGCTGTGATTATATTCAGGAGAGGAGAAGATCACTGCATCCGCATTTGTGATGCTATCAAGTAAATGTTGTACAGCAGCTGGTTTTGTTTCTGTATCAATATCTTCATTATAAAAAGGCAATTCATGAAGTAAAAATAGTTCAGTTGTGACCCCTTCAGGAGTAATTTTTTCTACAGCAGAAAGTAGCTGTGTATTTAAAGACTGTTTTCTTAAGCTGCCACTAATTAAAAGTATTTTCATATAGATTTATTTCCAATAAAGTTAAACAAAGAATATTATGCATTCAAGAGAAATAAGCATTATTTCAGCTTAGCATGTGCGCCATCACAGAAAGGGGGATTTTTAGTGTGTTTACATTGACATAAAAAAACCACCTCTGATTTTTCAGCAGTAAACGCCACAGGGGTTAATCCTGTCCCTTGATGTGAGCCATCACAAAAAGGCTGTTTTTTAGAACGTCCACAGCTACACCAATAAATGGTTTCATTTTTATTAATCTGCACTTTCAAGGGTTTAGTATCAACAATAACAGGCTTATTCATTGTCTGTGTCCTCTTGATATCGCTTTATAGCGTAATCATTATTTCATGTATAATTATTTGAGCAAGAACGCACAATAATTTTCTATAGGAACATTTTATATACTAATGAACGGTGAGAAACTGCATGCAATCTGCCCTGTTGAACGCGTTATTCATATTATTGGTGGCAAATGGAAAGTGATTATTTTGTATCATTTAATGAGTGGTACAAAACGTTTTAATGAATTGCGTCGCTTAATGCCAAAAGTCAGTCAACGTATGTTAACGCTTCAACTCCGAGAACTTGAAGAACATGGCATTCTTAATCGAAAAGTATATGCAGAAATTCCACCGAAAGTGGAATATTCATTAACTGAGTTGGGAAAATCCTTGGATATAGTACTGGAGGTGTTGCATAAATGGGGGGATGAACATCTTGAATAACTGTGATTGCTGATAACAAGCTATACTATAAAAAATACTAACTTGTATTGTAATAGCCTCTATTTTCACACTTTAAAATAGTAAAAATGCCACTATAAACTAGATGTAGTGATTGATTTGCTTTTATCTTAACTAGGATTCTCATGTTTCAACGTTTTTTTCTTTTATTATTTATTATTATTCCCATTATTGAAATTTATTTATTGATTAGCGTTGGAAGTGTCATTGGGGTGATTCCTACCATTTTATTAATTATCATCACTGCCATTATTGGTGTGCAATTATTAAAAGCACAGGGGATGGCAACATTACAACGCTTACAAAATGAATTAAATCAGGGGGCAATGCCTGCGGAAGCGTTAGTAGAAGGAATTTTGCTGTTAGTTGGTGGTGCTTTGTTATTAACCCCTGGGTTTTTTACTGATGCTTTAGGGTTTAGCTGTTTGATTCCGCAGTTGCGTTTACTATGGGTGAAACTATTTAAGCGTTATAGTCATCATGTTATGAAAAATGCCGCGCAAGGTCAGGCATATACACATAGTTATTCTTCACATAGCCAACATACCCAGCAGCCACCCCGCCAAGCTACTGTCATTGATGGCGAGTTTAAGCGTGAAGATGATTAATGATAATTTACTAATATGATTTAATGAAATGGGTGGCGTGGTATAGAACGCCACCATAAAAAATTTATTTTCATTTTTTGTAGTAGATTGGGAGCTGCTCTACGTATGAGCTTCAAGGCGTACCAGCTTCCCTATTAACCCTTTTTATACAGTTTCATGACTAGTTTATTTTATATTCCTTTCTATCCTATAAGCTTAATCAACTTATTGCTCTTTTAACCCATTCTAGGCGATCTTGCCCAAAAAATAATTCATCGTTAACTATCATTGTTGGGGCACCAAACACCCCTTTTTCTACCGCCTCCCCTGTTGCTTGTATTAATGCCTGCTTCATTTCTGTTTGGCTCATTGCCTCTATCACCACTGTCGCATCAAAACCTGCTTGATTAAGCACGTCAGTTAATACTTCACTGGATGACAAATCTTTACCTTCTGCCCATGCTGCGCTAAACATTGCTTGATTATAGGCTTCAATTTGATTTGTAGAAGCTGCCCACATTGCCCCACGCATTGCACTGACAGTGCTAAAAATAAAGTGCGGGTTGAGTATGTAGGGTAACTTGTAATAATCAGCATAGCGTTGAAAATCTTTTTTAATCCATTCCCACTTAGCGGGGACTTCTTTTGGGGCAGCGTTCCCTGTTGCTTTAAACACCCCTCCCAATAAAATTGGTTTGTAATGAATTGTTGTGTCTGTTTGTTCGCATAATTTCACTAATTGCGCCCAAGCAAGATAAGAAGCAGGGCTGATATAGTCATAATAAAAATCAATTGTTTTTTTCATCAATAAATCCCTTATTTAATATTAGTGTGTCAATATTTTTAGCTTTAAATTAATTATTACCAAGGCAACCAAGGTAATCCTTCCTGTACTGCGGCGATTAAATTATCACGCGGATGTTTTAAATAGCCATAAACACGAATACCAAAAACATGCAGCATAATACTTGTTGCGTAACGTTTTGCTTGTTCAGGAGGGTAATCTCGTTGTAAATATTCAGCATATAAAGCTTCTTTTCTAGCTAAATACAAACTAATTGTATCTAAAAGTTCAGTCTCTGAGCCTGCTAGTTCCAACTGGCTATTAATAAGAAAACAACTGCAATATTCTGTTTCGCTGGCTTCTTCTATCATTCTTAATAGAATTTGACATATCCCTTCCCCCACAGAGGGCGCGTCCTGCAATGTTTGCTTTACTAAAGCCTCTGATTGGGTGGCATATTGTTCTAATGCAGCGTGATACAAGCCTTCTTTATTGCCAAATGCAAGGTATAAACTCCCCGGTTTTAACCCTGTCACTTTAACTATTTGTTGCATCGATGAACCATTAAACCCTTGTCGCCAAAACAGTTTAGTGGAGTTTTGAATCACCTCATCTCGATCAAATTGTGCACGTGCCATCTTTATCACCATGATTAATTGCTTATTAGTACAGTATACCTTTTTCTTGAATGAATGTTCAAAATAAACTTGAACAATCATTCAATCTATGTTTGAATATATTTGAACGAGCATTCAAGTTAACAAAGGCACAGACATGATTAAATTTTATTTTCACAAAACACCCAACCCTATGAAGGTTGCTCTATATTTAGAAGAAACAGGCATACCTTATGAACTGATTCCTGTTGATACTTTGATGGGGGAGCAACATACACCTGAATATAAAGGCATTAACCCCAATGCTAAAACCCCTGCGATAGAAGATAATGGGGTACGTATTTTTGATTCTACGGCTATTTTGCTTTATTTAGCTGAAAAATCGGGGAAATTAGGAGGTGCACCTGAAAATCGTGCGGAAATGTTATCTTGGGTGATGTTTATTGCAACAGGTTTAGCTCCTTTTTCAGGGCAAGCTGTACATTTCAGACACATGGCACCTGAAAAAATACCTTATGCCATCAATCGTTATCTTCGTGAGGCACAACGCCATTATGATGTGCTCAATACACATTTACGGAATCGAGAATATATCGTAGGGAATACATACAGTATTGCCGATATTTCTGCATGGGGATGGATTGATAAGGCAAGTGTTGTATTAGGAGAGGAAGGGTTGCAGCCTTATCCTGCACTTAAACGCTGGTTTAATAAAGTGAATAACCGCCCTGCTGTAGCGCGTACCCGAGCTGTTGAGCAAGGTATAGCATTTAAATCAGCATATGATGAGGTGGCACATCGAGCACTATTTCCACAAAATTACCCTGTTGTAGAAACACAGCCTGCTTAAATTATCTAAGGATTGAAAAATGTTAGATTTATATTATTGGCCGACCCCAAATGGTCACAAAATTACTATTTTCTTAGAAGAATTAGAGCTTGATTACAAGATTATCCCTGTCGATATTAATGCAGGGGAGCAATTTAAACCTGAATTTCTGGCTTTATCACCTAATAACCGTATGCCTGCCTTAGTGGATCATAAGCCAGCTGATGGAGGAGAGCCGCTTTCTGTTTTTGAGTCGGGGGCTATTTTGCTGTATTTAGCAGAAAAAACAGGGGCGTTTCTTCCTGTCGAACCGCGTGAGCGTAAAGTTGTACAAGAGTGGTTGATGTGGCAAATGGGGGGTTTAGGACCTATGGCAGGGCAAAATCATCATTTTGCTTTGTATGCACCTGAACGTATTCCGTATGCAACAACACGTTATATTAATGAAACCAATCGTTTGTATGGTGTGTTAAATAAGCATTTAGCGGGGCGAGAGTGGATTGCAGAAACATATTCTATTGCTGATATGGCAGCTTACCCTTGGATAGTGCCTCATAAAGCACAACAGCAGGATCTTAATGATTTTCCTCATTTAAAAAAATGGTTTGAAGCGATGAGAAATCGCCCTGCGGTGATAGCTGCTTATGAAAAAGTAGAACCTTGGAAAAATACTACCGCTGTCACAGAAGAGGGTAAAAAACTTTTATTTGGTCAAACAGCAAATAGTTGAAATTATTGTGTTTGATAGCTTGAATTTGAGATCTGGCTTTAGTTTTAGGAATAAGGTCAGATCTATTAAAAAGTATTATTTTATTTGCTAATACTTAATTACTCATTGCAAAAGTGATCATTTATATAATTTTCTATATGATGCTCTTCTATATATAGCTCCATGTCTTCAATATTATCAGGATCAATTAATCCATAGAAGCCTTCTGGGCTATAATTGACTCTATGAGTAAAGTGATTAGCTACATTTGCAGATAAGAGCTCCCCATACCCATTTAACTTAAGTTCACAAGCAAGGCATATAAATTTTGTTGGGATAACTGATTGGCGAACAATAATTTCATCTTCAGCATGTTTTATTTGCTCCCGACCATAAGCATCTCCTTGAACAGTAGCAGTGCATTTACAAGCTGGACATTCAACACAATGATGTTTTTGATGAGAAAGAATCTCACCTTGTTTTTTTGTTTCAGCCCTTAATGATTCCTTTTCTATTTCTTCTTTTCCATCAAATACTTTTTTGTGAGCAGCAATTTTTGATTGTATTTTTTGAGTAGTTTTATAAGTAACTTCAGTAATAATTTTTTCTGCTATCTTTGCTTCATCATCCCCAAAGAGATTTATTAAGCTTTCTCCTTGTGATTCTGCCAAAATTTTGCAACATTGATAAAATCCAGCAATCCATTGTTGTGTAGTGTACTCAGAAAATGCTGCTGTGCCAGAGTGTAGCTCTTCATTTCTACGCCCAGTTAGAGCAGAAGCTAATTTAAACTGTTCTTCAGTAAAATCACGAATTAATGTCTTACATAAAGCTAAAACTTGGTTTGTTGCAATTGAACGCCTTGGAATTTTTGCAGAACCGTGTCCTAATGCAATTAATAAAAATTTCTGCTCTTTATCAGGCATTGCTAATAGTGTTGGGCTGACGTTTGCAACTGCAGCTCTAGCTAAAAGCTCTAACCCCATTGCACACCATAAACCAAAAATATCATCTTCTCTATCAGTATCAAATGCTCGTTCAAAATATACTCTTGATTTTGCCCAAAGTGAATCTCTATCCCAACTCATATTACTTTACCTTATGTAAATTCGGAGCAATTTTCTTTTTTTATCATGAGCAGAAACAGTACTTCTTCCATGAAGATATTGCCAGTTATCTATAACTACAGCTTTTTTTCCTGACCATATAATTTTTTTAGGTTTTAAATTTTGTTGTATTATTACCATTTCATCATTAAACTTTTTTGCTGCTTTATTTACTGGTTTCATACAACAAGGATCAAACCTTAATCCACGCTCTCCATTATTTGAAAAAAATAATGAAGTATATTTTTTTTCATCAATTGTATCTATGATATAAGATGCATTTTTTGCATAATTTTTAGCTTGTGGGCTTAATACAGAAAAAATTTCATTCCATGATATTAATTGTGTGTCACAAGAGCTTTCTTTAATCATCCCCATTACAATATATCTTGATGGTTGAGACCAGAAAGCCGTGTCTGAGTGTAATGGAAATTCAGATAATCCAAACCGATTACTAAGTGTTCCTTTAATAGCATCTTCACCTGTGTTAGGGGACAATGTATATATTTTTTCTCCATTAGGATGTGGAATTATTTGCCCTATTGAAGAAGCTAGTTTAGATAAATCCTCACTTGAAGAAATATTATTTACTTCAAAAAATCCAAGTTTAATCTGTTTAAAATCTAAATTCATAGTTTTTATAATAGCCTTTTCATCAAACTTTAAACTTTTCTTAAAAACCACCTAAAATATCAAGTGTATTATACTGTCATAAAATCCAGTTAAATTCAATTAATAAGAAACTCAACACACTGACACACAAACCATAAATAAATAAACTATATGCAACATTTAACAGCTTAAACTTGCTGGTGATCACCAAGCCTAAACTATAGATATGGCGGCTCATATGATGATAAATATGTTCATTACTGCTACACGCCTGATCAACTGCTTGTACATACTCATCAGCAGATAAAGAAACTTGATCATAAAAAAACATTAAATTTGCCTTTTTTTGGGCAAAATCATCAAACTGCGCTGAACTGCTATTTTTCTTAGGACGTGCTGCCAGTACAGAAAAAAACATTGAAAACAAACTACTGAGAATAAAAATACTGATAGGAATAAAAAAAATAGCTTCAGTATGATTTTTTATCATCGCCCAACCCGCCACGATTACAGATAAAATCAAACCATTGATTGTAATCATAATATTCGCTTTATTATCTGCCAAACGAATTAAATCTAACTGGGTGCGATACGCATTGCGATACATAGAATCAATACTACGCCCTGATGCTGATTCTAACTCTAAGAGTTTATCTTTCGTCTTAATTTTAGAGTTTTTTTTATTATTTTTAATTTTGGTTTTTTTAAGTGCTTTAGCTGTACTTTCTATATTCTCAGCTAAAGGGGAGGAGGGAGGCTCTAGATTAATAACCTGTGAGTTGGTCGTACTCATTATTTTTCTCGTTTAGGTTATCTAATAATGAGGTTAGATTATAAAAATTTTCCTGTACATTTTCTTACACCTCTTAATGATAACACTACTTTATTTATTGGAATATATTAATCAGGAAAAAAGGACATATCCTCTCTTATATATATAACTATAAATTAAAGTGTATAATAATCAGCTAAAAAACGAAAGCTAGAATTATGACAATATGATGACAAAAAGAGTTTAGAGAAAGAAAAAAGTTAAAATACCTTTTTCTTTCCTTAATCAAGTTGATTTATTCTCCAGTATAACCACACACGCCTACTCTGGGTGAGTTAACGATTGGTAAAAGATATAAACCATCTTCACAACCATGTTTTTTTGTACAGGCTGTACATAAAGCCCCTTTTCCATCATATATACATTGAGTACATACTTCTACAGCTTGAGATGGATCATCACAATGATTGCAAGTAATAAGCGGTTGTGTATTTCTTGATAAAACTTGGATTTTCTTCCTTCCCTCAAAATTTACTTTAAACTTTCCAATACATTTGATATCAAGCTCTGTTGTGCTGCCAAAATCATAAGAATAATCAAGTGTTTGCCCCTCAGAGATAACGGTATTTACTTTTCGTGACATTGGGATTTCATCTTCCCACCTATGATAAGCAAAGGCACTCAGGTGACCACAACACTCTAGCCATTTCTCTCGAAGGAAGGCATCCAAATCTTTTAATAAAGTGGTTGGGGAGAGTAATAAATGGAAGAAGTAATCATGTCCATATGTCGCTTGCACAAGAATATATAAATATTCTTTATCTGATTCTGGTTGTTTCGTCAGACATGAGCGAATATGTTTACCTATGCCTCTTTGGGTAAACTTTTTGTTGCATAAATTACAGGTACTTTTTTGAGGAAAATATGCCATATGTATTCACCTATTTATTTAAATTTTAACCTACCATGATTGCACATCATGCTCTAATTTTTGACGCTAGATTGGTGCAATAAATAACCCATTCCATTTATGATTGCCTTTCTTTTTTGTTTCTTTCTGTGCTTTTTTTCGCGCTTTCTTTTGTGCCTTTTTCTGTATTTTTTTCTGTGCTTTTTTCTTGGCTTTTTTACGAGTTTTTTTCTGTGATTTCTTTACATCTCGCTTAGCTTTTTCTATAGCTGCTAGTAATTCTTTAACATTTTTAAGACTTAATTCTAGCTCTACATTTCCTGTAAAACATTTATCTGGTATCTCATTAAATGTTAAACCTTTTTTAGATAAATCAATGTCTGGGTGAATCCAAAAAACTTCTAAATTTACACAATTTGCATGTATATTACCTAATACCTCAATAAACCCTTGTCGATAGTCAATCGTATTACATTTTATTTTTTTCATATTCTGTACTTAATATACATATAAATCAAAGTGTATAGTAAACTATTAAAAAACGAAAGAAAAGAGAGAGGGGAACCTACTTAATACTTTTAACGATTAAGTAGGTCTTTAGGGGAAAACAGGATTAAGTAGCAGGGGAAGAGGTTTTTTTAGTGGCTAAATAATTAATTACTAATACTGCAACAGTACCAATTATTGCCATTAAAATCGCAAAACTCACAGGTTGCGATAAGCTATCAGGAAAATAAGGGGTTGAACTAATTAAACGCTCTTTTTCCCGAACCACTTCATATTTACGGATTTGGAATGGCCAAATCACCCATAATGATCCAATCAAAATACCAATAATTGTCGCTAAGGTTTCACGATGATAGTGAGATAATAACCAACTTAAAAAACGACTGAAGACAATTAAACCCGCTAATGCACCGAAGGCAAAGGGGGCAATAATCCATAAATCAAAACGCCCAATCCCACTGAATATGGTTTCATATTTACGTAGCATTAGCAGAATAAATGAGCCTGAAATCCCCGGTAATAACATCGCTGAAATCGCTAACATGCCTGAAAAAAAGATAAATACAGGCGTATCAGGCGTACTAGTGGGAACAAGATTCACTACTGTCCAGCCTAATGCAATCCCCAAGGTGACAAAAAAACTACTGATCCGATCAAAGCGTTCTAATTGTGGCATCAACGTAATCACTGAACCAATAATTAAACCAAAAAATAAACCATAAATAGGTTCTGGATGAGTATGTAGTAGCTGGGGGATTGGTATCACACGGGTAAAAAACACCAATGCAGAAAATAAACCCAATGCTAAGGGAATTAAAAACCCAAAATGGGGATATTGTATGGCTGGCTTAACCTGCAAGGTCACCACATATTTTAACCAAACACTATCAAATGATTTTAAAGCTGCAAGAAAGCGTTCATAAATCCCAAGGATAAACGCCATGGTGCCACCACTGACCCCAGGGACGACATCCGCCGCCCCCATACAAAAACCTTTGACAGCAAGTATTAATTTATCATGCATTGTAATGCCTATTACTCTGCAACAGGATTAGCTGCATGATAAGGTGCACTAAATTCATGCACTGCATTAATAAACGCACCGACATTTTCAGGGTCAATCGTTGGGTGAATACCGTGTCCTAAGTTAAATACATGCCCTGTACCCGCGCCATAACTGGCTAAAACAGTTGCCACTTCTTCACGAATACGCTCAGGAGATGCATATAAAATACATGGATCCATATTCCCCTGTAAGGCAACTTTATCACCAACACGTTGACGTGCATCAGCAAGCTCTAATTTCCAATCTACCCCTAAAGCATCACAACCTGTTTCTGCCATATCTTCTAACCACAACGCGCCATCTTTGGTAAATAAGATCACAGGCACACGTCGCCCATCTGCTTCACGGGTTAAGCCGTCAACAATTTGTTTCATGTAACGTAAAGAAAATTCTTTATAATCACGAGTAGATAATACGCCGCCCCATGTATCAAAAATCATTACCGCTTGTGCGCCTGCGGCAATTTGTGCATTTAAATAACTGGTGACAGATTGCGCTAATTTATCTAATAAAGTATGCATCACTTGCGGTTGTTCAAATAATAAGCCTTTTACTAAACCAAAATTTTTCGTTGAACCGCCTTCAACCATATAGGTTGCTAATGTCCACGGGCTACCTGAAAAGCCGATTAAGGGCACACTGCCATCTAAGGCAGTACGAATAGTGCTCACTGCATTCATAACATATTGTAATTCTGCATTGGGATCAGGCACACCTAAAGCATCAATACTGGCTTTATCACGTAAAGGGCGTTCAAAACGAGGCCCTTCTCCCTCACTGAAATATAAGCCCAAACCCATTGCATCAGGAATAGTTAAAATATCAGAGAATAAAATGGCAGCATCTAAAGGGTAACGCTCTAAAGGTTGTAAAGTGACTTCACATGCTAGCTCTGCATTTTTGCATAATTGTAAAAAACTACCTGCTTTGGCGCGTGTGGCACGGTATTCAGGCAAATAACGCCCTGCTTGGCGCATCATCCACACAGGTGTCATATCCACAGGTTGACGCAATAAGGCGCGTAAAAAACGATCATTTTTTAATGGGGTTGTCATGATAATAAGCTTTTCAATAACGGCTATAAGAATTCGTAACTAATAAACGCTGTTTTACTTAATCGTGCTGAGCATGTCCAGTATCATGATCAAGGTGATCAGGAAATAAGCAGGTTTCGCAGATGAGGCAGCAAACGCGTATACAGTTGGCAACATAAGGGATGATAGATCGCCTGATAAAGGCGCAATGATCCGAGTAATTCGTTTTATATACCCCATTTTAAAACAAATTACAGCAGTAATAAAAATGTATTCGCCTAAGCGTGTAAAATAAAGTGATTTATACGTTTATAAACTGAAAAATAAGGAGGACATTACAATGTCAAAAGAAGATTATAACAACGGTTTACAAACCCGCCGTGAAGTCATGGGAGATGTCTTTGTTGATCGGGCTATGAATAACACCGATGATTTTATGCAACCTTTACAAGAGTATGTGAATGAACACGCATGGGGCAGCTCATGGCAGCGTGATGATCTACCCCGTCCTACGCGTAGTTTAATTACCATCGCCATGTTAGCGGCAATGAAATGCTCTAATGAGTTAAAAGGACATGTACGCGGTGCTTTACGTAATGGCTGCACAAAAGAAGAAATACGCGGGGTGTTATTACATGCAGCGGTATATTGTGGTGCTCCTGCGGCGTTAGAAGCATTTCGTGCAGCAAAAGAAGCCATTGATGCATGGGAAGCTGAACAAGCTGATTCTGAATAAAAATATCATTATTGAGTGAAGTCATACATCTGTGGTGGGTGTTCTTAAGGGTCATCACAAGGGTGACCCCTACGGTTAGCTAATACAATTCATATCTTTGGTTTTCACAAAATGCTGTATCAATGGCACTTGAAAAACAAATTTATCCCCCTGTTTTTCTATCACTTCTTGTTTAATTAAATTCTCGACCAAGGCAGGATCATCGCCTTTATATTCCTCATCTTGCACCAGTTTTAATACAAATTGGCGTTTTTCCTCGTTTAATGTGCTTTGCCAAAATTCATTAAAATAGCCACCGCCTGTTTCTAAGGCGCGTTCTATGATGATGGGTAGATCGTCGAGGTGGGCGCGTTGGCGTTTTTCTCGGTTGAGGAGTTCCACCCAGCTATAACAGAGTAGTTGTACAAAATAAGGTTGGCAGCGTGTCCAGTGGATCAGTGCGTCGACCACTTCGGCAGGGTAGAGATCGGGGAAGTCTTCTACAGGTTGAGTAATCAGGTTTTCAGCATCACTTGGGTGTAAGTAGCTGATGGGGAGTCTACGTGTATTGATCAGGGTGTCGCTCCAGTAGGCGGGTAGGTCTTCAAGGCGATGTGATCCACTGAATAGCACAAGGTAACGTGGGTGATGTTGGATCAGGTTGCGTAAGAAATATAAGGGGGCTTCTCCTTGTTGATCAATCAGCATATTTAAGCGTTCAAATTCATCAAAACACAGTAACCAGCGTTTCTCTGGGTAGCAGTCGGCGACAGCATTTAACCAGTTTTGTAGATAATAAAAGGGGTCGTCTTTGAGCGCGTCTTTATCCGTGCTGGGTAAATTGTCATAGTGATAGTGTTGGCGTGCTTCATTGCGGATGGTATTAATGATGTAGTCAGCAAAGGAATGCAGTTGGCTGACACTGCTTGCGCCTTGTAGATCAATGAGAATAGGGCGTAGCTCTGCACCGAGGTTAGTGGGGAGATATTTGAGTAAGGAGGTTTTCCCTGTGCGCCGTCCGCCCTGTAGGCATAGTACAGGGGCTTGGGAGGCGGTGGTGATCTGTTCAATTTCAGCAAATAAATCTGTTCGTCCTTTAAAGGCTGATCCTGATTCACGTGGGTTTAAAGGTTGTCCTGCAATATAGGCTTGGGGGATTTCGGCACTGGCTTTGGCTTGTGTGGAGAGGTCATTTTTAGCTTGTTGTAGGATTTTTAACCAGTGTTGGCAGGCGGTACTGAGTCCTGTCGCAAGTTTGGCATTTTTTTGGAAAGCTAGACTTTTTTGTAGGGTCTTGAGTTGGGTGATGGGTTTATCTAAATCACGGTGGCGGTGGTAGAGGCTGGGTGATTGTAGGGCTTTGTTTGTGTCTTCGCTGATGTCGATAAAGCTTTGTAGTGGTTTGGCGATTTCATCAGGGGGGGACGCGTGTAGCCATGCAAGGCGGTGGGAGAGGGCGCAGATGTCTTCGGTATTAGCGCAGTGTTGGAGATCGTAGACAGCGATGTTTAACATGGCTTTGGCGGCTACTTTTTGTTGATTGGTGTTGTTGATGATATGGGTAATGGTGGCACGGGCACGTTCAGGGTGGTGGATATAAGCTTCGCTGATGAGTTGGGGCATAAAGGGGAGGGGTAAACGAATTTCTTCATCATAATATATGGGTAAAGAGTTTAAGGTGCATAAAGTATCATGTGCTATAAAACGTAAATAAAGTAGATGAAGTAATTCAGGTAACCAGAAATAAAACCGCAATACACCTGCAATAAATGGTACAATGAAAGCTACGCCTCCCGCCACGCCGACCGCCACGCCTCCCGCCACGCCGACCGCCACGCCGACCGCCACGCCGACCGCCACGCCGAACGCCACGCCGAACGCCACGCCGACCGCCACGCCGACCGCCACACCAATAAGTAAAGGTAAAAATAATTTTAGTATATCAATAAAATAACTTAGATTGAGTGAATTATTAATATTCCCTATATTAATAAATGAGAATACGCCTGCTTGATAAAGTATATTTAATATAGCTAAAGCTAATAAAGTGTTAACTATTTTTTCTCTTATATTTTCTTTTAAAAAAATATTAGTCCACAAACCTACAGACCAGCCTATTAGGTATAAGATACTTTTAAACCAAATAAAATTTTGCTCACTTAGGATTTCATAGCAGACACCAATAAAAATACTCATTAGCCACGGTACTAAAATAGCCAACCATAATACATGTTGTGCATAACGCGCTAAACGTAAATTAGTTTTAAACTCTGCACGATGATTAAATACATTACCATCTGCTTTTAATTCAGGATGAATACTGCTTAACCAATTTTGATAACTCACAGGTTTTAAAAATACCCAGTGAATAATCTTAATACACTGGCGTAAATGGGCTAATAAACGTAATTGATAAAAGGACATAATCAGCAGCTCTTAATTACCTTGGGCAGACAATAAATTAATAATTGATAGGTTCACAGTCTTAAATTCTTCCCAAGATAACAACCCTAAAATGAATAAAATAAAACCAAACAAAAAACCTAGAGTTTGGGCACGTGTTAAATGCAAACCCAAAATATCCACCCCCTGCCAAATATTAGCCCCTTTTATTTTTTCCCAAAAAGAACGCTTTACCTTATTTTTATTCTGATCAAACTCCGCTTTGGCTGCCTCTTCTCCTCTCCCTTGCTGTCTTGCCCGATATAAACAATCTGCCGCTAACTGTAATGAATACGGATGATATCCCCCCCACGCCATCGCTAATTCTTGCTCTCTAATAGATAACGCCGCCTCGCCTGACTCCCCCTGCTGAGATAATAACGCTCTTCTCGCTGTGTCATCATCAAACTCTTTTAATACAACTTTATGTTGAACATTAAAAAAATCAGATGTCCAACCATAACGCTGTTTATACTTCTTATAAGACTGCTTACTAACAATAATCAGCATCAAATAACCATGCCCCATTAAATAACGCAAATTATCATAAAAGCTATTATCAAAAGTTGTATGATTATCTAACAACACATCAAAATCATCCAAACACAGCACCACCAGCAAATCTAACTCCTGTTTAATAAACTGAATTAACTTAGAAAAACTTTCCCGATCAGTAGCATACTCGGCTAACTTTTTGATTAAATTAGGATGACTTTGACACTTAGAATGCTGACGTAACTTATCAATCACAAAACTATATAAACTCGCTTCACTACGCGTCTGTGCTGCCTCCAATGACGCATAAATCACCAAATACCGCGCTGGCTCTTTCACCCGCTCCGCCCACGTCATATAAAAACGCTTTAATAAACTACTTTTGCCTATCCCCGACGCACCGATAATATTCACACTAATCGCTTGACGTGCATTCATCTTAGACACCAAAGTATCCAGCTCACCCTCCCGCCCCACAAACAACGCATCCCGATCCAAACAGCCCCCCGCCACAAACGGAGAAGAAGGTAAAACAGCCATCACACGCACCCCTACAAAAAACACGCTAACCGCCATCACATGATTTTTTACCTTTTCAACAATGATAAAAAAATCCCTTGTGATAGCCCTGATTACTAGCTCAACCCTAACACAGCAAGGCATTAAAAAAAATAAACTAAGTGGATTTAATGTAGGGGCAACCCTTCCCCTCGTTGTAATGCAGCCTCGGACGCTCCGCATCCTCCCCTCTAAGTTGACACCTTGGTAGCTTTTAAGCAAGATGACGCAGAGCGTCAGGGACGGGATTCCAGCACAGAGTGCGTGGAACCAGATAAATATGGGGTGATTAACTATCAGGGGGTTGGTGGAATACGCTATGCTATTACCCCCCCACATAAAATATAAAAATAATCTAAGATATTCCCATATTAAGACATACAAGAAGCAAACAAATATTATTCTTCCTTCACTCTTTCCACCGTCACCGTATTCTCTTCAATCATAAAATTATCATTCAATAATGGTAAAACCATTGATTCAACAATAATTTGCTCTGTTCCCCAATGTAATATACTTTTTTGCGGCAATTGTATGGATTTTTCTGATAGAATGGCGTGTTCTGTTTTAATACGTAGTGTTGTCGTCAACAACGAGATATAAACATTATCTTGTAAAACAACTTCATTAGGTGCGCCATCACTGATATAAATATTATCCGCACTCAAGGTGGCAAGTGTCTCCGTCTGTACGGCGTAAACCGATGCACTGATACTGATTAAAACAACCACACAACTACTTTTTACCTTTTTTGTAATACAAAACATGATTATTCCCCGTATCATTATTATTGAATAAGTCATTTTAAAATAAAATGACTCAAATTTATTTACTTTCATTATCAATACTATGAAATACTTTTTTGTTCTGTACAGCTATTATCAATTATTATGCTAACACGCTACATAAAAAAAATTCTCCAAGCCCGCGTTTATGACGTTGCTGAGAAAACTCGCTTAGATTTTGCTACTAACCTATCTCGTCGTTTAAATAACAACATTTGGATTAAACGCGAAGATATGCAACCTGTTTTCTCCTTCAAAATTCGTGGGGCATACAATAAAATTGCTAGCTTACCCCCTGAAATTATTGCCAAAGGCGTGATTACCGCCTCGGCGGGTAACCACGCACAAGGTGTGGCACTCTCCGCAAAAAAATTGGGTATTAAAGCAACCATTGTAATGCCAAAAACGACCCCTGATATCAAAGTAAATTCTGTACGTAATAATGGTGGAGATGTTGTACTACACGGTACCAGCTTTGATGATGCCAGTGCTTATGCTCAGCAATTAGTCAAAGAAAAAGGCTTAAGCTATATTCCTCCCTTTGATGATGAATATGTGATCGCAGGACAAGGTACGGTCGCGATGGAAATTCTGCAAACCCATACAGGCGATATTGATGCCGTCTTTATTCCTGTCGGAGGCGGTGGGCTGATCGCAGGCATGGCAGCCTATATCAAATACTTACGCCCTGAAATTAAAGTCATTGGTGTTGAGCCTGAAGACTCTGCTTGTCTATACGAAGCCTTAAAAGCAGATGAACGAGTGGTCTTAGATCAAGTGGGTATTTTTGCAGACGGTGTTGCAGTCAAACAAATTGGTGAAAAAACCTTTGAAGTCCTACGTGATACAGTAGACGAAGTCCTGCGTGTGAGTACAGATGAAATCTGTGCAGCCATTAAAGATATTTTTGAAGATACCCGTACAGTGACCGAACCTGCTGGGGCAGTAGGCTTAGCAGGGCTTAAAAAATACATTACGCGTGAAAAATGCCATGCCAAAACCTTGATTACCGTTGCCAGTGGCGCAAACATGAATTTTGATCGCCTTGGTTATGTTGCCGAACGTACCGAATTAAGTGAACGCCGTGAAACTTTATTGGCGGTGACCATCCCAGAACGGGCAGGGAGTTTTCGTAATTTCTGCCATACGATTGGACAACGCGCAATTACAGAATTTAATTACCGCTATGCTGACGACAATCAAGCACATGTCTTTGCAGGGATTCGTCTCACAGGTGAAGAAGACGAAAAAGAAACCTTGATTAAACGCTTAAGTGAGCATGATTACACAGTATTAGATATGACGGATAATGAAGTAGCAAAACTGCATATTCGTCATATGGTAGGTGGACACGGACAACAGGTCGAAGATGAGCGTTTATATCGTTTTGAATTCCCTGAACGTCCTGGGGCACTATTACATTTTCTCACCCAAATTGGGCAACGTTGGAATATTAGCTTATTCCACTATCGTAACCACGGGGCAGCCTATGGGCGCGTATTGGTCGGTATCCAAGTTCCTGATGTAGAATTGACTGATTTACAGCAATTTTTTGATCAACTAGGATTTTCCTATTGGGAAGAAAAAAACAATCCTGCCTATACTTTATTTTTACAGTAATTGATAGGGTGCTGCTTCGTAATAAAACGGAGCAGTATAATTGATAAGATCCTATTTTTTATTATGATAGCGTACACACTATAGTGATGTACTGTTATGAGTTGTATAGAAAAATTAGCTAAAATATAAACACAGTATGACTTAATTTATATTTTACTTTAACAATTTAATTATCCAAATAAAATGGGAATAAGGTGCGCTTATGCAGCAAGATAATTTTTTACGCGAATTAAAAGATAAGGATGCCTTAGTGCATGTTTTTTTAATTAATGGCATTAAATTAATTGGTAAAATCACCACCTATGATCGCTTTAGTATTTTCTTAGAAAATAATGGTAAAGTGCAAATGGTGTATAAGCACTCTGTTTCCACAGTGATGCCTTACCATTCACAACAGCAACATGCACATTCTTAATAATCAATATGCTTCTAGATTTATTATAATGTCATAGTATTGTACGGGTTATTTATTGTAATCCGTATATAAATCTCATTTTTGCAGGGTAGCCATAGCACAGCGTATTCCAACACCCCCAATATTTCATCAACTCTATATTCTTTAAAAAATCCTCTTATTTATTCTTGTGTGCTCTGTTCTATGGTTCATATTTATTTTATACCTTCCTCACTCAATACTTGCTGATAAAGGCTATATAGAGGGTCACCCAGTACCACAAAATAAATTGTGTCAAACTGTTCAGGATGTTGTTGTACAAATGTACTGACAGTGGACACAGCAATACCTGTTGCTGCTTCAAGTGGGTAAGCATACACCCCACAACTGATGGCAGGAAAAGCAATACTTTTGACCCCATGCTGTTGTGCACACTGTAAGCTATTTTGATAGCAGTTTGTTAATAATTCAGCTTCATGTTGTTGCCCCCCGCGCCAAATTGCTCCAACGGTGTGAATAACAAAATTAGCAGGGAGTTGATAACCAGCTGTGATTTTGGCTTCCCCTGTTTTGCAGCCATTTAAATTAATACATTCTCTTAATAATTCAATCCCTGCTACACGATGAATAGCCCCATCAACCCCGCCTCCACCAAGTAGGCTATTATTTGCGGCATTAACAATGGCATCAACGCTAAGTGTGGTAATATCTGCTTGGATTACTTCAATTTTTGTTAACATTATTAACTCAACTTTTTATCATTTTTAATTAATAAGGGGGCAGAATATGGCAATTAGTTTTGCACTGATTCCTGTGTTTATTATTCTTATTCTAGGCTATACATTACGCCGCTTTGAATTTTTATCTGAACCGTTAAGTATTGGAATAGAGAAAATGACCTATTTCATTTTCTTTCCTGTATTGTTGATCAGTAATTTGATGAACGCGCCTTTACAGAATTTACATAGCGCATTAGATATGGCGTTGGCATTGGTAGGGAGTGTATTGGTGATTGCACTCTTATTAATCAGTGTACGCCGCTATTTACCTGTATCAGGGGCAGAATTTACCTCTATTTTTCAAGGCTGCACACGGTTTAATAGCTATATTGGTTTAGCAATGGCGGTGATTTTATTGCCTGATCAGGGGACTGTACTGGCCGCAGTGGCTTTTGCTGCCATGATTCCATTGTTAAATGTATTATGTGTGATGGTGCTGGCACATTATGCCAGTGATCAAAGTTTTTCTTGGTCACGTACGGCAATGAATATTATAAAAAACCCCCTAATTATTGCTTGTGTCATTGGTTTGGGGATTAATTTCTCAGGCTTAATAATGCCTGATTCTATTGCACGTACTTTAGATATTTTAGGGCGGGCAACCTTACCTTTAGGTTTATTAACTGTTGGGGCAGGACTGTGCTTTTCTAATTTATTACAAAGCCGTTTAAGCTTGCTGCTCAGTGTAGTGGTTAAATTATTTTGTTTTCCATTTGTCACATGGCTGTTTTGTTTAGCCTTTGGTTTGGATAATAGTTTGTTGTTAATTACTTTATTATTTGCTGCACTGCCTTCTGCTACATCAGCTTATATTCTTGCTCGTCAAATGAAAGGTGATCATGTATTAATGGCAAATATTTTAACTTTACAAAGTATTTGCGCTGCTTTTAGTTTGCCGTTTATTTTAGGGTTTGTACGTTAATTTCACCTTGTCGTTAAGTGGTGTGTAGGGTGAAATAGCTGCGCCACTTACCCTTATATTATCCCTCTCGTTCCTGCGTGTTCTTACGCGGGAATGCCTTCCCTGACGCGTTGCGTCATGAACCTGCCCATATTTTTTAGCATAGAGGCAGCTCAAAGAAGAGGACGCAACGCGTCCAAGAGAGCATTCCCACGCAGGCGCGTGAGGAACGGGGAGGAAAAAAGAGGACGTGGAGCGTCCAAGACGGCATTACAACGCAGAGCGTTGTAACGAGGGGAATATTGCTTTTAATCCTTAACTTAATGGCAGTGAGGCGTTGCGTGCAACGCCGCTATGGTATCATGCCAACAATGAAAATTAAGCTTGTTCTAAAGCTTCCTTTTCTTTTTCTTCATAGGTCATTAAAGGGCGCATTGCATGTAAGAGGCTTTTAAAAATATGCGCATGGGTTTTCTCTTCATTCGCCAATAATTCTTTTACATGTTGTCGCTGGGTTGGCATAGAGAAACAGGCAGGGCAACTATCAGGTACAACAGGTAATGCTGCCGCTGTGGCAAAATCACCTGTTTGACGCTCTCGAGCATAGACTAAAGGACGAATAATCCGTACATCACCTGCATCATTAATATAGTTGGCTTTCATGGTATTTAACTGCCCACCATATAAAGCAGACATCAAAAAGCTTTCGGCTAAATCATCTAAATGTTGTGCTAAAGCCAGTACATTATAATTTTCTTTACGTGCAGTTGTGTACATAATGCCACGTTTCATACGTGAGCAATAAGCACAGAAAGAATCACCTTTAATACGTTCTTTGGCTTCTTCCATAATCGGCTGTTGTTTATAAAAATAGGGTACCCCTAATTCAGCTAAATAGGGTTTTAGAATAGAAGGGTCAAAACCATCAATCATGGGATCAACTGTTAAGGCTGCTACATGAAAATCAATTGGAGCATGACGTTGCAGGTGTAAGAGGATATGTAATAAGGAAAGTGAATCTTTACCCCCTGACAAACCCAGTAAAATCCGATCCCCCTCTTTAATCATTTCATAATCCGCAACAGCGCGCCCTACATTGCGTAATAAAGATTTAGGTGGTTTGACAAAGTCACTCATGATAGTTTTACTATTCCAAAAAGCTAAAATGTAAAGATAAAGCAATCAATTATAACGTATTTATGGGCAAAATAGAGCTAGGGGATTTATGCCTTATTTTATCGGTTATCCTATTTTTCCCTTTTATTTTCATTTTATGATGAATGTATGGCATTTAGTTTATGAATTTATCTCCTCAACTTTTACCCTTATCATTGTTATTTTCCGCTGATATTATTTATGGTTTGATAATACTGGCAACTTTATATTATGCACCGTGGCACCATTTAAAAAATAGCCAAGATAGTCATGTTTTGTTTGCTAGCTATGTACTGGTTTTATTTATTTGGCGATTAGGGGGAGGGGTGACCTCAGGTTTAGAGTTTCACCTTTTGCTAGTCACTTCTTTAACGCTGATGTTTGGTGTCTCTTTTGCTATTATTGGAGTGAGTATATTACAGCTGGGTTTGAGTATTTTAGGGCTTGCAGATTGGCAAAGCCATTCTATGAATGTGCTATGTAACGGTATTGCACCGATTTTAATGACTTATGCTTTATATCGCTTCAGTTATTTATATTTACCTCGCCACTTTTTTATCTATATTTTTGTATGCAGTTTTATCGGTGGAGCATTAAGTATGTTAATAAGCCGTTGTCTTGGGATGGGGCTGCTATTATTAAATAATACTTATACATGGTCTCAACTGGGTGATGAGCCTTTTTTTATTATTGTGATGCTTTTTCCTGAGGCTTTTCTGAATGGCATGATCATGACAATATTGGTCGTTTATCGCCCTCAGTGGGTAAGCAGCTTTAGTGATAAATATTATTTAGTGGGTAAATAATTGCTCAATACTGGAATTAGGCACGGCGGGAGCTTTCCCCTGTCATCACAGCAGAGCCAATAAGATGTGCTAAGCGTAATGCTTCGGGGACATGCCCTTGATCAGTAAGCTGAGGTAAAAGACGTGCTATCACCTCGGCTGATTCACCTTGTACTTGAAAATAAAAAGGCAGTGCAGTATGAATTTCCCCTGCTTTTTCAATTAAAGCAATTCGTTGCTCATAATGAGGTAAATGTTGTAATGCTTTTTTTATTGCCGACATATTCGGTAATTTACGCATAATACTGACACAGGGTAATTGTAGTTCTTTAGCAAGACGAGGCAAATCAATAAGATTAAACCCTGCTACAGCTAAACCATCAATTAAAACTAAATGTAGTTGAGAGTGAAATTTACTCTTTAATATTGTGTTAATTAATACATCAGTGGCATCTAAACCATCTTGTTGTACCTGTGCCCATAACATACCTTCAAAGCGTGTATTAGCACATAATATGGCAGAAATATTTACTTTTTCATCTTGCTCACGTTGAAAAGGTGCATCATCAATGCCCAATACACGGATTTTCTTTTGGCGTTGTACAGCAAGTTGTAGTGTCATCATTTTATATCCATCAGTGAAAATTATATAAATGCAGAGTAAGCATTGTCAACTTTATATTTTTATCTTAAATAATGGTTTTTATCATCATAGTCAGTATCAATAAAAATAAAAAACATAGGTAAGTGACTATATTAAAATAGTTTTTTAAATTTATAATATAGATTTTACAATAGGTATATTCTTTGCCTGTTTCTTTTTTTTATAGGCAATGATAAATTGATTATTACAATTTAGAGTAAGTCTATAAATGATACAAAATAGCACATTGTATACTATTAAGAATTAGTTACTTTATTCCCCCTTTTTTTATTGTTAAATTGAACGGTATTTTATTCAGGGGGCTTTTTTTAACTGTGTAAAATAAAAAGAAGGTGATAAGAGATGAGATACTTTATCTTATTAATAAGTCTGTTTATCGCGCAACTTCTCCCCACAACGGTTGCCGCCGAACAGTGGTGTGTAAGTTATGCAACAAACAGTCAATACAACAGAAGTGGTGGTCATGTTGTCTGGTTTAGCCGCTTAGAATTCCGAAAGCAACGTTTTATTTTTATGGAATCTGATAAAGGTAAGATTATCACCAATGATGATGGCACTGCACACTTTACAGGAACTATATACGATAAAAATCGCCCTGACCGTCGCTTTAAGATTGATGTGACTTTAACGGGACGAACTGCTGTAGGGGAACATCCTTCTTTAGGCAGTGGCGCAAAAAGTCCTAAGAAAGAATTAAACCGTAAGGCCTATACTAATAAAGGCGGACCTGTAGATGTGAATACATGGTTCTACTATAAAAACTTTACAGGTACTTTTACAGGGGAAGGCACTTATGCTGGCGCAGTAGTAAACGTACAACGTATGGGACCCGCTTTCCAAATTGGTAAAGGGGCAAATGGTAAAAATGCAGGTTTTGGTGCATCAGGTTGGATTAATTACACCATTGTAAAACATCCTGATAACGGTATTCGTTTTGCTAAACGCCAAGCTGATTTCAACTTAAATTTAAAAGAATGTGCACAACAATGTCAGTTAATGTATGCCGTTAACGACCGTGGTTTAAACAATACCCAATTCTTTACGATTGATACACTTAATAATTATGAAGTGACTGCATTAGGTAATGAATACCCAGAGCATGATATTGAAAGTTTAGATATGTCACCTGATGGTGTGCTCTATGCCAGTTCTGGTGATGACCCAACAGGCGGCGCACCTGTAGGACATTTATACCGTGTTGATAAAGTAACGGGCGCGTTAACTTCTGTTGGTGATATTGTAGATGCTACCACAGGGGAGTCTTATGGTGAAATCTCTGCTTTATCTTTCCGCTCTAATGGTAGTTTATGGGGCTGGGCTGAAGGTAAAGGTGTGATTAAAATCAATCCTGAGACTGCAAAAGCCACGATGCAATTAGCCACTGATGCTGCGGTTGAAGGCATGAGCTGGAGCTTTGATGGATCTGTTTTATATGGTGTTGAGAATCAAATTTTATGGGGTTACCACCCTGCTACTAACTCCGTGGCAATGATTTGTCCTGAAATTGGCATGACACAAGTAGAAGCCATTGAAGGAAATATTGCTGATGGTTCATTATTATTTGCATTCCATGGCAATGATTTCAAAATCCATTCTTTTGACCCAGCAGTTTGCTTAGTCACAGAAACCATGAATATAGACACCCCTTATGATGATATTGAAGGTATCACATGGGGTTGTGAAATGAAATAATGGCTTAAAGAGCTAAGGATTAAGAAAGCCATACTCTATACTCATGGAGTATGGTTTTTTTATGTTATATTACTTGGAGGTTTTATGTCTTTTAAGCGTTTATCTTACGCGCTCATGGCAAGCTTATTGCCATTCAGTTACGCGGTTTCTGCTGCGCCCATCAATGATTTGTTTACCGATGCCACGCCTATTACTGCGTTACCTTATTCAGTAGAACAGCAGGTGGAAGAGGCGACAAATAGTACAAATGAAGTTATTCCTAGTTGTGCAGCTAAAGCCGCAAACAGTGTGTGGTATGAGTACACAGCTACTGAAGCACAAACTATTTTATTTAATACAAAAGATAGTAGCTATGACACGGTACTTTCTATCTGGCAAGGGGGTACACATCCTTTAACAGAAGTCGCTTGTAATGATGATAGTTTGTTAAATGATGATTTTGCACAAGTTACATTGAATACAACAGTAAACCAGCGTTATTTTATTAATATTGCAGGGTTTGATGGGGGGAGTGGTGATTTAAAATTAAATGCTATTCCTGTGAACTTTCTTGTTAATGATGATTTAGCGAATGCTACCAGTATCAGCCAAACAACTGTGCAAATCATTCAAACTACACAAGGTTCTAGTAATGAACCTGATGAAGTCGCAGCAAGTTGTGGCGGTAACTCAGGGGCAAGTGTTTGGTATCGTTATACTGCTACTGAAAATGAAACCGTGGTGTTTGATACTTTAGGATCAGATTTTGATACGGTTTTATCTTTATGGTCTGGTTCACAACATCCCTTAACAGAAGTGGCATGTAGTGATGAAATTAATGGTGATCCACAATCATTATTAAGTTTAGAGGCTGAAAAAGATAACAGTTACTTAATCCGTGTCGCTGGTAATATTAGTGCAGGACAACCAGTCCCTGAAACAGGTACCTTATTATTTAATATCTCTAGCCCACCTAGTAATGATTTACCTGAAAATGCATTAGAGATTACTGCATTGCCTTACAGCCATTCTCAATTAACCACGAGTGCAGGTCACGAAGATCAAGAAGAAAGTGCATCATGCGCACCGTCTGGTGCCAGTGTTTGGTATCGCTACACAGCCACAGCTGATCAAAGTGTGAGCTTTTCCACTGACAAATCTAATTTTGATACCGTAATGAGTGTATGGAAAAATGAAGATAATGAGCTGACTGAAGTGGCATGTAATGATGATGGTATCAGTGATGATGTACAAACCCAAATATCACAAACTACCTTATCTGTGACGAAAGACAGTACTTATTTAATCAGTGTTGCTGGGGTCTCAGAAGCCACGGGGGCATTAGTTTTTTCTGCTAAAGTGGTAGAGAATGATTTAACTATTACCAGCCAACCACAAAGCCAAACTATTACAGTAGATGATACTGTAACTTTAACTGTTGAAGCTTCGGGGACTGATCCAAAAGAATATCAATGGTATCAAGGCAGCACTGGCGATACTAATCAACCTGTTGGCAGCAATAGCGCAAGCTTTACCAGTGATGCTTTAAATAGTAGTACTGAGTTTTGGGTAAGTGTTAAAAACATAACAGGAGAAATCAATAGTGATACTGCAATCATTACTGTAGAAACCACAACAACAGACAGTAATGGGACAGGTATCAGTGCAGCAGGGATTACACTAGCCACAACAGCTAATTTTACTGCTGAACTTGTGAAGGATGGTGTGCTACTTGATGGGACTGCCAGTACTGAAGATGATATTAGTTTAACCATGAATGTATCTGTGGACAGTGCCCATTTAGGCGAAACAGCAGAGTTAATTCTGGTTGCTGGGTATCAGTTTGATCAGGAGAGTGATTTATTATTCTTTATGCGTGGTGAAGAGATTAATCAATGGAATCTGTGGTCAGGTGTGATGGGTGATTTAACTGCGGTGAATACGATTGATTCATTAGTGGATAGTTTCGATGTGACTATTCATACAGGAAACTTACCTTTTGGAGAACTATTAATTTATGCAGGCTATCGTTTAACAAATGGGAGTGTATTTTTTAATGGTGTACCTGTTGCTATTGCAGTAACAGATTAATTTTTAGTACTTTATTATACTAATATTAGAGTAAGTACTCATCAGATCTTTATTATTTGGTGAGTACTTCCCCTTTTTAATTTTTATCTATTTCTTTAAGAGTAGTAAAAGTGCAGCACCACTTCGGTGTACTAAACCTACCTTATTAGGGATAAATCCAACTTCATTATTGCCACTATCATAGATAGAGCCAGAATCCGCAGCAAATCCAACCTCATTATTGCCACTGTCATAGATAGAACCAGAACTTGCAGCAAAACCTACTTCATTATTGCCGCTGTCATAGATAGAACCAGAGCTTGCAGCAAAGCCTATCTCATTATTACCACTATCATAGATAGAGCCAGAATCCGCAGCATAGCCTACTTCATTGTTACCACTATCATAAACACTTCCACCCATGACTCATGCACTTATTATTTTAAAGCTTAAATTCTAGTGAGGTAAGAAATAAATTGCAATAAATAATACCTTTAGAGTTTAATATTTTTGAATTTTTTCTCTTTTACCAAAAGAGTATTAAAAAGTATCACCCCACCGACTAAACAAGCTTTTTTTATTTTCAATTAATTTAATTCTTCGGTTTACTTCATCCATTGGCAGTTTACTTTCAATACTGTGTAAAAATTCTTTTTCATTAGGCTTATATTCTTTATGAGAGAGAGGTTCAATTTGAAATTCACAGTATTCAACTACACCGTCAGCAAATAAATAGTTTTTTATATAATGATATAACCCGAATAATTCACTTTTATTTAATTTATTAAAAGCACTCATTATTGAATAATTACCTAAAAATTTTAGATCTAAATAAATCCATATTTTATCCCCACATAATTTTCCTCGTACTTTAAAAGTATCTAGTTTATTGGCTCTTTCAAGTACAAATAATTTTGATAATGCAAGCGTAAAAAAATTACAGTTATCTTTATGATCAAAAGGTTTATGGGTATTTGGAGCAAATATTATTAACTCTATTTTAGCGTACTCTGCTATTTCTATATGAAATATGCCATGATTCCAGCAAACTGTATAAGAATCTGAATCTTCCTTAAATGTAATCCTCATTGAATTAGTGTTGAAGTCCTTTCTTATTTTTTTCTTCTCAATATCTAAAATAATATTTTTTAGCTTTCTTACTTGTTTTGCATCTATTTTTCTTACACTGGCTAGTAAATTAATTTTTATATTTTCCTTTCCTCTACTGGCTAGTAAATTAGTCAATGTATTTATCTTTCTTACACTGATTAATAAATCAATCAATACATATATTTGATTAACTCTTTGCTCACGGCTCACATGATAGCTTAAAATATTTATTTTTGTAGGTGAATACATTATTTCTTCCCAAAAGGATGTACTGCAAGATAGTAGCAATCACTAAAAAAGCCAGTATGAGTATGTTGTAGTGACGTTGCACGTAACGTCCTCGTGATCTTATTTACCCCACAATCATCAATTCATAGCCACTACAATTCAACCATCCCGCTGTCATCAATCATGACTGAATTGGCTTCAGTGACAAGCGTTGCATGCAACGCCGCTACGGTTTTATGGATGCCATAACCTTCTGGTGAATGTGTAACTACAAACTAATGACATTCATTTTCTAGCTCCTGCCCTTTAGGAAGTAATTTTTTATTACCTTGTATAATCACTAATGCCACACCTATTACGGTAATCACCATACCAACTAATGCTACGGTATACAGTTTTTCATCAAATAAAAAATAGGCTTCTGTCGCGGTAAGCGGCGGAACAAGATAAAATAAACTAGATACTTTAGAAGCCTCCCCACGTTTAATTAATAGCATTAATAAAATGATGGCACCAATTGATAACACCAGCACTAACCATGTCATGGCGAAAATAAATTGCCCTGTCCATTGAACCTGCATATCTTCCGTAAAATAAGCCGCTATTCCCAATACTGTTGCTGTTGCTGCATACTGAATAAACGTACCTGAAATTAAATCCATATCAGTACAATAACGTTTATGGTAAATCGTCCCCAGTGATATTCCTATCAATGCTAATACACCAAATGCCACTGCTTCCCAACCAAAAGATACCGTGCTTAAGCCTAAATGATTTAAATATAATTTTTCACCCAAGACCATTGCCACACCTGTTAAGCCTAACACTAAGCCTAAAAATTGGCGTTTAGTTACTGTTTCACCTAAAAATGGTACAGCCACAATAGTGGTTAACAAAGGTTGTAAGCCCACAATCAAAGCCGTTAACCCAGCAGGCAAACCATATTTTATTGCGGTAAAAAGTCCCCCTAAATAGGCAGCATGAACAAGTAAACCAGAAATAGAAATATGCCCAATTTTTTTAAAATCACATGTCCAAGTTGCTTTCACGACTAAAGCAATAATAAATAAAGCAACAAGTGTCAGTAACATACGATAAAACAGAAATGTCATCGGTTCTGCAAACGGTAAACCAAGCTTTGCCCCAATAAAGCCTGTACTCCATAACAATACAAAAATAATAGGCACAGAGAAATGCCAAAAAGAGCTGTTTTTTAACATAATTTTAGAACTATATATAAAAAATAATGGTGCTATAAATAGCACACCACTTTTTTATTTAAAAAATTAAGAGATTTTAATAATGAGAGAATGTCATTTTAATTTAAGGACACTTATAGAATAATATTATAAAAATAAATATATTATTTATTGATACTATTTGATTTATTTATGTAAATATTAATAATATTGTCTTATTTTCTTATAATTAGTAAGATTTATTTTTATTACAATATTATAGCTTCCACTATGAATAAAACCTCTTCCCTTGAGTTTAAGCTTACGATCATAACATACATATTGCTTTATTTTTATTTGTTAACTGCTAATAGACTATTGAAAATAATATAAAAAACAAAAATTTGTTTTAATTTTATTATTTAAATTTTATTAGCTCCCTTTCATAGATATGTTTTGCTATTAAATCAAACTAATTACATGTTAACTTTTTAAATTATCTTTTTTATTTATCTATAACAGACTGAGAATTTAATAAAATAATTAAAAAATTTTTTGATTAAAGACTTTTCTTAGCATTAAATGAATAAATTGATGTATTATGAATCTTTACAATATAATATTTACCTTTATTAATCATTATTTTTTTAACACGCTATAATAAAGATTATTTTCTATTTTTTCAGAGTAGAATAATAAGTGTTGCCTCGTTTTAAATAGATTTTTTATTATTAATATTAATTACTATTTTTCACCTTAAAAGCAATATCCATTTAGTAAAATATATGAAATAAATTATTGATATAACAAAAAAATATGATATTTTTTTGAAAAAATACTTTTTATAGTCATATAAATTGATTACAATTAGAGAATAATAAATGTGTAAATCATGTTATATACCATGATATAATTACTATTATAATAATTACTGTGATTTAAATGTAAAGATTAGGGCACAATGTTGGTGATTTTAAATTCTATAGCTTTTTTCCACAGTATCTGTATTACGTGTAATATATAGGGTGACATTAACTTTATTACACTGTTCTATAGCAGGTACAGATCATGGCACGGCAACGTAATTACTTTGGTACGGATGGTATCCGAGGTACTGTGGGTCAAACTCCAATAACCCCCGATTTCATTATGAAATTAGGTTGGGCAGCAGGGCGCGTTCTCAGTGAAGGACATGCACGCCCAAAAATCCTCATTGGTAAAGATACCCGTATCTCTGGTTATATGTTTGAATCTGCATTAGAAGCAGGTCTTTCAGCAGCGGGGATGGATATTCGTCTATTAGGACCAATGCCAACCCCCGCAATCGCTTATTTAACCCGTACCTTTCATGCACAAGCAGGGATTGTGATCAGTGCTTCACATAATGCTTATCAAGATAATGGGATTAAATTTTTCTCTAGTGCTGGGACAAAATTACCTGATGATGTGGAACTAGCTATTGAAGCCGAATTAGAAAAACCACTGACAACCGTTGCCCCTGATAGATTAGGTAAGGCAAAACGTATCGATGATGCGGCAGGGCGTTATATTGAATTTTGTAAAAGTACCATCCCCTTTGATATTAATTTAAAGGGCTTAAAAATTGTCCTTGATTGTGCACACGGAGCCACGTATCATGTCGCGCCTGCAGTGTTTCATGAATTAGGGGCTGATGTCATTAATATTGGTAGTCAACCCAATGGTTTGAATATTAATGAGCAGTGTGGTTCAACCCACCCGCGCACCTTGCAACAAGCCGTTTTAGCTGAACATGCTGATATAGGAATTGCTTTAGATGGCGATGGTGATCGCGTCATTATGGTGGATAAAAAAGGTGAAGTGTTAGATGGTGATGAGCTGTTATTTATCATTGCCAGTATGCGTAAGCAACAAAATACTTTAAATGGTGTGGTCGTTGGAACAGTGATGAGCAATCTTGGTTTAGAGCTGGCTTTTCAACAACGTGATATTGAGTTTGCACGTGCAAAAGTCGGTGATCGCTATGTCATCGAAATGTTGAAACAACGTGGTGGTACACTCGGTGGTGAATCATCTGGGCATGTAATCTGTTTAGATCGCACTACAACAGGTGATGGCATTATTACTGCATTACAAGTACTGAATGCATGTTTATTTCAACATGCAGAGCTACATGAACTCAAAGCAGGTATGCAAAAGTGCCCACAGTTCATGGTGAATGTACCTGTAAAGAAAAAAGTAGCCTTGGATGAATCGCCTTTATTGCAAGAGGCAATTCGCGAAGCAGAATGCGAATTAGCAGGACAAGGGCGGGTTTTACTCCGCCCCTCTGGTACAGAGCCGCTGATTCGGGTCATGGTTGAAGGCACACATATGCCACAAGTGAAAAAAATAGCCCAACAACTGGCACAGGTTGTTGAGAAAGAAATGGCTAACTAATTGAATAGGCAATAATCCAATAAACAATGATGGATAATAGTGCAACACAACAGGCAGCAATAAATAAGGCAACCAGTGCATACTGCCAAAAAGCCCCTTGTGAGAAATCACGTTGATGCTTTTTTTGGCTTTGTACCCCAAAAAAAGCAGCACAAACACTAAAAAAAACCTGTAATAAGGAAAGAGACGATTTAGAAGGCTTGTCTTCTGTCATAGTGAACGCCACCTTTATTAGCTTATACAGAAGGCGATGCAAAAAAAGCATCATGGATTTATTGATAAGTTTAGGACAGATTTATGTTTTCACGTTTAAAAGATGATATAAAATGCGTCTTAGATCGTGACCCCGCAGCACGGAATATGTTCGAGGTGTTAACCACCTACCCAGGGCTGCACGCATTACTTTTTCACCGCATCTCTCACGCATTATGGGGAGTAGGGTGGAAATGGGTGGCACGGATGATTTCTGTATTCTCTCGTTGGTTAACAGGGATAGAAATTCACCCAGGGGCACAAATTGGACAACGATTTTTTATTGATCATGGTATGGGGGTTGTCATTGGTGAAACCACCATTGTGGGAGACGACTGTACTTTGTATCAAGGTGTGACTCTAGGGGGCACCAGTTTAGAAAAAGGTAAACGCCATCCCACTTTAGGCAATAATGTGGTTGTGGGCGCGGGGGCTAAAGTATTAGGCCCTTTCACCCTTGATGATGGGGCGCGGGTCGGCTCCAATGCGGTAGTTGTGAAAGCAGTACCCAAAAATGCGACAGCTATTGGTATACCCGCACGTATTATAGAACAAAAGACCGTTGAAGAAAAAAGCCATAAAAAACAGGTGGCACAAAAAATCTTCGATGCTTACGGAATTCCACAGGATTTTGATGCTGAGCAACTTGATCCTGTGCAATATGCTATCAACCACATGTTAGACGACATGCATACAATGGATAAACAGGTGGCAATGATGTACACCATGTTAAAAAAATTGGATGATAAAGGTCTGCTAACAGATGACGCAGCAGGGTTTGAATCTTCAATGACAAAGATAAATTCCTTGCAAAATGTGGATGATGCAACTACACTAAAATAAAATAGCCTAGTATTTTTTGTGGAAATAATACTTGACTATTTTACTAAACTATGTAATAATTTTTATCAACCAATAAAATTGGATAGTACTGCTATGAGATTAACTACAAAAGGACGTTACGCCGTCACAGCCATGTTGGATTTAGCTATTCACCGTGATCAAGGACCTATCACTTTAGCTGATATCTCCCAACGTCAAGGTATTTCTTTATCTTACCTTGAGCAATTATTTTCACGTTTACGTAAAAATGGTTTAGTAGACAGTACACGTGGACCAGGTGGTGGTTACCGCTTAAGCCGTGGTGCTGATGCAATTTCTGTTGCTGAAGTAATCACTGCTGTTGACGAAAAAGTGGATGCAACACGTTGCAAAGGCATGCAAAACTGCCAAGACGAGCAACGTTGTTTAACACATGAGTTATGGTCTGACTTAAGCACTCAAATTCGTGAGTTCTTAGGCGGTATTTCTTTAGCTGAAATCGTTGAAAAGCGTGCTGATGAAGCATCTGAAGCTGTGATTTTACGTCAAGAGCACTTACGTCGTGCGGGTAAATTACGCGCAGCAAACCGCTAATATTACACGTATTAATGACGCTGGTTAACGCTCGTAATAGTATGCAAGCCTCTTTATACTAAGCAAGAGGCTATGGATACCAAAAAATAGCCTAAATAATGGAGACAATGCATGAACTTACCTATTTACTTTGATTATTCTGCCACCACACCTGTGGATGTGCGGGTTGCAGAAAAAATGATGGAATATCTCACAGTACAAGGTAAGTTTGGAAACCCTGCGTCGCGCTCGCATAAGTTTGGCTGGGATGCTGAACAAGCGGCGGAGCAAGCACGTGCTGATGTGGCAGCACTGATTAATGCCGATGCAAAAGAGATTGTATGGACATCAGGTGCAACAGAATCTGATAATCTAGCAATCAAGGGGATCGCGCATTTCTATCAGAAAAAGGGTAAGCATATTATTACGAGTAAAACCGAACACAAAGCGGTTTTAGATACCTGTAGACAGTTAGAACGTGAGGGGTTTGAGGTCACCTATCTAGATCCTGAGCCCTCAGGTTTGATTGACTTAGGTAAATTAGAAGCAGCCATGCGTGATGACACTATTTTAGTCAGTTTGATGCATGTGAATAATGAAACAGGTGTGATCACCGATATTGCAGCAGTAGGAGAATTAACCCGTGCACGCAAAATCATGTTTCATGTTGATGCAGCACAAAGTGCTGGAAAAGTGAATATTGATATGGCAACAATGAAGGTGGATTTACTATCCCTTTCAGCCCATAAAGTGTACGGTCCTAAAGGGATTGGTGCATTATATGTTCGTCGTAAACCACGTGTACGCTTAGAAGCACAAATGCACGGTGGTGGACATGAGCGTGGTATGCGTTCAGGCACCTTAGCCACACATCAGATTGTGGGCATGGGTGAAGCCTTCCGTATTGCTAAAGAAGATATGGCAAAAGATGAGGCACATATTCGTGCTTTACGTGATCGTTTATGGGATGGCTTAAAAGATTTAGAAGAGCTTTATATCAACGGTGATTCTGAGCAACGTATTGCAGGAAATTTAAATGTCAGCTTCAACTTTGTTGAAGGTGAATCCTTAATCATGGCACTTAAAGATTTAGCCGTATCCTCTGGCTCAGCCTGTACCTCCGCAAGTTTAGAACCCTCTTATGTGCTACGTGCCTTAGGGCGTAATGATGAACTGGCTCACAGCTCTATCCGTTTTACTATTGGTCGTTTTACCACAGAAGAAGAAATCGATTATGCGATTCCTTTAATTCGTAAAAATATTAACCATTTGCGTGAAATGTCCCCATTATGGGATATGTACAAGGATGGAATTGATATGGATGCCATTGAATGGAATGCCCATTAAGGTTACGATACGAAATTCGGTTAGTTTAGGGAGCGGTTGTTATGTCATATTCTGATAAAGTATTAGATCACTATGAAAATCCACGTAATGTGGGTGCACTTGATAAAGATGATCCAAGCGTCGGTACAGGAATGGTGGGAGCACCTGCCTGTGGTGATGTGATGCGTTTAATGATTAAAGTCGGTGATAATGGCATCATCGAAGATGCAAAGTTTAAAACCTACGGCTGTGGTTCAGCTATTGCCTCTAGCTCATTACTAACAGAGTGGGTAAAAGGTAAAACTATTAATGAAGCCGCTGCAATTAAAAATACAGATATTGCAGAAGAATTAGCCTTACCTCCTGTAAAAATTCACTGTAGTGTCTTAGCAGAAGAAAGTATTAAGGCTGCGGTCAAAGATTACCAAGATAAACAAGACAGTTAATTGTTAGATAGTAAAGAGTGTCTTCTATCATCAAAGAGATAACTCATTTATATTTAATCATTAAAATGCTAAGGGTTGTATCATTCCTTGATCACCCTTACATAAACTACATATAGTGCAACGTGATGCAGTGAGCAGCGTGGGTGACATTATTAAGCGATGCCATCATTTGTAGTACCCTGTTTTCATAACACACGTCTCTTCTTTCCTGTCTACTGATAACATGCACTCTATGTATCTATCATGATTTATAAAAGGTAATTTTATGGCAGTTTCCCTTACAGAAAACGCCGCTGCACATGTACAGCGTTCATTAGATCAGCGGGGCAGTGGTCAAGGTTTACGTTTAGGCGTGAAGACATCAGGCTGTTCAGGTATGGCTTATATCCTTGAGTTTGCTGATACGATAGAAGAAGAAGATCATGTATTTGAATATTTTGGTGTCAAACTTATTGTTGATGCAAAAAGCTTCTTATATTTAGATGGTACACAATTGGATTACACACGTGAAGGCTTAAATGAAGGCTTTAAATTCACTAACCCTAATGTAAAAGATGAATGTGGGTGTGGAGAGAGTTTCAACGTATAATCATGAAAGTTGCTGAAAATTATTTTGAGCTTTTTAGTCTCCCTGTTAGCTTTAATATTGATAAAGCAGAATTGGCTACGCGTTATCGTCACTTACAACGCACCACCCACCCTGATAATCATGTAAACGGTTCTGATCGAGAACGTCGTTTAGCCCTACAACACACTGCCTATATCAATACAGCTTATCAAACCTTAAAAGATGCTTTAGCACGGGGTAAGTATATCCTTACTTTACAAGGTCATGATATTGATATGCAACATACGACGGCAACGGATCCCAGTTTCCTGATGGAACAAATGGAGCTACGGGAAACCTTAGCTGCCATTAAAAATATCAGTCAACTTTCTCCTTTTATGCAAAATATAGCTGAACGTATCAGTGCAGCAACCCATGTATTGGGGACGGCATTAGCTGATAATGATCTCACTATTGCGACGACTCGCCTCCATCAATTACAATTTTTGACCCGTTTGCATGAAGAAGCTATCAGACTAGAAGAAGATTTATTAGAGATTTAGCCTAAGGATACTCCATGGCACTTTTACAGATTAGTGAGCCTAATCAAGCCACTGCTCCTCACCAACATCGCTTAGCTGTTGGGATTGATTTAGGAACAACGAATTCCTTAGTCGCAACCGTTCGTAGCCATATTACTGAAACACTTGCAGATGAAAAAGGGCACCATCTTTTACCTTCTGTGGTGTATTATCATACTGATGGGCAACGTGAAGTCGGTCATGATGCACAACGCTACAGCTCTACAGATCCACATAATACTGTGGCATCTATTAAACGCCTTTTAGGACGTGGTATCAAAGATATCAAAACATTAGGTCAAAGTTTACCTTATCATTTTGTTGATAATGAAGCAGAGGGCATGCCGACCTTACGTACAGCTGGTGGTGATTTTAGCCCTGTACAAGTTTCTGCCCATATTTTAGAAAATTTAAAACAACGTGCCGAACAAAGTTTAGGCGGCACACTCACTGGTGCGGTGATTACTGTTCCTGCCTATTTTGATGATGCGCAACGCCAAGCCACTAAAGATGCAGCAACCCTAGCAGGGATTAATGTTTTACGCTTATTAAATGAGCCTACCGCTGCTGCCATTACTTACGGTTTAGATAAAAAAGCTGAAGGGGTACATGTTGTTTATGATTTAGGCGGCGGCACTTTTGATGTCTCTATTTTACGCCTTCAACGGGGTGTATTTGAAGTGATGGCAACCGCTGGAAACTCAGCACTCGGTGGAGATGATATTGATCGCTTAATTGCAGATTGGATCATGTCAGAGGCAGGCATTGCAGACGATGCAGAACAACATGCTATTCGTCATTTACTCGATAGTGCAAGAGCTGCAAAAGAAGTCTTAAGCCAACAAGAAAGTGTTCCACTTGAAATTAAAATAAATGATGATGATGTATGGCAAGGGGAGCTCAGTCGTCATACCTTATATGAGCTGATTGATCCACTGATTCAAAAAACCCTTATTCCTTGTCGTCGTGCATTACGTGATGCTAATTTAGATCTGAATGAAATCAATGAAGTTGTGATGGTTGGGGGATCAACCCGTATGCCACGTGTACGGGAAAAAGTAGGGGAATTTTTTAATTGTGACCCACATGTTGATATCGACCCTGATCAAGTTGTTGCCCTTGGTGCAGCCACACAAGCTGATATTTTAGTCGGCAATAAACCTGATAGTGACATGTTGTTATTGGATGTCACCCCGCTCTCATTAGGGATTGAAACAATGGGCGGTTTGGTAGAGAAAATTATTCCTCGTAATACCACTATCCCTGCTACACGCGCCCAAGAATTTACGACTTTTAAAGATGGTCAAACCGCCATGGCTATCCATGTTTTACAAGGTGAACGTGAATTAGTAGTAGATTGTCGTTCCTTAGCCCGTTTTGAATTACGTGGTATTCCACCAATGGTGGCAGGGGCTGCACGTATTCGTGTCACTTATCAAGTTGATGCAGATGGCTTATTAAGTGTTTCCGCACAAGAGCAAATCAGTGGTGTGCACAGTGATATCACTATCAAACCTTCTTATGGCTTAGAAGATAAAGATATTGAGCAAATGCTGCGTGATTCTTTTGAACATGCAAAAGATGATATCAGTGTACGCGCCTTGCGTGAGCAACAAGTGGAAGCTGATCGAGTTGTACAAGCTTTACGTAGTGCGCTACAGCAAGATGGGCAGCACCTACTGAAAAAAGATGAGTTTTTACAAATTAATCAGGCACTCGATACATTACTCAAAGCCTCCACAGGCAATGATATCAGCGTCATTAAACAGGCGATTGCTGATGTTGATACAGTGACTCAAGAATTTGCCGCACGTCGCATGGACGCCAGTATTAAGAAAGCTATGCAAGGGCATCGCGTTGATGAATTTATGGAGGATTCTAAATGACTAAGTTAACCTTTTTACCTCACGAAGAAATTTGCCCAGAAGGGAAAGAGGTTGAGGTAGAAGCAGGGATAACCGTCTGTGATGCCGCGTTACAACACGGTATTACAATTGAGCATGTGTGTGAAAAATCCTGTGCCTGTACCACCTGTCATATCGTTGTTAGAGAGGGCTTTGATTCTTTAGAAGATGCCACAGATGAAGAAGAGGATTTACTAGATAAAGCATGGGGCTTAGAGCCTGAATCGCGCTTATCTTGTCAAACCAAAGTTGGTGATAATGATTTAGTGATTGAAATTCCTAAATATACCATTAATATGGTATCAGAAAATCATTAACGGGAGTATGTATTCATGAGTTTACGTTGGGTTGATTCCTTAGATATTGCTATTGAGTTATACGAAAAATTCCCTGAAACTGATCCACGCTATATTAGTTTTCCTGACCTGCATCGCTGGGTGTGTGAGCTAGAAGAGTTTGATGATGATCCAAAGCATTCAGGAGAAAAAATCCTTGAAGCCATTCAAATGGCTTGGATTGATGAAGCCAGTTAAGTTATTTTAAAATTTTGTAACAAAGTTTTACTGTAGTGGTATTGCACCTCAGCCACTACAGTAATATTAAGATGTTAATTTTTAGTTAACAAAATTTATTACTTATCGTTGTAGATTTTTTTCTATTCCCTCCCTTTTATTTCAGTGCTTAACATGACGACTATTGCTTCATCTGTTTCTGAAAAAATCTTACTGGATGCGATTACAACCGTATTCTCTCATTATATCACTGAAACAAATCCTTATATATTATTCAATGGCTTACTGGATGTATTATTAGATATTACAGAAAGTGAATATGGTTTTATTGGGGAAGTTTTTTATTCAGATGACCAAAAGCCCTTTGTTAAAAATTATGCCACCACTGATATTTCATGGAGTGCTGACACCCAGCAGCTTTATGAAGAAACTAAAGAAAAGGGCATGATTTTTTCAAAATTAGATTCACTATATGGTGCTGTTCTAACAACAGGACAATTGATTATTGCTAACCAACCCGCCACTGATCCACGGCGTTATGGTCTCCCCCAAGGACATCCTCCCTTACATAGTTTTATGGGGATGCCTTTTTATGGAGGGGGGCAATTATTGGGTATGGTTGGCATTGCAAATCGTCCCACAGGGTATCAACGTGAATTAGCAGATTTATTACAGCCTTTTTTAATCAGTTGTGGCAACTTAATCCAAGCTTATAAAAACAATAAAAAACATCAACAAGTTGAAATAGAACTTTGTAGTTATAAAACTAAATTACTCAAATTTACAGATAATATACAACTCACTGAAGATAGTTTTTTTATCCTTTCACCTCCTTCCGTGATGAAACAAGGCAACCTTGTTTTCCTCACTCCCAAAGAATTAAAATTATTAGAGATATTGGTTTTAAACCGTAATAACATTATTAATACTCTAATGATTGAAAAACATGTATGGAATAATACGATAGTGGGAGAGTCTTCCTTGCGTGCCTTAATGCGGCGTTTACGTAAGAAATTGCCTGATTTAGAGATTAAAACTGTTTCAGGTCAGGGCTACACTTTACTTATTTCCATATAGTTTTATCACAAAAATATCACAAAGATATAAAGTAAAAATCACAACATCTTTCTAATAGCTGATTATAATTTAATTGTATTCTTTATTTAATTGGAGATTTTGTGATGAGTAACAATGCAACATTATACAGTCGTCTTGGGGGCTATGATGCCATCTCTGCTGTGGTGCATAATTTATTATCTCGTTTAATGGCTGATCCCTTATTAGGGCGTTTTTGGCAAAATCGTGGTGATGATGGTATTGCCCGTGAAAAACAATTACTGATTGATTTTTTATGCAGTAGTGCAGGGGGAGATACCTTGTACACAGGGCGTGATAATGTGACTTCCCATAAAGGAATGGGCATTACAGAACAAGATTGGCAATGCTTTCTAACACATTTAAATGATACCTTAACCCATTTTCAAGTACCTGATACAGAACAACAAGATGTCCTTGCATTTATTCAAAGCACAAAGGATGACATTGTGGAGTAAAACTCTGATGAGTACACAAAAAAAGCGATTCTTCTGGCGTGGTGCCTTTTTTCTATTATTTTTACTGGTGCCAATTTTAGATATTTTTCGCTTTGATTTATACCAAAACCATTTTATATTTTTATGGCATCCGTGGGTGTTAGAAATTAACGCCTCTCAATCAACTTTAGAGATGTCTTTAAATATGTTACTGCGTTTCTTATTACCCATTGGTTTAGTAGTAGGCGTCGGTGTTTTTATCTCATGGAAATGGGGGCGTTTATATTGTGGTTGGTTATGCCCACATTTTTCAGTGGTGGAGATGATCAATGGCTTAATGCGTCGTGCATCAGGAAAACTCACTTTATGGGATAAAGAGTATTTACCTGAATCACAGCAAGATGGGACGAATATTAAAACCAATAAAGGCTGGTGGGGCGTAACATTTCTTGCTGTATTTATATTCTCTTTTACATGGGCGGTGGTGTTATTAACCTATTTATTACCCCCTACTGAGATTTACGGCAACTTATTTACAGGTGAATTAACGCGTAATCAATTTACTTTTATTACCGTTGCAACTTGTTTATTTATGATTGAGTTTACCTTTGCACGGCATTTATTTTGCCGCTTTGGTTGTGCAGTGGGTTTATTTCAAAGTCTGATTTGGATGGGCAATAAAAATGCAATGGTGGTGGGCTTTGATCGTCAACGCGCTAAAGCATGTTCTGATTGTGACAACTCCTGTGAACATGCCTGTCCTATGCGTTTAAAACCGCGCAGCTTTAAACGTAATATGTTCACCTGTACGCAATGTATGCAATGTGTTGAAGCTTGTGAGCATACACAAGAAAATAAATCAGGCGTATCTTTATTAAAAATGCTTGATCATCATTGTGCTTTAGATACATCAGATCGTAGTTTTAGCAATAAACCTGATGTACCTGACACCTGCTTTCATCCTGAAAATAAAGGTAAAAAGCATTGTTAACAATACAAATAAAGGGGCTGGATTTAATCTAGTGGTATTATTATTTTACATGCTGTAACGGCGTTATATACAACGCCATTACAGCAAGGAGAGTGTATTATATCAATTAGTAATTCATGATAAGTATTTATCGAGCACTTCCCCATACAAACCAGTTTGGATGAGACCATACCCAATAACCTGCTTGCCCACGTTGCCCACACCAATTCCCCCCTTTCCAGTAACCATAATCACTGTGTGTACCATATTTTTTTCTGTCCCGAGGGCAATATAAAGTTTGGACTAAATTTGTATATTTACCATTTGCAGAGGCATGAGGAGGTGTTTTTCCTGCCCAAACATACCAAGTTGGGGCAACCCAGACCCAATAGCCTTTTTTACCTCGTTGTCCACACCAGTTCCCGCCTTTCCAGTAACCATAATCACTAAAATTACCATATTTGGCTCTATCGCGTTCACAGGTTAATGTTTGCTTTAATTGAAAATATTTCCCATTTACGGAGGAGCTTTGAGCAGAAGCAGGGACAGAGAATAAAACCCCCAAACACATCACAAGCCATAGCATCTGTTTATAACTATGTTTTAACATTATTCATACCTTTAAAATAGCTGAACTTAATTAAGAGACTAGAACAACTCAAATCTATGTACAAGTAAGAACAAGCAAATATTTTGTAGTGATGCTATATCCATTATTTTTACTGGGTTTTCTATGAAAACCCAATATTATCAGGATTAATAATTAAAATATTTTTGTTAGGGTTAAAGTCACAGTACTTCCTTCAGATCTATCTTTAGCACCAAATTCTTTTAAGGCGCGCAATGACACCACTGTTTTTATACTAGGGATAAATTTATTGACTTCTAACCCCGCAGCACTCACACGATCTTTAATATCAGTTGCACCTTTACCACTGTCTTCTGTGACCTGCCATTGTTGATACCCCACAGCACCCATTTCCCATGTACCGATGCTTTTACCAATTCCCCATTCAAAGTGAAAATCATCTCCTGCGGTCATATCAGTTTCATCTTGTTTCCCGTGAAATTCATAACGAGATAAAATAGAGGCTGACCATGTTTTACTGGGGTTAAGGTAATAAGTTCCCCCAAATGTCAGCATTCCTGTCCAGAATCCTTTCCCCGGAGAGGCAGGATCTTTGGCGGAATAATTCCCTGTTGGGGCGTAGAAACTGGCAGCAACGACTGCATCATAGCGTTTTTTATGCCAGCTTAGAATCAGTGGTTCAATGTTAATATCTCCCACATTAAATTCATCTTCATCAATCCCTGCTGCCCCAATTTTGATATGTGTACGTACTAAAGGGACAACGATATCCATCCCCACATCTGCGCCTAAAAATTTATGTTTTGTCATCCAGATAAAACGATTTGCCATCGCATAAACACTGACATCAAAATTAACAGGTAACTCATCCCCATCTTTGTTGGTAAGACGATTAGCATTATAAAAGATATTATAACTGCGATAATAAAAGCCTTCAGTTGGCACAGTGGCAGCTTTAAGCCCTTCTGCACCATTTACATAGTGACCTGTTTCTGCATGGCTGCTTGTAACAAATAAGCTACTTAACAATGCAGTAGATAAAGCAATACCTATCCTTTTTTTATGATACAACATTCTTTTTCCTTAAAAACCTGATTATTCTATTTCCCTTCGTTTTGTTGTTAGCATTTTATAATATTGTTGATAACAAAACTTAGGAAAGGATTATCAACAAGCTGTCTTTTTAAGTCAAATATAAAGGTTTAATAATATGTAAAAAGAAAAGAGGGGGTAGGGAAATTTTGAATAGCTATCAATCTAGTTAAGAAAATATTTTTTATTAAACTGTTGGCTTTGTTTTTTATGTATTTATCTTGATACTTCACATTATCTTTATTTACTGAAGCTGCACAATAGAATCAAGTAGATTTTGACTGAATTGAGTTCAGTGAAAAGCGTTGCATCAGTGTCATTAAGTTAAGGCTTAAAAGCAGTACTTTCCTTGTTACAACGCCCTATATTGTAATGGAGCGTTGGAACCAGATAATCCTTAACTTAAAAGTACAAGTTTACTGTATTATTTTACTGCAATAGAAACACTGATTGCGCCAATGATATCTCCTGCATTAAAGCCATCTTTTTCATAGCCTAACATATCAAGCTCACCTTTAGGTTTTCCATGACAGCTTAAGCAAGGTGGAATTAAATAAATAGGGTCAAAGTAACGGTATACTTTTTGTTTGCCCATTTTTGCAAAATTACCAAATGCGCGCGCTTTATCACGTGCACTTACAAATTTAGTGACGGCAGCAATCTCTGCCTCATCAGGCACATTACTTGGGTGTCTGTAATTAATAGAGGGTTGTTTTGTGACAATACCTGTACGAGAGTTGAACATTAAACCCGCTTCACGCGCCCATTTTGCAGGTAAGTAATGTTTCCATTTTATACCTTTAACATTCAATCGTTCCTGATTATTATCAATGCTTTGTTTACCAGCCCAAAAAAGCTTTTCAAGGATTTGTTGCTGTTGAGGCGTTGCTTCTAGTAAATCAGCTTCTAAAGCGGCACGCCATTGTGTTAAAAAAACATCACCTGTAAAGCCTTTATCACCTAAATTAGGATCAAGCAGCTTTTTCATCTGTGCAAATACAATCAGCCGCCCAACTGCCAAGCCTTTTGCAATCATGGCAGCGGTAGAGTGAGCTTCTGCTTCACTGACTTTATCTAAAAATAAATACTCGGGTGATCCACCTTTTGCGGGGATACCAATCTCTCCCGCATGGGAAAAAAGCGGCAAGGTACTTAATAAAGTGGCAATTAATAATCTCTTCATCCTACTCTCTTTTTATATATTAATTAGTGGTCATATTATGATTATCTCATGTAAACAGATAAACATATTTAACATATATTTATTATAAAAGTGGATATAAAAACTAATAAGCTGAGCAAAAATATATAAAAACTATTTTTACACATTTAGGAGTTACGCAGTTGGAATAAATTATACTACTGTTAAAGTATGAATATAGCTCGCTGTATTGAATTAGTGGCTCGGCATTGGTCAGGTAAGCATCATAAAACGGTGCAAGGCATTAATTTGCTTACATTACTCTGGAGTGATGGTGATAAACATATTCCTTGTGATTATAGAGTTTATGCTAAAG
>Ga0193950_1000010_pt1 | contig 108960 bp, 96 predicted proteins | sample BB_1_MG_FD_144485 | JGI IMG/M metagenome (GOLD analysis project Ga0193950, IMG submission 144485) | Microbial mat bacterial communities from the Broadkill River, Lewes, Delaware, United States - BB_1_MG | ecosystem: Environmental > Aquatic > Freshwater > River > Microbial mats | place: USA...
CTGGGCTGGCAGGTAACCGCAGTTGAGCCCGCCGCCGCACTGCGCCTGCTGGGCCAGCAACATACTGAGCAGCCTTCGCGCTGGCTGGATGATCAGTTACCGGATCTGCCAGCACTGACAAGGGAGGCTGTGCGCTATTCGCTTATTCTGTTATCTGCGGTGTGGATGCATCTGCCGTCTGCACAACGTGGTGTTGCGCTGGCCAGGCTGGCATCTTTATTGACCGAGGCAGGACTGCCTTAATCGCGATGCAGTCCGCTGGCAGACGGTAGTTTTACAATACAGGATAGATATACAGGGATAAAATACTGTGCTTTAGGCCTGAGTCACTATACGTAACCTGTTAGTACTGTTAGTCTCACTTTCACTCAGGACGAGTAAAGCTCTCTGTGGGTGGGTAATGCAACTCACCATTTCAGTTGTCTGATTTATATACAGACGCAACGGGTACATAAGTTAACTCTGCTTTACCGACTGTTTATTAAGCTGCGAATTTATTGATTGTGATGCTGCGCAATCTTTCGTGTCAGACTCTGTTAAGCCGGTAGTTATATGAAACTGAGTGAAGCGCTTACTGTCCTTTCCAAGTCCTCTCCTTATGCTGTAAGAACTCAGGGGGTTATTGAAAACCCTGACTTTGAAAAATTAAAAAAACACCTCTACGTTGAAACCGAAATCGAGCGTGCATTTCGTGACAAGCTGGATACGCTCCAGCCTGGCGACGTTCTCTTTCTGTGTGGCAGTAGTGGTGATGGCAAGTCGGAAATCCTGACGCGCTATGAGCAAGCGTATGGAAATATAAAATTCCATCTGGACGCAACCCATAGCTTTTCGGCCTCCAGTACGGCAATTGAGACCCTGGATGAGCTGTTTTCACGGATGCAGCAGATTAATGTTCCTTTGGTTGTGGGTATCAATATTGGCATGCTGGGCAACTACCAGCAGGATGGTAGCCGTGATCATTTGGCAATTCGAAAGGCGATAGCCAGCTTCCTGATAGCGAAACAGAAACAGTCAGGAAAAATCAGCTTTCTGGATTTTGAAGCGTTTCCAAAGTTTCGTATTGAGGAAAGCGAAGTCAAATCTGACTTCTTTTCCGGACTGCTGGATAAGGTTGTGCGCGATAGTCATGATAATCCATTCCGTTCTGCTTTTGAGCAGAGCGCTCAGGATATGGGTGAAAAACAGTTGTGTGCCAACTACCTTTTGCTGCGACAGAAGCCGGTGCAACAGGTGATTATTGAGCTGCTTTTCCAGGCGAGGGTGCGTAAAGATCAGTTCATTACCGCACGAATGCTGTTGGATTTCGTTTACTGCATACTGACTGGCCCGCGCTATCTGTTCGATAACCTGTTCGACGGCGGTGACAATGAGTTGCTGGAGGTGTTGCAGGATTTTGACCCGGCGATTCTGAGAAGCCGAAAGATTGATAGCTTTCTGGTGGAGCAGCAGATTGGCATTGAGGATCGTGAATATGAAGCGTTCAACCAGTCGTTGGTCGAAAAGTACGGGGTTACCTCTGGGCTTAAAGGTGCGTCCCTTCTGCGCCTGTTCTTTATTCTTAGGCACAGCCGTCTGTTCGCGGACAACCGCTTTGTCAGCCGGTTTTCAGAGTCCTTTCAGGACCCCGTTTGGCAGCAGTACTGCCAGGCCTGGTTGTTGCACCGTGAGTTTGATGGTGAAGAAAATCAGGAGCAATCGTTATGCTGTTTCTATTCTGAACTGGTGTTTGCGGCAATTAACTGCTTTGCTAACCGCAATGCGCCGGAGCTTAACGAGGATGAGTTCTTTATATCGACGCGAGGTGGCTATATTGTTGCTGCTGAGCTTGAACTGAATGTGCAGTACTTGCAGATCGAGCGTGATAGCAACCCCGATCAATCTTTCTTCCATATTCGCATTGCCGTTGGCGATGTCGCGCTTAAACCAGTGCCCGTCACCTTCAATCTGCTGGATTTGATGTGGCGGATTGTAAATGGTTACCGCCCAAATCGACATGATAAGAACAGCATCGTCCTGCTGGATGAGCTTGTTTATCAGATTACCTCCCAGGCCCGACTTGCTAAAACTCTTCACCTGTTTAAACAGGGCAGCAGGGATGAACACTTCAAGCTCAAACAGACCGCAGATAAGAGAATTCGGGTGACTGGCGGATGAATACTTCAGTACTTAAAAAAACGCTTAAGCCGGAGAAGAATAATCGGCTCAATAGCTACTTTCCAGTTCGTACCAATGACAGCAAAGAGGCTTATGACTGGAATGTTGCCAAGGCCATCTTTGTTCGTGACCTGTATCGCCGCCAGGCCGTACCAAGAGGGATGAAAGGCTTTCAAGAGGCTGCTGAAGAGAAGTTTAAAAAGGTGTTGAACAGAAAAGATTTCTGGTCATATCTGGAAACGATGTATTTTGATCAGGATGCTATTTCTCGTCTGACGCCGGAAAGCCTTGTGTTTGCACTGGATGATCTGAAGGACAGTGCTTCAAAACACCGCCTGGGACGGCTGTTTTCCAGCCTGTTGCAGGGTGCGTATATCGACCAGCCTGATAGTGGCAGCAGTCACTTTCTGGATATCGAAATGGTTGAAACCCTGCGGGAACTGGGGCTTCGAACGCTGGATACCAGGAAGTATCGCCCAGGTGCTGGTGAGCGCGCGTGGCTCCCGTTCCTGTCGGAGAAGTTTCAGCAGGATGCAAAATTCCTGGCGACGAAGCCTGAGTATATGCTCGAACAGCTGGAGCCCTTTCTGCGTCTTTATGCATACCTCTACACAGCTCAGTTGTGTCTGAATATTCATGGCTGGAGGGCGGAGCCGAAAGCGCGTCCTCTGTACTTTATCATGGAGCACGAGGTTGCCAGCAAAGAGCGTAGCCAGCTGACCCAGTATGGCCATAAAAAGGTCTTTGAGCAGCTGAAAGATCTGTTCCCCTATCTGGTCGTCAATGAAGCATTGCAGCATGTGGATGAAAAGCAGAATGAGCGCCTGCGCCCGCTTTGGTATCTCAATCAGAAATTGATTGAAGATGATGAGGGCAAGTTGCGCCAGTTTGCGATCGATTTTGCGAAAGATCGTGATTACCCAGCGCCAGAAGAGGGTGAAGGGACGGAATACTGGTTGCACGCGCTGCTCGGATTGTATGGCAAACAGTTTGAAAAAGGTCGTACCCGCGCATCTGCAAACAACAAGTTTGTCAGTTATACCGAAGAGTTCCTGTGTAGCACCTTTGTCCGTTCCCGTGGGCGTAGCGGTAAGGTGTTGGTAATGAATCAGGATTACCTCTCTTTGCTGACAAATCTGGCTATCGGAGAGGAAGAAAAGCTGCGTTTCCATGAGTTACTGGCGGCCTTTGAGGCGCGTGGCGTGTTTTTTGACAAGCAGTCCCAGCAGGCGTTAATCGAGTTTTTCGAGCGTATGGGGAATGTAGAGCGAATGAGTGATAGTGGAGACGCGGTGTATGTCCGTAAAACAGTTTGAGACGTTTCTGGCCGAGCATTTTGTTAAATGGGCCAGCCAGAACATTACCGCTGGTTTCCGTTATCAGTTTCGTTCGCCCAGCTTTGAGAACAGCGCGCGTCTCTATCAGGCGTTGCAGCACGTACAGCTGGAAGGTGTTAGTGCTGAAACGCTGATGGTTAGTGGGACCGTGCTGTCGGTTCTGCGTTGCGGTGATACGGGACTGATCCCGGTATTACATAATGATGATCAGGCACAATCGGGTATTGGTTATACCGAGAACTTTATCTCTTACCTGCGCGACGTAGTCTCTGGCCAGCAGGGAGACTTTGCCAATACTGCTCTGTTTGTGATCCATAACAGCCTTCTGGATACGCTGATAAACAGTGCCAGTGACGTCAGTGCTGAGAATGGCGTATACAACCCATTGCAGATCAAGCAGGCGCTGGCAGAATTGATCAGTTGCAGTGAAGGCATCGGTAGTCGAGCGTTATCTGATGAGTTGCTGGAATATCAGTTCGATCTGATTATGGAAGATCGCAGCAGTATGTTCGGTTTTGAGCCACTTTACCGGGCCGTAGCCGATGATGGTCGAATCGATTTCGATGAAATTGGTTTGCTATCGGATGATCAGATTCTGCGTATGGACGATGACCGTAAGCAGATCCGTAAGCGGTTGGATAAAAACCGGAAGCTGTTTGAAGAGATTAGTGAGGTTGTCGAGCATTACCCTGACCAGCTAGCGGGTAATCTGCCTTTGATGGGCGATAAGTTTATCAAAGAGCACTTTCCGAAAGACGATCTGGAGAAATGGAAATCGCTGGAGTTGTCGGCGTTTCTTACGGAACAGGACAGCAACCGTAAACAGGAGTTACATATAGAGACAGAGCGGAGCCTGTCCGGCAGTCTGATTAGTCGTGTGAAAAGTAATCGCACAACAGATCAGAAAAACCGCCACCTGCTGTTGAGTGTCAGCCCGGACAGAAAAGACTTTGATCTGGTACTGGAATTTTGTGGTGACAAAGTTCGCCAGGCTGAAGTGAAGCTGGTCCAGAAGGGGTATCAGAATGAATTTACAGTATCAGGTGGTTCCGTCAGATCAGAGATCACCATTACCGGGAAAATTTATGATGAGCCTCGCTTCTTTTCGGTTGCACTGGATCGCACGAAAACGTCAGAGAAATACAAGTTCAACTGCCTGGTGGTGAAAGAGGGCTGGTTTAATACAGCGGCCTTTGAAAACAGCTTCCTGATTAATCCACGTAAACCCCTTGTTACGCTGCAGAGCCAGGAAACCCGTCTACAGCTGACGGGCAACAACGAACAGGCTGTCGAAGTACTGGAAAACTCGGGCGATACCCTGCAAGCCAACAATTTTCAGGCGGTGGATTACACCCAGCTGGCGAATGAAGTTGATCAGATCGGTTTTACTCTGGTGAACGGACGCGCACGTCTGACTTTTGAAGTAGAAGGCGCAGCCCCCAGCGATACGTTGCAACTGCCTCTATTACTGGATACTGGCCGTATCCGCTATATGATGAATGCTGGCTTGCAAGGGGTGTATAACCGCAGCAAGCGACGTGTTTACATCGAAAATAAAGAATCACGCCTTACGGATTTGCAGCGTTCCCTGCTGGAGCAGGAAGCTTCATTGCTGGAGCAACGCGCGCTCTATCTTGATGACCAGGCGAATGACCAGCTTACTCTGACCGAGCTGGCTTCAATTGCGCCACAGCTTGCCGGTTGTTATGAAGCCCTGTTTGATTACCTGGATGTGCAAAATAGCTTGCCATCACTGGTGTGTTGGGATGCGTCATGGTGCGAGCGAGTTGATGCAGTTGTTGCTGCCTATCTGGATTTTATGCGCCAGGTACCGCCGAAGCAGTATCTTGATGAAGCTGCCCGACGCATGGTGCAACTGGGGAGCTGTCATGTACAGCTGCAGGTGGGACATCGTAAGGACGCTCCCGCCGAGTTTATCACCCCGTATCACCCGCTGGTGCTGGCTTACTATCGACAGCTGGTTGCTGAATTCGGTCAGTCAGATGAAAGCGGAAAGAGCTTTGAAAATCTGCCGCCTATCACCCTTGAGCGGCTGAACCCTCAGGGCCTGTTGCCGTTTGTTTTTGATGCGCAACACGGCTTCTCGTACGTCAACGCTGATAGTAATAACAGTTTCTGGCTACGCTGTGTGCCTTATGAAGAAACCAGTTACAGCTATATTGTACGGCTGGTTCGGGACAAGATACGTGAATTTGCGGGCGCATTCGAGCCGCTGTTCAAGCTGGAAGGGCAGGTAAAGGCTCGCCCGACGCTAACGATCAACTCGGTGAACAACCATGATAACCACGAGTTGTTCCTCGGGATTGTTGAGCATATTCAGCGCAACCATGAAGATACCTTCAACATCCATGTAAACCTCTATGACGACGGCTACCGTCAGACCGAGTTTGATCGCTTCTCAGATATGGCCAGTTATGACCAGATCAAAGAGCGCTATGGCCTGAATAAGGGCAAGTTGAAAGACTATGCAGACAATGTCGTTGATCTGCTGCGCACCCGGCTTACCTATAGCAAGTTCACCCATAAAGAAACTGACGAGCAGGCGTATGCTCACCTGACCTTCTTCCGTAACAAGCAGAAGGTGAAGGTTGTGGATGTAAACCCACTGGAGAAACTGTCCGGGGTGACCTGTGATGGGCTTGTCAGCGGTGAAGCCTCTTCATCTGATCGGGGGAATTATCTGACGGGATTTGGCCTGCGAAACACCGCCATTGAAGGGCTACCCGCTGTTGAAGTTGCGCTGTTGCTGGGCCGTATGCTGCGACCTGCGCGGGAAAGCACCGTGGAGTACCGCGATAACAGTGCTATCGCGCTGGCTGTTGATGAGGCGTTCCGTACACAACTTAGTCGTTCCTATGACAGCTCTGTCTGGACCACCATTATTGACCCCAAAGTGACTCTGGAGTTTTTCCATCACGAGCGGGATATGCTGCTGATTCACTACTCCGACCAGTACACCAGTTCGGCCAGTTATGATGCGATTACTGTGACCCGCCAGACTGAGCTGTACGAAAAAGTACTGAACCGCAATAAGGGTGGGTTGATTACCGAATTTAATGCCTTTAATGGCGAATGGCTGTTGAAGATGATTACCGACGGTCAGACCCTGCGTAAGGAGAAGAAGGGGATTCTGGCTGCGTACAAAGATGTCAGCTGTCTGTTGGCAGGCTCTGATATCACCTGGGTACCGGTATCGGTGGCGGAGATGATCCGTGTCGCGGGCAATATTGGCCTGGAGATCGATGATTCCGAGTTCTCCCGCAATGTCCAGGGCTACCGGTCAGGAGCGATCTCTGACGATGTGCTGTTTGTCGGCTTTAAGGGCCAGAGGCTCTACCTGTTACCGCTGGAAGTGAAAACCGGCAAAAACTACGACGCCAGCAAAGCGATTGCCCAGGCGCGTGAGCTGTCGCGATACTTGCGTGAAGATCTGTTGTCAGACGACACCCTGGCGCATCGGTTGTACCGAAGCCTGTTTGTGCGTCAGGCGCTGGCCCAGGTGGACAAATACCTGCTGTACCGCGTGTACCCGGATGGTTACTTCGACCAGTTGATGGCCGAGAAAGAGCAATGGCTGCAAGGCAACTATAAGCTGGGTGAGCTGGATGATTACCCGCTGGGCTTCGTGGTTGCGAACCTTGAAGGTGATGCCTGCCTGGAAACTTCAGCTCAGGTCGTTGATAGCATTCTGAAGATCGAAGTACCGGCGGGCTTGATGGGGCACACCATTGGTCGGCCACTGAAGGATATGCTGAGCAGGCCTGCAGATATTTCGTTGGCACGTCTGCCAGAGAAATACTTCCTCAACCCGCAGTCTGCTGCGCCTATACAAGATGTCGCAGATGATACTGCTGAGTCTGAAACGCAGGTGGTACTGGAGGCTACTGCGGATGTAATCGCGATCGATAGCCGTCGTCAGCAGCCAGCGCAGACGGTTGATACGGATGACGCACAAGCGTTTGAAGTAGCCGAAGGGCTGGCTAACTTAGCGGATACTGATGGGGCTTATCAGCAGGCGGGTGATGTTAGCACTGACAAAAGGGTAACGCCTGTATCTGACGGGCCATTGTCGGTACTGGTGGGTCACGATGTACGCGACAACCGTGAAATTTTCTGGGAGCCGACCAATACCGCCCGCTTTATGAATACCAACTCCGGTATTATCGGCACCATGGGAACCGGTAAAACCCAGTGCACCAAGTCAGTGGTAACGCAGTTGTATCGAAACCGCCACAACAATGTGGATGGTGCAGATATCGGCATCCTGATATTTGACTACAAATCTGACTATGTAGACGATACCTTCCTGGAGGCTACCAATGGCAGTAAGTACAACCTGCATAAGTTACCCTATAACCCGCTAAGTCTGTTTGGTGATACACCGATGTTGCCGTTCCATACGGCACAAAGTTTTTCTGAAACCATGGCCAGAGCATTTGGCCTGGGACAGAAGCAGCAGTTAAAGCTGTGCATGCTGATTGAAGAAGCATATGAACAGGCTGGGATTATCAGTTGGGATACATCAACCTGGAGTCGTCCAGCGCCTACTATCACCGATATCTGGGAGTTGTTTATTGCTCAGGAAAAGGTGGAGGAAGACTCTCTATACGCGGCTTTATACAAGTTGAGTCGGATGAAAGTATTTGAAGATGATGTAACCAAATGCACCAGCCTCTATGAATTGATAGACGGAATTCGAGTAGTTGAGCTGGCCGGATTCCCGACTCAGATTCAGAACCTTGTAGTCGCACTTACCCTTGATCTGTTTTACGCGCAGATGCAGAAGCAGGGCAAGCCGGCAGTGCAGGGGGATTTCCGCCAGGTGACCAAGCTGATCCTGGTGGATGAAGCAGATAATTTTATGTCCCAGGACTTTCCAAGCCTACGCAAGGTTCTGAAGGAAGGACGGGAGTATGGAGTAGGGGTCATCCTGTCTACGCAGGATATTACCCATTTCAAAACCAAAGAGAATGACTACTCGGCTTATATTCTGAGCTGGATTGTGCATCGGGTATCCCAGATAAAAAACCAGGATATCAAGTCACTGTTCAATAAGGATGATAAGGCTGAGCAAGAACGACTGATGAATACCATCCGTGAGCTGGAGAAGCACCATAGTCTCTATGTGGATGGCCAGAAAACAATTACCAAGATACGCGACCGCGCATTTTGGGAGCTTAATGAAAATTAATTAAGGTTTTAATGATGAGTACTATAAAAGCATCGCCTACAAAAGAGTTCTTTATCAGTATGCTCACTAGGGATGTTTCATTGTCTAGAGCCATACTAGATTTGGTAGATAATAGTGTCGATGCTGCAAATACTAATGGGAATATAGCTGATGGAAAAATTAGCTTGAATATTTCAGCAGACTCATTCGTTATATCTGATAACTGTGGCGGGATAAATAAATTTGCCGCACAAGAATATGCTTTCAGGTTCGGCCGAGACGCTGATAGGCCTGAGACTCCCAGTTCAGTTGGGCAGTTTGGTGTTGGAATGAAAAGGACTTTGTTCAAGATTGGTCGAAAATTTGAAGTGCTTTCGCGCCATCAGGCTGGTTGCTTTTCTGTGAGTGTAAATGTTGATGATTGGTTGAGGGATACCTCTAGTGAGTGGACTTTCGATATGAAAGAAACTTCAGCCAATAGGCTAACGTCTGATGGTACAGAAATAACAATAACTGATTTATTTGAATCAGTTTCAGATCAGTTCTCGCTTGATGTTTTTCTAAATGATCTCGCAGATGAGATTAGTAAGGCCCACTTTAAATCTATATTCAAGGGTTTGAAAATTAATATTAATGGCAGGGCTATTGATCGCTATAAAATAGTGGTGAAACAATCAGAAGAACTATCTCCTTACCATAAGGTTATTGATATTGACGGTGTAGATGTGAAAATCACTGCTGGCGTTGGTGAGCGAAATCTTCATGATGGTGGTTGGTACGTTGTATGCAACGGACGCTTGATTGAGTCATCTGAGCAGACTATAAAAACAGGTTGGGCTTCTCCAAAATACCATCCTGATTACTCTTTCTTTAGAGGGGTCGTGGATTTTTCCTGCGAGGATTCTAGTAAGTTGCCATGGACCACGACGAAAACAGGAGTAGATGTTGATAACACGGTTTTTCGTAAAGCTAGGCAGGAAATGAATGTTGCTCGAGCAGAAGTGATTAGCTATCTGAGAGAGAGAAGGGATGAGCAGAACCATTTTAATAATAAAAGGGTAGATGATACCCCTATCTCAAATGTATTTGACGACGCTATGTTTGTTGACATATATGACGTACGTGCAGAGAGTAATTTCAAAAGGCCTGTTAGTAATCAGGTGGTTAGAGATAACTTTCACACCAGTATTACCTATAAAATGCCCAAGGATAAAGTTGAAAGAGCTAAAGATATATTAGAAGTTGGCTCTAATGCTCAGGTTGGAGTAGAGACCTTTAATTATTTCTTTGAATATGAGTGTGGTGATGAGTAATAGTGGTCGAAAAATAAACTACATGCTTCGTCCGGCGAAGAATATTGAAAGAAAAATGATTCGCGATGCTGCAGCATGCTTGGTTAGTGAGTTTGGACCAGATTCCTATCGCTATGTTGGCTTTGGGTCAAAGTATTTTACTGACTTTATCGGCTTTCATAAATATTTGCACATAGATGATATGGTGAGTATCGAGTCAGATAACAGCTCTAAAGAAGTCTATGACTTTAATAAACCATTCCAGTTTATTGAAATGGAGTACGGTCACTCTAATAAAGTCTTACCAAGAATTGACATGGAATCTAAGAGGCTATTTGCTTGGTTGGATTATGATGGAGTCTTGAATAAAGAATCAATGATCGATGTAGATGTTTTATTTGGCAAGGCTATATCTGGTTCTTTAATACTGTTTTCATATAATTCGAGACCGCCTAGTAGGCAAGACTTGAATAGTTATGGGGATAATGATAGGGGTCGGTTTCTGTTATACCTGACAGAGGTTTTTGGGAAAGAGTGGGTGCCACACAGTATAGAAACGAGAGGCTTATATAATGCTAAAAAATACTCAAGACTAATGAGAAGTATTCTTGATAACAGAATACAAGCTTGTTTGTCTGGACGAAACTCTACACTGAGCTCTGATGAAAAATGGTATTTTGATCAAAAGTTCTATTTTGACTATTCTGACGGTGTTCAAATGAGTACATTTGGAGGTATCCTTTATCAGGGGATGGATAGATGCCGTGTTAGTCAAAGAGGAATAGATAGCTTCTCTTTCATTCGCTGTACTGACCAAAGTTGTGAAATAGTTGTTCCTAACTTTACAGTAAGAGAAATTAAAGAACTTCTGCGTAATATGCCGATGGAATCATCCGAAGTATCCGCATTTGTGAAGAAGGAAAAAGTTTTTAAAGAGAAAGATGTTCAGCTATTTTCTGAATTTTATAAGTACTATCCTCAGTACTTAGAAACCGAAATGGCCTAGTTTTTCTGGCCGCAGCTATAAAGCTGCGGCAAACTCTCCAATGCTTCTAAGATTGCGAATACTTGCAATCCCATCCTCTACATGAGCGGCCCAGGCTTTAAGCAGTTGTTGTGCATTAAAGTCTGGGTATTTCTGTTTGAGTAGCAGCTCTGTGTACTGGCCGGTATCACCCAGCCAGGTTTGTTTTGGCAGTACCAGCGGGCCATCCAGCTGTACTGAGTTTTCCCGATAGGTGAAGCCCTTTTCCATAGAACGCATAAAACCGATACGGGCGATCACATTATTATTCAGGCCAGTGTACTGTTTCAGGCGACGTAGCTGGTCTTCGGTCTGCTTGGTGACGCGCAGCTCATTGGGCAGTGCCATCTTAGCTGGCCTCCTGTATCGGTTGTTGCCAGAAATAGCCTGGTTTCAGCTCGGAACGACGCAGTTCCGGGTTGTAGCTGATCTCATAAGTCAGGCTGATACTGTCTTTCAGATCACGGAAGAAGGCTTCATCGACTTCGGTGTCGGTGGACAGAATAATTACTTGATGGCTGGCACTCGGGAAGTAGTTTTTAATCAACTTATTGCGGTGTTTGGAGTCCAGTCGGCCCAGTGGGGTGTCGATAATAATCGGCAAACTACGGCCTGAGGTTCGGCCCAGAGCTTCCAGCATTGCAATTGCATAGATCTGTTTTTCACCCGCAGACAGCTGTTGTTTATTGATAATAGCGCCGTGTTTATCGGTCAGTGTGACCGCAAAAGTAGCTGGGTCGATCTTTGCTTTCAGGCTGATATCGTCTTTACGGGCCAGGTTCTGGAAGGCACGAACAAACTCGTTTTCCAGCCGCTTTACCCGGTTCTCTGTCAGTTGTTCAGTGAAGGTCACCAGCAGTTCACTGGTATTATCTGCGTATTCAGCAGACTGGCCAGCATTAACCGCCAAACCATAAGCCTGCTCTTTATCACGTAGACGACGCAGTATCTCCAGTGACTCACGCAGGATGCGGCGGGTTTCTTCTGACTGGTTGCGTATATCCTGCTGCAGCTGAGCCTGCGCTTTAAACTGCTGCGCTAGCGTGTCCAGCTCATCTTTTAGCTGGGCTTCTTCGGGTGCGCGTTCAACTCGGCGGGAGGCGGTTTCCAGTTCGCGCTCGGCATTTTGCAGTGCGTCTGCCTTGTGCTTCAGTAGGTTGGCCTGAGCAGGTACCAGCGTTTCCACCATATGTTCGATACGACTGTACTCGGTTTCAGACAGGTCATGCAGTGGTGCAACAGCCAGTTCTCCCTGCAAGATATCGCCAAAGGCCGCACCGGAAGCGGCTTGTATTGCGTTATCCGCGTCTTTGCCCAGGCTGCGGCGCAGCTCTTTTGTAAAGAGTGCCAGGTGCTGGTTCAGGGTGTCTTTGAGCAAGGCCTGTTTTTTCTGCGTCTGTTCCATACGCAGTTGCTGCAGCAAGTGCTTCAGGCTTTTCTGTGCAAGGGTCAATGGCGCAGTACCACCCAGCATCTCGCGAATCTGATCCGACAGGGATTTGCGCTCTGCCAGCAGTTCGTTAATGCGTTCGCGTTCCTGCTGACGGCTGCTGGCCCATTCGCCGCCACGGTCGCTTAGCTCGTTCTCGGTGATGCCAATCTCCGTGCTTAGCTGATGCAACTCGCCTTTGAGTTGTTCCAGTGTTTCCTTTGCTTGCGCGTATTCCTGCTTGGATTCCTGATAGCCCTTTTCCAGCGCATCTATATCTTTACGAATCTGGCTACTGACGCCCTGTTTGGCCTTGTCCTTCAGGTAGGTTCTCAGGTCGGTGCGCAGGCGGTTGATCAGGTCAATGCCTAGCAGTTGGCGAATCGCATCGCCCAGAACCACATTGCCATCATCATCTGCCAGTTCTGCGATCTTTTCGCCATCAAAGAAGAACAGGTCCGCAACGCCGACGGGAATCAGGTCGTTCAGGAATGCCTGTAGCTGTTCCTGGTTCTGGTGTTTAAAGTCGGTTTCGCTATTGCATTCGATAACCAGTTCTTCAACAACATCTTTGCCGGTATCAACCCACTTGCGGGTAACGTGGTAATCGTGCTCTTTACCAGCAGGGCCATAGCTGAAGCAGAGCGTGACGGAAGCGCTGTTTAGCTGCATAGCATTGTCGATAGATTTGTGAATAGAGTCGCTCAGAAACTGCTGATAGCTTTTGCGGCTGGTACCTTTACCCAGACTCTGGCGACCATACAGCGCCAGGCGGGTAGCGGTCAGAATGCTGGTTTTACCGGCACCGTTAAGGCCACCAAACAGCACAATCGGGCGCTGTTGGTCGGACTCTTCCTGTTGCCACAGGTCAACCTTTACTTCGCCATGGAATACCCGGAAGTTATTCAGAATAACGGATTGCAGCAGCATCAGTTCTGCCCCTCCAGGCTTTTGATAAAGTCGCGTTCCTCTTTGAGTAGCGCGTCATATTCCTGGCTCATCAGGGATAGCTCTGCTTCATACAGGCTGCCCAGCTGGCGTGGTTTTTTCATTGGCTGGCTTTCCTGCATGGCGTCGTAGGCTTGTTCTTCAACGTTATCCTGTTGCAGCTGTTGCTTGAGTTCGGTTGCCAGCTGAGTTGCGTCACGCTGGGCCATGATCTGTTCTACCGTGCCCCAGTCCTGCTTCAAGAGTCGGTCGATCTTATCCAGATAGCCACGACGATTACCGGTCTGATCCATGCTGTGCTGAAGGTCGATCAGCTTCATTACCAGCTCGGACGGTACATCGTAGTCTTCTTCCAGCGATTCCAGAATCCGGCGGGATTCTTTACGGGGGAAGTTACTGTCCGATGGGCGCTTTTCAAATGCTTTGCCGGTTACCTGCTGGTAAATCTCCGGCAGGGTATCGTCCCAGTCCGGTTCAATCGGGTCGGTCAACCACTCTTCGCGAATATTATGTAACTCTGCTTCGGTAATCAGGTTGATACGTTGCTTATCCTGATTAAGCTCCTGCTGCAGGCGAAGAATCCAGCTGAGCCAGTGACGACGCCACTTCATCTGGTAGGGGCCGTAGGTGTGCTCGCGCTCGCTGTAGCTGTCGCTCAGGGCCTGGTTACGAGCAAAATCAACCTTGCCATGGCGGCGTTTCACGTTGCGGTAGTACCCCTTGTTATGGGGCAGGGTAGAGCGGTACAGCCAGTTACGCAGCGACTTCAGGCGCTTCATCCAGGTTTCACCGGACTCAATCAGGCCTTCGATGGCGCGATCTTTGGTAACGACTGTGCAGGTCCAGCAGCCAAAGCGGGAGTTGCCACAGCTTGGCGTTTTGGTATCAATTACCAATGGGCACTCACCGGCATTGGAATCTTTGTAGAGGTCGAACAGTTCATGGTGTGTGCCGCCCCAGGGGCAGGGGGCACCCAACAGATACATCCATACTTCATCGAAATTCCAGTCCTCGATCGGCATGTACGTGTAAGCACCTACTAGCGAGGCATGCTTTGATAATGAGGAGCCTTCGATCTTATGTTTGGCGATGACTTGTGCGCGTGATGCACTTTCCTGGCTGCGGGCACCCAGTACTACAATCACTTCACCAAAACGCTCTACCTTGTCTTTAATAAAGTCACTGACAGGGTCTATTTTCATCCGCTCTGTACACCAGCGGAAATTCTGTGTAGGCGCTGGGTAGCCTTTACCAATCAGGTTGACCCAGAACGTGCGGTCCATACGGGGTAGTACCTGGTGGGCACTGATGGGCAGGTCGTTATCTGCGGCATGCTGATTAATCTGGTCAATTGTCGTATTAACCAGATCTACGACTACAGGTGTCTCAACCAGAGTATCGGAAGAGACAACGTAGATATGCTTATGGCGCTGGGCTTTGTCGAGCTTGAGCAGGGCCACATAAATCAGAGAGAGCACGGTGCTGGAGTCCTTCCCACCACTGAAGCCAATTACCCAGGGTTTGGTATCTTCCAGGTAAAGGTCCTGTATTTCACGGATAAGGTCCAGCGCGGGACGGCCTGCGAATTCCTGGTCGCTCAGGAGCTCGTCCATCGTGCTGTATAGCGTTTCTGTTTGTGTCATTGCGTAAGCTGTTCTTCCAGTGCCTGATCTGTATCTGACAGTGCCAGACCAAGTACAAGGCGGATGTAATTTGCGGTCAGAGCGACGTGGGTGCGGGCTTTGCTGAGCCTACCATGTTGCAGTGCTCGGCCTTCCCATATGTCGGTATTGCTGCGCGACCAGTCAATGGTTTCGAGCAGCGAAAGCCGGTTCTCCCAGCCAGCCGGGTATTGTTCCAGAAGATTGGCTCCAGCGCACCCTAAAGCGTGTAAAGTTACCCCGTGGCTGTGGACAAAGTTCTGCCTGAGCTCGGCTGTTGAGACATTTCGCTGATAGGCTTCCTGCCAGTCGTTCATAAAGCTGGCGACGGTGTTCCAGAAATGTGCCGCCAGCGCCATCTCGGATTCACTAATCTGGTCTTTAGGCCCCTTTTTCAGCAGGCTACGGCTGGCGAGTTTAATGGAGCTCAAGGTGAACAATTTCAGGCTGCGGTTTGAGATGCTGGAGCGTTCCATCTCGGTCAGGCGTTTAAAGCAGGTGACGTTGTCTACCAGGTACCGTGCCAGGGCTGAGCTTGGGTCACGTTGATCGTATAGAGTGCTAAGTGAGTCACTGGGGCGGACTGCGTGTTTATTCAAATCAGCAAACATCTGTTGGCTGCGACTGAGGCCATCATCCATAAAGAACAGTACCGGGATGCTGTCGTGGCCTAATTCGCTATATTCTTTCACGGCGCGTTCAATGGCTGCCCGGCGATGTTGGCCATCATTAATCAGAATCTGTGCGTCCATGGGGATGGAGAGCAAGCCCAGGTTTACGGCGCTACCGGTATCCGCGACGGGCTCAAAGTGGACGGTGGCGTTTATCGAAGCTGTAATGGCCGACAAGGTGTAATTTGTTGCGTTGCCAATCAGGTAGTTAGCAATCTCAGGGATACGGGCATGGTTAAGCGTGCGTTGTGCGCGTATCTCGGGTGGCACTTCATCCTCATCGAACACAAAAAGCTTGGGTACCAGCCGCATTGGGCACATCGCGATGTAGCAGGGGCGGCCAGCCTGGACACCGCGCACGGCGGGGAATGTGTGGCTGAACTCTGATTTTCTTGACTGCATTGGTATTGCCTGAAAGTGTGTTTGTTAAATTTTAACGTCCATTGATCGTTTGCTCAAATTTTAACTTCCAGACCTTGCTGCTGGCTTGCTGTTTGTGCAGAGGAAACTATGTTGCCTTTGTTCTGGCCCAGGTTATTGGTTGTTTAATATGGTATTTCTAGTGAATGGCTATATATGATGGTCTGACTTTTACGGTCACAAAGTCTTGTATCCTGCTTGAGGTCCTTTACCGCCAGCCACCCTGGCCCGTCCCTTGCTTGGCTCTTGCAAAATTTTGCTTTAAGGAGCTTGGCAGAATGGATCTTTTTCCCTGGTTTCAGCCAATTATTGAAATAGCGAGCGGGCGCATTGCAGGATATGAGGCGTTGGCGCGGCGTTATGATGATAATGGGCTGGCAGTATCGGCTGCGCCGTTGCTGTTTGCTGATGATCTTGCGCCCCAGGCGCGGCTTGATATGGACCGTACTATTCGCCGCCAGGCGCTGGCACGGTTTGCGGCTGAGGCCGCGCCAGATCAGTTTCTGACGTTGAATCTGTCGCCAGAGTGGATTGATGCCCTGCACCCGGATGAGCCGTTACCAACGCTGGCGATGATTCATGAATACGGGATTGATCCGGCGCGGGTGGTGGTGGAAATTACTGAGCTGGGTGGCGATGTAGAGTTGATTGGGGCGCTGGCGCAACGTTACCGGGAGGCCGGGGTAAAGGTGGCGTTTGATGATTTTGGTGCAGGCTTTCAGCAGCTGGATCGGTTGCTGGTGTTTACCCCGGATATCATCAAGCTGGATATGCGGATGTTTCAGGATGTGCGCTGGTCGCACCGCAAGAGTGCGCTGATGCAGCTGGTGGGCGATATCGGTGCACGGCTGGGGGCGCGGGTGGTGTGCGAAGGTGTTGAAACGGAAGAGGAATTTATGTTGGCGTTACATTGTAATGCCAGCTACATTCAGGGCTATATATTCTCGCCTGCTCGGGCGCAGTTTATGGCGGCACAGGCGCAGCAGACACGGTTGCACCGGCTGCTGGCTCAGCATCTGGATATGGCGATGAATGAGGTGACCCAGCGGCAGTGGCATATGCAGCGTTTGCATACTGAGCTGCTGGGTTTGCGTGATCAGCTTCAGTCTGCCGGAGTGGACCTGGCTTTAAAAAATTACTGCCCGGAGCCGGGTTTACTCCGACTTTATTTGTGTAACCGCAGTGGTGAGCAGGTCAGTGCGAATTACAGTTTTTCTGAGAATCATTGGCTGTCAGATGAAACCGTGATTGGTAATAACTGGAGCTGGCGGCCCTATTTCTATCAGCTGGTCAGTTCGGATGATTATGCCCGTGCGGTGTTACGCTCCAGTGCATATGTGGATATAGAAACGGGGCAGCGCTGCTATACCATCAGTCTGGCGCTGGATGAGCAGCGAGTGCTGCTGGTGGATATGCTGGATGAGATCGATGAGAGCTGCCCCATGTCGCTGTTATCGGACTGTAACAGTGATCTGATGGCGCTGCCGTTTGCTTCGGTGTAGCGCCGGGTGTAAACAGCTGGAATAGATTACTAAAAATTGATACCCGTCATGGCTGGTGCGCTCTGTCGTGCTGGCTTGTGGCGCAATCTGAAGCCTGGGCTACGTTTATAGCCGGGTTTTCGTTCTGTATGGATGCAGAGCGCCCTGAATGGATGCTGGGAGGTTGCACAATGATGTTAGCTGAACCCTTTTCCCCTGCGGCGCAGCAAGCGCTGGCTGCAGCGTTTGATCTGCGTAATCTGCCTGCAGATTTTTATGCTAATCCTTTTCCGTACTATGCTGCGTTGCGTCGCTATGCGCCGGTGAAATTGCTGCCTGATGGCAGTCGGCTGTTTACCCGTTATGACGATGTGAAGCATCTCTATACCCATGCCGAGCTCTTCAGCTCGGATAAAAAGCTGGAATTTAAACCTAAATTCGGCGATTCGCTGCTCTTTGAACACCATACCTCGTCACTGGTATTTACTGATCCGCCCCGTCATTCGGCGATACGGCCGATTGTGATGGCGGCGTTCAGTTCCCGTGCGTTGACGGCGATGGAGCCGATGCTGGAGCGGTTGGTCGCCGGGTTGTTGGATGAGCTTGAAGTTCAGGCGGAGCCTGATCTGGTGGAGCATTTTGCCGGGGTGATTCCAGTGGAGGTGATTGCCAGTTTGCTGGGGGTGCCAGCAGAAGATCGGGAGCCACTGCGGCGCTGGTCGCTGGCGATTCTCAGTGCGCTGGAGCCAGCGATCAGTCCGGCGGTATTTGAGGCGGGGAATCAGGCGGTGCAGGAGATGCTGGATTATCTGGCGCAGCTGATTGCACAGCGACGCCAACAGCCGGGTGACCCTGACCATGATCTGCTGACGCGACTGATTCAGGCGCAGGCGCTGGAGGAGGTGGCGTTATCGGAGCGGGAGTTGCTGCATAACTGTATTTTGCTGATGAATGCCGGGCATGAAACCACCACCAATTTTGTTGCTAATGGTCTGGTGGCGCTGCATGACTGGCCGGAGCAGCGGGCGTTGCTGGTGGCGCAGCCTGCATTGATCCGCTCAGCTTGTGAGGAGTTGCTGCGCTTTGATAGTTCCAATCAGCTGGGCAGCCGGGTGACAACCCAGGCAGTGGTGGTGGCCGGGGTTGAGATACCAGCCAATACGCAGTTGGTGTTGGGGATAGGTGCGGCGAATCGTGATCCGGCGGTATTTGAGAACCCGGATTATCTGGATATTCAACGTAAGCCGAACCGGCATCTGGCATTTGGTTATGGCCCGCACCAGTGTGCGGGGATGAATCTGGGGCGGATGGAGGGGCGTATTGCCATTGGTCAGTTTGTGCAGCGTTTTCCTGAGTTTGTTGTGGGTAAGCGGGTGCGGGCACCACGGGCGCGGTTTCGCAGCTGGTGTCAGGCTGCGTTGCAGTTGTAGTGGTCGTAAATCAGTAATCTGATTTTTAATGCAGGGAGTGCAGGTGATGGAACAGGGTTACAGGAAGTGGGTTAAGCAAGGTCTGGCGGTGCTGTTGGGCTGGATGGTGTCGGTGATGTGTTGGGCGCAATCATCAGCAACAGTGATGACGGTGGCCAGCTGGTTGCCGCCGGGGCATCCACAGAATGCGGTGGTGTTGCCAACATGGGGGCGCTGGATAGAGCAGGCGACGCAGGGCCGGGTGACGTTGAAGGTGGAGTATGGCCTGGGTGCGCCGCCTGCTATTTTTGATCTGGTTGAGGATGGTGTGGCGGATGCGGGCTGGAGTTTTCATGGTTTTGTGCCTGGGCGTTTTGTACTGACACAGGTGGTGGAGCAGCCGGGGCTGGCTGCCGGACCTGAGGCAGCATCGGTGGCTTACTGGCGTGTTTATCAGAAATACTTTGCTCAGGAAAATGAGCATGAGGGCTTGCATCTGGCGGCGTTGTTTACCCATGGTCCGGGTTTGATTCAGCTGCGTGAGCCGATCAGTTCCATGGCGGAGCTGCGAGGGAAGAAAATTCGTATTGGCGGTGGGGTGCAAACGGCAATCGGTGAGCGGATGGGGGTGACTCATGTGCCTTCACCAGGCAGCCAGGTGTATGAGTTTCTGCATGAGAAAATCGTTGATGGGGCGTTTTTGCCGATGAGTGAGCAGCGCTCACAACGGTTGTATGAGGTTGCTCCTTATGTGGTGGTGCCACCCGGAGGGATGTACCTGGGGAGTTTTGGGTTGGTGGTGAATCCGGATTTTCTGGCTGGGCTGGATGAGGTGGATCGTCAGGCAATCCTGAGTGTGTCAGGTGAAAAACTGTCAGCGCTGGCTGGCAGGGCCTGGGCGCAGGGGGATGTTGCTGGTTATGAGGCTGCCCGGCGACACGGGGTAACGGTGGTGAGGTTGTCGGTGGATGAGCCGATGGCGCTGGAGTATCAGCGTTTGATGCGGGGCGTTGAGCAGGACTGGACGTATAAGGCCAGCCAGCGTGCAGATAATCCGGCACAGGCTCTGGCAGAATTGCGGGAAATTGCGCGGGGGCTCTAATCGCCCCCGCAGGTTTTAAGCGCAGGTGAGGGGGAGCGGGCCGATATCAAAGCGGCTTTTGATCTTCTCGACCATCTGTTGCTCGCTGGGCAGCAGGCTGGCAACACTGTCACGCACGCAGACGCGTTTGAGGTGCTGGCTGAGGCCTGGCCAGCGTTGTTCATCCAGCTGATAGCCTGCGTGCTGAAGGTTGATCAGCTGGCTGGCGATGGCGATATCAGCGATGCTGAACTGGTTGCTGATAAACCATTGCTGTGCTGCTAGCTGGGTTTCCAGGTAGTCCAGGTGCGGGGGAATTTGATTGGCGATAGCATCGCTGATTACTGTTGTGTCGCTCTGGTTTCCCAGTGTGGGCTGAACGATATGCTGGAAGAATACCCGAAATGTGGAGGCTGGTGCCAGTTCGTAATCGGCGTATTTTTCCAGCCACAGGGCGCGAGCGCGGTCGACTGGTGAGGCTGGGTAGAGTGGGGTGCCTGGTTGCGTAGCTTCCAGGTAGTCACAGATAACTGCTGAGTCACACACGGTGGTATCACTATCCTGCAGGGCGGGAATGCGCCGCAGCGGGTTGATAAGGCTGTAGTCTTCCTGAGTCGCATAGGGGATGACTGTCTGCATTTTATAGTCGCAATGCTTTTCAGCTAGCAGGATGCGGACTTTACGGACGAAAGGCGATAGCGGGACGCCGTGTAGAATCAGGCTCATGAGGCTTCCTTCAGGAGGGTCAGAATGTCATGTTGTTGTAGCGTTCTTCTTCCAGCCGGTTTATGCGGCGTTCCTCTTCGCGCTGCTTTTCTTCGGCCTCTTTTGCGGCGGCCAGGGTGTCTACGTAGGTGCGCAGCTCATATAGCTGACGGTCCAGGCTGTGGTCGCGATTGATGTTATCCAGTTTGAAGAAGCAGTTGCGCAGTTTGGGCAGGGCAGCGGTGCCCCCGTTCATGCCTTCTATGGCCAGAGCTTCAAATATTTCCAGTTCACAGGCGATACGGGTATGGGCCTGACGAGCGCGTTTTTCAAAGCTTTCGCGAATGGCTTTAGAGATGTCGCCCGCCTTCTCGGCGTCCAGCAGAAACTTTAGAAATTCCAGCAGCAGGCCTTTGGCCTGTGCTGCAGTGCCCATGTCGGGGAAGGCTGTCAGTGAGCCCTCCGGGTGTAAAAAGGTTTCTATATCAGCCTTGTGCATGGCTTTTACTTTATCGAGCTGAACCTGGTTTTCGGGCTTTTCTTCCAGGTCTACCATCATTTCCCATTTGTGCTGCAGGTAACGAATTAACAGTTGCTGGATATCTGTGGTGAGGAACAGTTGTGGGAAGCTGGTAAGCAGGTGATTGGCGCGACGTATTTCATAACGCAGGTTCATCAGCTTGAGTTGTCGCTCGCGGCGGGCATCTTCAATGCTTTGTGCGATATAAGCGAAGGCTGCCATGATGGCGACACCTGCCACAATTAGAAGACCAACTTCAGTGGGGCCCATGCTGTCGTCCCGTCCATATTGATAGATCTGGTTTGAATTTAACCTTATCTAAATTTCTCTGGCTTTAATAGCAAAAAAAGATCAAAAAGGTGTTGACGTAAAAACGATGAATCCATAATATACGCGCCGTTGTTGAGGCAACGGCTACAGCGTCCCATTCGTCTAGTGGTCCAGGACACCGCCCTTTCACGGCGGTAACAGGGGTTCGAACCCCCTATGGGACGCCATTTCTTGAGTGCAGAGTGTGCACTTAAAGAATAAGCGGAAATAGCTCAGTTGGTAGAGCACGACCTTGCCAAGGTCGGGGTCGCGAGTTCGAATCTCGTTTTCCGCTCCAGTTTCAGGTTTATACTCTGAAATAATAGCTGTTAACCTGTTGCAATTGTAGTGTCCCATTCGTCTAGTGGTCCAGGACACCGCCCTTTCACGGCGGTAACAGGGGTTCGAACCCCCTATGGGACGCCATTTCTTGAGTGCAGAGGTGCGCTTAAAGAATAAGCGGAAATAGCTCAGTTGGTAGAGCACGACCTTGCCAAGGTCGGGGTCGCGAGTTCGAATCTCGTTTTCCGCTCCAATCTTCTTCATCTGAAGAATAAAGAGAACCAGCCAGTGTGCTGGTTTTTTTGTGTCTGAGTTTTCTGCCAGTACGAAAAACCCCGGCCGAGGCCAGGGTTGGTGTGTGCTGTGTCCGGGATCAGGCCAGGCGTACTTTTACGTAACGCCCTGGTGCTGGCTCAATCTCTTTGTAGGTGGTATTGCCCAGGGTGGCCGGGGCGTCCACTTTCTTGCCTGCGCGCTTTTTCAGCCATTCAGACCAGTGGTTCCACCAGGAGCCGTCCTGGCGCTCTGCTGTTTCCAGCCAGTTGTCTGCGCCATTGCCCAGTTTGCCGCCTGTCCAGAAGTGACGGCGGTTCTTGGAGGCGGGGTTGATAACGCCTGCCACGTGGCCAGATGCGCCCAGTACGAATTCAATCTGGCCTTTCATCAGTTCGGTGCCTTTGAAGGTGCCTTTCCATGGGGCGATGTGATCTTCAATGGTGGAGAGGAAGTAGACCGGTGTTTTGATTTTGCTCAGATCTATGGACTCGCCGCAGAGCGTCAGCCCGCCTGGCTGTGACAGCTTGTTTTCCAGGTACATCTCTTTCATGTAGTAGGTGTACATGGCGGCTGGCAGGTTGGTGGAGTCGCTGTTCCAGTAGAGGATGTCAAAGGGTGGTGGCGTCTGGCCTTTGAGGTAGTTGTTGACGACGTAAGACCAGATCAGGTCATTGGAGCGCAGCATGTTAAAGGAGTTTGCCAGGCTGCGGCCGTTGAGGAAGCCTTCTTCGTTTACCTTTTCAACCAGCTGGCTGACCTGTTGCTCATCCACGAATACGCCGATGTCGCCTGGGTCGGCAAAGTCGGTCAGTGTGGTGAGGAAGGTGGCAGAGGCAACGGCGTTGTCTTTGCGGTTGGCCATTACAGCCAGTGCGGTAGCTGTCAGGGTGCCGCCTACGCACCAGGAAACGGTGTTGAGTTTGCTGGTGCTGGCAATAGATTTGACCGCTGTGATCGCCTCCAGAATCCCTTTTTCGATGTAGTCATCCCAGCTCAGGTAGCTTTGATCTTCGCGTGGGTTGGTCCAGGAGATCAGGAAGGTGTTCTGGCCCTGTTCTACACAGTATTTGACGTAGGAGTTGTGCTCCTGCAAGTCCATGATATAGAACTTGTTGATGCACGGTGGGATGATCAGGGTCGGGCGTTCGAATACCTGAGCCTGGGTGGGCTTGTACTGGATCAGCTGCAGCATTTCGTTTTCGAAAACGACGGAGCCTTCTGTCATGGCCAGGTTTTTCCCCAGCTCGAAGGCGCTCTCGTCTGTCATCGAAATGCGGCCTTTGTCAGCGTCGCTGAGCAGGTTCTTCATGCCGTCAATCAGGCTCTGGCCTTTGGTTTCCAGGGCCTGATGAAGAACTTCCGGGTTGGTCATGGCGAAGTTGGTTGGTGACATCGCATCGATGTACTGCTGGGTATAAAACTCCAGCTTGCGCTGCTCGCCGTCAGAGAGGTTGGCGTTGGCGGCCATCTCTGACATCAGTTGCGAGGTCAGCAGGTAGGACTGTTTGATGTAGTCGAAAACCGGGTTCTGGCTCCATTCCTCGGCCTGGAAGCGACGGTCACCCGGTGCCGGGCTGGCGACCGGGTTGACGGTTGCGCCGCCACTGAGGATGTTGCGCCAGAGATTCATCTGACCTTGCTGATAGTCGGAGATCGCGCGGATCCAGACAGTCGGGTCTTCCCAGGAGCGGGCGGCCAGTTCTGTCCATGACTTGGTGAAGTTACTGAAAAAATCTTCCTGGTTTTTTACAGAGAACATATCGAAGAGTTTCTGTGTCTCTTCGTTCAGGAAGTTAATAAATTCCTGAGGGTCAGTCGGGGTGTTCGGCTTCGTATCCATCAGTACGCCTTTCAGTCAGGCCTGTTGCAACCGGGTTCCCTGGCAACAGGCAAATCGTCCAAATCTTGAGCTGTGAACTACTGAGCATAGACTGCACTGCACAACTTACAACCTGTTCTAAGGTAGTAGAGCGCTGCAGTGCGGCTGTTTTGTGCGTTGTGCACTATGCGTGATTCACGGTTTCATTGTTGCAATGACGCTGTTCCACCATACCGTCGAGATATTGCAAAACGTTGTAACTTTCGTCTTCGGCGGTACGCATATGGGAAACTATCTGCTTGCGCAGGTTGGCGTCGTGTCGCCAGTTGCTGTCGCGCAGGGCGACGGCTTGCTGTACGGCGTGGTGTACTTTGTGGTGTGGTTGTTCAACCTGCCTGTAGGCTTCGGTGTGGGCGAATTTCTGCGACCCTGCACCGGTGTAGTACCAGTGGCCAAGCCTGCACTGGGTGTGGTCTTTACCGATGGCCTTGAGCTCTTCGCTGCGGTCGGCGGAGTCATCCAGGGCCAGGTAGCCGTTCTGTTTGTAGATTACGTGATCGACTTTTGCCAGTGAGCCGAAAGTGCGGTCTTTTGAGTAGGTGATGTAGTCGGTGATCGCTTCGGCAGAGTGGCTGATCTGTTTGAACTGGCTGCTGATGCCTGTGATCTGCTCGCTTACGGTGGCTGTGGCCTCGCTGGATTGTTCTGCCTCTTCCACCATTTTTTTTACCCGTGTACTGAAGGACTGGATGGTGGCGGTAATTTCGATGGCGGCTTCTTTGGTGCGGTGTGACAGGGCTTTGACTTCGTCAGCAACCACTGCAAATCCGCGTCCCTGTTCCCCTGCGCGGGCGGCTTCAATGGCGGCGTTCAGGGCTAGCAGGCTGGTTTGATCGGCGATCTCGGTAATGATGGAGAGCGCGTGGGTGACATCGGCGGCATCCTGTTCCAGGTCGTGGGTCATGCTGCGCACGTTGGTCATGTTGCAGGTGACGGCAGAGAGGGCCTCTGCCATATTGCTGACGCGCCGGGCGCTGTCGGCTGCCATCTTTCCGTTTTCGTCGGCAATGCCTTCGACATGCTCCATTTCGCTGGAGATGCGCACCAGATCGCTCTGGTTTCTGCGAAGGTTGTCGATCAGGTGGCGGGTGTTCAGGTTGTGCAGGTCGGAGTGCAGTTCGTTGGCGGCGAGCAGTTCTTTGCCTGATTGCATCAGGGTCAGTGACTCATTTATTTTTTGCAGTGAGTTGCGCAGCCGGCCAGGCATGCCTCTGTAGAAGGCGCGGCGGTTGTAGTTGCCCAGGGCGACCTGTTTGAAGCAGGCATCGACTTCTTTGAAGTAGGATTCCATCTGGTCAAGCAGGTCATTGAGTTCCCAGGCGACCTGGCCAACTTCGCCCATTCCGGCAACGCGGGTGACGCGGTGGCTCAGGCTGCCTGAGCTGGCAAAGTGCAGGGTGCTGTGTACATCGTCCAGGGTGTTGAATACTTTTTCCCGGCTGCGCCAGAACCATAATGAGATGATGGCTGAGAGGCTGAGCGGGGCCAGCATCCACAGGGCGAACTGCTGGGTGATGGCTGTGGTGGTGATTGTTGCGAGTACGGTCAGGAAGTAGCTGGCAGCCATCAGGCGTGTGTTGCTGCGCAGGTAGAGCTTGCCACGGCTTGTACTGTTTTTATAACTGTTTTTGTAGTCCATGGGGCATCTCCTCGTTCAGTGTGAGTCCAGCTGCAGGATGAATTCGTCGTAGCTCTGCTCCTTGTCTGTGATGTACTCCAGCATGTGCTGGGCTGATGCGCTGGCAGCGCTACGGCCGCCGCTGCTCTGTTCAACCTGGCTCATGGCGTCGTACAGGTGGGTGATGGTGGCGATGGCCTGGCGGGTGGGTTTGCGGCGTACGGAGTAGTAGCCGCGAAAGTTGTTCTGGGCGTCGTAATCCGGGGTAACGTGGGCGAATACCCAGTAATGGTTGCCGTTTTTGCAGAGGTTTTTCAGGAAGCCGATAAACTCTTCACCGCTTTTCAGGGTGTTCCACATATGCAGATACAGGCCGTGGGGCATGTCGGGGTGGCGTATCATGCGATGGTTCTGCTCCAGCAGTTCAGCTTCAATGTAGCCGGATGTCTGCATGAATACCCGGTTGATGTAGGTGATTTTGCCTTCGCCGTTGGTTTTGCTGACGATGAATTCATCGTCACTGAGGCTTATTTCCTGCTGGGTGGGGGTGGGGGTCACTCTTTTCTTCATGGCACCATTCCCTGGTTGTGGCGCTGGTTCTCAGGCGCTGATTTATTTGTTCTGGTAAGCTGCTATCCGGTTTTCTGGTGATCGGGGTATTATGAAAAATCTGGTATTAATGACTACAGCAGGTTGCCACCTGTGTGAAGTAGCAGAAGGTATTATCGTATCGACTCTGGTTGAGGGTTGCGTTGTTGAGGCGCAGGATATTGCGCACAGTGATGCGCTGATTGAGCAGTATGGTACAAGTATACCGGTGGTGGTGTGTGAGCGCTCGGGCCAGGCGCTGGGCTGGCCCTTTGATGCGCAGCAGCTGGCTGCGTTTGTGGCTCAGTTGCCGGAAAGCTGAAACAGGCGGCAGGCGTTTTCTGTGCTTTGTTGCTGCAGTTGTTGCCAGTCTTCGTTACGGAGTCTGGCGACTGTCTGGCCGATGTGGGGGAGCAGGGCGGGGCTGTTGGTGCCGCCTTTGGGTTTGGGTTTGTAATCTCTGGGGGTCAGGTAGGGGGCGTCGGTTTCCAGCAGGAGCCGTTCGGCGGGGATATCTTTGACCAGCTCGCGCAGTGTGTCACCACGGCGCTCGTCGCATACCCAGCCGGTAATGCCGATGTACAGGTCGAGATCAAGGTAGTTATACAGCGCCTTGCGATCGCCGGTAAAGCAGTGCAGTACTGCGCCATGGAGGTGGTCGCGGTAGCTTGTCAGTATTTCGCGCTGCTCGGTGTGGGCGTCGCGTTCGTGCAGTAAGAGTGGCTTTTGGCAGCGTGCTGCTATTTCCAGTTGCTGCTCAAAGACGCTGATCTGTTGTGGGCGGGGGGAGAAATCCCGGTTAAAGTCCAGCCCGGTTTCGCCCACCGCGACAACATGTTGCTCGTGGAGCAGTGCTTCTATGGTGCTGAGTGCTTCCGGGCTGGCGCTCTTGGCATCATGTGGGTGAATCCCGGCGGTGCTGAACAGGTGCCCTGGATGTTGCTGGCACAGGGTCAGTGCTGCTTCGCTGCTGGCCAGGTCTGTGCCGGCGATGATCATCCGGTTTACATCTGCTTCGATTGCTTTTTCTACGATTTCTGCCTGACGGTTGGCAAAACGCCGGTCTGTCAGGTTAACGCATATATCTATCCAGCCATTCATGGTGTTACAAACTGCTCCTGGTTGCGGCCTGCTTCGTTGAGTTAAGTACCAGTAGCTGTTTTGCGGATACGGGTTTTATACTCAGGCGGGCGATCTCGTTCTTTTCCATAAACCGGCCACGCTGGCCGGCATCCAGCTGATAGATTACGCGGTAGGTGAGTACGTTTTTAACGTAGCGTCGTGTTTCCTTGAATGGAATTGATTCGATCCATACATCCAGTGGCAGTGTGCCGCGTTCTTTCATCCAGCGACTGACGCGGTGGGGGCCTGCATTGTAGGCGGCGCTGGCAAGGGCCCGGTTGCCGTTGAATTTTTTCAGCATGTCGCCCAGGTAAGCGGTACCCAGGCTGATGTTTGTTGCCGGGTTAAACAGCTGGTTTCTGGAGCGGTAGGAAACCTTGTGGTTGCGTGCGGTTTCTACGGCGGTGCGGGGCATCAGCTGCATCAGGCCACGTGCGCCAACACGGGAGCGGGCGCGTGGGTTGAAGGCGCTTTCCTGGCGGGCGATGGCCAGAGCCCAGTTTTCGTCGATGTTGCGTTTGCGGGCCAGTTTTTTGAAGGTCTGGGCATAGGGGCGCGGGAAGCGTGCTTTGACCAGGTCCCATGCACCAACGCGGGCTGCGCTGGTGATGGCGGTAAAGTGCCAGCCCAGCTCGTCGGCCAGCAAGGCTGCATATTTCTGCTCATTTTCGCTGAGTCCTTTCATTGCGTTACGCCATTCCGCACCGGACTGGCTGCTTTTACCTAGCTTGTTCAGTTCAATGGCGCGCTGTATGGCTGGGCTGCGGGCCAGCTTTTTGCGAATTGCGCTGTTACGGGCGGGGTTATCTGCCTGCAGTCGGTAAGGCTGGCCGGTGAGTGTGGCGGCCAGGTAGCCGTAATACTGTCGCTTTTTCGCCAGGTCCAGTAGCAGTCGGTGAGCCTGTTTGTGCTGTGTGGCGTTTTTGCTGGTGTTTTTCAGCGCGACGGCTTCCCAGTATTTCCAGATATCTGAGCGGCGGCTGTCTTCCGGTAATTTTTTAACCAGGGTCGCGACCATAGGCCAGTCTTTCTGTTGCAGTAACAGGCGCAGGTGGGCTTCGGTAACTTCCGGGATTTTGTGCTGTCGATCCAGTCTGGCGATCAGGCTGAATTTTTTCGGGCTGCTGTGGGTGACCAGCCGTTGAGCCAGCATGGTATCAATGCTGGCGTGCTGCACGGTTGTGAGTTTGCGGGCGTTACGTACTTTCAGCCAGTAGTTGACGGTGCGTTCCGGCTGCTTGCGCAACAGGCGCTTAAGGCCAAATGCGAGGGTGTGCAGGTCGTCGGTTTTGCGTACCTGACGGAACAGACGGGCCGGGTTCTTTTTGATCTCCCAGAAGCGTTTTACATGGGCTTTGTCGCCCCGTGAGCTGATATAGCGCTGCAGGTAGCGGGCCAGGCCGTAGTTGCCTTTTTCTACGCTGAGCCAGAAGCGTTTGAGGGCTTTGGCAGATGTCAGTTTGCCGGCTTTTTTCCAGCTGGCAAATAAGGGGTCGCAAGCTTTGGGTTGAGATTTGCCAACGCTCCAGAGTGTTTCTGCTTTGCTGAGGGCTTTTTTACGTAAACTGCGGTCGCGCATTTTAAGCCGGACAATCTGCTGACGGCATTCTTGTGTGGCACCGCGTAGCGGCAGGCGGTCGAATTCTTTCAGGTAGCTGCGCCAGAGGCCTTTGCGGTAGAGCAGGGAGAGCCAGTCTGCTTGCAGGTTACGGGTGAGTGGTGAATCAGCGTATTTTTTCTGAAAGCTGCGTACTTTGTTGCCGGAGCGAGTGGTGAGCTGGCGTGAGATCAGCTGGTACTCGAGGTAGGGGCGCAGTGGGTAGTTGCCGAGCCTGGGCAGGGTTGCATGTATTTTCTGGACCCGTTTGCTGGCCGGGGCTTTCAGGGCGGCTTTGTACAGAGCCCGCTCCTTTGTCCAGGATGATTGAATACTGGCGTTGGCAGACAGGGTTGGTAGTAACAACAGTGTCAACACGGTGAAGAAAACGCGCATGGTATCGAGTCTCCCTGGGTAAGTTATTAGATAGTTCGATACGGCCGGGGCGAAATCGTTCGCTTCAGATCCTTACAAATGCTCACCCGGTGGGCAGTGCCCGTTTTTTCTCTCGTTGTGCGGTGCGGGTTACTGACCGAATGCAGTAGAATAGCGCCTTCGCGCTGTAAAGCATATGAGAATCTATCATGCCTTTGATTCGTTTAGATAAAGTCTCCGTTGCCTTTGGGGACAAGCCGCTGCTGGATGAGGTCGAGTTTCAGATCGACCCGGGTGAGCGGGTAGCACTGGTTGGCCTTAACGGGGCCGGTAAGTCGACCATGTTGAAGTTGATTGGTCAGCAGATCCATGCTGATAGCGGCCAGTTCTGGCAGGACCCGGCTTGCCGCATTGCGGATTTACCACAGGCGATGCCTGCGGCGGATGAGCGTCGTGTTACTGATGTGGTAACAGCAGGACTGGGGGATATTCAGGCGCTGCGTACGGCGTATGATGCGGCTGTTGAAGCCCATGATATGGATGCGTTGGAGTCTCTGCAGCATAAGATAGAGGCCTGTGATGGCTGGAATCTGGAGCAGCGGGTGGCGCGGGTAATGGAGCGTCTGGGCCTGCCTGCAGATAAGCTGATGTCGCAGCTTTCCGGTGGCTGGCGTCGCCGTGCAGCGCTGGGTGCTGCGCTGGTGCAGGAGCCTGATCTGCTGTTGCTGGATGAGCCTACCAACCATCTGGATATTGAAACCATTGAGTGGCTTGAGCAGCAGTTGCTGAGCTATCGGGGTGGTTTGCTGTTTATCTCCCATGACCGGGCGCTGGTGGAGAAGCTGGCGACGCGTATTGTCGAGCTGGACCGTGGCGTGCTGACCTCTTTTCCCGGCAGTTACACCAGTTATCAGGTGCAGAAGGAGAAGTTGCTGGAGGAGGAGGCGACTCAGAATGCGCTGTTTGATAAGCGCCTGGCTCAGGAAGAGGTGTGGATTCGACAGGGGATCAAGGCCCGTCGAACGCGTAATGAGGGCCGCGTACGTGCTTTGAAGGCGATGCGCAACCAGCATGCGGACCGTCGTAGCCGCCAGGGCAAGGCAAGCTTTAATCTGGAGGAGGCCAAGCGTTCCGGTAAGCTGGTGGCTGAATTGACGGGCGTGTCAATGGCGTATGGCGGTAAGCAGCTGCTAAATAACCTGGATCTGCTGGTGCAGCGAGGTGACCGCATTGGTCTGATCGGCCCCAACGGTGCAGGTAAGAGTACGCTGCTGAATATTCTGTTGGGGCGGCTGGAGCCGCAGCAGGGTGAGGTGCGTATTGGAACCAAAATGGAGGTGGCTTACTTCGATCAGTTACGTGGCCAGCTTGACGGTGAAAAGAGCATTATGGATAACATTGCCGAGGGGCGTGAGTCGATTACGCTCAATGGTAAGTCCCGCCATCTGATCAGCTATCTGGGTGATTTTCTGTTCAGCCCTGAGCGTGCACGTACGCCGGTGAAAGCGTTGTCTGGCGGGGAGACTAACCGTGTGTTGCTGGCCAAATTGTTCAGTTTGCCTGCTAATGTGCTGGTGCTGGATGAACCGACCAACGATCTGGATATCGAAACACTTGAGTTGCTTGAGGAGATCCTGCTCAAGTTTGACGGTACTGTGTTGCTGGTCAGCCATGACCGAGCATTCCTGGATAATGTGGTTACCAGCACTTTGGCGTTTGAGGGCGAGGGGGTCATTGCGGAGTATGTGGGTGGTTATAACGACTGGCTGCGGCAGCGCCCTGAGGCGGCGGCTCCTGAGAAGTCCAGGGCCAGTGTGGCTCCTGGCACGGCAGTTACCGCCGAGGCAGCTACGGAGTCAGAGCCGGAGCCTGCCAAAGTTGCTGTTAAAAAGACGAAAAAGCTGAGCTATAAGCTGCAGCGCGAGCTGGATCAGTTGCCGGGACTGCTGGAGGAGGCTGAAGCGGCACTGGAAGCCTTGCAGGGGCAGATGGCTGAGCCTGGTTTTTATGATCAGGAACACAGCCGTGTTAATGAGGTGCTGGCACAGCTCCAGCACCAGGAACAGCAGGTAGAAACCCTGATGGAGCGCTGGCTGGAGCTGGAGGCGTTGCAGGAGGAGTAAGCCTGCGGGCTTATTCGCTGTCCGGGGCCTGAGTTTCGTGAACACGTACTGCCAGTACGTCACAGTGGGCCCCGTGGAGCACGCCGTTGGCAGTGGAGCCGAGCAGCAGGGCCAGGCCGTGGCGACCATGGCTGCCGACAATTACCAGATCAGCGTTAAGGGACTCGGCCAGTCGGTGGATCTCAGTTTCTGTATGGCCGCTGACCACATGCTGGCCACTGACGGGGTAGTCGATGCGTTCGCCAAAGTGGGCCAGTTTATTGTGGGCGTGTTCGTCAAGCTGGTCCTGAATTGAGCTGAGGTCCATGGGAACATCTCCACCATAGGCGAAGCTCAGCGGTTCGATGACATGCACCAGGTGCAGAGTGGCGTTGTTGGCGTGGGCCAGTTCCCGTGCTTTGCTGGCCAGTTGCTGGGCTTCAGAAGAAAGGTCTACGGCTACCAGAATAACGTTGTAAATGCTCATGGTTTGGCTCCTTCTGTACAACCGTTATAGAGCGCGTTGTGGGATGTCTGATCACCCTGTTTGCGCCAGGTTCGCCACGTTGGTGGCTTTGTTCTGAGATTAGCACAGCTTGTTTTCCTGCTAATCTGACACCAATCAACTTTACCTGCAGGTGCAAGTTACTGTGTGACAGTGCTTCATCTGCTCAGCCGGAGGCTGTGAAAATGAAATGGACCATTATCATTTTGATCATGATGTCTTTTATTGGCTCTATGATGTGGATGATGCCGTCTCCCCGTGAGCGGTTTCAGGCCAAACTGAGGCTGCATGCGCGTTCGTTGGGTTACAACGTGCAACTGGTGCGGCTGACGACACCCCGTGCATCGGGCGAGACGGAGCCAGAAGAGATTACCGTGCCGGCGTACCGGCTGGCGCGCAGTAACCTTGATCGTAAAGAGTCTGAGGCTCTGGTGCCCTGGCAGGTGCATCGGGTTAGCTCTATTGCCAGTGATGGCTTGCCTGATGGCTGGAGCTGGGCGCGGGGTGAGCACGCACTTGCAGAAGACCAGCTGGCGACGATTGCTCAGGTGCTGGCGGGGTTGCCAGAGGATGCTGTTGCGCTGGAGTCTTCTCCGGTTCAGGTTTCTGTGTACTGGCACGAAAATGGAACGATGGAAACGCTGGACCTGCTTAAGACACAGTTGCAGCAGATTATGGATGCACGATTTTAAACAGGTAGATGGGTTGAGGGTGTAACGGATGTTCAGACAGGTGGAAGCTGGTTTCTATCGGCATTATAAAGGTGCACGTTATGAGGTGCTGCATACAGCCAGGCATTCTGAAACGGAGGAATGGCACGTAGTTTATCGTCAATGTTACGGTGATCAGGCGTTATGGATTCGACCGTTGGTGATGTTTACTGAAACCGTGCGGTTGACTGATGGCACGGAAGTTGCCCGTTTTGAGCTGGAGTCTGACTAGTACCTGAGTTATGTGTAGCCGCACCAGGTTTGAAGTCCTGGTGCGGTTGTGGTCTGTTACCAGAACCGGTCCATATCTTTGGAGAGCTGGTCAGTAAGCTTGTGGCGTTTGGGCTCGACCTCTGAAATCAGAGTCTGTAACTCTGCCAGTCGCTCCTTCTTCATGATGGGCGGCAAGGCTGAGCCAACAAGTAACGCTTTGGCGTGTTTGAAGTGCGACAGTGCGACCAGTGGCTCTTCGCGGTCTTTATAGCGAATCCCCTGGGACATATGTGCGCCGACCACAACGCTGACTTTCATTCGGTACAGCTCCTGCTGGTAGGTGCGGGCCAGGTTGACGGTCAGTTTACCGTGACGGGCCATCTGCAGTATCAGCTTCTCAGAAAAATTGATGTAGATCTGTGCACGCTTCAGGGCTTTGTCACTCGCGAAAGCGGCATCGTCAGCGAGGGTGTTGTCGGCCCCGCTTTTCTGTTCAGTCAGGTCAGCGTAGAGTGCGGAGTCTGGAGCCAGCATGCCGACCTCTTCGATCTGCGACATCGCATGCTCGTCAATCTTGTGGATTATGTCGGCTTTACAGTTTGCTTCACGGAGTACGCAAAGGGTCTGGATGGTGTGTTCAGCCTGCACGGACAGGAACTTGAGGCGTTCCTCTTTGGCTTTTTGTTGTTGTTCCCGAGTGGCAATGATGTAGTTGGCTGTCAATGCAATGACACCCACTACGGCCAGCAGGACAACATACGTAATATTATCTAGCATAAGTAACGATATATCTCATCCAGGGTTGAGGCATCATGTGGAATTGCCGGGCTATTTTCCACTGAAGTTCCGGTAGGGTAAAGCTGGAATCGCCCTGTAACTGTACAAATTTAAGTGGAAAATTGGAATCCGTTGCTTGACCCCTGGCCTCTGTGCACTTATATATGCACCCAGTTTTGGTCACTGTTTGTTGCCACAATTATTTCCTGTTTCCTTGAAGGACTTGGATTCTATGGGTAAATCGCTCGTTATCGTCGAGTCACCCGCAAAAGCGAAGACTATTAACAAATACCTCGGCAATCAGTTTGTTGTGAAATCCAGTGTGGGTCATATTCGTGACCTGCCAACCAGTGGTGGGGCCAGTAAGTCCGACCCTAAAGAGCGTGCGCGTCAGGCGGCAATTACCCGTAAATTGTCGCCGGAAGACAAGATTATTCACCGCAAACGCAAAGCTAAAGCACAGCTGATCAGCCGTATGGGGGTTGACCCGGAGAAAGACTGGGAAGCCCGCTATGAAGTCCTGCCGGGTAAGGAAAAGGTAGTCGACGAGCTGAAACGGTTGGCGAAAAATGCTGATACCATCTATCTCGCAACCGATTTGGACCGCGAAGGGGAAGCCATTGCCTGGCACCTGCGTGAGGCGATCGGTGGGGATGATGATCGCTATCGCCGTGTTGTATTTAATGAAATCACCGAAAAAGCGATCCAGGGGGCTTTTGAGGCCCCGGGTCAGCTGGATATGGCGAGGGTTAATGCCCAGCAGGCTCGCCGTTTTCTGGACCGCGTCGTCGGCTATATGGTGTCTCCGCTGCTGTGGGAGAAAATTGCCCGTGGCCTGTCTGCCGGGCGCGTGCAGTCTGTTGCCGCACGGCTGGTGGTGGAGCGTGAACGTGAAATTCGGGCGTTTATCCCTGAAGAGTATTGGGAAATTCATGCGGATACCCTGACCAGTGCTGAAGAACCGCTGCGGTTACAGGTTGCGAAACGCAATGGTGAAAACTTCCGGCCTGATTCACAAGCGCAGACGCAGGAGCATCTGCAAAGCCTGGAGGGCGCAAGGTTTGAGGTGATCAAGCGTGAAGATCGCCCAACCAGCAGTAAGCCTTCGGCACCGTTTATCACTTCTACTCTGCAGCAGGCTGCCAGTACCCGGTTGAACTTTGGCGTCAAGAAAACCATGATGCTGGCTCAGCGCCTGTATGAGGCGGGTTACATCACCTATATGCGTACGGATTCCACCAATCTGAGTGCGGATGCCGTAGCTGCCTGTCGTGAGTATGTGCTTAAGCATTATGGCAATGAGTATCTGCCAGAGAACCCGAACCGCTATAGCAGCAAAGAGGGGGCTCAGGAAGCGCACGAGGCGATTCGTCCGTCAGATATGGCTGTGCTGGCCACCGATCTTAAAAGTATGGACCGTGATGCTGAGCGGCTGTATGACCTGATTCGCCGTCAGTTTATCGCCTGCCAGATGACGCCCGCGAAGTACACCAGCAGCCGGATTCAGGTAAAAGCCGCTGAGTTTGAACTGACCACCAAAGGGCGAATTCTGCGTTTTGATGGTTATACCCGTGTCATGCCGCCGAAAGGCGGTAAAGGCGATGAGGATCTGTTGCTGCCAGACGTAAACGGTGGTGATGTGCTGAATCTGCAGACGCTGGATCCACGCCAGCACTTTACCAAGCCAACGGCGCGGTTCACTGAAGCGAGCCTGGTTAAAGAGCTGGAAAAACGTGGCATTGGCCGACCATCGACCTATGCATCAATCATTTCCACAATCCAGGATCGTGGGTATGTTGAGGTGCAGAACCGCCGTTTCTATGCTCGTAAGATGGGCGATATAGTCACAGAACGTCTGATTGAGAACTTCACTGATCTGATGGACTATAGCTTTACCGCACGGATGGAAGAGTCGCTGGATGATGTGGCGATGGGTGAGGAGGACTGGAAAGTTCTGCTTAACCGTTTTTACAGCGAGTTCCAGACCACACTTGAAACGGCGCAGGGTGAAGAGGGCGGTATGCGCCCGAACAGCCCGACGGAAACCAGCATTGATTGTCCTGAGTGTGGGCGCAAGATGATGATCCGCACCGGTAGCACCGGGGTATTTCTGGGTTGTTCCGGCTATGCGCTGCCACCAAAAGAACGCTGTAAAGCGACGATTAACCTGGTGCCCGGTGATGAAGTTGTCAGCGTGGATGGTGATGATGAGGAAGAGTCACGCATTCTTCGTAACAAGCATCGCTGTAAACTCTGTGACTCGGCCATGGACTCTTACCTGATTGACGAGAAGCGTAAGCTTCATGTATGTGGTAATAACCCGGATTGTTCTGGGTTTGAGGTTGAGGCGGGTGAGTACCGGATCAAAGGCTATGATGGCCCATCCATTGAGTGTGATAAGTGTTCGGCAGAGATGCAGCTGAAAACAGGCCGCTTTGGCAAGTTCTTTGGTTGTACCAATGCCGAGTGTAAAAACACTCGTAAACTGCTGAAAAGTGGAGAGCCTGCGCCACCTAAGATGGACCCTGTTGCCATGCCAGAGCTGCAGTGTGAGAAGGTAGAAGATACCTATGTGCTGCGTGATGGCGCTTCGGGGCTGTTTCTGGCGGCCAGCCAGTTCCCGAAAAACCGTGAGACCCGTGCGCCGAAAGTGGCTGAGATTGTGCCGCACCAGGCGGAAATTGATGCCAAGTATACGTTCCTGTTTTCGGCGCCGACCCACGACCCGGATGGCAATCCGAGTGTGATTCGCTACAGCCGTAAAACCAAAGAGCAGTACGTTATGACGGAGCTGGAAGGCAAAGCGACGGGCTGGAAGGCGTTTTTCGTTGATGGCAAGTGGCAGGAGGAACTGCCAAAGAAAAAGGTAACGCGCAAAAAAGCTGAAAGCTGAGTGTGTAACCATATGGATGGCGCTGTGCAGGTGTGCGGCGTCCCATTAAGGGATTAATAGCAAGCAGGAGTAACTATGAGCTGTGTCTATCTGGCGCGAACCAACCAGAAACTGAACTTTGCCCGCCTCCATCTGGATGCATTGCGTGAGGGCTGTCAGTCGACGGGTTGGAACAAGCATATACTGATCGAATCCTATAACGAGTCAGTGCTGTTTCATCTGGCCTCAGCTTATGGTGCATTCCTGCGTGAGATCGCAGAGCGCTATCAGCTGGATGTTTCTCACATCAATGGTTACCGGACGCTGGCTGAAGATCTTGAAAAGAGTGGCCAGGAGTGCCCGGAGCTGGCTGAACTGAGTGTGCTTGAAGCTGATCAGAGTAGCTGGCTGCATAAGATGGTTCATGCTTACGAGGCATGCTGGCGTGCTACAGATAAAGCGGCACCGGTGAATGCATCCAGTAGTCTGTCTGAAATCCATGTGGCTCAGGTAAACCCTGATCATACGGATGAGAGTGCCATTGTTGAGGAGTATCAGGGCTGGCTTGATGCTTTGCGTGATTTGATTGACCGTCAACGGACGGGTATGCAGGAGTGGTGAAACAGGGTGTCTGATACCTTCGAGAAACACGGCGATACCGAAGAAGAGTTGTTGCTGGAAATCGTCCAGCTGGAAAATGGAGATCTTGCGTTGCGTCGTGCTGATCAGCCTGAAGATGCGCAGCCGATGCTGCATGTCGGGGTGTCTGACGAGCTGCGCGAGGCCATGCAGGATCGTTATGTGGATATCGCGCGGATTATGTTGACCGCAGGGGTAAAGCTGATGGCTGAAGCCGGTTTTGTGGGTGGTGATACTGCTCAGCTGCCGCAGCCAACAGTACACTGAAAACTGTTTTCTATCGACACAACAAAGCCGACTTCAGGGTCGGCTTTGTTGTGTCTGGTGCTGACTCAGGCATCCTGGCGGCGACGGATGATAATGCCATGACTCTGGCCTTTGTGCGCTGCCTGCTCCAGCCCCTGAACCTGAATTGGGCTGAGGTAACCTGGCCAGCTGACAACAACATGAGCTGTTCCGGTTGCCAGAGCTTTGCAGGCTAGCTGGTACTCGCTGTTCAGTTCATCGGGCTTGAGCAGAATAACCTTGTTGACTTCGATGCCTGCATCGCTCAGGAAAGATCGGGGCAGCATCGCCGGTGGGGCGACCCAGGTAAACCAGCGTGGGGCCTGGCTGAGCTGCGCCAGCAGAGGCAGTAACAGAGGAATCTGGCTGATATCGTCATCCTGAACGATGATCTCGGTGATTTTGCCTGCCAGTGGGGTGCTTGTAGCCTTCTGGGTTGCGGCGCGATGCTGCTGGCGGCGCTGCAAGTGGGGGCCATCCAGCCGTGCTGAGTAAATCACAGCAGCTCGTTCCGGCGGATAACGCCCACGCCCAGCCCTTCAATCGCCAGTTCCTGTTCGCGCAGGTCGACTATGATCGGCTCGAACTCTTCGTTTTCGGCGATAAGCTGGACCATATGGCCGTCCTGTTTGAAGCGTTTGACGGTGACCTCATCTTCCAGTCGGGCGACGACGATCTGGCCATCCCGTGCCTGGCTGCACTGGTGTACCGCCAGCAGGTCGCCATCCATAATGCCGATGTTTTTCATGCTGGTGCCACGTACCCGCAGCAGGTAGTTAGCGTTGGGATGGAAAAATTCAGCAGAGATGGTGCAGTGATCTTCGATATGTTCCTGGGCCAGGATCGGGTTACCTGCGGCCACCTGGCCGACGATGGGCAGGCCATCGTTGCTGGCTTCAAGCTCCGGCACCCGGATACCACGGGAGGTGCCGGGAATAATTTCGATTGCGCCTTTTCGGGCCAGCGCTTTCATGTGTTCTTCAGCGGCATTGGCAGAGCGAAAGCCGAGCTCTTTGGCGATGTCAGCACGGGTAGGCGGGAAGCCGGTATCCAGAATGTAGGTTTTGATGCATTCCAGTACTTCCGTTTGGCGTTGGGTCAGCTTCATGGTCGGTCCCGCTCATCTTGGTTGTATATACAGTTACTGTGATTATATACAGGTGTTTTTTGCTGTAAAGCCGGTTCTGTTTAAATATCCAGTAGTTTGCTAGAATCTCAGCTCTGAAAAGACAGCGTAATTGTTGGTGTTTTCAGCGTCAGGGGTGCAGTTAACAGGCTGTGCTCAGGTTCTATTTATCGCCTGCTTTCGCGCCTCTCCGGGCGGCTTTAGCGGTGTAATATCCGGATTTACGACTCCAGTGCTAAGTAACGATCTCAAGAAAAAGATCCAGACCGCCTACAGTACCTTTTTACAGAACCGGTCTCTTAACCCGCGCAGCGGCCAGAAGCATATGATTGCTGAAGTGGCGAAAACGCTGGCCCGTGCTGATGGTAGCGGCGAACAGCAGGGTGAAAATATCTGTGTGCTGGAAGCAGGAACCGGAACCGGTAAAACCATTGCCTATCTGCTGGCTTCACTGCCGGTGGCACAGAAGCAGGGAAAGAAGGTAGTCGTGTCCACCGGAACGGTCGCGCTGCAGGAACAGCTGGTGATGAAGGATCTGCCGCAGCTGATTTCTGACTCCGGGATCAGTACCACCTATTCACTGGCCAAGGGACGCGGACGTTACTTTTGTGTCAGCAAGGCGGAGGCGGTGCTGGAGTCTCAGGGTGAGCTTGGTCAGATGGCGCTGTATGCCGATGAGATGGCCCAGCGACTGGATGGTGATCAGGTGGCCTGGTACCAGGACTTGCTGAACCGCTTTGCCTCGGGTAACTGGGACGGTGATCGAGACAGCCTGACAGAGGCGGTGGAAGAAGCTGAGTGGCGGCCGATGACCAGCGATCATCTGCAGTGTACCAACCGGCGTTGTTCCAACTTCAGTATCTGCCCATTTTTCAAAGCCCGCCAGGAGCTGGATAAAGTCGATCTGATCGTTGCCAACCACGACCTGGTGCTGGCGGATCTGTCTCTGGGCGGCGGGGCAATCCTGCCGGAGCCTGCTGAAACCATCTATGTGTTTGATGAAGGCCACCACCTGGGGGCTAAAACGACCGGTCATTTTGCCTATAGCCTGCGAGTGCGCTCCAGCCAGCGCTGGCTTAACAGCAGCGCCCGGCAATTAAGCAAATTGCTAACGGACTGCTCCCATCAGCTGGTGCTGGCTGACTGCATTGAAAAACTGGCTCAGCCCTACAAAACGATGGAAGAGCAGCTGGAGCTGTGGCTGCTGATGATGGAGCAGCTGTTTTCTGACCGTAAGGATGACCGTGACGCCCGTATTCGCTTCTCTCAGGGCATTATCCCCGATGAGCTGGCGGTGATCGCCAAAGCGTTTGCCCAGGTGGCTGAGAAAGCCGTGGCTAAGTTTGAGCAGATCGTTGATCTGTTAAAAGAGGCGATGGATGGCGAGCTGGCGGACATCCCCCGTGACATGGCCGAGTTGTGGTACCCGCAGGTGGGCGTGTTTGCTGCGCGTATGCAGGGTATGTACTGGCTGGCTCAGGCCTGGGCAACACCCGATGTGCCGGGTGAATCGCCAACAGCGCGCTGGGTGACCCGTATTGATAGCCTGGATGGTGTAGACTTTGAGTGTCGTAGCAGCCCGGTGTCGGCAGCGCAGACGCTGCAGGAGCACCTGTGGAAGCACTGCCATGGTGCTGTGATTACCTCGGCAACGATTACCGCGCTGGGCCGGTTTGACCGGGTACTGGATGATCTGGGCTTGCCTGCAGGCACCACCTGCCGTCAGTTGCCAAGCCCTTTTAATCATCAGCAGGCGGCAGAGCTGTATATTCCGGCAATGGATTACGATCCCAAAGACCCGGATCAGCACACTGAAGCGGTGATTAAATTCCTCGCTGAGGCGTTGCCACAGGCCCGTTCGACCCTGGTGCTGTTCAGTTCCTGGCGGCAGATGTTGTCGGTGCTTGAACGAATGCCCGATTCCATTAACAATAGCGTGCTGGCCCAGGGTCAGCACGGCAAGCAGGAAATTCTTACCCAGCATAAAGCGCGGGTAGATAAAGGTACGCCCAGTATCATATTTGGGCTGGCGTCCTTTGCTGAAGGGGTGGATCTGCCCGGTGACTATCTCACCGAAGTGATCATCGCCAAACTGCCATTCAGCGTCCCGGATGACCCGGTGGATGCGACAATGGCAGAATGGATTGAAATGCGCGGAGGGAACGCCTTCGCTGAGTGGTCGGTACCGATGGCATCGATGCGCCTGACACAGGCGACAGGTCGATTGCTCCGGACTGAAGCTGATAGCGGACGCATTGTCCTGCTGGACCGACGTCTGATTACCCGGCGCTATGGTCGACAACTGCTCGACGCACTGCCGCCGTACAGACGTAATTTTGCCTAACCAACGAGAATCAAAACGTTGAGCACAGAACAATCAGTATCGCAGCAGACCTCTGCTGACAGCAATGACAGAAACGAAAAGCGTAACCCGCGTCGCCGTCGTCGCCCGGGTAGTAGCAGCCGTCGTCGTGCGCCGTCTCGACGCCCTGATGTTCAGGAAACTCAGGACGTTCAGGAAACTCAGGACGTTCAGGAAACTCAGGACGTTCAGGAAACTCAGGACGTTCAGGAAACTCAGGACGTTCAGGATACGCAGGCTGGGCAGGCAGAGCAGAAGAGTGCCGCTGCAAGTACAGGCTGGAATCCGGCTCAGTTTGTAGTTGAGCCTGTCGAGGGCAAAAGCCGCTTCCACGACTTCAACCTGCCGGATGTGTTGATGCAGTCCATTGCAGAGCTGGGTTATCAGTACTGTACGCCAATCCAGGCGGCGACCATTCCGGTATCGCTGGCCGGCAAAGATATTATTGGTAAGGCACAGACGGGCACCGGTAAAACCGTGGCGTTCCTGCTTGGTATTATTACCGACCTGATCGACTATCCTCTGTCCGAGCGTCGTCGTAAGGGTGAACCCCGCGCACTGATTGTTGCGCCAACGCGCGAGCTGGCGCTGCAGATCGGTTCTGATGCCGAGAACCTGGCAAAACATGCGGGCCTGCACGTGGTGACACTGGTGGGCGGTATGGATTACGACAAGCAGCGCCGTCAGCTGCGCGAGCGCGATGTTGATATTCTGGTGGCCACTCCAGGCCGTCTGATTGACTTTGTGAACGGTAAAGAGGTTGATCTGTACAACGTGGAAGTGCTGGTGCTGGACGAAGCCGACCGGATGCTGAGCATGGGCTTTATCCCGGATGTGCGGACCATTATCCGTAATACGCCGCGTAAGGGTGCTGATCGTCAGACGTTGCTGTACAGCGCGACCTTCTCGGATGACATCATGAATCTGGCGAACCAGTGGACGCTGGAGCCAGAGATCATCGAGATCGCACCAGAGAAGAAAACCACGGACAATATTGCCCAGCGGGTTTTCCTGGTTGCCGGTGAAGACAAGTACAAGTTGCTGCGCAACTACATCCGGGTGAACAAGATCGAAAAAGTGATTGTGTTCTGTAACCGTCGTAATCAGACCCGTGATCTGGCGGCTCGTCTGGAGAAAGATGGCGTTAAAGCGGCATTGATGTCCGGTGAAATTCCACAGAACAAGCGCCTTAAAGTACTGGAAGGTTTCCGTGAAGGGGATATTCAGGTGCTGGTGGCCACCGATGTTGCTGGCCGTGGCATCCATATTGATGGCGTGACCCACGTAATCAACTACCACCTGCCGGAAGAAGCGGATGACTATGTGCACCGTATTGGCCGTACCGGCCGTGCCGGTGCGACAGGCACATCGGTGTGTTTCGCCTGTGAACAGGACTCGTTCATGATTCCTGAGGTAGAAGCCGAAACCGGTGTCAAACTTGAATGTGTTCACCCTGACCCTGAGTTGCTGGAAGACCTGTCCTGATCTCAGGCAGTCAATCCGATGAAAACCCTTGACCAACTGCGACTGGACACCCCGTTCAGTCGCATCTCGTCTTTGCTGACCAGCCCGGTTCAGCCACAGCCACTGATGAACCCCCATGTGGCGGCGTTCAGTGCTCCGGCCGCCGGGTTGCTAGACCTTGACCCCGGTAAAATAACGGCTGATGGCCTGGTCGGTGCATTTGCCACTGATCAGTTATTAGCGGGCAGTGAGCCTGCTGCGACGGTATATTCTGGCCACCAGTTTGGTGGTTATACCCCGCAGCTGGGTGATGGCCGGGCGCTGTTGCTGGGTGAGTATGAGAACCGGCTGGGCGAGCGCTGGGAGATCCAGCTTAAAGGCTCCGGTAAAACCCCCTATAGCCGTCATGGTGATGGTCGGGCGGTGATGCGCTCAACCATTCGGGAATACCTGGCCAGTGAAGCGATGGCCGCACTCAATGTACCGACCACCCGTGCGTTGTGCCTGTTTGGCAGCGAAACGCCGGTTGCGCGTGATAGCATTGAAATGGGCGCTTTGCTGGTGCGGCTGAGCCCCAGTCATATCCGTTTTGGTCACTTCGAATATTTTTATTACACCCGCCAGCATGAGGTGTTACCACTGTTGGCAGATTTTCTGATCCGCCGTTTCTATCCGCAGGTTGTCGGTGATGCTGACCCCTATGGTGCGTTATTTGAGCAGATTGTCGAACGTACGGCGCGGCTGGTGGCGCACTGGCAGGTCGTGGGGTTTGCCCATGGTGTGCTCAATACTGACAATATGTCGGCCATCGGAGTAACGCTGGATTATGGTCCTTACGGGTTTCTGGATCAGTACCAGCCGGGCTTTATTCCTAATACCAGTGATACCACGGGCCGCTATGCGTTTGCCGCACAGCCCAAAGTTGTGTTGTGGAACTGTGTTGCGCTGGCGCAGGCATTTACGGCGCTCACCAGCCGGGAACGGCTGGAGCAGGCATTGTCGCGCTATGAGCCAACATTCCAGCGGTATTATGCTGAGCTGATGGCCGCCCGCTGTGGTTTACCGTTCAGCAGTGGTGCGGCCGAACGGGCGAGTGATGAGCGGACCGCCACTCTGATTCGTGAGTTTCTGGCGATGCTGGAGCAGCATAAAGCGGACTACACGCTGACGTTTCTGGCGCTGGTTGAAGCCGCTGAGCAGGACTGTGTTGAGCCGTTACAGGCACACCTGACGGATACACCGGAACTGACTGCCTGGTTTCAGCGCTACCGGGGTCACCAGAGCGGTGATCACAGGTTACTGGCACTGATGGCGCGCAGTAACCCGCAGCTGCAGTTACGTAATTACCTGGCACAGCTGGCCATTGAGGCGGCAGAGCAGGGGGATTACTCTGTGCTTGATAACCTGATGGGCGCATTGCGCACACCGATGGCGGGGCTCAGCGACAGTCAGCAGCATTTGGCGGCCCCCCCTCCGGCGTGGGGCTGTAACCTTAACCTGAGTTGTTCTTCCTGATATGACTGACAAACATAACACCCGTAAAATTTCGCGCATTATCGCGGTGGTGGTCAGTGCGGTGTTTGCTGCGCTGGCGGTTGCCGGATTCAATCGTACTGGTGATATCACCCAGCTGGTACTGTTCCTCGGCCTGTCTGCGTTCAGCTACATGCTGGTGATTTTTCTGTTCAAGGGGATAAACCGTCTGCTGGATGCGGTTGATGACCGTGAACATTGATACGTGCCGGTATGCTGCACGGTATCACTTGAGTTATCCATGCGGTGCTGCCAGGATGCGCCGCTGTGTTTTCCTGAGGAGTAAGCCTGAGCATGGTTGAAGCAAAGCGTATTACCGTTCTGGGTGGTGGCAGTTTTGGTACCATTATCGCCAATATTGCAGCCAGTAACGGTCATCAGGTTCGGCAGTGGATGCGGGACGAAGCACGGGCTGCTGAAATCCGTGAATGTCGCGAAAACAAGCGTTACCTGCCGGGTTATCCGTTAAGTGAGAACCTGCAGCCGGTTTGTGATCTGCAGGCCGCTGTCAGTGATGCAGATCTTATTTTTGTTTCGATTCCCAGCTCCGCGTTTCGAGCGGTGATTCGCCAGGCTGCGCCTTTTATCAAGCCTGGCCAGCTGGTGGTCAGCACGACCAAGGGGATTGAAGCTGATACCTTTAGTCTGATGAGCGAGATCCTGGCTCAGGAGCTTGAGGGCGCTCGCATCGGCGTGCTTAGTGGCCCGAATCTGGCTAAAGAGATCGCTCGAGGCCAGCTTACGGCAACGGTGATTGCCAGTGATGACAGCCTGCTGCGCAGTACAGTGCAGTCAGTGTTGCACAGCGCCTGTTTCCGCATTTATGCCAGCGATGATTCCTATGGCGTTGAGCTCGGTGGCACCCTGAAAAATATCTATGCCATTGCGGCAGGCCTCAGTGCTGCACTGGGTATGGGTGAAAATACCAAGGCGATGCTGATGACCCGCTCTCTGGCGGAGATGAGCCGTTTTGCGGTCTCCATGGGGGCGAATCCGATGACCTTCATCGGCCTGGCAGGGGTTGGTGATCTGATCGTTACCTGCATGTCGCCACTGAGCCGCAACTACCGGGTCGGCTATGCGCTGGGCGAAGGTAAAACCCTGGATGAGGCTGTTGCCGCGCTGGGGGAGGTTGCAGAAGGGGTTAATACCCTGAAGCGAGTGAAGGCCAAAGCCCAGGATCAGGAGATCTATATGCCGCTGGTCTGGGGGCTTTATGAGGTGGTATTTAATGCCGCGCCGGTAGCTGAAGTGGTTAAAACGCTGATGCTGAATGAGCAGAGCACCGATGTTGAGTTTGTGTTGCCACGAGATCATGCGGGATGATGCTTTATCTGATGCGTCACGGTATCGCTGAGCCGTTTGGCTGTAAGCCAGATACTCAGCGGGCGCTCACCCCGGCAGGCCGGGCCGGGGTTCTGGCCCAGTTTACCGCCAGCCAGTCGTTGCTGACGGTGCAGCAGATCGTCCATAGTCCGTATCTGCGTGCTCAGCAGACCGCTCAGCTGGGGGCGCAGTTGCTGGCAGTGCCGCTGATCGTTGATGATCGGCTGACGCCCGATGATGACCCGGCTAACGCGCTGGCCCTGCTGGAGCAGTATGCGGATATTCCTACGCTGTATGTAACCCACAACCCTTTCGTCGGACGACTGATTGGTCTGCTCTGTGAGGGCAGCAGTCGTGCGATAGAACCGATGGATACCGGTATGCTGGCAGCGGTTGAGTGTGACTGGCCTGCAGCCGGGATGGGAACGCTATGCTGGAAGCGAGCTGTTCCACGTTGATGGTGTGGCGGTGAGGGCTGCCCGGTCCATCGGGCGAGGGCTGTCCATACAACATACAGCTGGTTTCTGACAACTTTCTGGTTACATCTTGCAGCTGAACACAGAGGGCTGTGTCGCTGCCTCACAACTCTGCTGTTCAACCTCCTCCCTGAGCAATTTCCACCGGCTATCTTTCTGGATAACAAGCGACAGGCAACACTGGCACTGGCATATGTATCCTGATGTTACAGGTAGATGGCGGAGCGCTGGATGAGGGCGGTTCTGCAAAACCAGGTCAACACAGAGTACACATGCGTTTTCCATCATTACCTCACTGCACGGCTATCGTTCATAGCACTATGTTCAAGCTAGCACAGGGTTGCTGGGCTATTTCCTGGAATAATTCCTAATTCTTGCCTGATTCGGTACAACCCCTTTAATAATATGTTTTATTATATAAAATGCGTTAGGTTGTTTTTACGTATGTAACTCGACGAGCAGAGGTCTTCAGAAACCGTCGTCAGTGTCGAGTACGAATTTAATTGATTGGTCTGCAAGGAGCGCCGGGCCGAGGTGCTTGCTGGGTTGTGACACAAATTATCGGTGATGGACTGTGGTTTCATATGAATATTTTTGTAGGAAATCTGCCGTTTCGGATGTCTGCGTTTGAAATTGAGAAGTTGTTCAGTGCCTATGGAGTGATCAGCTCTGTACGGGTTATTCTGGACCGCCATACCGGGCGTTCGCGGGGGTTTGGTTTTGTTGATATGCCTGATCATCAGCAGGCCAGAGAGGCGATCAGTATCCTCAATGGCTATGAGATTCAGGGCCGGCCTATTTCGGTAAACAGCGCTCATTCTCGGCACAGCCCTGGGCCTGAAATACTGCTTCCCTAGCAGTCGGTTCTACTCCTGTTTTGCTGGGGCCCCTGCTCTTCCTTGTTATGACCGGTAATTCCCGGCTGAACGAAGGAAGAATGCCGGGGCTTGTTGCTGCTAAGGTCACTCCCATCTGCGCGTGCTACTTTCTGTATTCATCTTCTGCTATAACGGCCTATTAAATTGTGGGCAGGTAGTCTTGCCCGCAATTGGTATCAGCGCCGATTCGGAGTGAGTAATATGAAGGAACCGCAGCCACTTTCTACTTCTGCGTTAGCCAGGGCGCTGCATAAAACGGTACGCCAGATGTTTGCCGAGCTGGCAGTACTGGGCTGGATTCGCCGGGATGGCGAACAGTGGCAGCTGACAGCTAAAGGTGAGTTTGAGGGTGGGGCCTATCGGGAGAGTAACCGGTTTGGTCGCTATATTGTATGGCCTGCCACTATTCTTGAGCACCGTGCGCTGGTGCAGACGCGTAATCAGTTTATCAGTGCTACCGTGATTGGCCGTGAGTTTGAGCTGTCGGCGCAAAGGGTTAACCGCCTCCTGGCAGAGCGTGGCTGGATCAGGCCTGAGGGGAAAGGCTGGCGGCTGACTGAGGCAGGCAAGGCACAGGGGGCTTTGCAGCGAGAGGATGAGCGCACTGCTATTCCTTATGTTGTCTGGTCGCCGGATATCTGTGCCCACCCTGTGTTTATACGTTCTGTCACCCAGTTGATGCTTGCCGGGAACGCGAAGGGCGACACATTATTGCCATCGCTTGATGGCCACCTGTGTACCGGTGATGTTAGCAGGCAGATCTGTAACTGGCTGTATCTGGCCGGTATTCCGCATGCTGTAAATGCCTGGCTGCCCGTTGAAGAGGCTGCACGCTGTGATCTTTACCTGCCGGGCATTGCGTTATTTATTGATGACTGGTCGTCGGACACAGGTGCCTCAACGCTGGCAGAGCGCATTAACCGCCAGACACTGTGTGAGCGTTATCAGCTTAATCTGTTGGTGGTCGATGATGAGGCCGCTGGGCTGCTTGATGAATGGTTGCCCCGTGAGTTACGCAAACGCGGGCTAGACCTATAATGCCTGGCCCGGTTAGCGGCTATTGGTCAGGGAATATGCAGGCCGTTGTGCATAAACTCAATATCACTCAGTTGCTCCAGCCAGCGAGCAATGGGTGCCAGTGCGCCAGGGTCAATGCTTGACTGCTTAATGCTCACAACCCATGGATACAATGCAAAATCAGCAATGGTCAAATCTTCCCCGCAGATGAATCGTTTTCCGCTGAGCTGGTTGGCCAGCGCCTGCCATAGCAGGCGGGTCTGATGCTCCAGCGCCAGTGAGAGAGTGTCGCCAGAGTCAACAACCTCATGTACCTGGCTTAGGGTAGGGGCTACATCACTCTGTTGCCAGACTACCCATTGCAGACATTGATAATGCTGAGCGGGGCTTTCAGGTATAAAGTGGCAGCTTTTCTCAGCCAGGTAGATTAGTACTGGTGCGCAGCCAAAGAGTGAGACAGGTTCAGCATTCGGGCCTTCAGGGTCAGTGATGGCGGGCACTTTGTTGGGGCTGATGGTCTGAAATGCTGCAGGCTGTTCTTTCAGATCAAGCATATCCACCGGATGCACCTGGTAGGGGATCTGGATAGCTTCCAGCATGATCGCAACGCTATGGCCCTCAGCGGTGTTCCATGTATAAAGATCAATCATATGCGCTCCTCAGGGGGTGGCGAAGAATTGATAGATCTGCACCAGCTCATCTTCGGTGAAGGTGATAATGACCAGTTGCTGGCCGGGCTGTATCAGATCCGGGTTCCGTCCCAGCATCCCTTTGTCGTAATTATAGATGTAAGACTCTTGCACCTTTTGCTGCAGAATATGCCCAAGGAATGAGCTGCGTCGATCGTGAAGGCGCTCATCGGCATCGCCTGGAATACTGGCCTGGGCGGTAGTGATGTTACCAGGCAGGGCGATCCCGTCGGAGAAAGAGTTGACCAGTGCTGCCTGAATAATCCCCCACATTCCCTGGTCGTCGTTCTGGTGCACGGCATGGAGGTAAAAAATCTTATTAGCGGAGTCTTCCGGGTGGTCTAGCAGCTCTTTGAGTTTGATCTGGCGGCCATCGCTGGGCAGCAGGGTGGCCGGGCTCTGTGCTTTTACCCGTAGTTCGGGAGGGGTGTCGGTGCTTTGGCTAAGCGGGGTAACAGTGAAACCGGCATCACTGACCGCACGAACGGTGACGGTTGCGGGTGTTTTTGCTGTGGAACCTCCCCCTGTATTGCCCTGGGTGACAGTAATAAGATTGATTGGCGCAGAAACGGCAACGGCTGTCGTGGCTTGTGGGTCATGAGCTGATGGTGGCGGGGTTATGCTGGTACTGGCCGGTGGTGAATTATCTGGCTGGTCGTCTCTGTCAGCGGGTGTTGCAGCGGAAAGTGCTGATTCCAGTGCGGCCTGGGTTTGTATCTGTTTCAGAGGGAGCTGGAGCAGCTGGTCGGCAGTCACGAAGTGTTGTGCCTGACGAATGTTGAGTGGCATCTGTTCTGGTGGAGTAATGTCGTCAATATGGCTAATGGCTTGCGCCTGTGTTTCGGCAGGAATTGGCTGGCCCTGGTGATCAATGATCGTGGGTTTGGCCGGGGTGATCGTTATCACAGAGGGGGGCTGGCTTTTGGCTGCCGTGCTCGCTGGAGGGGCTGGCTGCAGTAAAAACCAGCCAAGCACAGCGGCAGCAGCAAGGCTGATAAGCAGGGTGAGTATACGTAGCATCGTTTTCTCCAGTAGCAGATACGACTAAATTGACTGTATCCTGAACAGGAAGCAGACAAAAGCATTAATAGGTGGAAAGTAATCAGCTGGCGCTTGCGTGGTAATACTGTATGTGAGTTGTGCAGTCAGATGTTACTTTCATCGATAGAGGTAATACGCTGGTATGGCAGATTGTCTGATTTTTGCCAGGCTGCATTCATCTACTTACCAAAAGAGTCTGATGATGAGCTGTTGCCAGGTGCTGCGCTGGGTTATTTATCTGTGTTTATTGTTGAGTCTGCCTGCTTCGGCATTGTCTCTGTCGGCGGATGAGCGAGGCTGGTTAAAGGCGCGGGGGGAGGTTCGCTACTGCAGTGATCCTGGCTGGATGCCGTTTGAAGGGCTTGATCGTCATGGTCAGCATATAGGCATTGGTGCTGATTTTATTGCTGAGTTTTCCCGTCAGTTGGCGACGCCGATGACCCGTGTACCTGCTGCAAGCTGGGCTGAGGTACTTGAGCTGGGGCGTCAGCGCCAGTGTGACTTTATTTCACTGACTAACCCAAGTGCTGAGCGCAGCCAGTTTTTCGCGTTTACCGACCCTTATGTATCTTTACCGGTGGTCCTGTTTGGGCATAAGCGTGATGGCTACCTGGGAGGGCTTGATGCGCTTGAGGGGCAGACGCTGGCTGTTACGCGGGGCAGTGTACTGGTGTCAGTTATTCGTCAGCAGGCTCCCTCTGTCAGACTGAAACAGTATGCAACTTTGCTGGAGGTGATGGCGGCAGTGATGAAAGGTGAAGCACGGGCTGCAGTCGCTGCATTGCCGGTAGGCCTTTATCTGGTACAGAAGATGGGGCTGGCTCAGCTGGAAGTTGCAGGCCATACCGAGCTGAAGATGGAGCTGGCTCTGGCGGTACGTAATGATGATCCACAGCTGATCTCGTTGCTAAATAAAGCCGTGGGTGGCCTGTCACCACGGCTGCATGATCAGATTATGCGGCGCTGGTACAGTGTTGAGGTTAAGCAGGCGCAGGATTATACCCTGTTGCTGATTCTGGTTGCTTTGTTATGTCTGGTGGTTGCGTTCCTGATTTACCGAAACCAGACCAGTCGTCGTTTTTCCCTGCAGCTGGAAAAGGTTAATGCCCGGTTGTCAGATCGGAACCAGCGGCTGGAACAGATCTGTCAGCATGATTATCTGACCGGGGTGCTGAACCGGGTAAGTCTGGATGTTGAGCTGAACCGCGCGCTGCAGCGTGCCGCTAGCCAGGGGCAGCCGCTGGGGTTGATTATGCTTGACCTGGACTTTTTTGGTCAGGTCAATCAGAAGTATGGTCATCAGACTGGGGATTCGGTGCTGATTGAAGTCAGCAGGGTGCTGGAGCAGGTGTTGCCTGACTGGGTAAGGGTGGGGCGCTGGTCGGGAGACCAGTTTGTGCTGATCTGTCCGCGAACCGGCATTGAGGAAGTGCGAGCCTTATGCAGTAAAGTTAGCCTGACTTTGCAGCTACACCAGTACAGCGAAGAGGTGCATATCAGTGCCAGTCTTTGCGTAGTGTTATGTGATGGTCGTGAACGTGCGGCCTCATTGATGTATCGATTGGAGCGTCAGCTGCGCGAGGCAAAAGTGGCCGGGCCTCAGCAGCTGACAGTTTTGAATCAATACCCTGGTGGGGCTGAGGAGCCAGCTGCCTGAGCCAGAATCCATTCCCGAAAGGCTTCCATGCTATAGGTCAGGGGGCGGTTTTCCTGATAGACCAGGTAAAATGCTTTGCGTGTGTTCAGACTGATATCAAAAGGCACAATCAACTGTTTGAGTTGCAACTCACGCTCTATCAGGCTGATATCTGACAGTGCGATTCCGACCCCTTCCATTGCGGCATTGAGGGCCAGTGAAGTGCTGGAGAAACTCATGCTTTTCATAAACTGGCTTTCATCCAGACCGTGGTGTTCCAGCATATGGGGCCATTCATCAGCCCTGCTGGCAACGTGCAGCAGGGTATGGTGCCGCATATCTTGCGGTGAGCTGAGGGGCAGGTGTGCCTCCAGCAGTTTGGGGCTGCATACGGGCACTACCCGGGTTTGTATCAGGCTGTGATGCTCGGCGTCTGGCCACTCGCCAAAGCCGAGATAGATTGCCATGTCTGTATCACTATGTTCGAAGTCGATCTGCCCCATGGATGCACTCAGGCGTAGCTCAATATCAGGGTGAGCCTGCTGGAAAGCCCGTAACCGGGGAACCAGCCAGCGAGTAAGGAACGCTGGTGCTACGGCCAGGTTCACAGCGCTTATGTTGGGTGCTGTCATCAGTCGTCGGGTGGCGCTGTCAATCTCGTCCAGGGCGTGAGTCACCGAGGTCAGGTATTTCTCACCAGCGGCGGTGAGCATGGCTTTGCGCTTTTCCCGGCGAAACAGTTTTAATCCCAGAAATGTTTCAAGAGTCTTTATCTGGTGGCTGACAGCTGACGGGGTGACGAATAGCTCGTCTGCGGCCTGATTAAAGCTGCCTTTGCGGGCAGCTGCTTCAAAGCAGCGCAGTGCGTTTAGTGGGGGCAGGTGGCGAATCGTTAGCTCCAATGATGAGAAATTCTCAACAGTCAGGTGAAAATCTATCGTTTGTTCTTTAATCAGTTCAACCTTAGTATACACCCATCGATTGATTCGAGGCAGCGCTGAAAGCACCGTAGCATCTTATATTGGGGAATTCGGGCCCTGATCCGCTGTTTGCTTTTATGTCACGATCTTCGTTGTTGTTTTTTATTTTTGCTGAATTTTTTGAGGCGTCCTATGCATCCGCATTATCAGGTTGAAATCCGCGTTCTGGCCGATGGCCAGATTGACACTCGCTACTACGCTGAACAGGCACATGCTATGCGTAACGAAGAAGTTAAGCGTATGTGTAAGGCGCTGTTCAACTGGTTTAAAGGCATCAAGGTGAACTTTGATCGCCTGCCGACGCAGGACGCTGTGTACGGCCGTTAAGGCTGCACCAATCGTTTCTTGGCATCCTTTGCTGTTTTTGGCCCGCTCACTTGAGCGGGCTTTTTTATATGTGCGTGAAACGTGTAGAATCCGCCTCCGTCTGTCAATCTGAGGTGTGGTGTGGAATACGAATTTTCCCAGGATATGCTGGGCTCGCCGGTAGCGCGGTTTTCTATGGACCATGAGGCGTTTGGCTTTTGGCTGGAAGACGAGCTGGTCGGTCAGGCGGCCCGGCTGACGCAGTTGCTGGCGGAGGTGGGGGCGTTGCAACAGGGCAGAGGCTGGACATTCGAGCTGGCCGGACGTGAATATCGCCTGTTGCTGGACCGGGATGAAGCCACTGTTGCCGCGAATGCGCTGTTCCAGGAGGATGACTGGCAGGATGAAGAGATGGCGTTGTCAGATGAGGGCCAGCGAGCGGGTTGCGGGCTGGATGATTTTGCTGCCATGCTGGCTGACTGGCAGCGTTATCTGATGTCTATTGGCCATTGAGTGCTGGGCCTGGCTGGCCCGGCACGGTGGCTAAAGAGGTTTAGCTTTCCAGCCAGATATCTCTGGCCCAGTGCCAGATGCTGGGCCAGCTTGCATTTTCATCGACCTCTCCCTCGCTTTCCCGCCAGAGTTTAATCTCCCCCTCTTCACTGATAGCGTAGTAGTCACCATTGTGTTCACACACCGGAATCAGTTCGCGGGATAGTCCAAGGGACCATGCGGTGGCGGCCAGCTCCGGCAGGTAGGTATGGGATTGCGGGTCGGCTGCGGTGGCCGGTTCGATGCTGCCGCAGATCACATCGCTGACCATCAACATGAATTCGCGATATTCCTGGGGCAGCGAGAGCAGAATCTCTTCTTCTACTTCGAGTAGCTGATCTTCGTCAGGTAGCTCCAGAGGCACCAGTACACTGGCGTTAATCTCACGCAACTTCTCATAGACGTCTTCCATCGCAGTTACCTCAGCAGTCGATGATGGCAAAACGGGCAGTTTACCACTGTTCTGTGGGCGGATGAGGGCTGTTAGTGAATAAGGTAGCTGCTGATCTGCCAGTGACCATCGCGCTGGTGCAGTGTAATGTGCTCGGTGGCGATATGGCGGTTCTCAAAGTCGGTTTTGAAGCTCAGTTTGATGAACTGCTCACCCTTGCTGTGGTGCTGGCGGTGTGAGCTGATCAGGGTGCGTGATATAGGGTGGCCAAGAGGGTCGCGGGCATACTCGACAATACTGACCCAGTCGTGGGCATTTATCCGTTGCTGGAAGTTCTGGTCGGTTTCTTCCCAGCTGTGCAGGTAGTCACCCCGGTCAACCAGCTGGAGCCAGTGGCGGGCAACCTGTTCTTCCTGTTGTGTGGTTTCATTGGCCTGGGCAGTAATGGAAAGGGATATACAAAATATCAGTGTAATCAGCTTCATCTGTTTAACTCCCGGTCTGGCTATTATCTTTATTGGTCAGGTTAACGGGTGGGTCAGTTGAAATTTAAACATCCGTTTTGCATGTAGTATTGTCTGTAAGAGTATTTTCAAACGGCCAATATCCGAAAGACTTTAGCGTAGTCAGAGTGGCTTAGCTAAAGTTCTGTTTTAATTTTATCTGATACCGTTGTCAACGGCGCAGGTATTCGCCCGGCGTTACTCCCAGCAGGATGCGGAATCTGTTAATAAATGCGGATGGGGAGTTATAGCCCAATGCCAGCGCAACGCTGGTAACCGCTTCACCTGCTTCCAGCCGTTGTACGGCTTCGAGCATGCGCAGGCGCTGTCGCCACTCCTGAAAGCTCATTCCCATTTCTTTATGGCATAGTCGATTGAGAGTACGGCTGGTGGCACCAATTTGAACCGCCCAGTCTTCCAGAGTGCGGTTATCGTCAGGCTGGGTCATTAAACGCTTAGCCAGCTGGGCCAGTCGGGGGTCTTCTGGCAGAGGCAGCTCGAAGGCTACTTCACGGGCGGTGACTACCTGATCCATCATGCAATCGATCAGCCGGCCCTCTGCGCCGTTTGTGTCATACAGCGGGGGCAATGTAGAGGCTTTGCGTATCAGTTCGCGCAGCAGGGGGGTTACCTCAATGACGCAGGTTTCATCTGGCAGGTGTGCCAGCCAGGGGGCTCCAATGTAGAAACCGCAGAACGAGACGCCAGTGCGGCTGCGAAGTTCATGTTCGACGCTGGGGGGGCACCAGAGAGCATGTTGTGGGGGGATAACGTAGCGGCTGTCGGCTGCTTTCGCCAGCAGGATGCCATCGGTGGCAAATGATAACTGACCAAAAGGGTGTTCATGGGACTCTACAATATGTTTGGCAGGAATTTTCATTACCCTGAAAAAAACAGGTCGTTGCAGGTTTTTGAGCTGAGGTTCAGGAAGAACATCCCACATAGTTTGTCCTATTTGCGTTATATATTGTCTTAATGCAGCAAGAGCGACACCTGCACTGCAGCATACCATGGCGAAGCTTTTTTTGAATGCAGGAGTAAGAGATGAGTGTGCATCTCAGTCGAGATCGGGTAACTGTACCCAAAGTCATCGCCCGCAAAGGGGGTGACAAGCTGGTGGTACTGACTGCCTATAGCATGCCGATGGCTCAGCAGTTGGACGAGCATTGCGATATTTTGCTGGTGGGGGATTCTCTGGGTATGGTGGTGTACGGCCTGCCAAGTACGCTGGCAGTAAGTGTGGATATGATGATTAACCATGGTGCAGCTGTTGTGCGTGGCGCTCAGCATGCCTGTGTGGTGGTTGATATGCCGTTTGCCAGTTATCAGGAGTCGCCACAGCAGGCCTACCGTAATGCGGCCCGTATGCTGGCGGAAACTAATGCTCAGGCAGTCAAACTTGAGGGTGGGCTGGAAATGGCTGAAACCATCGAGTTTCTGACCCAGCGGGGCGTACCTGTAATGGCGCATGTTGGCTTGAAACCACAGTCCGCCAATGCGTTGGGTGGCTTTAAGGCTCAGGGGCGTGATGAGGCCGCCGCTGAGCAGATCCTGCGTGATGCTAAAGCTGTTGAAGCTGCTGGGGCATTTTCGGTGGTGATCGAGGGTGTGGTTGAATCAGTTGCTGCACGTATCAGTGACGCCATTATGATTCCGAGTATCGGGATCGGTGCTTCGGCGGCCTGCGATGGCCAGGTGCTGGTGACTGATGATCTTGTGGGTATGTTCGGTGATTTTACGCCGAAATTTGTTAAACGCTATGCTGAGCTGGGCACTCAGTTGGGTGAAGCAGCACGGCAGTATGCCGCAGATGTTCGTTCAGGGGCTTTTCCTGGTAATGAGCACTGTTTTGGCGTGAAAAAACCACAGGCGTGAGCCGCCGTCAGACCTGTTCTGATAGATCTACCTGCACTGATCTTTCGGCCTGCTGCTGCCTCTTGTGCTGTTTGCAGTCAGGCCGAACCTTCCCTTGCCCGTTAACCGGACCCCAGATAGTTGGCTTAATTTCTATATCCTGGTGAATTTTTGATCTATATCAAGTCTAAGCGTATAGCTTATAAACTTGAGGTCACGAACATGTCCAGGAATCAGAAAACCAGAACCCGCACTACCGGGCTGGCGATCTTTGGCAAGGAGCTGGTGCGCCGTTGCGGTTCTCACTGTGAGTTGTGTAATGCGCAGGGCGTCAAACTGTACGTCCATGAAGTCCCTCCTTCGCCCCAGACGCCGGACCTGGAACACTGCATAATGATTTGTGATGACTGTCGTACTCAGTTGATGACTCCCGCTGCAGTGGAGGCGCGTCACTGGCATTGTCTTGCTGCTGCCATGTGGAGCGAGGTGCCTGCTGTGAAGATAACCTCGGTGATGATGCTTGAACAGCTTGAGCCTACCGAGCACTGGGCCGCCCAGTTGCTGGATCAGGCCTGGCTGGCACCTGAAGAGTTGCGCTGGCTGGATGATGCCCGCAACTGAGTGTTCAGTTAAGGCGATAAAAAGCGTTTCCTGGCAGTCGATGTCGGTGATAATAGTCACTTCGATTCGGGTGTTTAAGGAGTGCGGATGTTTCATATTACCAATGGCGAGCAGGCTAATGCGTGGTTGCAGGGTGCAGGTATTGCTGGTGAGTATCTGGCCTGGGATGATGTATTGCATGAGGGGCCTGTACCAGCCGGGCTCAGCTTGCATGATCTGTCACTGATTCGAGCACGGTTTATCAGCTTTTGTGGCTGGGCGACGGAGTTTGAAGCACAGACACATTTCCAGACCCGCGATGCTCGTTTTCTGGAGGCTGCCCGGAATAAGTCGGTGGTGATCTGGAACAGCCATGAGTTATTTGATCAGTTGCATATGCTGCAGGTGCTTAGCTGGTATTGCCAGCAGGGGGCCCAGTTGCCGCCGCCCCGTATCGTGTTTGTTGATGCTCTGCTGGGGGCAGGGGAGCTGGATAATGCAGCCCTGGAGCAGGCTCTGATAGAGGCGCAGCCGGCTACTACGGAGCAGCTGGCTTGCGCCGATCAGTTATGGCAATTGTTCAGTGCTGGAAATCCGCGTGGTCTGGCCGCTGCGGCGGCGGAGCCTGTGCCTGAATTTCCCTATATGCAGCAAGCGCTTGAGCGTTTACTGGCTGAGTATCCGGACGAGCAGGGGCTGAGTCTGACTGAGCGGCGAATTCTGGAGGCTGTGGCAGCAGGCCATGATGATCCGGTTGCGATGTTCCGTGCTGTACGCGACGCTGAAGCGGTACCGTTTATGGGTGACGCCAGCTTCTGGTTGATTGTTCAGGGGCTTTGCAGTACTGACCAGCCGCTGCTGACTTCTGTTCAGGGGGTGGGTTTTATTTTGCCTGATCTGTTTGCACCTGATGCTGCGTTTCGGGAGCAGAGGTTGCAGCTTACGAACTGCGCTCAGATGTTACTGGCAGGGGAGGGGAACTGGCTCGATACCCATATGATTGATCGCTGGGTGGGTGGGGTTCACCTTAACCCGGAGAACCGCTGGCTATACAGTGGTGCTGGTTTCAGACGTTATTGAATGATTTTGACCTGAGACACTCGCCTTGTCTGGCGTGAGGCTCTATAGTTGGCGCTTAATTACTATCATATGGCGAGAGCCTACTGGAGATGCAGATGCAGATCGGCGAAAACAAAGTAGTGGCCATCCACTACACCCTGACCAATGTAAGTGGCGACGTGCTGGACAGCTCTGTTGGTGAAGAGCCATTAGCGTACCTGCATGGTGCGGGTAACATTGTTGCTGGTCTGGAAGATGCGCTGACAGGCAAAGCCGTTGGCGAAAAGCTGGATGTAACGGTAGCGCCTGAAGATGGCTACGGTGAAAAGCACGATGAAATGGTACAGAAAGTACCGGTTGAAAACTTTGAAGGCGTTGATAACGTAGAAGTAGGTATGCAGTTCATGGCACAGGTGCCATGGGGTGAGCAGCCTGTTGAAGTAATCAAGGTAGAAGAAGACGGTATTACGCTGGATGGTAACCACCCGCTGGCGGGTGAAACGCTGCAGTTTGCTGTTGAAGTTGTTGCGGTACGCGATGCCACTGAAGAAGAAGTTGAGCACGGTCACGTACACTGATCGATACTTCTGGATAGACAAAAAACGGAGCCTTCAGGCTCCGTTTTGGGTTGTGCCTCCGTCGAGGTTACATGTTCGGGTAATTCGGGCCACCCATACCTTCAGGGGTTACCCAGCGGATATTCTGAGCTGGGTCTTTAATGTCGCAGGTTTTACAGTGTAGGCAGTTCTGAGAGTTTATCTGGAACCGGGCACCGTCTTCGTCTTCGACTACTTCATAAACACCTGCCGGGCAGTAACGTTGGGCCGGTTCTGCGTATTTGGGCAGGTTATCACGCAATGGCAGATCAGCATCTTTGAGCTGCAGGTGACAGGGCTGGTCTTCTTCGTGGTTGGTGTTCGACAGGAATACCGAGCTGAGCTTATCAAAACTCAGTTTTCCATCCGGTTTCGGATAGTCGATCTTCGCGCACTCAGATGCCTGTTTCATATTGGCGTAATCAGGGGTGTCGTCATGCAGTGTGATGGGCAGTTTGCCGCCAAAGATATTCTGATCAACAAAGTTGAATGCACCACCCATGACCATACCGAATTTGTGCATCGCCGGGCCGAAGTTGCGGGAGTTGTACAGCTCCTCGTATAACCAGGAGTCTTTGTACATATCGGTGAAATTGGTCAGCTCATGGCCACCATCATCGCCAACCTGCAGTGCCTCAAACATTGCTTCGGCGGCCAGCATGCCGGACTTCATCGCCGTATGTGTGCCTTTGATCTTGGCAAAGTTCAGGGTGCCTGCATCACAGCCAACCAGCAGAGCGCCGGGCATGGTCATCTTCGGTACGCAGTTGAAGCCGCCTTTGGTAATGGCGCGTGCTCCGTAGGAAACGCGGGTGCCGCCCTCCAGGTATTTCGCCAGCTCCGGGTGATGCTTCATACGCTGGAACTCGTCAAACGGGCTCAGATGCGGGTTGCTGTAGTTGAGGTCAATAATCAGACCTACAACCACCTGGTTGTCTTCGGCGTGATAGAGGAAAAAGCCGCCGCTGGCATCGCTCAGTGGCCAGCCTGCACCGTGTACGACCAGGCCAGGCTGGTGTTTGGCCGGGTCGATATCCCACAGCTCTTTAATGCCGATACCGTAGTGCTGAGCATCCGCATCTTTATCCAGCGCGAATTTCTCGATCAGCTCTTTACCCAGGTGGCCGCGGCAGCCTTCGGAGAACAGGGTGTATTTGGCGTGCAGCTCCATGCCTGGCATGTAGCTGTCTTTCTGCTCACCTGCTTCGCTGATGCCCATGTCGCCGGTAGCGACACCTTTCACGCTGCCATCTTTGTTGTACAGCACTTCGGCGGCGGCAAAGCCTGGGAATATTTCGACACCCAGCCCTTCGGCCTGTTCTGCCAGCCAGCGACACAGGTTACCCAGGCTGGCGATGTAGTTTCCATCATTATGCATGGTTTTTGGTACCAGCATATGTGGGGTTTCAATGGCTTTCTCTGCATCACGCAGCAGCAGGATCTGATCCTGGGTAACGGCTGTTTTCAGTGGTGCGCCTTGTTCCTGCCAATCCGGGAACAGCTCATTCAGGGCACGTGGCTCAATTACCGCGCCGGACAGAATGTGTGCACCTACTTCAGAGCCTTTCTCGACGACGCAGACAGTCAGTTCCTGTTCTTTTTCCTGTGCCAGCTGCATCAGGCGGCATGCGGTTGACAGGCCCGCCGGGCCTGCACCTACGATAACAACATCAAACTCCATCGACTCTCGAGTCACGGCTCAACCCTCTTCTCATTAGCGCATTATTATTATCGGGTGTGCATTGTCGGGCGTTAATAGCCTGCCCGCAGGGTCACACCTGGTGCTACATAGCCTACTGCATCTGTACCGGCTGGCCTATGCCAGGAATGATACTTTGAAGGTACAAATTCGATCATTTGAAAGTTCTATGATCGGGGCTGTAGCACGTTAACGATGTCGCAGTCATTTGCGTGGCAGTTATTTTATAGGTGAATACCCCTATTTTCAAACGAAAGCTCTGGCCTGCTTCATTAGGGAAGGCTGGAAGTGTGAAAAGTCGAATGTAAGGGTTATTGCTTATTTTTTCCCAGTCGGTATGCTGTGGCCACATAGTTAGATGTTGTATCGAATGACAACAATAAGGGTTCAGTCAGATGAAAGTGCTTGTAACTGTAAAGCGAGTGATTGACTACAACGTCAAAGTACGTGTGAAGTCGGATAATACAGATGTAGATCTGGCCAATGTCAAAATGGCCATCAACCCGTTCTGTGAAATTGCGGTAGAAGAAGCGGTACGCCTGAAAGAAGCGGGCACGGCTACGGAAATCGTTGCTGTATCTATGGGGCCGAAAGCGGCACAGGAACAGCTGCGTACCGCACTGGCGCTGGGTGCTGATCGTGCTATCCATGTGGAAACAGATGAGGTGCTTGAGTCACTGACGGTTGCCAAGATGCTGGCCAAAATCGTGGATGAAGAGAAGCCGGGCCTGGTGGTAATGGGTAAGCAGGCGATTGATTCCGACAATAACCAGACAGGCCAGATGCTGGCGGCTCTGAGTGGCATGCCACAGGGTACTTTTGCCTCTGAGCTGAAAGTTGAAGGCGAAAAAGCGCTGGTCACCCGTGAGGTTGATGGTGGTTTGCAGACCGTGGCACTGAATATGCCTGCTATTGTGACGACCGACCTGCGCCTGAACGAGCCTCGTTATGCATCACTGCCTAACATCATGAAAGCCAAGCGCAAGCCGCTGGAGACCAAAACCCCGGCTGATCTGGGTGTTGAGGTGAGTGCGCGCACTAAACTGCTGAAAGTTGAGCCGCCTGCCGAGCGCAGTGCAGGAATCAAAGTAGACAGCGTTGAGCAGCTGGTTGAAAAACTGAAAAATGAAGCGAAGGTGATCTGATGGCTATTCTGGTAATTGCTGAACATGACAACTCTGTTCTTAAGGGCGCCACTCTGAATGCGGTAACCGCAGCAAGCCAGATGGGCGATGATATCCATGTCCTGGTAGCCGGCTCCTCTGCTCAGGCAGTTGCAGATGCGGCAGCTAAAGTGAGTGGTGTGGCTAAAGTTCTGCTGGCAGATGATGCAGCTTATGAACACCAGCTGGCCGAGAACGTTTCCTTGCTGGTTGCAGAGCTGGGCAAGGATTACAGCCATGTTGTGGCACCTGCCACGACGAATGGTAAAAACACCCTGCCACGTGTGGCTGCGCTGCTGGATGTGGCTCAGGTTTCTGACATCATTCGTGTTGAGTCTGCTGACACATTTGTTCGCCCAATCTACGCCGGTAATGCTATTGCTACGGTACAGGCACTGGACGCTATCAAGGTGATTACCGTGCGTACTACGGGCTTTGATGCGGCGGCGGCTGAAGGCGGTAGTGCAGCAGTCGAAGCGGTTGCTGGTTCCCATGATGCTGCGATCTCTGCCTTTGTTGGTGAGGAGGTTGCTGTATCTGATCGCCCAGAACTGACCTCTGCGCCGGTGATCGTGTCTGGTGGTCGTGGCATGGGCAATGGTGAAAACTTTGGCATGCTGGAGAAGGTCGCTGACAAGCTCGGTGCAGCTGTCGGGGCATCTCGTGCTGCAGTAGACGCGGGCTTTGTGCCTAACGATATGCAGGTTGGTCAGACAGGTAAAATCGTTGCGCCGGATCTGTATATTGCTGTCGGTATTTCCGGTGCCATTCAGCACCTGGCAGGTATGAAAGATTCCAAGGTAATTGTTGCTATCAACAAAGATGAAGAGGCTCCAATTTTCCAGGTGGCTGATTATGGCCTGGTTGCGGACCTGTTCGAAGTAATGCCTCAGCTCGAAGCACAGCTCTAATACTGAGGTTTTGTTGATCTCCAGGGCATGCTCTCTTGGGGCTTGCCCTCTGTCTTCACTCAGGTTGGCAGGGGCTGCCTGCACGGCAGTCTTGTTGCAAGGTAACCCTTGCCCCTTCCTTCTTGTTTTGCCCGCCAATGTGCGGGCATTTTTTTGCCTGTTATTAAGGCGCATCCAGTGACAGGTTTGTTGAGCTCAGATTTGTCTTTATACACAAGAAAGCCTGTATAACTCTTCGCTGTTAGTGATAAAAACTTGATCCAATACAGTACGCTATTCCCCAAAAGCCTTAAGCTTTACTGTGGTTAATCGGCACTGAAGACGGTATAAAAAAGTGTGCAGTGATTGTGATGGGCGGTCTGTGTGAGCAAACCTGAGGGAAGGCGAAGGCTGTCGTTGGTTTAATAACAGATTGGGTATAAGAGGTTCGGATGTCTCAACCCATAGTGCCAAATAATAATGAGATTGTATTAAACAATGGTGATCTGATTGTCAGTAAGACTTGCCTGAAAGGTAATATTACTTATGCCAATCGGCACTTCATGTCGATCGCTGGCTTTACTGAGCAGCAGTTGCTTCACCAGCCACACAGTATTATCCGCCACCCGGATATGCCGAAGGGGGTGTACCGAATGATGTGGCAATCTTTGCGATCGGGCACAGAATTTTTTGGCTTTGTGAAAAACCTGTGCTCAGATGGCAGCTTTTACTGGGTTTTCGCGAATGTGACCCCTGATCTTGATGAGCGGGGTGAGGTGCGGGGCTATTATTCTGTGCGACGTAAGCCATCCAGGGAGGCCATAGAGGCTGTTATCCCCTTGTACAGGAAAATGTGCGAGATAGAAGCTGCGGGGCAGGGAACATCTGTGATTGATGATTCCATGCAGTTTCTCAAGGATTGGGTCGACTCTACGGGTATGAGCTATAGTCAGGTGGCGTTACACCTTTATCGACATGGATCGTTATAAGGAAGAGACAGGATGCCAAGGAGTATTAAAAACCGGGTCAGTAAGAGTATTCCCTTTCTGCGTACTCAGTTTGTTACAGGTTCATCAATTTGTTATCTGGTGCTGGCGGCCTGTTTTGGCTGGTGTACCTGGAACTATGGGCTTGATTACTGGTTGTTAGCAGGCGGGTTGCTTGTATCGGTTTTATTAGGGTTGCAGATTTTCCAGGCCCTGCGGATGGTTGAGACGCTGAAGCGGGTGGAATACACCCTGGATATGAGTGCGCGTGGTGAGCTGCATCATCGGGTCAGTAATACCAAGGGCCTGGGTGAGCTGGGGCGCGTTGCCTGGTCTTTAAATGATCTGCTGGACAGGGTGGAAACCTACTTTAAAGAGGTCGATACCTGCTTTACCGAGGTTGCTAAGGGTAACTACAGCCGCCATCCTCTGGGTAATGGTTTACCTGGCAGAATGGGCAGTTCTCTTGAGGCGATTGATGAGTCGGTTCAGGCGATGAAAGAGAATGTAAAACTGATTAACCGTAATGATCTGGCTTCCAAACTGCATCGTCTGAATACTGAGAGTCTGATTAAAAATCTGCAGGAGTCCCAGTCAGACCTTGCGCTGATTGATGAAGATACCCGTAAAGTGGGTGAGCAGGCCCGAGGGAATGCAACCGAGGCGAGAAAGAGCCTCAGTGCCGTAGAGCAGATCCGTACGTCGATTGATGATATTACGGGGACGGTAAAGGAGGTGAGTGATGTTGTTTCAGCTCTTAGTCAGGACAGTGAAGAGGTGGCTGACTCACTCCTTACTATCAAGGATATTGCGGATCAGACGAGTCTTCTTGCTCTGAATGCTTCCATAGAGGCGGCGCGTGCCGGGGAGTCTGGCAAAGGGTTTGCCGTGGTGGCGGATGAGGTAAAGTCACTTTCCAAGCGGACCAAGGAAACAGCGGAATCGGTTGACCGTATCCTGTCGGATTTCAGTAAACGGATGACGGATGTGAGCCGGATATCTGATCACTCCCATGAGGTCACGCAGAATATGAGCCTGATGGTAGGGGATTTTGAGAATCAGTTTAACTGGGTGGTGGGTTCATCGGATAAGGCTGCTCAACAGGTTGATAATGTCTGTGCGTTAATCTACCACTCGCTGGTTAAGCTTGATCACGTCATCTATAAGCAGAATGGCTATGTTGCGCTGGAGCAGGAGGATGAAAGTGGTCAGGCCCATGAGGCTATTCGGGTTGATCACAAAACCTGCCGATTGGGGCGCTGGTATTATGAAGGCGAGGGTAAGGCGTCTTACCGTGATACTGAGTGCTATCGTAAGATGGAAGCGCCACATGCTGAGGTTCATGCCGCTGTACAGCGTGCACTTGTGATCAGCGAGCAGGACTGGCAGGCAGATCAGGCATTGCGCGACAGTATCGTAGAGCAGATGCAATCGGCAGAGAAAGCCAGTGAAGAGGTTATGTACTGGATTAACCAGTTAACCACTGAGCGGATGAAAGTGCTGCGCGAGATTGATCAGGCTGCCTGAGCCTGTTTCATAATAAACAGTGCGGTTATAAAAAACCCACACTTTTTAGTGTGGGTTTGTTCTTTGTGGTGTCAGCAGCGCGTTGTTACATGATACGCATGCCTGGCTGAGCACCTTCGTGTGGCTCAAGAATCCAGAGATCCTTACCACCTGGCCCTGCTGCCAGCACCATGCCTTCGGACATGCCAAACTTCATTTTGCGTGGTGCCAGGTTGGCTACCATTACGGTCAGTTTGCCTTCCAGATCTTCCGGGCTGTAAGCTGATTTGATACCGGCAAATACATTGCGTGTTTCCCCGCCCAGGTCCAGCGTCAGCTGCAGCAGTTTGTTGGCTCCCTTGACGTGCTCCGCTTTGGCGATGCGGGCAACGCGCAGATCGACTTTGGCGAAATCATCAAAGGTGATCTCTTCAGCAATGGGTGCTTCCTGCAGTGGGGTTTTCTCCGCTGCTGGTGCTGCCGGGGCTGATGCAGCTATCGCTGCCAGAGTCGCCTTGCTGTCTTCGATCATCGCATTCACTTTATCTTCTTCAACGCGCTGCATCAGCGGTTTGAATTTGTTGATCTGGTGGTCCAGCAGTGGCTGCTGGATTGCATCCCAGGCAAAGTCGTTGATGTTCAGGAACGCTGCTGCGTCTTCAGCGACTTCCGGTAATACTGGCGCAAGGTAAGAGACGATTACGCGGAACAGGTTGATGCCCAGGGTACAGCAATCCTGCACTTCCTGCTCTTTACCTTCCTGTTTTGCCAGTACCCAGGGCTCTGCTGTATCAATGTACTGGTTCGCCTTATCGGCGATCGCCATAATTTCGCGCATCGCACGTGAGTATTCACGGTTTTCATAGGCCTGGGCGATAGAATCGCTGGCGGCGACGGCTTCGTTGTACAGGGCTTCGTTAACCAGCTGCTTGCTGAGCTGGCCGTCAGATTTCTTCTTGATAAAGCCAGCGCAACGGGAGGCGATGTTGATGACCTTGTTCACCAGGTCGGCATTCACGCGCATGCGGAAGTCTTCCAGGTTGAGGTCGATATCATCAATGCCTGAGCCCAGTTTTGCGGCGAAGTAGTAGCGCAGGTATTCCGGGCGCAGGTGGTTGAGGTAGGTTTCAGCCATGATGAAAGTGCCGCGGGACTTGGACATTTTCTGGCCGTCGACGGTCAGGAAGCCGTGACAGAACACTCCGTTTGGTTTACGGAAGCCAGCGCCTTCGAGCATGGCTGGCCAGAACAGGGTGTGGAAGTAGGCGATATCCTTACCGATAAAGTGATACAGCTCGGTGTCAGAGGCTTCGTTCCAGTACTCGTCAAAGTCAACGCTGTTCTTGTCACACCAGTTTTTGAAGCTGGCCATATAGCCGATTGGTGCATCCAGCCAGACGTAGAAGAATTTGCCAGGGGCATCCGGGATTTCAAAGCCCCAGTAGGGCGCATCACGGGAGATATCCCAGTTCTGCAGGCCCGACTCGAACCACTCGTTGAGCTTATGCACCATCTGCGACTGAACGTGATTGTCTACCCAGTTGCGCAGGAAGCTTTCGAAATCGCCCAGTTTGAAGAAGTAATGCTCTGACTCTTTTTCGATCGGTTTGGCACCGGAGACCGCTGAGTAGGCATTTTTCATCTCTACCGGGCTGTAGGTGGCGCCACACTTCTCGCAGGAGTCGCCATACTGATCCTGGGCACCACATTTAGGGCAGTCGCCTTTGACGAAACGGTCCGGCAGGAACATCTCTTTTTCAGGGTCGTACGCCTGGGTGATGGTTTTCTGGGCAATATGACCTTTGTCCCGCAGGCGGGTATAGATCAGCGAGGCAAAATCGCGGTTCTCGTCCGAGTGGGTCGAGTAGAAGTTGTCGAAGCCTACCATGAAGCCGCTGAAGTCCCGCTGATGCTCCTGGCTGACCTGATCGATCAGTTGCTGTGGCGAGATTCCCATCTGATCTGCTTTGAGCATGATCGGTGTGCCATGGGCGTCGTCAGCACAGACATAGGTGCAGGCGTGGCCGCGCTGTTTCTGGAATCGAACCCAGATATCCGTCTGGATATATTCTACCAGGTGGCCGAGGTGAATCGGGCCATTGGCGTAGGGCAGAGCACTGGTAACGAGAATCTTACGCTTTTCGGTCATCGCAGGTAGGCTTCTGTCTTGAATGAATAAATAGGAACCGGGCATTTTACGCCTTTTCCTGGCGCTAATGAACCGCTTAATCACTGCAGCCTGGCACAGAATGCGGTGTTGGTTGATCGCCAGGGCCTGAAGCCCTGGCGGGGGTTGGTGTCAGGCTTCAATGTTGGGGTTGGGCTGGCAGGGTGGCCCGGATCATTGTGCCCTGGCCGGGTTTGCTGAGCAGTTCGAAGCTGCCGCTGAGCAGTTCTGTGCGCTCACGCATTTTAACCAGGCCGGGACCTGCTTCTTCCGCGTAAAACCCCCGGCCATCGTCTTCGAGCTCAAGGCAGATGCTGTGATCTTCTGCCCAGAGGTGAAGTTTGACCTGGCGGGCCTGTGCGTGGTGAGCGCTGTTGCTCAGGGCTTCTTCAGCAATTCGGTAGAGGGTATTTTCGATCTCGTCTGGCAGTCGGTCATCCGGAAGGCGAATCCGCAGTTTGATCGGGGTATTCATCTGTTGCTGCCATTCGTTTGTCAGCTGGCGCAGTGCCTCTTTCAGGCCGAGCTCATCCAGTGGGCTGGGGCGTAGTTGCTGTGAGATCTCATCAAGCCGGGTAAGGGCTTGCTGTAGTGGCCGTGAGATGGTGGCCAGCCGGGCTTCGATATCCAGTGTGCCAGTTGAGTGAAGTCCTGCATTACAGGTTTGTAGCAGGGGGGCTACATCCTGCTGTAGCTCTCTGGCAAAGCGGTGGCGCTGACTTATCTGCCATTGAATGTAGCGCTGGGCCAGCTGGCGGATGCGCTCATCGGCCTGCACAGTGGTGCGAATATTGATCAGGATGATGGCCAGTACCAGCACGACGATGGTCACACTCACCAGGATCAGTACGGTGACGAACGTCTGGCGAATATTTTCCTCGGCTTTTTCCCGTGCAGCTGCGACTTCAGCGGCAATATCGTCAATGTAGAGCCCGGTTCCCATCATCCAGCCCAGTTGTGGCAGGGTGATGACGTAACTGAGTTTGATCTCCTGGTCTCCCTTGGAGGGTTTGCTCCACAGGTAACGATGGAAGCCGCCTTGCTGGGCGATCTGAAGAAGGTCGCGAATGGTGTAGTTGCCTTCGCGATCCTGGTAATCGTAAAGGTTGCTGCCTTCCAGGCTGGGCTGGCGAGGGTGTATCAGGTTGGTGCCATCCTGAGTATAGGCAAAGTAGTAGCTGTCCTGGCCATAGGTGAGCCGGCTTAGCACCTGTTTGATCCGTACTTTATCGGGGTTTGGCTGGTGGAGCAGGTGCTCAATGGAGGTCAGCGCCAGGCTGACGTAGTTCTGCAGCTCATTGCGCTTGGAGGTGAGCAGCTTTTCTTCAAATGTGCGGATATCCTGCTCCGACAACTGGCGGGCCTGGTGAAGGCTGATCAGGGTAATGGCTGAGGCTACCAGCACCAGCGGTACAATGGCGAGCAATAGCATACGGGATTTCAACGACATAGGGTTTCAGGTCTGACCTGGGTGAAATGAATGTTTGATCCCTATTATCGACGATATGATTTGTGACTGGCCAGTGACAATGTAATGTATACGGCTAATGTCGTATTCAGAAAGGGCGAGGGCGGTATCTCGCAGCGGGTTATAGTGGATAAAGAGGGGTGTTCAGCCCCTCTAGGGTCAACGGTGCCGGTTTAGAATTCGGCGTTGTGGTAGACGTTCTGGACATCGTCCAGGTCGTTCAGCATGTCCATAAATTTTTCGAACATGGCAACGTCGTCACCGGTGACCGGGGTCATCGTTTGTGGCAGGAACTGGATTTCATCGACCTCGAAGTCAATGTCGCCGAATGCTTCGATCAGTGCCTTACGGGTTTTGGCGTATTCTGTGTGTGGGGCGAATACGGTCAGGTTGCCGTTTTCGCATTCGATATCGGTAACATCTACGTCGGCCATCATCAGGGCTTCGAGAGCTGCCTCTTCATCATCACCTGCAAAAACAAAGATGGCACTGTGGTCAAACATGTGGCTGACACTGCCAGAGTTGCCGATTTTGCTTTTGGTTTTGGTGAAGCAGTTGCGGACATCGCCAAACGTACGGTTCGGATTGTCGGTCAGGCAATCGATGATTGCCATGCAGTTGCCTGGGCCAAAGCCTTCGTAGCGAGCACGTGAGAAGTCTTCACCACCACCGCCCTTGGCTTTGTCAATGGCTTTGTCGATGACGTGACCCGGTACCTGGTCTTTCTTTGCCCGGTCGATCAGGCTGCGCAGTGCCAGGTTGCCCTCTGGCTCAACCCCGCCGGATTTTGCGCAGACATAGATTTCGCGGCTGTATTTGCTGTATACCTTGGCGTTGGCGTCTGATGTTTTCGCCATGGATTCTTTGCGGTTCTGATAGGCGCGGCCCATTACGTCATCCCATTATTCTTGCGAAAAGAATGGATTTTACAGCGATGTACTGGTTTGGGAAAGCTGTCAGGTGGCCCCTTGGCGAGTGGGGGGAGAAATCAGTCCCGCACGGCGCTCAGAATGAGGGAGGCGGGCAGAGGGCTGGCAGCCAGGGTTGGTTCCTGCAGGTTATGCAGGCTGAACCCGCTGTGTTGCAATAGTGTCAGCCAGCTGGCCAGGGTGCGAAAATACCAGGGCGCGGGTTGGCTGAACTGTTCGCCGAACCCTTGCCAGCTGCCTTCGCGCCAGCCGTCACGGTAAGGGCTGTTGCCACAGGCCGTTAGTGGGTGGAGGGTCTGAATAATCAGTATGCCGTTGGGCTTTAGTAGTGCGGGCAGTGCGTTAAGGAGTCTCTGGCTGCTGTATTCACCAAACAGGGAGAAATTGCAGACAATGCAGTCAACCTGTAATTCAAGCTGACCCTCGATGATCTGCTGATAGCTGCATAGTCTGTATTGGGCTTCGCCACTGGCGCGGGCCTGCTGTATCAGCGCAGGGATAGCATCAACGCCGATGACATTGCAGCCATTGCGGCTCAGGGTACGGCTGAGCCAGCCTTCGCCACAGCCCAGATCAAGTACAGCGGAGGGTTTGTAATGCAGCACGGCGTTAACGATGGCCTGGTCGGTCAGTTGAACGCGGCTGGGGATCTGTCGTTCCCGTACTGCCTGGGTCCAGGGTTGGGCGTTGAGGGCCCAGCAGTCAAGGATCTGTTGTTCCGGATTATCTGTGCTCAAGGGGTATTGCTCCGTCTGTTTGTTACCGGGCATGACAACCTGGCGTTAGCATAGACAAGCAGGGGGCCGTCCGCCTACCCGTCTCAGGTGGGGGCTGGGCAGGCTTTGCGTTTACGGCGGTGGTGGTGCAGCCCTTCCATAGTGTACAGGGCCAGTGCTATCCAGATCATAATAAAAGCGATGGCTCGCGCCCCGACAAAGTCTTCATGATAAATCCAGACGCCGATTAACAGCTGAATGGTTGGGCCCAGGTATTGTAGTATGCCTAGCGTGGTCAGAGAAATTCGTTGTGCTGCAAAGGCAAACAGTAGTAATGGTACGGCAGTGATAATGCCGGAGCCGATTAACAGCAGGTCCTGCTCGGTCGTTTGCTGGCCAAAACTGTGGCTGCCCTGGCCGGTTAGCCAGCTCAGATAGAGTAGTGCAGGAATAAACAGCATGCCGGTTTCCAGTGCCAGGCTGTCCATGGCAGGTAGCGATGTCTGTTTGTGCAGCAGACTGTAGATAGCAAATGTGGTGGCCAGGGTCAGTGAGATCCAGGGTAGCTGGCCGTAACTGAAGGTCATGTAGATAACGCCAATAGCAGCCAGTGCAATTGCCAGCCACTGTATGGGCCTTAAGCGTTCCTGTAGTACCACTACCCCGAGCAGGACATTCATCAGGGGGTTAATGTAATAACCCAGGCTGGTTTCGAGAATGTAACCATGATTCACTCCCCATATATAGGTCAGCCAGTTCAGTGCCAGTAACAGGGCGCAGGTAAGCGCGTTAAACAGGATGCCCGGGCTGCTCAGGGCAGCTTTCAGCGTTTGCCAGTTGTGGCGAGCCAGCAGTAAGAGTGCAACAAACAACATCGACCAGATGATACGGTGAGTCATGATTTCCAGCGCGGGTACCTGATCGAGCGCTTTCCAGTACAACGGCAAAAAGCCCCAGATACCAAAGGCACCCAGGGCGGTCAGCACACCTGTGTTCATTGTTTTGATAACATCCTGAATAGGCATAAAAAGGCCGCATAGATTACGGCCCTCAGGGGAAAAGTGTTAGCTGTTTTTCATAAAAAACAGGTAGTGCGTTGAATATGCTGCTTAACGTTAAATCTGTCGCTGTTTCTGAGCCATGCTGCCCAGGATAATAAAGAAGCCTAAAACGGCAGGGGCCTCATAAATAGTGGGTATACGGGCGATCTGGCTGGCCAGTATGGGGGTCATCCAGACGGTGAACATGCCATAACCAAATGCGCAGACCAGGATAAAAACAATGGTGCGCAGAGCAATATGTAAAGGTGCAATCATGCGCTTGATTGCATTGTTGATGTCACCGCCATAAAGCACCAGTAAAGTAGCGATGATTGCCATGGCGCACTCAGCCCGATAAGGCACGTACCAGTTTGCCAATGGTTGTAGTAGTTCGGTCATAGCTGCGACTCAGTGTGTTGTCTGTTAACGGGTAAGGTCGGATCAGCCGCACTCTACCCGGTTTCGTCCATTTTCTTTTGCTTTGTACATGGCGCAGTCTGCCGCTTCTATTAATTCGACCGGGCTTTGCCCCGGTTGTAGCTGGCTGATGCCAAACGAGGCGGTTACCGAGCTGATTACGTCGCCAGTGCGACGCTGTCGGATGCGAATTGCCTGAATTTTGCTACGCAGGGCTTCTGCCAGGTCCGCAGCGGCGGCGATATTATAGCCAGGGGCGAGTACGGCAAATTCTTCGCCACCAAAACGCACAGGTAATACTGGTTGACGGCAGTTGTCCCGCAGCAGTTTGCCAACATACTGCAGTACTTTATCGCCCATCAGGTGGCCGTAGGTATCGTTAAAGCGTTTGAAATGGTCAACATCGATCATGATAAGTGACAGGCGGGGTGTGCTGCTGTGCTGGCTGAACTGTTCCAGTTCGCTGTCGAAAACACGGCGGTTGAATAGCCCGGTAAGTGGGTCAACGTGAGCATCCTGGCGGCTTTTTTTCAGTTCGGTACGCAGGGTTTCAATTTCGGCCTGGGCTGCATCCAGCTGTTGTTGGAAGGCCCGTGTGGTTTTACTGACAGCCTGGGTGCTGGCTGCCAGCTGGCGGATTATTCCTTCCAGTGGTGCATCATCACTGTTGTTCTGGTCCAGGGCTTCCAGGCTGCTGCTCAGCACCTCTGAGTAATCTTCTGTGTGCTGGGCGGTGTCAACAGCTTGCTGGTTCAGGACATCTACGGTACGCAGCAGGCCGGCTTCAAACTCATCAGCGGCATCCAGTTCTTCGTCGATGATATGTTCACGGAACATCTGCTCGCTGACAACGCCTGGGCAGGTGCCGTAAGTTTCCAGTGCCTTGTCCAGTCGCTGGTTCAGCTCGGGCACTTCCTGGGATACATAGGTGTACCACAGTGCATAATTTAACGGGTTGGGCGGGATGTTGTATTTGACCATCAGTGGCACGGCTTTGCGTAGATAGTCGGCCGCCTGGTGTGTTGATTTTGCGAACTTCATGGAAATCCTCGAATCTTCTTTAGCCAGCACCTGAAGGCGAGTCCGTCTGCCCCAGGGAATGGTTGCCAAGTTTACCATAAGCACAGCCCCCTATACGTAATGAATGCCGGGTTGCAGAAGCCAATTCTGTTATTTTTGATCTGGCTTTATAGCATTGTCTAACGGCGGTTATGTTACTCGTGATTATTGGCTGACTGGGCCAGGCTGGTTGGTAACGGTGGGCGGGCACTGCTTTGGCGCACTATGCTATATAGGAAAGCGCAGATTGATTGAGCGCTGTATTTTTCGAGAGCACCTCTGATGTGTTATTTCACACGTGTGCTGGTGGTGGTTGCGATGGTGCAGCTGCCATTGGGAGGGGATGTTTATGCAATGCCGGAACGTGCGGTTGTACCGCCTTTGTCGCCACCTGGCTATGAGCGTGCGTTTCTTGAGGGGTATGACCAGGCGCTACAGCGTTACCAGCATTTAGCAGACAGGGTGCCATGGCAACCTGTTGTGCCGGCGGGTCTGCTGCGTCCGGGTCAGTCTCATGTTCAGATAGAGCGGGTGCGTCAGCGGCTGGCGGTGCTGGGTGATCACCCGCTGCTGGTGGTGCCGCAGGTCGGTGGGCAGTACTATGATGCGCAGCTGGCCATGGCTGTTCGGCGTTTTCAGGCCCGCCATGGCCTCAAGGTTGATGCGATTATAGGCCCGAATACGCGTCGTGCGTTAAATGTGACGCCAGCTCGGCGATTGCAGCAGCTACGCTTGAATCAGCACCGTCAGCAGCGGTTCTTTACCCGGGCTGAAACACGCTATCTGCAAGTGAATATCCCGGAGTATCAGTTACGTCTGATCGACGGGGGGCACGAAGCTCTTACGATGAAAGTTATTGTAGGGCGGGCTGATCGGCCAACCCCCCGGCTGGTGTCGGTACTGGAAACTCTGGTGGTTAACCCTGACTGGAATGTACCTCGCGGGATTGCTTACAAGGATATTGTGCCAGCGCTGCGGGCTGATAACGGTGCGCTGGCCAGGAAGGGGCTGCGGTTGGTTGAGGGGCGTGGTCGTGGTCGGCGTCAGTTGAGCCTGGCTGAATTGGACTGGGGGCGATTATATCTGGGGCCATCGGTGTCCCGGCAGCGCTTCTGGCAGCCTCCGGGGGGTAGTAACCCGCTGGGGAATCTGAAGTTTACTTTCCCCAACCGTCATACTGTCTATATGCATGGTACGCCACAGATGTCGCTGTTTGATGAACCTGAACGGGCTTTGAGTTCTGGCTGTATCCGGCTGGAAAAGCCGCGTCAACTGGCTCAGTGGTTGGTGCAGGGCGATGCGCGCTGGCCTGATGCCCGGTTAGGTGCGCTGCTGGCGCGTCAGAAGACTCGCCATTTCCGTCTGCCTGAGCGGGTCCCTCTATATCTGAGCTACTGGACTGCCTGGCCTGACGGTGAGGGGCGGGTGCATTTCCGTGCTGATATTTATCAGCAGGACCAGGCCGACTTTCGTCGGCTGCTTTCAGCACCTGAGCACTGAGTGGTTCCATCAATTATCGTTAACCTTCAGCTGATACTGGCCAGCAAACCGGCCCAGTGCCTTGCGCAGCAAGCTCAGTTGTTCGGTCGTCAGGCTGAATTCAACAGTGTATTCAGCCTGCCAGAGCCGCTCTTCTACGGGCAGTTGCAGCTGCCTGATCAGCCCTTCCAGTTCACCTGTCAGAGGGTGAGGGACGCTCAAAGTTGCGTCGGTTCGAGCTTCTACTGTTTCCAGACTCAGGCTGTTCAGTGCTTCATTGGTTGACTGGCCATAGGCGCGGATCAGCCCTCCGGTGCCCAGCTTGATGCCGCCAAAGTAACGTACGATAACCACCTGAACTTCTCCCAGCCCGCTATGCTGCAGGATCTGCAGCATAGGTCGGCCTGCGGTTCCACGAGGTTCGCCATCATCACTGCTGTCCCACAGTCGGACCTCATCAGGGCGGCCGGAGATCCGGGCCCAGCAGTGGTGGTTGGCGTGCGGGTGGGCTGCGCGGATTGTCGCCAGTTGCTGCTGGGCGTCTTCGACACCCTGTACTGGCATGGCCAGGCCGAGAAAGCGGCTGCGCTTGATTTCGAGTTCTATTTCAACGGCAGTGGCCGGACGCTGGTAGGTTTTCATCCATCGACTCCATAGCTGATGCGGACGCGCTCCAGCCAGGCAGGGTGGTGCAGGTGTTCACGCAGTTGTGCGATCAGGTCGCAGGGCGGGCGCTGTAGTCTGTCGGTCCAGCTCAGGCAGAGTTCGAGCGCCACTGTATCGCGTCGGTAGTGCAGGTCAAGCCTTAACAGGCTCAGTTGCTGTTGTGCCAGCCAGCCATGCAGCAATGTTTCGACCTCAGGTCGGGCAGGGCGATGGGCGGGGGTGGGTTCATCGTGATCATTGCGGGTATCAACATGAATAATCAGCTGCTGAAGCTGGGGGTTGAAGCGGCGCAGGTGCTCGCCGACCTGCTCGGCAATAAAATGCCCCTCTGAAGCGGTGCTCAGTGGCTCTATCAGGATATGCAGCTCCAGTGCCTGCTGTGTGCCGATATAGCGTACTTTCATATCGTGTACGGCTTTTACCCCCTCAACGGCAGCTGCTGTCTGGGCGATTGCGTTGAGTTCTTCACCGGGTGGGGCGGTGTCGATCAGTTGTTTGATGCTGCGCCAGCTGAGCCCCCAGCCAATGTGGGCAACCATGGCTGCGACCAGTACGGCCGCCAGTGCATCCATCCATATGAGGCCCACCATGCTGCCACCGATACCGATAAATACCACGATTGATGACAGTGCGTCGGTGCGGCTGTGCCAGGCGTTGGCAATTAGCAGATCGGAGTTTATGCGCTTACCTACAGCCAGGCTGTATCGGTAGATACCCTCTTTGGCTGCGATCGAAATCAGGGCCACGATCAGGCCGGGCCAGCTGGGGATCAGTGGTGGCTGCTCTGACAGCAGGTTGAGAACACTGTTCCATGCCATTGCGCCTGCAACGGCGATCAGTATGCAGCCCAGAATGACAGTACCAAGGGTTTCGATACGGCCATGGCCCCAGGGGTGTTCCTTGTCGGGCGGCTGCTGTGACAGCCGGAGCATAACCACGACCAGAGCATCGGTGGCCAGATCAGAGATTGAGTGGATGCCATCAGCGACCAGGGCACTGGAGTGGGTCAGCAGACCAGTGATGATTTTGCTGATACCCAGCAGGGCATCTATGATGGCCCCGACCCAGGTGACTCTGATCGCTTGTGTTTGAATTTCATGTGGGGTAGCCATCATTGTTAACCCTTGCATAGCGAACGATTAGTAATAGGCCTTGTTTTACTGACAACTTCAATCATGCCGGTGTACGGGCTATCGGCAATATTTTACCTGTTTAAATATGTTTTAGTCGTCAGTGTTGGGAACTTATGCCGCTGGCAGCTGTTGTTGTTCATATTGTGAACAACAGGGCAGCTGTGGTCCGAGCAGGCCCTGCTTTAGGGATATTGACATTTGTAACCACTTGAATACTAAATGATTTTTTTGGGTTGGTTAAAAAATGATCAATTTGCTGCAGGGGCTGTATTTCCGCCGCTGGGGTCACTTTTTATGAACCTGTTCACAGACTTATCCACAGAAGTTGTGGGTAGCCTGCGCCAGCCCAGTAATGATGCGCCCTGGCGGCATTTTCGGCGACCTGTTGCCGCTGTGAAGAGCAGCCTTTAGACTGTCGCTGGCAATTATTTGCCATCAGGAATGAATTCATATGACAGCAACTTTTATGACGCAACTGGTCTTACCGGCGGCGCTGTTCTGCATTATGGTGGGAGTAGGGCTGACCCTGGAGTTTGCTGACTTCCGGCGTTTACTTGTACGACCCACCCCGATTCTGCTAGGGCTGGCCCTGCAGATGCTCTGCCTGCCACTGCTGGCTGCTACCCTGATGGCTGTTTTAAATCTGCCGTCTGCGCTAGCGATGGGGCTGCTGGTGGTGGCGTTTGCGCCAGGTGGTGCTACCTCTAATATGATCACATTGCTGGTGCGAGGGGATACAGCTCTGTCCATCAGTCTGACTGCAATCAGCAGCCTGCTTACCCCGTTTACGCTGCCGCTGTTAACCTGGCTGGCACTGCAGTGGCTGCAGCCTCAATTGAATTATGAAAGCTTTCCTGTGCTGGCGACCATGGGGCGGTTGTTACTGATTGCGCTGGTGCCCGTTGTGCTGGGAATGGTGATCCGCCGCTATGCGCCTGGTGTCAGTCAGCGAGTACTGTGGCCTGTCAAGGTACTATCGTTGTTGTTTCTATTGATTGTGGTCGTCGGGATTATTAAGGCAAACCAGGACCGGCTGGCGGATATTCTGCTGACAGCAGGCCCGGCGGCGTTGCTGATGATGCTATCGGCACTGGCGCTGGGTTATGGTGTTGCACGCAGTTGGCAGCTGCCGTCCGAGCAGGCATTGACGCTGGCGATTGAAACCGGAGTGCAGAATGCGGGTACTGCGCTGCTGGTGACCGCAGGTGTCTTGCATGACCCGCAGATGTCGGCCAGCGCGCTCTGTTACGGAGTGGTGATGAACTTGCCCGTGCTGGTGTTGATCGGCTACCGAAACTGGCCTCGTCGTAAAGCAGGCAGGGTATCGGACTGAGATTATTCGATACCCAGCAGTTTATGGGTTTGCAGGCTTAGCCGCCACTGAGGGTGCTGCAGGCAATACTGTATCGTATCCCGGGTAAATATCTCCCGCATCGGGCCATCCATTGGCTGCAGAAAAAAATGGCTGAACTGTAGTGTGCTGAAGCGTTCAGGCAGGGCGGTGGGTTGAGGGTAGACCAGTTTCAGCTCATCGCCCCGGGTAATCACCAGTTCGCTGTCAGCTTTAGGGCTGACGCAGACCCAGTCAATGCCCGGCGGTAGCGGGCGGGTGCCATTGGTTTCAATGGCTACTTCAAAGCCGCGGGCATGGCAGCTGTCGATCAGTGCCTTGTCCAGCTGTAAAGCCGGTTCACCACCAGTGAATATAACATAGGGCGTCCCCCGGCCTTGTGGTGCCTGCCAGAGTTCAGACAGGCGTTCGGCCAGCTGTTCGGCGGTGTCGAATTTGCCACCATGACCGCCATCTGTGCCAACGAAGTCAGTATCACAAAAATCACAGACCGCCTTACTGCGATCCTGCTCTCTGCCTGACCAGAGATTGCAGCCTGTGAAGCGGCAGAACAGCGCAGTGCGTCCTGTATGTGCCCCTTCTCCCTGCAGGCTGTAAAACATCTCTTTAACGCTGTACATCAGATTCAGAATCCTCAAAAAAGGCGCAAGTCTACACCCTTATACGGACCCTGCAAGGCGTGATTTGTCAGCCTGGTTAATTACTGTTTCCGGGCTCCGGTGCTTTCCAGCGCCTTGAGCAGGTCTGCTTCCAGCTCTTCGAGTAACTCCCTGGCAGGGCTTTGTGCGCCGACCACGGAGGGGCGCAGCATATGCAGGGCTGTCGTGTTGCCTTGCTGGGTCAGGGTAACCGACAGTGGACACAGTGCCAGCATGGCAGGGTCCTGGTTGCTGACCTGATTCACATACCAGGGATTGCAGAACACCAGTGAGCGCATGGCGGTGAAGTTATTACGGTTGTAATCTTCGCCCCAGCGCTTTTCAAAGCGGCTGATGGACTGGCCGATGTTGGGTTCAAAGACGACAAAAAACCGGTGTGCTTCCAGTGCGCTGGAAACCTTCTGGTAGTTCGCTTCAAACTTACCGTCCAGCGCCAGGCTGAGTATTGGAGCGGCACTGCTCCATGGGCTTATTAACAGCAGGAACGTCAGCAGTAAGGAACGGAATCTGTTCATGGTAAAGCTCTCCGGGTAATTTAGTGTTGGCTAATGCAGGGCAGTTTATCATGACCAGTGTGCACATTTTTCATCCCCTGCTGCGATGAATTCCGCTATAATCCTCGCCTTTCTGTAATAGCCATTCATTCGAGCGACCATGACTGAACCTGCCGATCAGCCTACGGCTGAAGCTGTTGAACAAGCAAAGAAACTGAAAACCCGTCAGAACAAACTGCAGAAGCGCCTGCGCCGCGAGATGGGCCAGGCGATTGAAGCGTTCAATATGATTGAGGATGGCGACAAGGTCATGGTCTGCCTGTCCGGCGGCAAAGACTCCTACGCCATGCTGGATATCCTGATGAACCTGCAGCGTAGCGCGCCGATCAGCTTTGAGCTGGTCGCGGTAAACCTGGATCAGAAACAGCCCGGGTTCCCGGAACATGTGCTGCCAGAATACCTGGCCTCGATCGGTGTGCCGTTCCATATCGTGGAACGTGATACCTACTCGGTGGTGAAAGAGGTTGTTCCTGAAGGTAAAACCACTTGCGCCCTGTGTTCGCGCCTGCGTCGTGGCACATTATATGGTTTCGCCGAAGAGATCGGAGCAAACAAAATTGCCCTGGGTCATCACCGAGACGATATTCTGGAAACCTTCTTCCTCAATATGTTCTACGGTGGAAAGCTCAAATCCATGCCGCCCAAGCTGGTCTCCGATGATGGCAAGAATATGGTCATCCGTCCGCTGGCATATGCGCGGGAGAAGGACATTGCCGAGTATGCAGAGCTTAAGGGTTTTCCAATTATTCCGTGCAACCTCTGTGGTTCTCAGGAGAACCTGCAGCGTCAGGTGATTAAAGAGATGCTACAGGGCTGGGATAAAACACATCCGGGTCGGATCGAAACCATGTTCCGTGCCATGCAGCATGTTGTACCTTCCCATCTGGCTGATACAGCGTTGTTTGATTTCAAGGGGCTGCAGCGTGGCTATGCCCATGGCATTGTTGATAGCTGTGACCCACAGGCAGCGGCGATGCCTGAGATGATCGATATTCTGGCGTTGTAACAGAGTTGCTGGCTTCCGTCAGCAGACTCACAGCAAGTAAAGCCGCCGCGTAACCTCTGGCGGCTCTTTTGTCACTGAAGCTGACAGTCCGCTGATCCCCTGCAGCAGAATAAAAGGGAATTGATATGAACAGGAACGTTGTTCTGCTTTCGCTGTGTCAGGCGTTGCTGACCACCGGTAACATTCTGCTGGTTGCCGTTACCGGGCTAATTGGCCGTGAGCTGGCTCCCAGTGCCAGCCTGACGACCCTGCCGGTCGCCTTTCAGTTTGTCGGCCTGATGCTGGCGACCATTCCTGCTTCCCTTATTATGCGTAGAGTGGGGCGGCGCAATGGCTTCTACCTTGGCAACAGCGTTGGCATTGCAGGGGCACTGGTTTGTGTACTGGCACTCAGTGGCAGTCAGTTCATGCTGTTTTGTCTGGGGACGTTCCTGTTAGGTATCGGGATTGGTTTTGGTACCCTGTATCGCTTTGCTGCCGTTGAGGCCTGCCAGCCGGGTGAAGAGGGGAATGCGATCTCGCTGGTGATGGCTGGTGGTGTGCTGGCGGCAGTGCTGGGGCCTAATCTGGCGATTTATTCCCGTCAGTGGTTTGGTGAGCAGTCATTTACTGGCGCTTTTACTGCACTATTACTGCTTTATATTATTGCGCTGATCTTACTCAGCCGTATCCGGATGGAAGATGGTGCAAGCCCTGAGGCTGCAGGTACAGTCAGGCCGCTAAGTGAAATTCTGTTGCAGCCAGGCTTTATCAGCGCAGTTGTTACCGGGATGGTGAGTTATACCGTGATGGTGCTGTTAATGACCGCCACGCCCCTGGCGATGCAGCGTTGTGGCTTCAGTTTTGCTAGTGCTGCCACTGTGATTGAGTGGCATGTACTGGGCATGTTTGCTCCGGCATTTGTTACTGGTCAGCTGATCAGTCGTTTCGGGGTGCGTAATATTATACAGCTGGGAGGGGTGCTGTTTCTCGGCTGTATTGCGTTAAATCTGCATGGTACCAGTGAATGGCATTTCAGAGCTGCGTTGCTGTTGCTGGGTGTTGGCTGGAATTTTATGTTTATCGGTGCGACGCAGCTGGTAACGCGTACCTATAGTCCAGCGGAGAAAGCGAAAACTCAGGCGGCCAATGAATTTCTGATTTTCAGCATGGTAACCCTGGCATCTCTGGGGGCTGGCTGGATGGAGTCTACGCTGGGCTGGGCGACAACCAATATGCTGATGTTGCCACTGGTGCTGTGGGCGATGCTGGTTGTTGGCTGGTTTTCTCGTAAGGCCGCAGCGGTGACCTGCAACTGAAGTATTATGTTATTATATTTGGCTTTCCTAATGTATTGTTTTGTAACGATATTTGGCCCTGTACAGGTCGCTTTTGGGTCTTTGTCAAAGTCAATAAGAGTCCCGATGATCGGATTAAGTTACTAGATTATGACCCAGATTCGAACTCTGGCGGTTTTGTGGTGTTTTTCTTCTTGCACAGTGGTAGTGTTTCTCTGGTTTTGAAATCAGATAACTATCTATACCTTCATATCCAGGTAGTATTTAGTAGTTAAGGAAGAGGCTAGGGCGGCAATGACTTTGAAGCAACGTTTCTATCTTGTAACAGCAATATTGATAATTGCGTTTGCAAGCCTGTTTATTTTGCAGCGTTCGTTGATTAGTGATCAGGAGATGGCCTGGGAGAATCTGCGGGACCAGGCACTGGCCCGTGAGGAAATGCTGCTGACTATGCGCTCCAGTGTTGGCTATGGTGGTCTGATTCATAACTTTAAAAACTACGTTCTGCGTGGCCAGCCAAAATACCTTGACCGAGTAATGAGCAATCATCGCAGCCTGCTCGAGGGGATTAACGCCTATCGCCAGCTCAGTGGCTTACAGCCGTCAGAGTCCAGGGCGTTGCAGGATATTGAGTCTACATTTAATCGTTACCGTGATGAAGCGAAGCGGGTTTCACTGTTGTTGCAGCAGGGTAAAACCATTGCTGAACTGGATAAGTCGGTCAAGATTTCTGATAAACCTGCCATTGAAGGGTTTAAAGCACTGGATCAGCAGTATGCTGATTTAGTAGAAAAATATACTGGAACATTTGAAGCTGTTTCTGATAGTGGTGCCGATATTGCGTTGTTCAGCCTGGTTGTGGCGTTTATCCTGCTGCAGATTGCGCTGTATCACATGTACTTCTACATCGCTGGGCGCTTGCGTAGTATTGATGAAGCGGTGGTTAATCTGTCTGCCGGTGAGGCTGACCTTACTCGTCGCTTGCCAGAACAGGGTTGTGATGAATTTGCTCAACTGGCATGTCACTTTAACCAGTTTATGGAGAAAATGGCGGACCTGATCGGCTCTGTTCGTGATCTGTCATTGAATATTGAAGCCGGTCTGACTCAGATCGAAAGCAATGAAGATGACAATACTGAACGTTTCTCCCGCCAGCGTGATCAGACTGAGCACCTGGCAACGGCTGTGGAGGAGCTGGCTGCAACCGCACACAGTGTGGCAGAAAGCACCGGTAATGCAGTGCAGGCGATTGATGAAGCTCGTCACCAGTTTGATAATGGTGTTGGTGCGCTGGAAAGTTCAGTGCAAAGCATGGTCAGCCTGTCTGATGGTGTGCATGATGCGGTGAGTGTTATCAGCTCTCTGAAAGATAAATCCGATGAAATCGGTAATATTGTCGATGTCATCGGGGATATCGCCGAGCAGACCAACCTGCTGGCACTTAACGCGGCGATTGAGGCGGCCCGTGCCGGTGAGCAGGGGCGGGGTTTTGCGGTGGTTGCCGATGAGGTACGTACCCTGGCAAGCCGCACTCAGCATTCCACCGAAGAGATCCGTAATATGATTGAGCAGTTGCAGCGCAGCTCCGAACAGGCCGTTTCTGCAATGGACCGCAGTGCCGGTGATAGCAGCAACTCGGTGGAAAAAATTCAGCAGGCTGAAGCTTCAATGCAGCAAATCGCCAGTGAAATACAGAAAATTTCGCAGCTCAATATGCAGATTGCTGAAGCTTCCGGACAGCAGTCAGATGTAACCGATACCATTAATCGCAGCATCCACCATATCTCCAGCCTGTCCGATGAGAACGGTATCGCCATGGAAGAAAACCATCAGGCGGTGTCTGATCTGAATCGGCGCACTGAAGAGATGGCCTGTCAGATCAAACGTTTCCGCTTATAAGGTCTGTTCCGGGTTAAAAGAGGCAGCTACGGCTGCCTTTTCTGTTTTAGCTCGTCAGTGTAGCTGGCGGTTATCCATGTGATTTTCTGTGTAGTTGTGTCTGTAGCACTGGGCTGCCATTACCCGGCCTCAACTATCCTGCCTGCAGCGCGTAATCAGATACTACCGCGCTGCTGTTTCAGTCCGCGTCGTCAGCTTCGGCAGCAGGGTGGAGGTGGTTGTCAGATATACACATTTGCTCCAGGTTTACGACCAACTGTTCAATATCAGACTGTCCTTATGCAGTACTTGTATTACAATGGCCTGGCGCTATCGTGCTTCATGTGGCTGACCTTAAGGTTGCCATGGAGGGCGCGACTGCCAGCTTTTGTTGGCACGGCGATTATAGCCAGACTCTGGAAGGACCTATGCACCCAGCTCTACAATCTCTGATCCACTTTTGCCAGGACAACTGGTTGAACCTGCTGGCGTTTTGCTGGTTTCTGATCTGTTTTAAAGGCTACATGCTATATGCAAAACGAATGAGTTACAGTACTGCCTGTCTGGCCAGCGTACTGCACCTGTATCGAACTGAGTGGATGAAGCGGATGCTGGCCCGCGATATGCGCATTGCCGATGCGACAGTGGTGGCTAACCTTGAGCGTGGCGTCTCGTTCTTTGCCTCCACCACCATGCTGATTCTGGCAGGCCTGATGACGGTGATGGGCTCCACAGAGCAGGCAATTATGGTGGTTGAGGATATTCCTTTTGCGCTATCAGCAACCCAGGAAGAGTGGGAGCTAAAGCTGCTGTTATTGATCTACCTGTTTGTTTATGCTTTTTTCAAGTTCACCTGGAGCCTGCGCCAATATGGTTTTGCGTCAGTTATGATTGGTGGCGCGCCAGCGCCAGGTGAAGAGTTGAATGAGGCTGAGTTGCAGGCCCATGCGGCTCGAATTGCCAAGATGACCTCTATGGCGGCGAACAACTTTAACATTGGTCTGCGCACCTACTACTTTGCCCTGGCTATTCTGGGCTGGTTTATCAACCCCTGGTTGTTTATGGCGCTTTCTGCGATCGTGACCCTGGTGCTTTATCGACGTGAGTTCAGCTCTTCAACCCTGAAAACCCTGATGATGAGTGATGGCCATGAGGCTGACTGATATGCAGCTGCAGGGCTGGGTGAGGGTGCCTCTAGCATCTGCGAGCGCAGCGTCGGGGGCGGCAGCTATCTAACTGCTCGGTAATCGTCAGGCCAAGCCGCAAGCGCCGGCCAATCGCCAGTGCGCGGGCCCATTTCCTGATGGGCTAAGCACTGACGGTGGCCTTCTGGCGACTGAAAAGAAAATATTTCAAAATCAGCCCCTTGAAAAGCTTTCTATGGCCCCCATCTCTGTTGCAACTGAATTTGAATGTGCGTCCTGGCCGTTACACGCCGGGCGTATTATCACTGTAAAGAAAACCAGGGGCCATCACCGATGACGACTGAAACCCATAAAGAAACGCACGGTTTCCAGACTGAAGTAAAACAGCTGCTGCAGCTGATGATCCACTCACTGTACTCCAACAAGGAAATTTTCCTGCGTGAGCTGATCTCCAACGCATCGGATGCAGCGGAAAAGCTGCGTTTTGAAGCCCTGTCTGATGGCAGCCTGTATGAAAATGATGGCGAGCTGCGTATTCGCGTCAGCTTCGACAAAGACGCAAACACCCTGACCATCGACGACAACGGCATCGGCATGACCCGTGACGAAGTGGTTGAGAACCTGGGTACGATTGCCAAATCAGGCACGGCCAGCTTCCTGAGCAACCTGACCGGCGATCAGACCAAAGACAGCCAGCTGATCGGTCAGTTTGGTGTGGGTTTCTACGCTTCTTTCATCGTTGCTGACAAAGTGGATGTATACACCCGCCGTGCCGGTGCTGATGCATCTGAAGGTGTGCACTGGGCATCTGCTGGTGAAGGTGAGTTTGATATCGCCACCATCGACAAGGCAGAGCGCGGCACGCGCATCGTACTGCACCTCAAAGAGGGCGAAGAAGGCTTTGCCGATGGCTGGAAGCTGCGCCAGCTGGTGCGCCAGTTCTCTGACCATATCTCCCTGCCGGTGATCATGGAAAAAGAGATCATGCCGACTGAGGAAGAAGGCGAAGACGCTGAAGTTAAAGTTGAAGATGAAACCGTTAACAGCGCGACCGCACTGTGGACACGCAACAAGGGTGACATCAACGACGAAGAGTACCAGGAGTTCTACAAACACATCTCCCATGACTTCGCTGATTCCCTGACCTGGGCGCATAACCGCGTTGAAGGTAACATGGAATACACCAGCCTGTTGTACCTGCCAGAACGTGCACCGTACGACATGTGGAACCGTGATGCGCCTAAGGGCCTGAAACTGTACATTCAGCGCGTTTTCATCATGGATGAAGCTGAGCAGTTCCTGCCGCTGTACCTGCGTTTCATCAAGGGTGTGATCGACTCTAACAACCTGTCACTGAACGTATCCCGTGAGATTCTGCAGAAAGACGCTAACGTCGACAAACTGCGTACCGCGCTGACCAAACGTGTACTGGATATGCTGGCCAAGCTGGCAAAGAAAGATGCAGAAAAATACGCGACGTTCTGGAAAGAGTTTGGCGGTGCCCTGAAAGAAGGCCCGGCAGAAGACGCGGCAAACAAAGACAAGATTCTAAAGCTGATGCGCTTTGCTTCTACGCACACCGACTCTGCTGAGCAGACGGTGTCGCTGGATGATTACATCAGCCGTATGAAAGAAGGTCAGGACAAGATCTACTACGTGGTGGCCGACTCTTACAACACGGCTAAGAGCAGCCCGCACCTGGAGATCTTCCGCAAGAAAGGCATCGAAGTGCTGCTGATGTCTGACCGCATCGATGAGTGGATGATGAGCCAGGTCTTCGACTGCGATGGCAAGTCATTCCAGGACGTTGTAAAAGGCGAACTGGACCTGGGCGAAGCAGAGTCCGAAGAAGAGAAGAAAGAGCAGGAAGAGCAGGCCAAAGAGCTGGAAGGGCTGGTTGAACGTCTGACCACGGCGCTGGACGGCAAAGTGGCTGAGGTGCGTGTTACCCACCGTCTGACCGACTCTCCAGCTTGTCTGGTGATCGGTGCCTACGATATGGGTGCGCAGATGCGCAAGATCATGGAAGCGGCAGGCCAGGCAGTGCCTGAGTCCAAGCCGACGTTTGAGATCAACCCATCACATCCGCTGATCGAGAAAATGGATCAGGAAGCAGATGAAGATCGCTTCACCGATCTGGCGCAGATCATCTTTGACCAGGCCGGCCTGGCAGCAGGTGATCAGCTGGATGATCCAGCTGCCTATGTTTCCCGCCTGAACCGTCTGTTGCTGGAGCTGAGCCAGTAAGCAGCCCGTCTGTTCCGGTATAGACATCAATGCCAGTCAGCTTGCTGACTGGCATTTTTCATTTCAGCGGCCACTCAACCGTAAAGGTTGTTCCCGCGCCGCGTTGTGTCTCGCAGCCTAATCGCCCCCCCTGTTCCTGCTCGATAATATCTTTGCAGATTGATAATCCCAGCCCGGTACCGTCGCCGGGGGCTTTGCTGGTGATAAACGGTTCAAACAGTCTGTGTGCTACTGATTCTGGAATGCCGGCACCATTATCCCTGATATTCAGCCTTAGCCAGCATGAATCACAGCTCAGCTTGATGCTGATTTTCCCTTCGGCTCGCTGTGCCAGGCGAATAGCATCGGCTGCGTTGCTGATCAGATTAACCAGCACCTGCAGGACCCTGTTCGGACTCATACGTATTCGTGGTAATGCCGGGCTGGCAGAGATTGTGAGTGTTGCGACTCCTGACCACTGGCCGCGGGTCAGAGCACTGGCCTGTTGTGCCAGCCCGGCCATGTCTACTGGCAGGCGGTGCTGTGTATCTGGGTGCAACCAGCAGCAGGCATTACTGGTCAGCTGGCTGATCTGCTCAACTCCGGTGCGGGACTGACGAATGGCATGGGGAATCTCCTGTAGCAGGTAGCCCAGGTCAAGTGCCTGGAGTTGCTGCTCCAGTCTGTCTGGCAGGACATCCATATCGAGCTGATTCAGGCTCTGTAACAGTGGCATCAGCTGCTGGTGACTGTCATGTAGAAAGGCAAGGTTATCACCAATGAACTGTGCTGGTGTGCTGACATCATGCAGTAAAGCGGCACACTGTCGACCGGACTGCAGTAGCGGTTGCGCTGCTTTCATCTGTTCAATCAGTAACGCTTTTTCTGCCTGGTCCAGCCCCAGCTGCTGAGTTGTACGTGTCAGCAGGGCGACTGTCTTCGTCAGCTCTGCAGGAGGCTGAATATGGCCAGGCTGCTGGCTGATCTCGTTGTCATATTGTTTCAACCGGATGCTGAAAAGGCTGCAGGCGATCAGGCTTATCAACATGCAGTGGGCTAGAAGTAACAGTAGAGGCCAGGGGTGCTGCAATATTACTGGTGGTGGCTGTGAGCTTTTTAAAGGGGGAAGCACCGCTTCCAGAATCAGATAGCCCAGCAGGCTGGTTAGCAGGCAGATTGGGAGGCAACGCCAGAGATTGCGGTGGAATACAGAGTTGGAATAGCGCTGTAACAAGGTACCCGTCTCCATTAGTAAAGGGGTAAGTGACCATTCCTGTAGGCTCTTTTCGCATCCTGTGTGGGGGTATAGAGTACGGACGTGCTGGAATGTTCCAGTTGATAGCGTAAAAACTTGTGGGCTCAAAACAGGTCTACACTGGAAATCAGGTCAGTGATGACATTTGTCGTCAGCCTGCTCTCACTTTGTATTCAGTGGATATGGAGACTATGGACGGAAGTAAACCGCGTGTCCTGTTTGTTGATGATGACCCTGACTTGCTGGCGGGTCTTAAACGCTCCCTGCGGCAGTGGGGAAAGGTCTGGGAGCTGTCTACCCTGGAAAGTGCTGAGTTAGCACTGCGCAGCCATGAGAGCTATCCCTACCAGGTAGTGGTAACTGATATGCTGATGCCCGGCATGGGGGGCATGGAGCTGATTCAGGCCCTCAATAGCAGCGCATCACCGCCGGTGTGCATAGTGCTGACCGGTATGTCAGACCTGAATGCCGCCAGCCGACTGATTAATACCTGTGAAGTGTTTCGTTTTTACCCTAAACCCTGCCCCCGCGAGGAGCTGGCTGCAGCAATTGTGGCTGCACTTGAGCAGGCGGCCGACCCGCAGCCCGGCAGGGTTGTGACTGCTGACCTGAATGTGCCATCTGTTGTACTTGAGCGGGAAATCCTGGACAGTTTGTCTCGTGGTGTACTGGTCGTTGATAATACGGCCAGGCCAGTGTATATGAACCAGCCTGCAACGGCGTTAGTCGCACAGCGTCGTGGTCTGTCACTGGATATGTGTGGTGTACTACGGGCGAATTCACGACAGGAAACACAGCGCTTACATCAGGCCTTGACCAGTGTTATGGGTGGCGACAGTGGCGGGAGTATGGCAGCGCTGACGCTGGATAGTGCAGCGTCCGGGTCGCCCCTGATGCTGGTTGTTACCTCGGCTGCTGAAGACGTTGATCCTGCACGTCAGCATGCCATTGTATTTATCTCCGGGCTGGGGCCTGTAAGGGCGACGGCCCCCTCGTCGGATGTGATTGCAACCATGCTGGGGGTTACCCATACCGAGGCCCGGCTGGTTGAAAAGCTTGCCCAGGGCCAGAACCTGGAGCGTGCGGCTGATGAGATGGGGGTAACGCTGTCATCGGCCCGGACCTACCTCAAGCGGGTACAGAAAAAGACCGGTACCAGTCGTCAGGTTGATCTGGTCAGGCTGGTGCTGGATATCCCTTTGCCCTGACTGTTTTGACCTCCTGCTGTTCACATATGGCGCTGGCCGTGGCTATATGGCTTTCCGGTGGCTGATCGTGCGTGCTTAAAATCAATACTGATAGAGTTATTTCTGTCATTTTTGTCATTTCTGTCATTTTTTTGCCTCACCTGATCTATCCCAGGCCAGAAACAGCTGTGCTTTATGGGGAAGCTTTATTTAATTTCAGCTATAAGTTAATAGCTAAAAAATTTTGAACTTTTCTATCTGGTCATACCTGTATGGTTGGTCGGTGTTTTTGGTGATGGTTATTCTGGTGAATATCTGGTTGGTTAAATCTTTGCAATATTTTACTGACTTACATATTTATACCCCCTTATTTGTCGCAAATTAGTCCCTATCTGGTGACAGCCCCTGTCCATTATATGGCCTGTAATGTGTGTATGGATTTCGCATGGAGCTTTAAGACGAATGGATACGCAGGTATGCGATTCGAGTTGGGCTGATAACCACCGGTCAGAATCGGTGAGAATTAAAATTTTGCGATGAAGTAAGCGAAAGGTCAGGAGTCAATTATGATAAGCCATAAGCCAAATAGACAGCGGTTACCGCTGCTTGGGCTGTTACCCGTTTTAATAATGGGTGTTGCTACACAGTCTGAGGCGGCGTACCCCTCCAATAACCCGGATTTGCCGGATGGGATGGGAACATTGCAGGGGGTGCCCGTGCCGCCGGTGCCAGGTATTGAAAAGTATGTCAGAAACAAAGGCTATGCCGAGTTGCTAGGTAAGGCACTGTTCTGGGATATGCAGGTGGGTAGTGATGGTCAGGCCTGTGGTAGCTGTCATTTTAATGCGGGGGCTGATAACCGGGTTAAGAACCAGCTGAGTCCTGGCTTGCTGGACCAGGCGAACGGTGTTTTTGATATTCTGCCCAGCGGCAATCAGGGCGGACCAAACTACACCTTAACAGCGGACGATTTCCCATTTTATAAATTCTCAGATACTCGTGATCGCACCTCACCTCATCTTTTTGAGGTGGATGATGTGGTGTCTTCACAGGGGGTATTCCGGGCAGATTTCGTCAGTTTGACGCCAGATGGTAAAGACGAAGAGTGTAGTATTGTTCATACAGATGAAGCAGGGTTCTTCGTAACCAATCCTGATGGAAGCAAGTTAAATGTACGCCGGGTTGAGCCTCGCAATACACCAACTATGATCAATGCGATCTTTAACTTCCGTAATTTCTGGGATGGCCGTGCAAATAACATCTTCAATGGTGTTGACCCATTTGGTCGTCGTAACCCGGATGCCGTAGTTTACGGCTGGGATAAGTACTCCAATTCACTCTCACCGGAAAAAGTGCATCTGATTAACTCATCGGCTGCATCTCAGGCTGTGGGTCCGGTGTTAAGCCCATTTGAGATGTCCTGTGATAAAAAAGGTTTCCAGCATGTGGGCCGTAAAATGTTGCAGAAACGGGCGCTGGCAACACAGAAAGTCCATAATCAGGACAGCGTACTGGGCTATCATGTGCACAGTTCTGGAAAGGGTCTGAAGTTTAAATATAAAACTCTGGTAGAGAAAGCCTTTAATAAACGTTACTGGGGCTCTGACCAGCCGGTAATGATTGGTGGAGAGTCTTTCAGCCAGATGGAAGCAAACTTCTCGCTGTTCTGGGGGCTGGCGATTCAGGCGTATGAGTCTACGCTGATCTCCGATAAAACGCCGTTTGACCGCTTTGCCAAAGGCAGTAAGCTGGCGCTGACTGAACAGCAGAAACGCGGGATGGAGATTTTTGCCGGTCAGGGCAAGTGTGTGAGCTGTCACGCCGGGCCTGAATTTACCAAAGCGGCCACTCACCTGCAGCCTGAGAATGAGGAAGAAGGGCTGCTGGAGCGGATGTTCATGGGAGACAACGAGGTTTCCGTTTATGACAATGGCTTCTACAACATCAGTGTGGCACCTACCCGTGAAGATATTGGTCTGGGTAATGTTGACCCGATCAGTAACAAGCCACTGTCATTTACCCGTCAGGCACAGATTGTGGCCGCCGGTGGCGATGCGCCAGATCCGTTTGAAGTTGACCATCGCACCTTTGAGGTGAACCCTGATGTGCCGCTTGACCCGAATGAGCGCAATGCAGTTGACGGTGCCTTTAAAGTGCCAGGCTTGCGTAACGTGGCGCTGACCGGGCCATATATGCATAACGGTGGTATGGCTACGTTGCACCAGGTGGTTCGCTTCTATAACCGGGGTGGCAACATTGAGTTTGAGAACGATGGTTCGGATTCCACTGGGTTTAACGGTGTGAAGAGTAACTTTGACCCGGATATCCAGCCACTTGGCCTGACTGACCAGCAGGAAGACGATCTGGTTGCTTTCCTGGAGTCGCTGACCGATGAGCGGGTTCGCTGGGCGAAGGCACCATTTGACCACCCACAGCTGTTCGTACCGAACGGCCATCCAGGGGATGATAACGCTACAGTGGCAGATGGCACGGGTCTGCAGGCCCGGGACAGTCTGCTGGAGATCAAAGCAGTTGGTCGTAACGGTCGCAAACCTTCCCAGGGTCCAATCAAAAACTTCCTTGAGTAAGTCCCAGCTCATCGCAGCTGAGGAACCCCGGTTACGCTGACTGGCGGTTCCCCAAAGGAGTCCTGTTTCGAGGGCTCCTTTTTTTGTGTTTAATGCTTAGTTAGCTTTCCGATGCGCTGTGCTTCAAACTGCTCAGGCCAGTCTCGTCGGGTTGCGACCTGGCCATGTTCACGGACATGGGCGAGGCTGGCCAGATCAAGCTGGCAGATCAGCCAGTGACTCTGTTCGGTACTGATCTTTTCGCTCTGGGCGCAGATGCCATCGGCGGGCAGGCCATAATCTGGTGGTGTGTACAGTCCGGCGCGGCCCAGGTTGACATCCAGTGCCGGTGACCAGGGGGCGGTTCCGGCGGTGGCTGATTGCAGCACAGCGATCTGGTTTTCCAGTGCCCGTGCCTGAGCACCAATGCGTACCCGATTAAACCCTGCTGCGGTGTCGGTACAGCTGGGGGCCAGAATCAGTTCAACTCCCTGTTCGGCCAGTTGGCGGCCCAGGTTGGGAAACTCATTGTCGTAACAGATCAGAATGCCGAGCTTTCCCAGCGGTGTGTCAAAGGCGCGGAGTCCCTGGCCACTGCGGATATTCCACTGTTCACGTTCAAAGCGGGTCATAATCAGCTTGTCCTGGTGGCCCAGCAGGCCCCGGGGGCCGAATAGCCAGCTGCGGTTACGGTAATGACCGTCACTGTCAAGGAACGGAGCGCTGCCGGGGCAGAACCAGATCTGGTGTTGTTGGGCCAGTTGTTCGCACAGTGCCAGCCAGCGTGGTAGTACAGGCTGTAGTTCGGCAATGGAGCGGTGCAGATCCTGGCAGCTCTGATCGGATTGCAGCCGGGTAAGGGCCATTGCGCTGTATTCCGGTAGCAATAACAGCTGTGCACCCTGGTCAGCGGCCTCGCCGACCAGCTGACACAGATGTTGTTCATAGTGCTCCCAGCGGTGGAAGGCTTCTATCGCATATTGGCAACTGGCCAGGGTCAGTGTGGGCATCACAGGGCTTTTATCCAGAAAGACATTGGGTGTGAGCTGGGCTGAGCTGCATTGAGTTCCAGCCACTGAAGCTCGGTACGTAATGCGTGGTAGTGCTGGTAGCCACGCTTGCGCCAGAACGGTTCCAGCGACCTGTAGTTTACAGGTCGTAGAGGGTGGTCAGGAGCGCGTTCAATGGCGCAGAAACAGCACCAGCGGATACCGCCCTGCTGGGCTGCCCAGGCTTCCCGCTCGGCAAAGAAACGCACCCCGATACCACGTCCCCGATAGGCAGGCAGCAGTACGGACTCACCGAAGTAAAATAGCTGAGAGAGGGGCCATTGCTGTGCAGCAGGCTGTGCTAAAAATGGTTGCTGGAAGGATCTGTCGGCTTCGACCATAGGGATGCCGGTGGCGGCCCCTACCAGCTGGTCGCCATCAAATGCCAGCACAAACAGGCAGTTGGGGCTGCTGGCGTAGGCCTCCAGGTAGTGTTGTTCGTAGTCCAGTGAGCCCTGGTAGAGGTAGGGGTATTCACAAAATACGCTAATGCGCAGCTGGGCAACACTGGATAACCAGGGGGCAATCGCCTGGCCGGTCAGGGTTTGGAATGTCAGGCTGCGCATAGGCTCTCCCTGTCTGTCAGCGGATACTCAGAGGCTGGCTGTCAAATGAAATACCGGCCCAGCCGTGCTGCATAAAGTTACGGATATTGCCGTGATCTGTGCCCTGTGGTGTGTTCAATACGTCCTGGTAGTGGCGACCGAAGCAGGCCAGTGTCTGGGCCTGGGTCAGCTGATTCAGCTGGGCAAAAGCAAATACCTTGCAGCTCCCCTCATTCTGACCGGCTTCATTATGCAGGTCACCATTGCGAAAACCGGCAGGCTGGTAGTTATAGTGAGCGGAGATGACTGCCATGGTATCTTCAAAATCCAGTGCGGGGTCCTGGCCAATTGTGTTTACAAATGTGTCTAGCTGCATGGTACGTAAGCTCTTGTGATTGTTGGGCGGATACTAAGCAGTCCCTCAGTCAAAGTCGAGCAGGATATCTTCATGGAGCAGTTCAGCTGCGGCATCTTCGACATAGGCCAGGAACTCGGTTTCGGGTAACGGGCGGCTGAAGTGATAGCCCTGTACCTGGTTGCAGCCCAGATCGCGCAGCCGGTTAAGCTGTTCGATGTTTTCTACACCCTCGGCAATAACCTCCAGTTTCAGGCTTTGTGCCAGCGCGATAATGGCGCGGGTGATTGCCTGATCATGGCCGTCCAGATGCAGCTCATCAATAAATGAGCGGTCAATTTTGAGTTTGTTGATGGGCAGCCGTTTGAGATAGCTCAGCGAAGAGTAGCCTGTACCGAAATCATCAATGGCGATATCTGCCCCCAGTGTCTGCAGGGCTTCAAGCATGGTGGCTGAGCGTTCCGGGTTATCCATCAGTACACTTTCGGTGATCTCAAGCTCAAGAGCGCTAGCCGGGCAGCCTGTGGCATTCAGGATATCTTTTAAGGTGGTAACCAGCGAGGTGCCGTTGAATTGATGGCCGGAAATATTGATGGCAATACGCGGTATTTCAATCCCCAGCTCACGCCACTGTACGCACTTGCGGCAAGCTTCACGCATCACCCATTCACCTATCGCTGTAATCTGGCCGCTGGCTTCGGCACAGGGTATAAATGCGCCGGGGGGGAGCAGGCCCTTTTCGGGGTGCAGCCAGCGGATCAGGGCTTCAGCGCCGATAACCTGGCCATTGCTGATATCAATCTGCGGCTGGAAGTAGAGGATAAACTGTTGCTGCTCGATCGCATTGCGCAGGGCATCAATGGTGGCTACACGATTCACAACCTCATCGGTCATGGTGCTGTTGTAAAGGCTGTAGCCATTGCGGCCTTCGCCTTTGGCCTGGTACATGGCTGAGTCCGCATTGCGTAGCAGGAGCTCTGCCGTATTACCATTGTCCGGGTAGCAGCTCATGCCGATACTGGCAGTGCAATGCATGGGCTGTGAGCTGAGTATGAATGGGTCACGAAACAGCGCCAGTACCTGTTCAGCCAGCTGGGATAACCGGTCCGGGTTGGCTGTCAGGCTGGTGATAATGGTGAATTCATCCCCGCCCAGTCGGGCAACCATATCATCATGCATGGCAATTGACTGTAATCGGGAGGCGACCATTTTCAGTAGCAGATCGCCTTCTGAGTGGCCCAGGGTATCGTTGACTTCTTTGAAGTTGTCCAGATCGATGAATAGCAAGGCAATCCGGCCCTGGTCGCGGCGGGCTTTCTCGATGGTTTCACTCAGGTAACGGGTGCCATACATCCGGTTTGGCAGCCCGGTCAGGTGATCGTGATAGGCTCGGTGGCGCAGCTCTTCGGTTTGCTCATTAAGCCCGTCGATCATGGTGTTTGCCTGATGGGCTAATAGCTTGAACTCATCAAAGTAGATACGGCTGATATCGATATGTACCCGGCTGTTGATCGAGTCAGAAAACGTTCGTTGAAACAGCCGCATGGTGGCACGGAGTTTAACGGCCAGCCCATAGATGGCGATAGCAATGATCAGCAGGGCGACTCCGATAATCGTCAGCCCTGACTGGATACGATTGGTTAGCTGACTGGTCAGCCTGTCTTTACGGGCGGTCAATTCCTGTTGCATATCATCCAGGTGGACTCCGGTTCCAATCAGTACATTCCATTGTGGTATGGCTTTGACAAAGGATATTTTCTCCACCTCACTTCCGGCAGGGCCTGGCCAGTAATAGCGGGTAAATCCTCCCTCGGGTGACTGCATGGCCGTTTCTATGTTCTTCTGTACAACGGCTATGCCGCGGCTGTTGCGCGTTTCGAAAGTCGGCTGGGGGATTGGATAGTACTGGTGGTGTGAGACGTGAGTCTGGCCGGTGTAGGAGGTTACAAAAAAGTAGCCGCTGTTGTTACGGCTGTGGGTCAGGCGGGAGAGTTTCTGGTATACCTGTTCACGAAGTTCCTGATGTGTATCACGGCTGTACTCCCCAGTACCGATAACCCAGTTCCATGGCTTATAAAGCTTGATATAGCTGTGCTTTTGCTTAAGCGCTTTTTCGGTTGTTGTATTGCGCCATTGGTATGTAACCGGGCCTTCTTCGGCTGTGCTTAGTGTTTGCTGGATCTGCTCGAGCACTTTTGCACCGGTGGGGCCAAATACTTCGGCCACCGGACGGTTCTCTGCGGAGGGGTCGGGTGGGTAGAGTTTTTCTATGCCGTCCCGGGTTGTGATGTAAAAGTAGCGCTGGCCGTTATCCCAGCGCTGGTAGCGCAATGCTTCCAGCGCTTTTTGCTGTATTTCGGCAACACTGAGACTGCCTGCGTAATGTCTGTTCAGGCTGGTGATCACGTTGAATGCCTGGTTTACATGCTCTTTGAGCTGGGTGCGTAGCTGCTGCTCTGCTTTGATGCGCTCCTCTTCAATCAGGTCTGTTGCGCGCATTACCTCATTGCGTAGTTCAGATTTGCGTGTCTCGATGTATTGAGCCGCGTATCGATTGTTGTTTACTTCAAGTGCCTGATATTCACTCTCTATCCAGAGGTAACCAATAACCCCAAGGGCAATAAATTGAATTGCAGCGATAGGGATCAGAATAGAGCGTATCAGCTTATTTCTCAGCTTTAGTACCACAGAGTGCGCCTTAATCCATCAAGGATCTGTTTTGTACATTATAACGACTGTCTTCATTACGGAACTTTGTTGAAAACAGTATAACCCGGAGGATAAATGAATTGATTTTACACAACCTATCTCTTAAGTATAGGTAGATAGTTTAGGGTACTATCAGGAATCATCCTTCAGTAATTATCTCTGTGATCGAGGGAGGGGGAGTAAGGGGAGTTCAGTGGTGTTTTTGACCTCTGTCATGGTGATATTGCTTTGTGCTTCCTGGATGTGTGGCAGTTGCAGTAATCGTCGCCGGAGGAATTGCTCGTAGCTCTCTATATCCTGTGTCACCACGCGCAGGGTGTAGTCCATGCCTCCTGACATGGTCCAGCACTCGACAACTTCGGCAAAGCCGACAATGGCTTCCTCAAATTCATTGAGCATATTCCAGCCGTGGGCTGAGAGCTTGATATTGACAAAAACTACAATGCCTAACCCCAGTTTGTGTCTATCCAGCAGGGCGACTTTTTTGCGGATATAGCCTTCGTGTTGTAACCGGTTGATACGACGCCAGCAGGGTGACTGTGATAAGCCGACGCGTTCAGCCAGGTCGGCAGCTGACAGGTGGCTATCCTGTTGTAGTAGCTGGAGTAATTTTCGATCAATCGAATCAAGTTTTTCAGACATTACAGGAAACCTTGCTAACAGGAGGTCAGATTTTAGCAGGTTAATGCAAGAGGGCGGAGGTGTTCGGTATTCAGAGGGAAAAAAACGGCGTCTGGCAGACGCCGTCAAAGGCAGATTGACTATTAAACCGGTCAGGCTGACGCTGTGGTCACTGGATGGCGCCAGTTACCAGAGCCCTGTTCCCTGCCGGCCCGGTTTAATGTGAAGGCCTGCTCATCCAGGATAAGCGTGCTTCGATCTGTTTCATACCTGAGCCAGGAGATGATCCAGAAAGCTGAAAACGCTCCAGTTGTTCAGCTGCATTCAATGACGCACATTGTAGCGAGCTCGCGGAGGAATGATCTGTCTTTTTATGCTTTGATTTACTCTATGCGTGCATGATTTATCTGAATAAACTGATTTTTGTGATTTTTTATTCTATCAGTAGGTGTGAGGGCAGTTTAATAGCCCTGAACTGCCTGATTGGGGGGGCTCTGTGTTGGGGTGGTCAGTCAGACGGTATTGCATCCGGTACATGCCCTGGTGCAGTTGCTTGACTGTGAATCCTTTGCGGCTGTACAGGCGACGGGCAGGGTTGTTGGTATAGACAGAAAGCCGTACCGCTTCGAGTTGTTGCTGGCGTGAGCGTTCGAGTACCCAGTCCAGCAGCTTGCCGCCAATCCCTGAACCCTGATAAGCCGGAAGTAGCTGGATTTCACGGATATAGCAGATCCGTTCGGCGAAAGAGATACGCAGAACGCCGACGACTTTGTCCGCCAGGTGTACTTCGTAGTTCTGATAACGGGGCCAGTTCTCGTCGAACCGCTGCTGGTTCCAGAGGATGTTTCGCTGCCTGTAATAGTTTGCCATATTGTTGCGGGTCAGTTGCTGAGTGAAGCATCTGCTGGCGGCATTTTTCAATGTAATCTGCATCTTGATCTTGCGTGTCTCCTCGCCGGTCGGCCGATTGAGGATAGCAAACCTGAACGGGGCTTTCGATGGAAGTGGTTGTCACTGTCGTCAATGGATTGTGTGCTCCGGGCTGTAACTGGGCAGGGCAGGGGCTGGCCAGCGTTGGCGTCCGGGACATTATCCGGTTAAACGGTGGGTTGAATTCAATACTGGTAGTACTTTAGTGAAGAGTGTATAAGTACGCTTGAATTAAAGGTCTATCTTATCCAGGTTTCCAAAACGCTGGTGTGTGAGCCTTGAGTTATCTGTTGTGATCAGAGGTAAGGATGTCTGGTTCCATTTCCCCCCTGCGCAGTGAAATTGTCCTGGCGGACGATGAGCTGATCGTGAGCAAAACCTGCCTTAAAGGCAAAATCACCTATGCTAATCGGCGCTTTATGTCTATCGCTGGTTTTCCCGAGCAACAGCTATTACACCAGCCCCATAATCTGATTCGCCATCCGGATATGCCTAAAGGGGTGTACCGTCTGATGTGGAAAACATTGCAGAGCGGGCAGGAATTCTTTGGCTTTGTAAAAAATCTGTGTGCTGATGGCAGTTACTATTGGGTGTTTGCGAATGTGACGCCGGATATTGATGAGCATGGTCAGAAACGCGGTTATTATTCCGTGCGGCGTAAAGCACCTGAAGGTGCTATCAGGTTGGTGGAAGCGCTTTATAAAGAGATGCTGGCGATTGAGGAGGCAGCAAGTGGCAGTGCTGCTATTGAGCAATCTGTTGCGCATCTGCAGAGCTGGCTGGACCAGCACCGTCTTGAATATTTTCCGGCTATGTTGCGACTCTATCGCCACGGCCAGCTCTGAGAGGACTGAAACATGCCCTATAAATCGGTCAGTCGAAGTATTCCGTTTTTGCGTACTCAGTATGTTACCGGGACTGTTATCTGTTATGTCATTATCGGAATGACATTTGTCTATTCTACCTGGCGCTATGGGCTGGACCTTTGGCATGTTGTGGGCGGATTACTGGTGGCAGTGCTGATGGGAATGCAGATTTTCCAGTCATTACGGCTGGTGGAAACCCTTAAGCGGATAGAGTTTGCGCTCAAAATGAGTTCGCGAGGAGAGCTGCACCATCGCATCAGCAGTACTAAGGGACTGGGAGAGCTGGGGCAGGTCGCCTGGGCGTTGAATGACCTTCTGGACCGGGTGGAAAGTTATTTCAAAGAGGTGGATACCTGTTTCCGTCTGGTGGCTAAAGGGAATTTTGATCGGCATCCATTAGGTGCTGGCTTACCCGGCCGAATGGGGGATTCGCTGGAAGCGATCGACTCATCCGTGATGGCGATGAAGGATAATGTCAAACTGATTAACCGCAACGAGTTGGCATCCAGTCTGCACCGGTTGAACACGGAGAATCTGATTCGTAACCTGAAAGAAACACAGGATGATCTGATTCGGATTGATGAGGATGCCCGTGAATTTGGCACCCAGGCTCGCAGCAATGCTGAGGCCGCTCAGAAGAACCTCCGCGACGTTGAAACAATCCGGGCCGCTATTGATGATATTACTGGCACCGTTAGAGAGGTGGCTGATGTGGTCAGTATTCTGAGCCGTGATAGTGCTCAGGTGGCAGATTCATTGTTGACCATTAAAGAAATCGCCGATCAGACCGGGCTGTTGGCTCTGAATGCCTCGATAGAAGCAGCGCGGGCGGGTGAAACCGGTAAGGGGTTTGCTGTGGTCGCGGATGAGGTAAAAGCACTATCGCGGCGTACTAAAGAGACCGCTGAATCTGTGGATCAGATTATGGCCAGTTTTAGCCAGCGGGTGGAAAATGTCAGCCAGATTTCTGAGCACTCTAACGAAGTTACCCAGGGAATGAGTGCGATGGTAGGGGATTTTGAGAGTCAGTTCACTTACCTGGCTCAATCCTCCGAGTATTCTGTCAGGCAGGTAGATATTGCCTCTGCTGTTATTTATAACGCGCTGGTTAAGCTGGACCATGTTATTTACAAGCAGAATGGTTATGTGGCTCTGGATGGGGGGTGTAGCGAGCACGATGATAAATGTGCAGCTATTTCCGTTGATCATACCGAGTGTCGCCTGGGGCGCTGGTATTACGAAGGGATGGGCAGGGACCAGTTCAGTCATATGGCAGCCTATCGCCAGCTTGAACAACCCCATGCGTTAGTTCATAAAGCTGTACAGGAGGCATTACGCCTGAGTGAGCTGGACTGGGAAAGCAGCCATGAGTTGCGTGAGCAGATCGTTGCCCAGATGCTGATGGCAGAAAAGGCCAGTGAAGAGGTGATGCAGCGGATCAATCAGCTAACAGAAGAGCGAACGGATGAGGGCAGGGCGGAGACTGTACAGGCCCACAAAAAAGTGGCCTGATCTAAGCCTGCTGCCCTCAGTCTGTTGAGGTTAACGGTTCTGGTGGTTGCTTAGCAACATCGCAGCCGCCGTTTTGCCCATGTCTTCAAGGCTATCCCGATCAAGGTAAACCCCGTCATTAAATAACCGGCACAAGCCATGCAATGTGGCCCAGCTGGCCTGTGCAACGCGCAGGGTTGCATGGTCGGCAGGCAGCAGCCCCTGTTGTTGTAATCGTCCTACCCACTCCAGCCAGTGCTGAAAGCTGGCTTTTGATACCGCCTGTAACGACTCCGTTGGCGTGCCCTGTTTCCAGATCTCCTTACCAAACATCAGCTCATAGGTTTCCGGGTTCTCATCCGCAAAGCGTATATAGGCAACCACATAGGCTTCAAACAATGCCCGGCCATCGGCCTCAGCACTATGGGTCAGTGTATTCACTGCGGCTGCCTGCTGCTCAAAGCCCTGTTCAGCAATGGCGCATAACAGTGCGCTTTTATCTTTGAAATGATGGTAGGGCGCGGTACGAGACACGCCTACCTTATCGGCCAGTTTACGAATGGACAGGGCATCCACACCGCCCTCACGAATAATTGTTGTTGCTGCATCCAGCAGGCTCTGACGCAGGTCGCCGTGATGGTAGCGGCTTTTGGGTAACGTTTTTTCAGGTTCAGACATGGGCTGATTCTGGCGACTGATCTTGACAGGGTCAAGATTGAATCGTAACTTGACACTGTCAAGATGGTTGCCGGATGGGTAGCTATTCGATTTCAGATCATGGAGAGGCGTATGCACTATGAAACATTCGAACTGACGATCACGGATGCCATTGCTCACTTGCAGCTGTCCCGGCCTGCGGCCTGTAATGCGATGAACCGGCAGTTCTGGCAGGAGTTTCCGGCGGCGCTGAGCGCGCTGGACCAGAGTGGTGAAGCACGGGTACTGGTGATCTCATCCACCGGAAAACACTTCAGTGCAGGTATGGATCTGGAGATTTTTACCAACCCCAGTCCGCAGATGTTTCAGGGTGAACGTGGCCGCCAGGCTGAGGCGATGCGCCAGCTGGTGTTGCAGCTGCAGGACTGCTTTAACCGGCTGGAGCAGATTCGTATCCCGGTACTGGCTGCGGTGCAGGGGGGCTGTATTGGCGGGGCGCTGGATCTGGTTTGCGCCTGTGATATGCGCTACTGCACCGACACTGCCTACTTTGAAGTGAAAGAAACCGCGCTGGGCATGACCGCTGATCTGGGCACCTTACAGCGATTGCCGCAGCTGATTGCACCGGGACTGGCGCGCGAGCTGGTGTATAGCGCCCGTAAACTGCCTGCTGCTGAGGCGCTATCGGCAGGGTTAGTGAATCAGGTGTTTGATGATCAGGACAGTATGCTGAGCGCTGTGATGGCCATCGCGACTGAGATCGCCCAGCGCTCACCGCTGGCGGTGACCGGCAGCAAACAGATGCTGAATTACAGCCGCGATCACAGTGTGCATGACAGCCTGCAGATGATGGCCACCTGGCAGGCCGGGATGTTCCAGCCCACCGATATGGTGCAGACCTTCAGCGCCAGTATGAGCAAGCAAACGCCGGAATATGAAAACCTGCGGCCGATGACAGCGCCGTTCGCTGAATGAGAATAGCGCCCCTGTAACCCTTATAACGATAAGAGAACCGATGATGACTGAGCACGCAAATTACCCACACCTGTTACAGCCCCTTGAACTGGGCTTTACTACGCTGAAAAACCGTGTCCTGATGGGGTCCATGCACCTGGGGCTGGAAGAAGCGAAAAATGGTTTCGAACGGATGGCCGCGTTTTATGCAGAACGTGCCCGTGGTGGGGTTGGCCTGATTGTGACCGGTGGTATCGCACCCAATAGCGCCGGTGTTGTGCACCAGGGCGCGGCGACCATGGAAACCGCTGATGACGTTGCTAAACACCGGGTGGTGACCGAGGCGGTACATGCTGCCGAAGGTAAAATCTGCATGCAGATCCTGCATACCGGGCGCTATGCCTACAGCCCGCAGCTGGTGGCACCTTCAGCCATCAAAGCGCCGATCAACCCGTTTCCCCCTAAGCCACTGACGGTTGAAGATATTGAGCAGCAGATTGCTGACTTTGCCCGTTGTGCCAGCCTGGCGAAAGAAGCCGGTTACGATGGCGTGGAAGTGATGGGTTCGGAAGGCTATCTGATCAATCAGTTTATCGCCCAGCGTACCAATCAGCGTGATGATGACTGGGGTGGGGCTTACGAGGCACGTATCCGCTTTGCGGTGGAAACGGTGCGCCGTGTACGCGAAGCGGTGGGTGAACAGTTCATTATCATCTACCGGCTGTCGATGCTGGATCTGGTTGAAGACGGCAGCTCACTCGAGGAGATCGTTCAACTGGGTAAAGCGATTGAGCAGGCCGGGGCGACCATCATCAATACCGGTATCGGCTGGCATGAAGCGCGTATCCCTACCATCTCGACCAAGGTGCCACGGGCGGCGTTTACCTGGGTGACGGCCCGGATTCGCGAGCAGCTGAGTATCCCGACCATCACCTCCAACCGGATTAATATGCCCGATGTGGCCGAAGCAGTGCTGGCCCGAGGTGATGCCGATATGGTCTCCATGGCGCGGCCTTTCCTGGCGGACCCTGACTTTGTCCGCAAGGCTGAGCAGAGTAAGGCTGACGAAATCAATACCTGTATCGGCTGTAACCAGGCCTGCCTGGATCACGTGTTTGCAGGCAAGCTGACCAGCTGTCTGGTTAACCCCCGCGCCTGCCATGAAACCGAGCTGGTGATCACCCCGACTGAAACAGCGAAGAAACTGGCCGTTGTGGGGGCAGGGCCTGCCGGGCTGGCCTTTGCCACGACCGCTGCTCAGCGTGGTCACCAGGTAACCCTGTTTGATGCCCAGAGTGAAGTAGGTGGTCAGTTCAATGTCGCCAAGCGGATTCCTGGCAAAGAAGAATTCTATGAAACTCTGCGTTACTTCTCTCGCCAGCTGGAACTGACCGGTGTGAACGTTCAGCTCAATACCCGTGTCAGCGCTGAACAGCTCAATGCGGGTGGCTTTGATGAGGTGGTGCTGGCGACCGGTATTACTCCACGTACCCCGCCGATTGAGGGGGTAGGGCACAGCAGTGTACTGACATATCTGGATGTGATGGCTGGTAAGCCAGTTGGCCAGAAAGTCGCGGTGATTGGTGCCGGTGGCATCGGTTTTGATATCTGTGAAGTCCTCAGTCATAAGGGCCAGGCCAGCTCACAGAATGTTGAACAGTTTATGCGTGAGTGGGGCGTGGATATGAGTATGCAGGCCCGCGGGGGCGTTGAAGGTATGCAGCCGGAATTTGCCGCATCTGACCGTGAAATCCACCTGCTGCAGCGTAAAGCCAGTAAAGTGGGGGCCGGACTGGGTAAAACCACGGGCTGGGTACACCGCATTGATCTGCTGAAAAAAGGCGTGAAAATGCACAGCAGCTGCGATTATCAGAAGATAGATGACCAGGGCCTGCATCTGTTGATTGAGGGTGAATCGCAGTTGCTTGAGGTGGATAACGTGATTATCTGTGCCGGTCAGGAGCCGAACCGGGCGCTGGCTGAGCAATTGGGTGATACACCGTTACATCTGATCGGTGGCGCGGATGTTGCCAGCGAGCTGGATGCCAAACGGGCGATTAACCAGGGTACCCGACTGGCTGCCCAGATCTGACCTGGTGCCTGGTCAGCCCCCGCTATAAGCGTAACGGGGGAGTTTTTATTACGGATTTTCTACTGTTGCTGGGTGGTTCAGCGGAGAAGGCAGCATCAGCAACAACTGCTCAACCGCTGCTGTGATCTGTTCGCGTTCCATGCCCAGTTTGCCCATGCTGGCAATGCTGATGAGTTGCATACTGAGCAGACTGGCCAGAGCATTGATCTCAATATGCGGGGGGAAATTCTCGGCCTCCAGATTGGCGCGTACCAGTGCCTGTATCCCCCCCAGACTCTGCTGCACCATACCTGCCGCGTCGCTGCTGAGCAGCTCGAGCTCGTTCAGGCTCAGTGCCAGCAGACAGCCACGGCAGTCGATTGCATCGGCCATACCCTGATAGAGCTGGCGAATATTGTTCAACCCCAGTGGTTGCTGAGTCAGCTGTTCAATAACCGGAGCGCGCAGCTGTCGATAGCGGCTGAGCGCTTCCAGAAATAGCGCCTCTTTACTGCCGAATTCGTTATACAGGCTGCGTTTGTTCAGGCCGGTACAGTCGGTCAGATCGCTGAGCGAGGTGGCGGCAAAGCCTTTGCGCCAGAACACCTCCATGGCCTGGTTGATTACTTCATCTCGCTGATATTTTTTCGGTCGTGCCACGGCTGTGCTCTCCAGTTCATCTGTGAGCAGTATAACGGTTTGGAACCGATCGGTAAAAAACTGCTTGTCACCAGGAAAAGAGTGCGGTACTTTTAGTTAACCGATCGGTTACTTATTGCGTTATCAGTCGATGACCGCTGGTAGCCTGATCATACTCACGCATAAAGAGGATCTGTTATGACAACGGTATATGGTGTGCAGCTGTCTCCCTTCGCTCGTAAGGTTATTCTGGCGCTGGAAGCAAAAGGTGTCGATTTTCAGGTGAACCCGGTAACACCGATGGAAAAGCCTGAAGGCTTTGAGCAGCTCAGCCCACTGGGAAAAATCCCTGCCTTTGAAGATGATCAGCTTAAAATCGCCGACTCTACTGTGATTTGTGAATATCTGGATCAGCGCTACCCGCAGACACCGCTTTACCCGGCAGATATCGTTGCCCGTGCCCAGGTTCGCTGGCTGGAAGAATATTCAGATAGCGCGGTACTGGGCGTAATCGGGCCGATCTTCTTTGAACGACTGGTGAAGAAGGTGATGCTGCAGCAGACACCGGATGAAGCGCGTGTTGCTCAGGTGATCGCTGAAGAGCTGCCAACCGTGTTTGATTACCTGGAAGGGCAGCTGGATGAAACCGGTTTTATGGTGGGTGATACGCTGACCATGGCAGATCTGGCCATCGGCTCTCACCTGATTAACGCACGCTATGTGGGTGTCGAAGTGGACGCGGGCCGCTGGCCGAAACTGGCCGCTTATACCGGCCGTGTGTTGGCCACCGAGCTGTTTGCCAACCGTCTGGCTTCCGATCAGGCGATGATGGCGGGCTGAATGTAAGGCGTCCATAGCGCGTAAAAGTGGTGGGGCCGTTTTCAGGGGGAGCCAGGCTCCCTCATTTTTGTTATGTGTCAGATATTAATATTGAACGAACAGTCATAAGACGAAAGCATGAATGTTTGGGTCAGCGCTTAATCTGGACGTGTCATTACTGTGTAACTGGGCTGGTAATCAGTCAGATAACCCGTAGAATGCGCGGCTGTTCAGGCTGACTGCTGCCTGAATATCCTGAGGGGTGGTTGTACGGCAAGAGTCGGGCAGCCTGAGATGCCATTGGCGAACCCTGTGAACCTGATCCGGTTAATGCCGGCGTAGGGACAGGCGCGCTTTGCGACCCACCTTTATGCCCCTGTGCTCGACCGGGTCTTCGATAATTGTTCGGAGACTTGAAGTGAACCTGAAGTCCGTAAGTACCCTTTCTGTTTTATGCCTGGCTGTACAGGCGATCAATGCCCAGGCGCAGGACGCAGCCACCACTCAGGCCACTATGGTGGTAACCGGTGATTTCCGTGATGCCCAGTTAAAGGATATTCCCAGCAGCATCAGCGTGGTGGATCAGTCTGCGATTGATGCCCGTGGCGCAGAGCACCTTGAAGAGATTCTGGCACTGACGCCTAACGTCAATTTTGCCGGTGGCAGCAACCGTGCCCGTTTTTACCAGATCCGTGGCATTGGTGAGCGCAGTCAGTTTGTTGAGCCGCTGAACCCGTCCGTGGGTGTGCTGGTCGATGGCATTGATATGAGCGGTATCGGTGATGCAGCTTCCCTGCTGGATGTGAAGCAGGTAGAGGTGTTCCGTGGCCCGCAGGGCACACTGTACGGTGCCAATGCACTGGCCGGTCTGATCAATATGACGACCAACGCCCCGACCGACGAATACGAAGGTCATATCGAAACCACCCTGGCCGACCACGATACCCGTAGCCTGCAGGCTGTGGTCAGCGGCCCGGCGTCTGATACCGTCGGTTACCGCCTTGCGGTGCAGAAACTGGACAGCGATGGTTTCACTGAAAACGATTTCCTCGGTCGTGATGATACCGAAGGCCGGGATGAGCTGACCCTGCGTGGCAAACTGCGTATTGATGCCAGCGATGATCTGACCGTAAACCTGACCGCGCTGCATGTTAACAACGACAACGGTTACGATGCCTTCTCGCTGGATAACAATCGCCACACTCTGTCGGATGAGCCTGGGCATGACCGTAACGAAACCACTGCACTGGCGATCAACACCCAGTACAGCGGTTTTGAAGCGTTCGAGTTGCAGACGACCCTTAGCGCTGCCAGCTCTAACCTGGAATACGGCTACGACGAAGACTGGACCTACACCGGCATTCACGCGGACGGCTACAGCTCCAAAGATAACTATGAGCGTGATCGCAAAACCCTGAGCGCCGATGTACGACTGGTATCTGAGCCAGGTGCCGAGATCTTCAGCGGCAGCACCCAGTGGGTGGTGGGTGCCTACGGTTACCAGCAGGGCGTAGACCTGGATCGTCAGTACACCTACCTGAGCAGTGATTTCAGCAGTGAATTTGATGCTGATCGTCTGGCCCTGTATGGCCAGCTGGAAACCGCGCTGAACAGTGACTGGACCCTGACCACTGGTCTGCGCGTTGAACGCTGGGATGCTGAATACAGCGACAGCAACGGCGTGACCGCTGACCCGTCTGAAACCCTGTGGGGTGGCCGTGCCGCGCTGGAATATCTGCTTAACGACGATACCATTCTTTACGGCCTGGTATCCCGAGGCTACAAAGCCGGTGGCTTTAACAGCGAAGGTTCTCTGCCGGCTGAACTGCGTGAGTTTGATACGGAAACCATGTGGAACTACGAGCTGGGCATGAAAGGTAGCTGGCTGGACGACCGTCTGACCGGCCAGCTGGCGTTCTTCTACCAGCAGCGTGACGATGTGCAGATCAAAGGCTCACGCCTGGTCGCCCGTGGTGATGGCAGCACCGAGTTTATCGATTACACCGCCAACTCTGCCGAAGGCACCAGCTACGGTATCGAACTGGAAGGTAGCTACCGGGCGACGGAAAAGCTGACCCTGTCCATGGCGACAGGCCTGCTGTACACCGAACTGGAAGAAAACGGTGCCAGCTACGACGGTCGTGATCAGGCCCATGCGCCGAACTACCAGCTGGCGCTGGTGGCGGATTACCAGTACGGCAATGGCTGGTTCAGCCGTCTGGAAATGAACGCCAAAGATGAGTTCTACCTGTCTGACCGCCATGACGAACAGACCGACAACTACACGCTGTTCAACGCCCGTATCGGCTACCGTCAGGACAACTGGGAGCTGGCGCTGTGGGCCAACAACATCACTGACGAAGATTACATCGTCCGTGGTTTTGGCAGCTTCGGCAACGACCCACGTAACGGCTACATCACCGAGCCGTACTACCAGTTCGGTGCGCCACGCCAGATCGGTCTGACTGCCAAACTGAACTTCTAAACCTGTTTGTAGCAGCGACGTCCCGTCGCGTCCCGAACACCTTGCCGGTATTCCGGCAAGGTGCTCATTGCTCTTATCCCTTCAGAGAACTGACCATGAAAATCTCCGTAGAAATCAGCATGTACCCATTGGCGGAAAACTTCATTCCGCCTATCAAATCCGTGATCGAAGCCTTCAACCGCTACGATGATATCGATGTGATCACCTGTGCGACCAGCACGCAGCTGTTCGGTGACTACGACGTGGTGATGGATGCGATTAAAGCCGAACTGCGCAGTTCCTGGGAAACCTACGGTAAAGCCGTCTTCGTCACCAAGCACCTGATGGGCGATGTGCGCGAGCCGCGTACATAAATGGAAGCCATTAACACCGCCTGGCAAGCGATGTCCGGCTGGGAGCTGGCAGCGGTACTGCTGTCAGTCCTCTATCTGGTGCTGGCGATTCGTCAGAACCCCTGGTGCTGGCCAGCTGCATTTTTCAGCACAGCCATCTTTGCCGTACTGTTCTGGAATGTCTCGCTACTGATGGAATCGGCGCTGCATATCTATTACCTGGCGATGGCCGTATACGGTGCCTGGGCATGGCGCAAAGGCGGAAACGGGCAGGGCGGAACACTGCCTATTATCCGCTGGCGTGCCTCACAGCACCTGCTGGCGATCAGCGCCATCGTGATACTGACCCTGATTTCAGGCAGCCTGCTCAGTGATAACACCAGCGCTGTGCGGCCCTATCTGGACTCCTTCACCAGCTGGGGCGCGGTGATTACCACCTGGATGGTCGCGCGCAAAGTGCTGGAAAACTGGATCTACTGGCTGATCTTCGATGGCCTGTCGATCTTCCTGTTCCTGGACCGTGGCCTGCTACTGACCGCCGGGCTGTTTATGCTCTATGAAGCGATGGTACTGATGGGGATGTGGAAATGGTGGCATGAGTATCAGCGCCAGCAGCAACCGTCGACCTGCAACGAAAGAACGAATGCCAACAACTGTTTGACTGAGTAGTATCGTCAGGGCTGGTGCCCAGATGAATTGGGCACCGATATCATCAAAACTATCAAGGACGGTAATAACGATGGTTGATACAGCCCAGAGCACTGCAAGCAATACATCGGCTCAGCAGCAGACGACTGTTAATGACTATGGCGTCACTATTAAACTAATTCGGTGTTGATGAACCCACTAAGTCTCTTGCTCTGGCTATTGATGGCCGCATTCTATTCGATGCCTGCTCAGGCGCGGCCGGTGGAGCAACTGTCCTACAAATATTACGACATCACCCCGACCAGCCTTGCCGGGCTGCATAAGGCGGTGTTCAGCCGTTCCCCCATCAAAACCAATGGTCGCCAGTATGCCGGGCAGACTCGCTGGAAACTGAGTTACCGTTATCGGCGTTCACTTGATGAGGCCGGTTGTCGGGCCGACTTGCTGGCCATTGCCCTGGATATCCAGTACACCATGCCCCGGCTGGCAAAAAACCACTGGACGCCGATCAGCGTACGCAATGCTTTTAACCGTTATTACCAGGCGTTGCTTCGCCATGAGCAGGGTCATGCCCGCTCTGGCCGGCTCGCCGCCAGGGAGGCCGAGCTGGCGTTGCAGCGCCTCCCCGCCTTTTCGCGCTGTGATCAGCTTAATACCGCTATGGTCAGCACTTTTAACAACATTGTCCTTAAATACCAGCAGCGAGATATGGAGTATGATCGACGGACTGTCCATGGTAAAACACAGGGAGCGACTCTTACCAACCGTCGCTAAGTAGCAGTTCAAACTTTGATCATGCCCGCTTGTTACCACCGGAATCGGATGCCATGAATAATCTCAGTAGCTATATTCACTGTATTCAGAATCAGTCCTCTACGCTGTCGATCTGCCAGCAGTCTACGGAACACAATAGTTACCTGGATGACGGCATCGAAATCAGCGAACAGCACAGCCTCTACCATTTTGATAATGGAGTGGTGATCAGCTATCGGCTGGAGCGCGACAACGCTTCTGGCAATGATCAACAGTGTGAAGAGTGCTGGATCAGCTATGAAGTGGTTGAGCAGGGTGGGTACAGGGTTCGTCCTGCCAGCAAAAATTTTTACAACGCCTGTCAGCAAAGTTTCTGGCTGAAAATGCAGACTCTGTCCGCTGGGTAAGTGCCTGTTTTCCTTGTGGGACAGCTGTCCTCAGCTGGAAAGGGTAGCAGCGGGCTGTCGTCTACTGAGGCGCTAAGCCTGGGCGCTGTATAGCCAGAGTTACCCGATGGCAATTTATGCCCGCAGGGTGCACCGGCCCCATAAAACCTTCACCCCAACACCACTCGAACATCCCTATTAAACACCGTTTAATTAATGTCTTTACATTCTGAACACTGTTCATTATCCTTGCTCGCAATGTAATTAATCGCTGTTTAATAAAGTCTGTAAATCGAGGATCAAAGATGGCCAGACGTAACGAACATAGCCGTGACCAGCTGCGTGAAATGGCGCTGGCAGCGG